>Ga0209542_10004585_pt1 | contig 28237 bp, 21 predicted proteins | sample RifCSPhighO2_01_FD_184028 | JGI IMG/M metagenome (GOLD analysis project Ga0209542, IMG submission 184028) | Soil microbial communities from Rifle, Colorado - Rifle CSP2_plank highO2_0.1 (SPAdes) (version 2) | ecosystem: Environmental > Terrestrial > Deep subsurface > Rock core/Sediment ...
TTTTTATTCAAAGCATTGCCAGTGATATGAGCTGTAATCTCGAGGTCTTCCATTTTGGTCGGCAAATTATTGGACCAGTTTATGTCCGCCTGAACTTTGCTCTGGCTAGCTACGGCATATGTCTCCTGATCTTTGCCGGCGATAATAAGTTTGATGCCAAGCGACGGCGAAGCAAGGCTCACAGTACTTAAAGTCGAGGCGTATAAGACGCCGATCTCGGACTGATTATTCTTGTCTTGCTCTCCGGCCAAGATCCGGAAAATACGTTGTTCTCCGATATCGCCCATGACAATCCCCTTGATCGTGATCGTCTTCTCGGCGCCGGGAGCCAAGTCGCCCAAAAACCAAATGCTGTCGCCCGAGAAAGGCTCTGGTTTTGATTCTTTAAATTGAAAACCAAAAGGATAAAGAACTTTGAGGAGCATGTTTTTGGAAACAGCCGCGCTGTTGGAAGTTATTTTGATATTGGCGCTAATTTCCTGGCCCGGATTGATTTCTTCAGGCAAGCTGGCGGTGATGGTAATCGGGGCGGAAGTGATTAAAACTTCTTGCAGAAATTCTTTGATAAAAATGGCGCTTGAGCCGGAGGTTCGATACTCCAGGCTAACTTTGATATTCCGGCGGCTGCCCTGATCGCCAAAGAGAGTTATGCGCGTAGAACCGAAAGCTGACGAATAGGAGGCAATGCTCTCCATATCGATTTTTTTACGCTCGAGAGAAACCGGACCACTCTCGCCTTCCAAAGACTGCCCTTTCTGATATTCCACCGTCAGATTGCTGATCTCAATGCCGGTGGCATTTTTGTTTTCAATCTCAACTCCAAAGTCGGTCTCCTCGCCGGACTGGACAAAGGGGTTGACGGAAATATTAAAGGTCAGATTCTCGGCCGAAAAAGTATTGGAGCCGGTGCCGAATTTAAAAGCAGCAAAAACGAGCGCGCCGACAAAGACAATAAGCGAAAATATAAAAAACTTCTTGAATGCAGAAATTCCAGTGCGACGGCCTTGGCCCGCCGAAGCTTTAGCGGAGGGGGCCCACTGTGTCTCTACGCCATAAGAAAATTTTGACAGAGGACGCTCCTTGCGCCGCCTGATCAAACTCTCATCGCGGCTGTAGAGCCGCCGATTTATGTCCTCCAATTTGTTAGTTTTATTCTTATCTTCTGGCATGAAAGTAAGTATATCAAAATTTGTAATATGTTGCCTTGCCCCTGCCCAGTTTTTTTATCAAACCCAAATTTATTAGTTTCCTAAAATCTAAATTTCTGGTCGGTCGAGCTCTTTTGGTTAATTTGGCATAATCCTTATCAGTAATATAGCCATGCTTTTTAATATAATCAAGTATTTCTTGGTGGTAATCTTTCAGTTCTTCCCTCGGTGAAATGTTTTCTTTTTCTAATTCTTTTTTAACCCTAAGCAGTTCGTCGATAATACCGTCGGTAAAGTATTCCAGCCAAGCAGTAAAATTTATACTGTCTTTTATTTCATAATAATTTCCTAGAACTCCGACTTCCGCAAAATATTTGGTTATATTTTTATTATAGTAATTTTCAAAACTGAATAAATTAAAAGTATTAAGCCCTAAATCGGCCAACAATATCTTGGTGAGTAGCCTGACTGTCCGCCCATTGCCGTCCATAAAAGGATGAATGATAACAAATTGCTTATGAAAAATTCCGGCTAAAATTAAAGGATCAATTTTATTACGATTGCTATTTGTGTATTCTATTAGGTCAGTCAATAATATAGAAACATCTTTGTAGTCTGGCGGCCAATAAATAGTTTTACCCGCTCTTGGGTCATTCACAAATACCGGCTCCCCTCGAATTTTTCCCAAACGATGTTTTTCAATAAGCTTGTTGATGATTATTCCTTGAATTTCTGAAATCAAAGACAAGTTAAAACTAATTTTTTTAGACTTGATTAGTTTATTGAGTTCCGTTAAAGCTTGATTGTAATTTAGAACTTCTTGCTCGCTATCTCTCACATTCTCCGGCTTAGACTTTAAAATTTTCTTAACATCAGTTAGGGGCAAGGGGTTGCCTTCAATGCTCGTTGAAGCAAAAGCGGATACTCCCCTGGCCTCTTTTTCAAATCGAGCTAAAACAATTTCAGAAAAACGCCGATTATTTAAATCGGTAATAATTTCCGTTATTCTTTTAATATTCTGCAATAATTTGGCGGATATTGTGTATTTCGGCTCAAACATATTAGGCATATAATAGACGATTCTTAGACGATTGTCAACTGGCCAAAGCTCGACTTTGACCAGTCACATAATACAAGGTCTTGCCTTGTATTTCCACATTTATCCTTTTTCTCAGAACCTTGTATTCTCGAAAGTGCACGTTACTGTTTCGCCCTTAGAAACATTGATTGTCGCAGTTTGAGCGGCAATATTTCCAGAGGAATCTTTTGTTATTGAATCGATACAAGTTATGTTTGTTAACTTAAAGTTTGTTGGAATAACGGTTTCTTGAACATTATAATTTCCGGGGAGTACACAAAAACTTTTTTGCGGTGTTTGATTTCCAAAATAAGGATTAAGGTTGAAAGAACCGATAGGTAGAGAGCCTTTAAAAGCAAAATTAGCAGCAGATTGCGGGCTGTTTGGAAAATCAGCATTTTTAGTGATCTTTTTAATTGTTATCCGTGATGTGCACTTAGTTCCTAAACCCAGTGTTTTATATTGTCCTTTAAATTCTTCTTTGTATTTATCTTGATTTTCTGACCAGATTTCATTCACTGCATTTGTTAGAGTACTACCTGTAAGTACTTGCTTACCAGCGTTTTGTCCGATAAGTTGTGAGGCCATTTGGGTTGTTACATAAAGATATTGCCCAACATCTGAATAATAAAGCCCGGACTGCGCCATGTTTAAAACCAATGCGGCCATAGCCTCATAAGCAGACATTTCTGCCGGATTTTTAGTTCCATTTGCTTTTACTTGCATGCTTTGAGCTATGGTGCGAAGATTTTCGGCATCAATAATTCCCTCTTTTTGATAAGATATCAATCTGTTTACATCATCCATAACTTTTTCGATCGCCTCTCTAGATCCCTGAAGTTGGAACTGTTTTTCTTGGGCCATTTGAACTTTTTGTGGCTCTTGCCTAAGGGCACTGGTGAGCCTTTGGAAAAAAATAGTGACTCTTGTGCCTAAAGTTTTACGCGCTGGAGTCAGAGTAACTTCTTGAAGAGTTGCTATATCCAAATTCTCTCTAGTGACAACATTAAGCTGTCGCTCTTGCTCTTTCGCCTCGAAAACACCCATTACCAATCTTGCATCCATTTGGTTTACATCCAAGGCTGCCATAACGTCAGCTTCTGTTAATTTATGTCTTGTCTGTTCATCAATCGCCCGAATAGCTTCCAGAACAACATTATCAATGGCTGCTGCAAAATCAGCAGCCGTGACTCCCTTGGCGTTCAGATAAGTATCATAAATCTTTTCCACGAGACCCAACGTCACCGCCTCTTCAATAGAGTATTCGATTTCTGGGAGTACTCTCAAAATGAGAGTGAAATTTGTAGTTGGGCCTGGGCCAAATTTATTTATCCCGCGAATCATGCCTGAATATTGAATATCGTAATTTAGAGAACTGATTGGTAAATTAGTAAAAGATGGGGTCGGAGCGGTTTTCAAAATATTGCTGGCCGGTATTGATAATTCATAGCTTGTAGCGCCTTCAGCGAGATTAAAACGATCAACTAAATTAAAATATTCAGCGCCTTCATCAACTTGAGCTGTGATTGTTGCGGGATTATTATCGACCGGAGCGGAAGAGGTCTGCGCGGAGGCGATATAGATACTGGCGGAAACCACAATAACAGCGATTAAAATTAGAAGTTTTTTCATATAAATTACTGATTAAATTTTAATAATCAAATTATATCATGCATAATCCGAATCTACAAATTTATTCGTGGTATTCGGATTATCTACAACTGCGACTCTTTGATGGAGTTGTTGATTTCTGCCACCAAAATCCGGCGTTTTTCTTTGGCTTTTTCCAAAACAGATTTATCCACAACACTGGTGACAAAAAAGGAAAGATTTTGACTATCGCCGACATAGCCCAAGGTGTTGAGAATTTTAAGGACGGCCACACATTCAAAAGCCTGTATATCCTCTTTTGAGCAAGGGTTGCCCTTGCTCAAAAATTTATGGGCTTCTTTTAAGTGGCCGAAAAGGTCTTCGCTTTTTTCTTCGCCCGGGCAGAGCCGGCGGATGAGTTTGGAGAGGTTGGTGAGAAATTGAAATACGGGTTCGGTTAAGAACCTCACCTCAATCCAAGAAAGCGAGCGAGCGGAGCTTTCTTCCAGAGGCGACGCAAGGAGAGGGGGAAACACCTGCGCCCCGGTGATCCGCCAAATTTCCCGGCCTTGAACTAATTCCAAGGAGACTAAAGAAAAATCCTGGAGATGGCCGCGGAGTTTGGAGGCGCTTTTGCGCACACCTTGCGCAAAAGCGCCTATCAGCCCAAAATCGCGAGTGTAAATATAAAAATACTTATCAGCTTCCCTGACATTTTTACTGCCTAATACAAATCCTTCAGTTTTGTGAATTACATGCATAGCTTCTAGCGGCTAGCGGCTAGCTTTAAAAATTCTGCTAAAACTTCGGGGAACTCAATAATCCCGTCGACTTCCGTGAAGTGCCCTTTGTTTTTAAGAATTGTGACTTTGGCGCCCAGTTTTTCCTCAAAGATTTTTTTGTTTTCTTCAACAAAGCCGTACGGATCATTATCAGAAAGAATCACTTTTATTTTAGGGGCGATATGTTTAACTTTACCAAAATCAATTGGAGTTTCAATCCAGGGCCGAGCAATATCAACAACTTCTTCTCCTTCTTCTTCAAGGCCGGCTAAATTAAACCAGCCGGCGACACATACCACACCGCCAACTTTTTGATCCTGCTTTTCCAAATAGCGAAGAATTGTCTGACAGCCAATGCTGTGCCCCGCAAAATAGGTTTGTTCGTCTGGTTTACCCACGATTCCTTCAAGACGGTCAACCCAAGCTTCTATTTTAGGTTCGTCAGAATCCGGCATTTGCGGCGCAAAAACTTCAAATCCTTCTTTTTCCAGTTTTTCTTTAAGCCATGGGTACCAATTTTGCTTCGGCTTAAACCCCCAGCCGTGAATTATATATACTCGCTTTTTATTCATACTCATATATAACATTCTAACATTCTTGAGAATGTTAGAATGTTATTATTTATTTTTTAAGCGGGGAAATTTCTTCGACTTCACCCCCGTGTTCTTTGCCGTGGAGTCCCCCTTCGCCTTTGGCTACGGAGGGACGCAGCATGTGATTTTTAAGGGCAATCAAAAGAGCTGAACCAATAACCGATACAATGCCAGTGATAATAAAAACAGTATCAAAACCACGAATTTCAGCCAAATATCCGCCAAAAGCGCTTGCCAGAGCTATCCCAATGCCAATTGAAACACTCCTTAGTCCCCACTGGAAATTTGCTTTAACTTTAACAATGTGATGAGAAAAAACAGAAAAATAAGTTGGCACGGCCAGAGCATCGCCAAGCGCATAAATTGCCTGCAGGACATAAATATGCCAAGGCAGTTCTGCAAAAACAAAAAGGAAAGGGACAATGCTAAACAAAAATGAACCTAAAATAAGAGCTTGGAAGCTTCTTTTCTCGCCATCGTGCTTGTCTATAAATCTTGAGATCGGCAGTTGAACTATGGCGCGCACAGTCCAATAAGATGCCGCGGCCAGTCCGGCGACCGCTACCGAACCGCCTTTTATGGTGGTTGCAATAAAGATAGCAAAAATCGGAAGATAAAGAGAAAAAGCAGAAAGAATCAAAACATCTGAATATATTAAAATTTTAATAATTCGATTCATCTTTTCTTAATTTGAATTTTAAATGTCATATCATTGATCTCCAGCAGAGAGCCTAGAGAAACAGAATCAAACTTTATCTCTTTAGCTAGAACTGTTTTCTTTAGATCAGCTTCGAATTTTTTAATGAGATTTTTGCCGGTTTCATCTGTCTTTACAACAAGAGTAATTTTATCATTCGGCGTGAGCCCTTCCTTTTTGCGCAAGTCCTGAATCGCGCGCGCAAGCTCGCGATAATCGCCTTCGGCTTTGAGTAGGGGGGTGATATTAGTATCAAAGCCAGCCATATTTTCCATAGATACATCAACAAAAACTTCTTTAACACTAAGCTCATCTTTAATAATTTCTTGAAATTCTGGCCGGACGCTAATTTTGGTAAAAAATTTTTGAAGTGGCTGACGCAGTGGGATATTTATTTTTTTTCTCTCTGCATTTCCATTTGTACAAATATCGCGCGTAATTTGCATATTTTTTAGTAGCAAGTCATCAATCTCTGAAACTTCCGGCCAATTAGTTAAGTGCACGCTTTCTTTATTCTGTTCAACTCTTAATTTGCTCCAAATATCCTCTGCCATAAAGGGTGTGAATGGCGCCATGATTTTTGCCAAATTTTTTAGAACAAAATACAAAGTCCGCTTCGCCTCAATGTCACCCTCTTTTATCCTCTCTCTCGAGCGGCGCAAATACCAAGTTGAAAGATCGTTGATAAAATCCTTGATTTCCCGCGCGGGCTCGAGCAACTGATAATTATCAAGTTTCTCGGTTGAGAATTTAATCAATTCATTAAGCCGCGCCAGAATCCATTTATCCAAAATGTTATTAGGTTCTAGGTTTGAGGTTCTAGGTTCTAGTGAGAAGTCGCGGTAAAGTTCATAGAATGAGATTACGTTTTCAAGTAGGTCAAAAACTTTTCGTTTTACTTCAACAATAGTTTTTTCATCAAAGTTTTTGGACTCGCCGGGCGAATTGACCGAATACATCCAAAATCTTAGCGCGTCGGCGCCGTAACGCTCTATCATCGTCCACGGGTCAACAGCATTGCCGAGCGACTTGGACATCTTCTTGCCATCTTTATCCAAAAGAAGCCCGAGAGAAATCACGTTTTTATATGGGGCGCCTTTGTCTAAAAGAGCGGCCACGGCAAGAAGCGTATAAAACCACCCGCGGGTCTGATCAATGCCTTCGGCAATGAAATCGGCGGGGTACAAGAAATTCACCTCACCCTCTGAAATCTGACTTAAGTCAGATTTCAGCCCCTTAATAAGGGGAGGGTTGGGAGGGTTCTCAAAAGGCCAATGATCTTGCGCGAAAGGCATCGCGCCGGAATCAAACCAGACATCTATTACTTCTTTTACTCTTTCCATCTTTCCCCCGCACGCTTGCCCCCACACCTTTTTGTAAAAAGGTGTGGGGGCTTGCCCTGAGCCTGTCGAATGGGTACAAAAAATCGGGTACTCGTCAATATATGGGCGGTGCAAATCAAGTTCGAAATCATCATTGTGGGGAATGGGCGTGAAACTAAGCTCTTTAAATTCAGCATTGTTTAAAAAAAATTCACTCTGCCCGCGGCGATGGATGCACTCACTAGGCACCGTTCCTTCGGCTGCCGAAAATAGCAACCAGCCCGGCAAGTCATGGGCAACAATTAAAATAGTTTTGTCTTGAAAATTTTTATCGATTTCATATAAAAATTCTCCCACTCTTTTTTTAATATCTTTATAACTTTCACCGCCGGGCGGAGCTTTCAAAAAGCATTCTTCCCTGCTGGAAAAATATCGGTGATAATCATGAATTGATTTTTTATCAAATTTCCCTCCATTGATTTCCTTAAGGCGATTGTCTGTAATAACTTTTGATCTGTCATAGCCGATCACGCTAGAAACAATATCCACAGTTTCCTGCGTCCTCGGAAAAGGAGAGGCGATAATTAAATCTATTTTTTCCCTTTTTATTTTTTCGGCTGATTCAGCCACTTGCTTTCTGCCCTTTTCCGTCAGATGAAAAATATCTTTGGGATTAGAGTTCATAATTTCTAAAACATTATTTTCCGCCTCGCCGTGGCGCATCACAAAATATTTATTGCCTGACTTGCGAGTGTATTTTTGTAACTCCTCAATCGAACCAATTACTGTCCATTTGCCGCAAGGTTTAAAATTTTGGATTTGAGATTTAGAATTTGTTTGGGATTTGTCCGCCAGAGGCGGATCCGCCTTGGGCGGAGGATTTGGGATTTGGGATTTGCCAATTTGGCACTGCCAAATTGGCAGTGGCGTCCCCCAATAGCGCTCGCGAGAAATCGCCCAATCCTTGACTTCTCGGAGCCACTCGCCAAACCGCCCTTCCTTAATGTGCTCCGGCTCCCAATGAATTCCGTTATTGACTTCAATCAATTTATCGCGAAGCGAAGACATCCGGATATACCACGAATCGCGGGCAAAATAAATGAGAGGCGTCTTACAGCGCCAGCAGTGCGGATAGCTGTGAGTATATTTTTCTTTTTTATATAAAAGGCCGCGCTTAGCCAAGTCTTTAATTATTTCCACGGCCGTTTCTTCGTCTCGCACAAAACGGCCGGCTAAAAATCCGGCTTCTTTTTTGAAAGTGCCGTCAACATTCACCAAATGATATTTGGGCAAGCCAACTTTATTTCCCAATTCAAAGTCATCCTGGCCGTACATTACGGCCGTATGGACCACTCCCGTTCCCTCTTCGGTAGTAACAAAATCAGCGCCATATATTTTGTAAGCATTTTTTATTTTATCTTTTTCTGGACCAGAAATATTTTCTCCGACAAAATTGTAAAGCGGCTCGTATTGGAGCCCGATCAAATCTTTGCCTTTCATTTTTTCCACTATCTCATACTCCCCTTCGATGAGGCTCAATCTTTCCTTAGCCAAAATCAGAAATTCTCCACTTGATTTACTTGATTTACTTGATTTACTTGATTTACTTGCCTCGCTTGATTTACTTGCCTCGCTTGATTTACTTGTTTTAATTTTCACATAGTCAATATTTTCTCCAACTGCCAATGCTACATTTCCAGGTAAAGTCCAAGGAGTGGTAGTCCAAGCTAACACATAAGTATTTTTTTCATTTTTTAATTTAAATTTTGTGTAAACCGACAAATCCTTCACGTCCTGGTAACCCTGCGCGAGCTCGTGACTGGAAAGCCCGGTCCCACATCTAGGGCACCACGGCACAACTTTATAGTCTTTGTATAAAAGTTTTTTTTCATAAACTTGCTTCACAATCCACCAAAGCGTCTCAATGTACTCCGGATAATAAGTAACATATGGGTTTTCTTGATCAAGCCAAAAGCCGATCCGCTCCGTAAAATTTTCCCACTCGGTCTTGTATTTCCAGACGCTTTGTTTGCATTTCTCGTTGAATTTTGCGATGCCGTATTCTTCAATCTCTTTTTTAGACTTGAGGCCGAGCTCGCGCTCTACTTCAAGCTCAACGGGCAAGCCGTGAGTGTCCCAGCCGGCCTTGCGGCGGACATGAAACCCTCTCATTGTTTTGTAGCGGGGAATGACATCCTTAAAAGCCCGCGATAGAAGGTGGTGGATGCCCGGCCGGCCGTTGGCCGTCGGCGGGCCTTCATAGAAAACAAACTCTCCTTGAGGAGATTCTTTTTTTAAAGATTTCTCAAAAATATTATTTTCCTGCCAAAATTCCAGAATCTTTTCTTCATTTTGGGCTCGTTCCGATTTTTCAGCCATAATAACCAATTTTAGCACAAAAATTACATTTTTTCAGGGGTTTGAATGCCGAGCAGCCAAAGGCCGTTTTTGAGGATGATGGAGACGGCTTGGGTTAAGGCAACTTTGTAGGGCGAATCAGGGTCGTTTTTATCCACAATTTTGATTTCATTGTAAAAACTGTTGAAGGCGCTGGCCAGATCAAGAAGGTAGATAGCGATATAATGCGGCGAGTATTCGCGCACCGCCCGTTCTACAACTTCGGGGAAGCGGTAAAGCAGACGCTCTGGGTCAGTAGCTGGTAGATGGTAGATGGTAGATGGCTTTATCTTTTCTTGTTCTGCTTTAAGTAAAACCGAACGCGCCCGGGCGTAAGTGTATTGTAAATACGGGCCGGAGTCGCCTTTGAGATTTAAAATTTCGTCCCAACTAAAAACAATGTCACTTTTGCTTTCCCTTTTCAGATCATTGAACTTAAGGGCACCGATCGCTACCGGCTCGGCCACTTCTCTATTGAACTCTCCCGCTCTCTTTACCGCTTCATTGACAATATCTTCAAGCCAGACAGCATTGCCTTTTCTTGTCGACATCCGGCCTTCGGGCAATCGGTAAAGGCCGTGCGAAATATGCACCCGCTCACCTTTTTTAAACCAGCCGAGCATTTCTTCAGCAGCAAAAATCTGCTTGAAATATTCTTTCTGCTCCGAACCAACTTCATTGATAATAACGATGTCTTTGCCGTACTTTTCTTTTCTATATTTATCGGTGGCCAGTTCTCTGGTGGCGTAAAGACTTGTACCGTCGCTTTTTTGAACAAGAAGCGGCGGCAAATGACTTTCTTCGGTGAAAAATATAACCAGCGCTCCTTCGCTCATCTGCCCTATTTTTTTATTTTTAATTTCTTCTAAAACTTCCCGCATTTTTTCTTCAAAAAAGCTCTCGGGCAGAATCTCATCGAACTTTACACCGAGTCTCCCGTAAAGCCGATTGAATTCTTTCATTGACCAATCAACTATTTTTTTCCAAAGACTAAAAGTTTCTTTGTCGTGCTGTTCAAGTTTTTTAAACCATTCCCGGGCTTCGTCTTCAAGTTTGGGATTTTTTTCAACTTCTTTGTGAAATTTAATATATAGGTCAACAAGAATTTTTACCGGGTTTTTGCTTTTATTCAGTTTTTTTTCATCGCCCCATTTTTTGATAGCTACAATAAGTTTGCCGAATTGGGTCCCCCAATCGCCGATGTGATTGTCGCGAATAACTTGATGGCCGGAAAATTCCAAAATTTTGGCGATGGAGTCGCCAATGATAGTCGAGCGCAAGTGGCCGATAGTAAAAGGTTTAGCGATGTTCGGAGAAGAATATTCAACTATCACCTTTTTACCTTTTCCCAAATCATTTTTTCCAAAATCGCTTTTTCTCTCCAAAATTTCCTTTATACTTTCATTAAAAAATTCCGGCGACAGATAAAAATTTATAAATCCCGGACCAGCTATGTCTATTTTTTCTATAAAACCCCCTTTTTGAAGCCCTTTACTGAGGTCTGATTTCAGTTTTTCGGCTAATTGTAATGGTTTCAGGCCAGATTTGGGAGCTAGGACCATGGCCACATTGGTCGAATAGTCCCCGTGAGATAAATCTTCCGGGTGCTCGAGATGAATTTCTTTTGCCTCAATCTCTAGCTTTTTTAGGGCATCTTCTATCGATTTTTTAATTTTCTCACGAATCATTTCTTTATTTTAACACAAAAACCCCTACATAAAAAAACCCTCCAATTATTTGGAGGGGAATTTGATTCCGACTTTCTTGCAATACTTCAAAAAAGTATTGCGCGGAACGATGTCTTTATTTTCTAAAAGACGCGCCAGTTTAAGAATTTTCTTCTTACCCACTTTTTTAAGCGCAGAAAAGGCCATTTTCTCCGCCGCATCAAGAAGTTTCTTGATCAGCTTCTCTGACTCTCTACGAAGGGACTCTGTCGGTAGCGGGTGTAAACCCCAGCTATCATGATGGGCATCCGTAATGCCAATAAGATTTGCGCGGCCAACACTTTGCTTTCTCATAAATGAGTCGACCCACCAGGCGGCAAGCGATCCAGCTTCTTCAAGATCAGCCCCAGCCCCTGCACTACCTTCGATGTCACAGACCTCTTCGGCAATGATCCCGCCATAGAGCATAGCTATATGGTCATCTAGATCTTTTTTAGAAAGTATACCACGGGTGATTCTGGCAAGGGTGTTCCCCCATGATTCTTTTTTATCTTTCCGCGGACTTAAGATAAGCATTTGAGCGGGGTGGCCCAAAAGGGTGCTCACCAGCCCATGACCTATCTCATGTATCACAACCATTTTCTTTTCTCGAGCAGTGAGAATTTTATTGGTTTTAAAACCAACTTTTTCCTCAACCACCGCCTGAAAAAAATCTTCTTCGGTAATCGGTCCCGTCTTAGACCCTAGCGCACTTGGGAAACAGGTGCGATTGATTATCTGCGCCGCCATCGAAGCCGTCTCTCCGGACAGCATCTCTGCGACAGTTTGATAATCAAAACTTTCTGGCAATCCTGCATCTTTTGCAAGTTCCTTCAGTATAAATAACATGCCTTCTTCATCCAGTTCATCAAAAGGAACTGTCTTCAGTCGGCCGGCCCTGTAAATACTTGGTTCTATTTCATCAATGTTATTGGTGGCGCCAATAACAACCAATCCGGGGGTCTTCTCCATGTGGCCATCAAGTTGAGAGAGAAGTTGGCTGACCATAGTAGCTTCCATAACTGATATGTTTTGACGATTTTTCTTTTTTGCAATTGCATCGAATTCATCCCAAAAAAGGATAAGCGATTTTTTGTTTTTATTTACCCAATGACAACAATCGTCAAAAACTTTCTCAATGGAATCCGCATTCCACTTGGTATATGGCGCCTCCAGCGCAGGGACAAATTTTGCCCCTGACTCCGTAGCCAGCAAGCAGGCTAAAAATGTTTTACCTGCCCCCGGCGCGCCGTAGAAAAGAAGATTCGGTGGCTGGGGAACTTCTTTTTTTCCAGCCTTCCCGAAGGATTTGAGAAAATCAAGATGACCCTTCAGTGCTTCCAATGTCTGCGGGATGCCCTTGACATGCTGCCTTGTAACTATCTTAGGCAGTTTGAGCTCATAAATCCAGCTTTTTTTAGTACCTGCATTTTTTTTCATTTTTCAAAAATTTAGGTTAAACAATCCGCCAGGATATTACCATAAATCTTTAAAAATGTAAAGAGTAAAAAATATAGTGCGGCTTTTTTATTTCCTCAATATTTTGTCAATTTGTCTTGCGATTTTTATGAAATCTTTTTCTTTTTTGCCACGGGTGGTTTCGGCGGCGGTGCCTAATCTTATTCCGGAAGGATCCATTGGACTGCGCGTATCAAAAGGAATGGCATTTTTATTCACAATAATTCCGGCCCTCTCCAATCGATCGCTTGCCTCCGCACCACCTATGCCGTTTCCATTCAACCATGTATCAACGAGAAGCAAATGAGTGTCGGTGCCGCCCGATACTATCCGCCAGCCTAGGCGACCAAGCTCGCCAGAGAGGGCATGGGCATTTTTTATTATTTGTTTGGCATACTTTTTAAACTTCGGATTCATCGCCTCTTTTAGGGCCACCGCCACCGCCGCGATTTGGTTCAAATGCGGTCCGCCTTGGAGACCGGGAAAAACCGTCTTATCAATCAAGTCAGCAAGTGTTGATTTTGGATTTCGAGTTTTGGATTTTTCCGCCGAAGGCGGATCCGCCTTCGGCGGAGAATTTTTAATTTTTAATTTACGGCTAAAAATCAATGCGGCCCGCGGACCGCGCAGTGTCTTATGAGTAGTCGTAGTGACAACGTCAGCTAAGGCTTGTCCACCTTTGGTGGAAAATGGCGAAGGATAAACTTTGCCTGCCACCAAGCCCGACAAATGCGACATATCTACCATCAAAATAGCTCCGACTTTGTCGGCAATCTGCCGAAACTTTTTCCAATCAATAATCCGCGGATAGGCCGTGAAGCCAGCCACGATAATGTCGGGCTTATTCTCTAAGGCAATTTTTTCTATTTCTTCAAAATTCAATCTTTCTGTTTTTGGATCAAGGCCGTAAGAAACTTGAGTCCATAATTTCCCAGTCATAGAAACTTTATGTCCGTGAGTCAGATGTCCGCCAGAAATTAATTTCATTCCCATTATTTTTCCGCCAATTGGCACGAGCGTGGAATAAACGGCAAAATTGGCGGGCGATCCGGACAAAACCTGGACATTAACTCCCCATTTATCTTCTGTTAGTCCAAAAAGTTTTAATGCCCTACTTTGAGCCAGTTTTTCAATTTTATCTATTATTTCATTTCCGCCGTAATAGCGCCGGCCCGGATAACCTTCGGCGTATTTATTTGTCAGCTCCGACCCAAGCGCGCGCAGGACATCATCTGAAACATAATTTTCCGAAGCAATCAAATTAATGACGCTTTTCTGCCGTGCTCGCTCAGCTTTTATCAATTTTTCTATTTCTTTGTCTTGCATAAGTCTTATGCTATTTAGGGGATGAGGGAATTAAGCTTAGCATAAAAACAAATCAGGCCGCAAATCGACAAATGCCGGCCCTTCAAGTAATCTTGGACAGGAATAACCTTAAAAATAAAACAAATGAAAAAACTATCACGAGATGAAGTGGCCAAGCTTCTGGAAGAAGCTCTGGATCACACCGAAACATCCGGAAAAGATGAAATTCTTAATTCTATTCATGTTGCCGAAAGCCGGACTGGCGCCCGCTTAATTACGATTACAGGCGGCATGCTGCAAAATCCCGAAAATCAGGCCATGCTTCAAGCGCTTAATTCACGCGAAGCCGGTGGATTTGTCAAAAATCTTACCGAGGTAATAAAGCGCGGATCTGAAAAGTTTATGGAAAAGTTTTTTGTGGGCTATGGTCACAAAAGCATCGGTGACTGCGGTGTTGTGCCGCTCTGGATTGACGGCCTTTCGATGGTCGCCACCAAGCAATTTGAAAACTGGCCGCTTTTTTCCGGGCAGGAAACTTCCACGAGATATGTGGATGTTACAGGGGTTGGCTGGCTGAACCCGCTTTCGCTCAAAAAAACGTTTGGGAATAGCGCCATAAAGCAATTTTATGAGGCATTTGATTGGCTTTTTAGTTTTTACAAAGACGCGCTTCCAAAAATGAAAGAAACAGTGCGTGCTCGTTTTCCTCGCGAAAACGAGTCAGAAAGCCAATACGAAAACGCGGTGCATGCTAAAACATGCGACATTTTAGGGGCGTATTTGCCATGCGGCGCGAAGACAAACATGAGCATCATCATGAACATCCGTCAGCTGGGCGAGCACCTTCAGCAGATGAGTTTTGACCCATTGCCGGAGGTTTCCTGGCTGGCGGAGGATTGCATGGAATTTTTACATGCGATTTATCCAAGCTCGTTTCCGCCAAAGTTATATGAGGGTCAGGCGGAGTATTGGAAAAAAGTCAGAAAAGAAACGGCTTATTTCCTTACCCTAGAAAATTATCCCGAATATCGTTTTGGGCATGATCTTACTGATTTCGAGACAGTTTGGAAAAACTGGTCTTGGGCATTAAAAGAGCGTCCAAAAGGATGCGAGCTTCCTAAAGAAATGCGCAAACTCGGAAACTGCCGCGTTACTCATCTGCAGGATTACCGCTCAATGCGTGATGGTTACCGGCACCGTGACGGCACAAACAGAGTTCCCTGCGCAGTGATGAATTTTGGGATGGAGGATTGGTATGAGAAACAGATGATATTTAATGAAGATCTCTATCGGAAATCTTTAAATGTTCTTTATAAAATTGAAAAATTTTATAGCAAGAACACAAAAGATTGCTATCGTCATACTGTCTGGGGTTTTCCGTTTGTTTCTAACAAGTCAACACTTCTTGAATTCCAGTACATCGTGCCAATGGGCTACAGGCAGCCGTGCGAGCGGACGCTGACGTTCCCGTCAACCGTGTATTACGTGGAATTGCGGACCGGCACTCGCGTCCATCCGACTGAACGAGCGGTTGCTCTTAAAGTGACAAAGTCGCTTCGGGAGAATTTCCCCGGCATCACGCTCTATGTTGATGAATCCGAATCGGAATGGGATATCAAGCGAGGGAAAGACGTGATTGCTGTTCGATATTCATCTATATAATTCCATAACGAAAAGTGAAAGCTCACAATGTTTGTGGGCTTTTTTTATTTTGTCTTTTTGCTATACTCTAGAAACAATGGCTCTAAGCGACAAAAAAATCCTCTCGGAAATGAAGCGGGGCGACATCGTAATTTATCCTTTTAAAAAGGAAAATTTAAGCACCTCTTCTTTTGATGTCACCCTCGGCGAGTGGTACTTCAGAGAAAAACCAACCCGTCATTATCACAATATCTACAATATTTGGTCTAAAGTACACACCGATCATGTTTGGGGTATTAAACCGCTAAAGGCGGAAAAGGCGAAGAAAATTTTTGAGAAATATAATTTCAAGTGGGAAGGCATCAAACCGGCTGATAAAATAATATTACTGCAGCCCGGGGAAACAATTTTAGCTCATACTAATGAATTTATCGGCGGCCAAAATCACATAACAACAATGATGAAAGCACGGAGTTCTCTAGGCCGTAATTTTATTGAAGTTTGCAAATGCGCCGGCTGGGGCGATGTCGGCTATATTAATCGCTGGACCATGGAAATTACCAACAACTCAAGTCATTACGCCATTCCGCTCGTCGTCGGCCGACGAATTGCTCAAATGATTTTTTTTGAAACCGGTGAAATATTTAAGCATGATTACACTAAAGGGGGAAAATACCAAAGTCAAAAAAATTTGAAAAAATTGATCAAGAATTGGAAGCCAGAGGCAATGCTGCCCAAGCTTTATCTCGATCGGGATATTTTGCTTTAATCTATCTCGTTAACAAGGCGATCGCTTGTTTAACGAGATACACTTTTATCCCGTCAAGGAGGCTCCTTGACGGGAGTTTAAATAAGAAAACTTGAGCAGAATTTAGTATTTAGTCTTTGACGTCGATGCCGGCCGAGCGCGCTTGGCCTTCCACGATTTTCATGGCTTGCTCAATATCAGCCGTATTCAAGTCCGGCATTTTCTTTTCGGCAATTTCACGCAGTTGCGCTTTTGAAATTTTACCGGCCTTAGTTACCGGAGTTTTGCCGGAACCTTTTTCCACTCCGGCCGCTTTGAGTATCAGACTTGAAGCCGGGGGAGTTTTTAAAGCAAAGGTGTAGCTGCGGTCTTCATAAACGCTCACCACGACACCGAGCGTCTCGCCGGCCATCTTGGCTGTCGCGGCATTAAACTTGGTAACGAAATCGCCAATGTTAATGCCGGCCTGGCCGAGAGCGGGACCCAAAGGCGGCGCGGGGGTCGCCTTGCCGGCCGGAATTTGTAATTTTATTTTTTTGGTTATTTTTTTTGCCATATGTTGTTATAGATTAAGTGAAATTCTAAGAAAAGACAAGGGCTGGCTTAAATTACAAATTACAAGCACCAAATTACAAACAAATTCCAATGATCAAAATTCAAATTTAGAAATTGGGATTTTGAGATTGTTTGTGATTTGGAATTTGTTATTTGGAACTTGACTCGACTTTTTATATCTTTTTGACTTGTAAAAAGTCGAGTTCCACCGGTGTCTCGCGGCCGAACATGGAAACCAAGACTTTAATCTTGCCGCGCTCTTGATCAACTTGGGAAACTTTTCCTTCAAGGTCTTTGAACGGGCCGTCAATCACTAATACTGTTTCTCCGACCTCAAGATCGATTTTGTGCTTGACGACTCCTTCCGAGGCCTTCATCTTGCTGAACAAGGAATCAACTTCCTGTTTTGAAAGCGGGACTGGATTTACCCCCGAACCGACGAAGCCGGTCACGCGCGGAGTATTGCGCACGACAAACCAAGAATCATCAGTCACGACCATGTCCACTAAGATATAGCCGGGGTATATCTTCTCTTCCACTTCAGCGCGCTTGCCGCCCTTGATTTTTATCTTTTTTTCTATCGGCACGATCACGTTAAAAATCTTGTCATTCATGCCGAGCGACTCGATGCGCTGTTTGAGATTTCTCATCACAGCATTTTCATATCCGGAATAAGTATGGATGGCATACCAATTCCTTTCTGCTTGTAGTTCTTGTTTCGCCATAAGGTCACTAATACCACTAATCTCTGTCTAATACCGCTAATATTAATTCGTGGTATTCGTCCCCCGACCCGGGTCGGGGGATAGATTCGTGGTATTTGTTTTGTTAGTTTTCAAGTAATTTAGTTAATCCGGTAGAAAATATAAAGTCGAACAAGCCCAAGAAATAGGCCACGGCTATCGAAATTAAAATGACCAGAATGGTGAAAAAGGTCGTAACTTTGCGCGTTGGCCATTCAACTTGTTTCAATTCTCCCTTAGTCTCTTTTAAAAATTCTGTTATTTTGCTCATAAATTTGCTTTTTAGGCTTTTTTAAAACCCCTCGCGGGGCCTTAAAAATATAATACCCCTTTGATTTAAAATTGCAAGACCTATCTTACTTCGTAGGTAATGGTCACGTTCGAGACAATTTTATTCTCGCCAACCGGAATTTCAGGCAAGGGTATGGCGTCATCAGCTGACAGCGCTTTAAATTCTGCCCTTCCATAAATCGGATAATTGCCGCCTTCAGAGAAGTTCACAATGCGAACCAGTCGGATTCCTAAATCTTTGGCTAATTGTTCAGCTTTGGCCTTGGCGTCTTCAATGGCAAGTTTACGGGCCTTGGCTTGAACCTTTTCTATTTCATCAATCTCAAAATTCGGACCGTTTATATCAGTTACCGCAGCGGAAGCCAGAAGATCTAAAATTTTTCCGGTCTCATCTACGTTTCTTACTTTAACGCTGATATTTTGATTGACTTCAAAACCGATAATCTTCGGCGGCTTCTGGGACGGGCAAGGATAGTCAATACACTGCGGCCCATAATCATACTGCGGATAGGCGCTATAATTTTCGGTCTTGATATCTTTCTCAGCCACACCATTTTCCTTTACAAACTTTATAACCTTATTAACTTTTACACTTACCTTGTCTTGAGCTTCTTTTTGAGTCTTGCCGCTCTCTCGAACAGAAAAAGAAATATTGGCAATATCGGGACTGGCGAAAATTTCGCCTTTGCCCTCAAAAGAAATTGTTGTCGCGGGCCCTATCCCCGCACCGACATATCGGAGCGCCTTTATTTCAGAAATAGTTTTAGTAGCAAAAAATAAAACCAAAATAACCAAAAGGGCGATTAGTAAATTACTGACATTTTTGTTTTTAAAAAGTTCCATAATTATGTAATCCTAATCTGCGAATTTCATCCGAATTTCACGAATTTTATTCGGGGCATTCGGATATTAATTCGAATCATTCTGATTATTTTATTTCTAATAGTTCCACCTCAAAGATAAGCGTGGCATTCGGCGGAATAACTCCTCCGGCGCCCCGCTCGCCATAAGCGAACTCTGGAGGAATAGTCAGCTTCCTTTTTTCGCCCACTTTCATGCCAGAGACGCCCAAGTCCCAGCCTTTGATGACTTGTCCCGCGCCGAGCGTAAATTCAAATGGCGCTCCGCGATCAAGACTTGAATCAAATTTTGTGCCTGCCCTGAGCTCCGTCGAAGGGCCGTCTGCCAACCAGCCCGTGTAGTGCACGGAGACAATTTGACCGTTTTGAACTTGCACACCAGCGCCTTCTTTCAAAATTTCCATTGTTAATTCCGAATTATTTTGTACATTTTCCATTTGATTAGATTCGTCCTTGCTGGCTGCGCGCGGTTTCGTAAACATGCCAACAATAAGCAAAATTATTATTAAAAAAGCTATTAATATTAGAGTATTTCTTAGCCGGTGCTCTCTGTGTTCACATGCGTAATTCATGATAATGATTTTATCAAATCAACGCCAAAAAGCAAATCGCTCCCCAGCTTGAACAATCGCCTGAACAAAGGACTCCCCCAAAGGCCAGAGGAGGACCTGGTCCTCCTCTGGCCTTGAATTTTAATTTAAGAAAATAGATTCCAACTCTTCATCTCCAGCTCCTATAATATCTTGAGCTTTAAATTTGATCCACTCTTCAACTGCATCTCGGCAACCATTGCTGCCATCTAGTAAATTATTGAAGAAGTCGCGATTAGTTACCAGTGAATTTGTTGGCTCTTCGATATAATCACGGTAACTGGACCATTTGTAATTATTCAGAAAATCAATTGCTTTTTTGTAATCCTTAACTCTAAATTCTTTCCAGCCATGCTCAATCAGTTCAACCGCATTAGTATGAACATAATTAAAAATGGCTTGAAGTTGTTGGTCATTATTGATCAGTACACACTTAAAACGAGATTGGAAAAGCGGCCCGACTCGTTTGTTTTGCTTGTTAAAATAAGAACTGTAACCACCCATTTTGTTCATAAACCATGAAAGGCCACCTTCAACAATTTCACGAATAACTAAATGAAAATGATTGGGCATTAAACAAAAAACTAATATTTCAACAATCGGCTTAGATTTTTTTGCACGTTCTTCTTTCAATTTTTCAGCTAGTAACTTTTGAACATTCTTTCCTTTTAAATTTTTAGTTAGAAAACCCCAAAGATCTATAGGATTTTTCTGATTAAAAAATTCAAGGCCAATAATGAAACGGCTGTAGTCCTGATCATTCATGAAAATCTTGCGCTTTTCGACACCACGATTAAAAACGTGATAAATTTTACCTTTTTCAATTATTCTCGGTTGTTTAGGCATAATTAAATTATAGCATGCAAAGGAGGACCAGGTCCCCCTTTGGCATTGCAAAAACCCCTAACATTTTGTGTTTAGGGTTTTTGCCTTTATCCACATGCAAAGGGGGACCTGGTCCTCCTTTGCATCAAAGGTTAGCGAAGGAGAGATTCAATCGCTGACGCCGATAAGCTTCTTGAATCAATTCGGCCGGCGATGCCCCATTCCGGGATGGCTATATCGTTTGCCTTGGCAATTTCTATGACTTTGTTGGCAACACTAGTAGGTCCGTTATTGTATTTCTGCTCGACCATTTTCCAGAGGGAAGTGTTTCCCGCCGAGAGCGGCTTGCCGCCGGCGGGTTTGCCGGCCGCTTTCAAGACTTCAATAACGGAAGAAACAGTTTGGGGTCGGCAAACTGTTTTGCCGGCGGGATTTTTCTTGGTGCAATCTTCAATATGATGACTGACTTTTGCCGCTTGAGAAACAGTCGCGCCGACTTGAGCGACTAGTCTGCGTCCGTCTGCGTATAGTCTGCGTGAGTCTGCGAGTTGCGATGTATCGCAACTAAGAGTAAAGACAGCGGATTTCATTCCATCGGCGATGCTGTCCTCGTAAGAAGAAATATCGGAAGTACAGCCTGAGGGCGGCGTAAAGTTGGTGACAATCTGCCAGTATTGATCAGGGGTTTCATAAACAAACGGCACATAGTTAATTCCGTTCTCGATTTCAAGCAAAGCCGGTTCAACGATTTCCAAGAGTGAGCCGGTAAATATTCTCACCAAGCCCGGTGTCATTATTGTCTGTCCATCCGGACGGATAATAACCACGCCATGAATTCTTTCGCGAGCCAAACCGTCAGCTCCGAAACTATTCTCGTAATTGGGCAAACCGCCGTAGAAATTGCCTAGTCTGGTGGCAAATTTGGCAATGACAAAATATTGAGCCGGCGTCGGTACGCCAAGGGTGCACTCGCCCCAGTTGGCACTGACGGAACTGATCACGCATTCGGAAATCTTGGGGCCATTTTCGAAGGTATTATCCAGATTCTGGAATTCTAAAGCGGTTGAAGAATACTGTCTTGGGAAGAGCCGAATTGTCCCTCCGACAGGCGGAAACTGGACAGTTGTTTTATTGGCCATGTTGATCAAAGTTCCGCCAACGGTCACTTTCTTGGCAAACGGGCAGCCGGTATTGCCAGTGTTGCCGCCGACACCAAGACATTGATCGGTAAAGACGTCGCCGGGAGATAAAGTAATGGTGTCACTATCAGAAGTGAAGGTGTTGGTTATATTAGCGGTGAGGTTTTTAACTGTAATGCTCTCGGGAGCTTCTTCGGTGCCGGTGAAGTCAATGTCTTTAGCGTCATTGGGAACAAGGACACCGGTCATGTAGGTATAGTTTGTTGTTTGATTAGTTACTTTCCACTCTATGTTTTTGTTGATGTTTAGCTCATTTTCTTTAGCGGCCATGAAGGGCGAACCGGCGCCGCCAGTCTGGCCGGTAGAGAGGTTGATCGTAGTCAGGCCTTTTTTAAGGCTTAGCGATGTTGCCGCTTGAACAGCAGTTAGCATGGTGGTGTTGTTAGTACCAGTAGAAGTGGTAACGCAGGTGATATTGCCAGTGTCGTTGTTTGCTTTCAGGATCACTGTTTCGGGGGAAGAAGAAGTGGGAAAGGTGTGGCAAGTATTAATTGTTGCGTTAGCCGTACCGCTGCCGGTGATTATTGCTTGGACGCCGTTCTCTGTGACAGAAAATGTACCCAATGTCTTAGGCGTGTTGGTTGTTATGTCACTGATGTGGAGAGTCCAGCCGCTGCGAGCAGTGACGGTGCCGTTGGTTACCCCATCGGTGAAGGTGTTGGAGTAAAAGTTATCATCAGTGTCGACGACCGCATCGATGCCGTCATTGTCAACGAGTTTAGTATCTGAAGCGGAGTTGTTAGCAGCATCAGTGGCGGTGGCGGTGAAATTCAAAGCTGGATCACCAACATTGGCTGGAAGAGTGACGGAAACCGTGGCCGTCCAATTAGCAAAATTGTCGCTTGTAGTGGCGTTAACTCCATTGACAGTAACTCCCGTTACGCCGACATCATCAGACGCCGTACCAGTGACAGTGACAGTTGTTGAAGTTAAGATGTCATCCGCGGTAGGACTTACGATGGCGACAGTTGGCGGAGTGGTGTCGGATGGAATGGCAGGCCAAACACAAGTAGCATTAGCCTGCCATTGTAAACAAGGATATGAAGGAAGGCCAGTAGTAGGATGAGGAACAATCTTCCAAGTACTCGCAAAATCATAACCAACAAAAGTAGATTGTGTTGTCATTTGTGCCGTTGTTTTACCGGTGCCACAGCCAGCAGTAGTTGGTCCAGATACGTCCGCATCCCAGAAAGTACCAGTATCACAATCCGGACTAGAACCTTTGCGAGCAAAACCATAGCGAGTACTTCCCGAAAATGCAGTAGCAGCCCAACTATTCCTAGCAATACCCACCGCCCCCGAAAAAAATTGAACAAAAGCTGAATGACCGCCAGAACCAGAAGATGTTACGCTAGCAACAGCATAAGTATTTTCAATCAAACAACCAGAATCGCCACCAGTAAAACCACCACCAGCGGCAGTGGTAATTATAATTCCTCCCGTTGTATAACTATTTCGAATAGTGCTTCTAAGACAATTACCAACGAAAGCGGCTACTTGGCCGCCCACGGTACCAAAAGCAGTTGCGTTACGGGATGAACTTCTATCAACAACGCTCCCGTCCTGAACACGACCAAACAAGCCACCAGACTGACCTTGGGTGCTAGTTACGGTAACATTTTCAGCATGAACATTAGTAGCAGAAGAAGAGCCAAAGAGATTACCAACTGCACTACCAACCTGCCGAATACCTTCAAAATTACCTCCGATAACATTAACATTCAAAATGCTTGTCCTATAAGTAAAACCAATCAAAGTAGCAACACCGCAACCTGAATTTAAACAACCTCCAGTTAAATCAAAATTTTCCAGCGTAACATTCTTTATATTGGCAAAGTTGTTTGTAAAACCAAAAAGAGCAGCGCTATTTTCTCCAGGTCTGTTTACAAACAAGTTAGAGATTGTAAAGCCCATACCGTCAAAAGAACCCGTAAACTGCTGAAAAGTATCTGAAAAAGGCCACTCAAGATCCGTCTTACCAATAGGCTTAAAGCCGGCGCCGTTGTCCCAATTAACTGTATCAGAACAATCAATACTATTATTTAATTTATAGTATGCAACAAGATTCTCCTCCATTGCCTGAAGCAGTTCACAACCAGTAATCTGAAACGGGTTTCCTGGAGTTCCGTCGCCGCCAGGCCATGCAGGCCGCACATTTTTTTTAAGTTGTTTAGTTGCAGTTTTCACGGGGCTGCTATTATCTGTAGCCGTAACAGTAAAATTAAATACTCCTCCTGTAGTAGGAATTCCGCTAAAAACACCGCTTGGACTTAGTGTCATGCCAGGAGGAAGAGTTCCGGAAACTGGACCCCAAGTGTAAGGAGGAGTTCCGCCTACCGCTATCAATTGATGAGAAGCAGAAACACCGATGGTGTTAGGAGGCAGGCTACTTGTGGTAATTTGAAATGGTGCGTTCTGTGTGTATTCTCCTAGAATTTCAAAAGCAGTAAGCACACTGTTGTAAATTTTGACGTTATCGATGTTGCCTTTGAAGAATTGTACGGTTCCCGGGTTATTTCCCGCTCCCATGACTACACCCTCGCTTTGACTAAGTACAGTCATTGTGGTTGTAACTTTTGCTACCCCATCAATATAAAGAATTGTCCCGTTCGTAACTCCGCTCTGGAAAGTAACAGCAACATAGTGCCAGTTATTATCATTAAGAAATGTCCCACTTCCTCTCCATCCGCCGCCACTCCAATCATAAAGACCAAATTCGTTATTGTTCAAAAACATAGAATAGGCCAATTGTTTTAAAAAAATTCCTCTAAATGATGAGCCAGCATTATCTGTTTTAATCCATGCTCCTAGAGTGCCAGTGTAAAGATTTGTTGAATTTGCTGGTGGCTCAAATAAACCCACATAATTATTGACGCCGTTTAAAAGCAAAGAATGAGTTCCCTCTATTTTATTATTCGGATCATAAAGGGCGCCGCCGTAAATAGTTCCATTATTAGCATCGACACTATCAAGAGCATTTGTTCCGCTTCCTTCATTGAAGCCCCAGTGACTAAATGGGCCAGCTTGCGCGTCTGCGGTATTGACGGCGAAAGCAAAGAGGCTGACGACTATGGCTAAAGCCATTATGCTGATCAACACTGATTTAGTTCTGATCAACCCTGATAAATTAAATGTTTTTGTCATAAACGCGATCCTAACCTGCGAATTCATCCGAATCTACAAATTAATACGAATGAAAAATTTGGTTAGAAATTAAAATAATAAACTGATAATAATTTTTAATTAAGTACTAAACGTGGCTTCTAGCGGCTAGCTTCTAGCAACTAGCAAATTATTTATATATCTTTATCCTTATGGATATTGAATAATCCTTACGTACTCCAACTCCCTTCAATCACTGATCAACGCTGATAAGGGACTGATCAACACTGATTGCTCCAACTCCTAAATGAAGCAAGTTAATTATAACTTACTCAAAAATACCTGACAAGAGGAATATCATTATCATTATCATTATCCTTACGGATACTGGATATGGATATGGATATTGGATGTTGGATAAATGCGGGATAAAAAAGACCCCGAAATTGACTAAATAAAAAAGTGGGGCTATTTGTTGCGCGAAGCCGGAACAGATTTATTCTGTAACTGGCTCAAAGAGAGCCAGAAAAAGAAAATTCTGATCCAGATCAAAACCCAGATAAAAGCTATCCCTGGGGTAAAGGGATAACATTTTGCCTTTTTCCCCGCTAATTTCTCCTACAGCGATCTCTATTGCTGGAATATAAACCCGGGTCATTCTAATTCCGTTGGGTTCTATCGGGGCGGCAATCGGGAATTCTTCTCCTACCTCGTAACATGTCCCAACCGCGAGCAAATACTCAATCGAAGCGGGGTAGAGATAGAGTTGTTTTACTGTCTTTAAGGCCAAGTCCACAGGTGTCTGTTTTGCAAACTGCACCAGTGCGACCTTTACTTTTCCTGGCTTGACGCTTGGCCGTATTACAAAGTTCTTTTCAGTAATTTTGTCATCTACTTTCCGATAATTTCCAGCCGCGATATATTCTAAAAGATTAAGGCGCCCAATTTCGACACTTATTGTATCAATGTTCTCGATACTTTTTAATGCCGTTTTGAAATCCTTTTCTCTTTGAATTGAGTCCAGCTTTGCCTGCCGAGCCGCAATCTTTGCGTCTCTTATGCTTTGGATTGAGTCCAGCTTTGCCTGCCGAGCCGCTTTGTTTGCCTCAAGTTTCGCTATTCTAATTGAATCCAACTCTGCTCGGCTTTTGCCGGGGACTTGTCCATAAGCTATAGCTGATGAACCAAAAACTAATAATAAGATGATAAACTTTCTCATAATTTTAAGGTTTTGGTTAGTAAATTGTTAAAAAACTACTTTAAAAAATGCGTTAAACTATCCTCAACCATATCATAAAAATGAAAAAAGTCAACCCCCACACCTTTCGTTACGATGTTGCCGAAGGCAACGCGCAAAGCGCATCGTAACGAAAGGTGTGGGGGTCAACCCCGTTAGCCCGAATTCTAGCTCCGAATGCTCGCTTTCACCATAGTCTTCATAGAAATTTGCATCTTTTCTTCTCCCTTGCTATACTCTGTGCATGAATACATTGACGATTCCGCGAAATTTAATAAAAGAAGGATTTGTTATTTTGCCTCGCCGAGAATACGAGAACCTTTTGCGCGTCAAACAAAATGACGACATAGTGATAAAACATTCTTTTAAGGTGCCTGGAAAACAGGAGAAATTTTATGACAAACTAGATAAAGAATTAACCCAGGCCGTCCGCGAAGTTCGCCGGGGAAAAGTCATCGGCCCTTTTGATAATGTCAAGGATCTTATAAAATCTCTCCATTCGTAAATGAATATGAAAATCGCTTACCACCCTGATTTTAAGGAAAAATTAAATAAATTTCCAAAAGCGATACAGAATAAATTTGATAAACAGGTATCTTTCCTTCTTCAAAATTTGCGCCATCCGTCTTTGCGCGCCAAGAAATATGATGAATCCTCAGGTCTCTGGCAGGCCAGAGTAGACGGAAATGTCCGTTTCTATTTTTTTATTGAAAAAAATACTTATTCGTTGATAAATATCCGCAGGCATAAATAGTTCGAGAGCTAGACCCGGTCTAGCTCTGCCCTATTTGGAGGCGGTGGGGTTCATTTACCACCCTATAAAAAATTGAAGGGGGTTTTGGAATAGAATTCTAGTATCCTTATCCCTATCCTTAATCCTTAAGTGCGGATTTACACGGATACAAAACGGATTTTCACAGATAAAACAGAATAAATGGGATATAATTTGCCTATGAATAAAGAAAAAGGAAAGCTAGTATATGAAGATGAATCATATAAAATTCGGGGAGCTTGCTTTAGTGTTTATAACAATCTTGGGTCTGGACATAAAGAGCTTGTTTATCAAAAGGCTTTAGCGATAGAATTAGAAAAAGCAAATTTACAAACAGAAAGAGAAAAAACGCTACCGATAAATTATGCGGGAGAAAAAATTGGTTATTATAAACCAGATTTTATTATTGAAAAGAAAATTATCATCGAGATAAAAGCTGTTCCGTTTATGCCTAAAGATTATGAGCAGCAATTAATCCATTATCTTAAGGGAACAAATTTTAAATTAGGTTTTTTAATAAACTTTGGTTCAAATAAATTAGATATCAGGCGGCGCATTAATTGATCCGTGAAAATCCGTTTTTATCCGTGTTAATCATTTAACTTCAATTCGGAGGTCACGTGGTTGAAATCCATTTTGTTGAGGTGAGAATATGTTTGGGAATATATTTTGAAGATTAAGATTTTGAACAACTTTTCGGGCTAGATCACGATAAAAATTAAAAGCGAAATCAACAAATGGCCGAACTTGCTCAAGAACTGGCTGAAGGGGTCTTAGCAGTTGTGGTTGAAATGGTTGTGGTCTAAATTTGACAGCTTCTTCTGGTCTTATTTCTAGTCTCGTCGGTGCTTCAACTACCCGCAAACCTTCTGGCGCTAATAATTCTGATGGCCTTTCTTCTAATAGCCGTTCTCGGTCAAGTACCTCGGGTGTCAGAATTACCGCTAATCCAGTCGGTGCTCCTAATCCGGGAGCAAATTCTTTTTCTTCTTTCATTAACGTTACCGCCTCTGGCAGTAGCGCTAGCTCCTCGAGAGTAACTGAACCGGGCGGAGAGCCGCACACTCCTTCTACTAAAACTTGGCCAAGAGGACATTCAGTTGGTGGTGGCGCTTCTGGTTTTGGTTTTTCAGGCGCTGGCGGCAGTGGTGGTGGTGTTGGTGGCTGTGGCAGGCGAGCATATGAGCCGCTGGCCGTAATACAACTTCTTGTTCTATTGACAAAAACGTCGCTAGTACTTGGGGCACTATTAAATTCACCATCGTTGACTATGAGTTGAAATGTGAACGTTATCGGCGACTCACTGCAGGAAACACTCGGGGCCGTAAAAGTTGGAGCTACTGTATCAGCACCTGTCAGTGTAACAGTCGTACCGGCAGTCTGCGTCCAAGAATAAGTTAGCGGGTCAAGCTCCGGATCAGAGCTCCCCGAGCCGTCTAAGGTAACTAGAAGAGTGCCTTCATTAACTGTTTGATCCGGACCCGCGTTGGCTACAGGCGGAGTGTTGAGCACAAACATAAGTCCGGTAACGAAGCCGTCGGGTCCTCCAGTAGAAGTCAGGTCGATGTCGTCGAAAGTAACTGTGTCATTAAAAAATC
>Ga0209542_10004586_pt1 | contig 28223 bp, 24 predicted proteins | sample RifCSPhighO2_01_FD_184028 | JGI IMG/M metagenome (GOLD analysis project Ga0209542, IMG submission 184028) | Soil microbial communities from Rifle, Colorado - Rifle CSP2_plank highO2_0.1 (SPAdes) (version 2) | ecosystem: Environmental > Terrestrial > Deep subsurface > Rock core/Sediment ...
CACGCTCGAACAATGCTACGAAGCGACCGAAAAGACGCTCAAAAAAATGTTCGAAGAACTCAAAGGCCAGGATGTCGCGATGGAAGGGACGATACTGAAGGCGAGCATGGTCATTGCCGGCAAAAAGGCGGCTAAAAAGTCTTCTGTGGATGAGGTCGCCGAAGCCACTCTCGGTGTTTTGAATGCGACTGTTCCAAAAAACCTCGCGGGCGTCGTGTTCCTCTCCGGCGGCCAAGGCGATGAGCAAGCGACCGCACATCTCAACAAAATGAATCAACTTGGTAAACAACCGTGGCCGCTCTCTTTTTCCTACTCACGTGCTATCCAAAATCCGGTACTTAAACAATGGGCAGCCGACCCCGCGAACAATGCCGCAAAGGCCCAAACCGCGCTCCTCTTCCGCGCAAAAATGAACTCCCTAGCGGCGCAGGGCAAGTATTCGGACGAAATGGAAAAAGCGCGCCCGTACTAAACGACTCCAAACTTCTTGCCGACAGTAGTGAACTTTTCGACGGCCTTTTCGATATCTTCCTTTGTGTGCGCGGCGGATACCTGCACGCGGATGCGCGCCTTACCTTTGGGAACGACGGGATACGCGAAGCCAATGACATAAATCCCTTCGTCGAACAGAGCCTTTGCCATATCCACCGCCTTTTTTTCGTCGCCAAGCATAATGGGCGTGATAGGGTGTTGCGCGTCGGATACCTGAAAGCCGTTCTTTTTCATCAGCTCACGGAAAAGTTCTGTGTTCGTCCATAGCCGCTCGCGGTACTCCGGATGCGATTTCAGGTAATCGATTATGTAGAGCGAGGCACCAGTGACAGCTGTATCAAGTGAATTGGAGAAAAGATACGTGCGCGAACGGTTGCGCAAGTAGTCCGCCGCTTCCCTTCTCGTGGCGATAAACGCGCCTCCCGCCCCTCCCAGGGCCTTGCCGAACGTGCCAGTCACAAAATCGACGCGCCCTGCGACGCCGCAGTGTTCTGGCGTCCCGCCGCCACTTTTTCCCATGACTCCAACTGCGTGCGCATCATCTACCATAACGAGCGCGCCATATTTATCGGCCACGTCGCAAATTTCTTTCAGCGGCGCAATATCCCCGTCCATACTGAAAACGCCGTCCGTAGCAACAACCGTCAGCCGTTTGTTTCTTGTTTCTTGGAGCTTGGTTTCAAGGTCCTTCATATCCATATGTTTGAACACATGCCGTTCGGCTTTCGAGAGCCGCACAGCGTCGATGATTGAAGCATGGTTGAGCTCGTCGCTGATTATCGCGTCCTCTGGCCCGAAAAAAGTTTGGAACAATCCGAGGTTGGCCATAAAGCATGAAGAATACAAGACGGAATCTTCCGCGCCGACGAGTTCGGCCACCGCCTTCTCCAAGTCCTTGTGTATCGTCTGCGTGCCGCAAATGAAGCGCACCGAGGCGAGGCCGTAACCCCACTTTTTTACCGCCTCTTCCGAGGCTTTCTCCATTAATTCAGTCCCCGAAAGTCCGAGGTAGTTGTTCGCGCAAAAATTGAGAAGCTTCTTTCCCTCCACCGTGATCTCCCTCCCCTGCGGCGATTCGAGGACGCGCTCCTCTTTGTAAGTGCCATTTTCCCTGGCCGCGGCAAGTTCCGCATCGAGGATCGGTTTCAGATCTTTGTACATATTGTTTGTTCAAGAACTATAACTATGGCCTAATGAACGCAGGTGCGCAAATGCGCCGGCATATGGAAACAGGAAGTGGAGGGTGCAACCATGTTCAATATACTACGCAGAGACCGACCTGCCGTCGAAGCGGCCCCTGTTGTTGAGGGACCGATCGGTCCGGTTCGACTCGGGCGACAGATCGGTTGTGGTGGGCATCGATTAGTCTGGATGGATAATCCCACGCCGCAGAGGCTTCATCCCGACGTGCCCAATTGGTCGAGCGTACTGCGGTTCGATGCAGGTTCCGGTATTTGGCCGCACACTCAACTGTCGGGTTGCGACGGGTTCCGTGGACGAATGAGTGCCCGTGTTGAGTCGAAATTCTTTCGGCATCGACGCGGTGTTCTGCTGGTCTTCGTGCGTGATCCGGACGCGCCGGATCGGAGCTGGCAGACCCATCGGCTCGACACTGAGAACAAATATGTGTTCGTGCCTCCGGAATGGTGTTGGGGGGCATGCACAGCGACCGTCGACGAATCCGCGATCTGCGAATTGCACGGGCATCCCTCTATCTTCAAACACCACGATGAGGGGGGCAATTCATATCGCGTAAAAAATGACGAGTTGCCGGAGCTCATGCGGGAGCGGATCAAGCTCGGATTCGTCTCCAAGCTCAGCCGAACGCCCAACTGGGATGAGGACCGGATCTATTAATGCCGCGATTTCCGCCTGTACAAACAAACGCGCCGCCGGGTCCATAGAGACCCCGCGGCGCGCTGTATTTTCAGCCGTCTATTTTGAAAATAATCTTCGGATGTTCGTTCATCGCCTTCTCGAACGATGCGGGTGTGAATTTTTTGAAGTCGAGTATCGTTCCCTTCCCTTTTTTTAGAATGATATTCCAAATAGCATCTTGAATACCGTTGCTCTTATCGGAGAGCATGCGCTGGGCTATCTGCCACGTGCGGAATATCTGTCGCCCGATGATGCCGTGGAGCGTGAGTCCGCGCACGATGACACGTGGCGAGAACCTGGGTATCGTGAGGTCGCCGTCTTTGATGCCGAAGAGCACCACGTGACCGCCGCGTCGCGTCGATTCGATGCAGTTGTTTACCGAAGAAAAGGGGCCCGCCATCTCCATCGAAACGTCGACCCCCTTGCCGTACGTGAGTTGTAGTATCTTCGCCACGACCTCCGGGTCGTGTTCCCAATCGTTCTTCTTCCGCTTTTTCTGTATCTGTACGGTCTCATGCGCGCCGAGCTTTTTTGCGACCTTCAGGTTGGCTGGATTGACATCGACCGCGATTATCTTGGCCGCGCCAAAACGGCGAAGGAGCAGTATCGCGAACATGCCTATCGGGCCGACGCCAAAGACCGCGACGCGCTGGCCACGGAAATCGACGACACTCGTCGCGTGTACCGCGTTGCCGAAAGGATCGTAAATAGCGGCTATCTCTGGGCGTACCCGACGCTCGTCCACAGCCCAAAGATTTTTTGCGGGTATTTTTACGTATTCGGCAAAAATACCATCTATCGAAATACCTAAGATAGCTTCGTTGAGACAGACGTGCTCCTCACCGATACGGCACTGGTAACAGCGGCCGCACGTGATGTGCGAATCGCCCGAGACCAAACTTCCCACTTCTATCTTCGCGGGGTTCTTCTCATCCTGGTCGTGGTACAGACGCTTCACCATTGAGCCTACCTCGATTATCTCACCGACGAACTCATGCCCCGTTACACGCATACTTTTCTTTTCCCGCGCGAGAGAATCGTGTACGAGGTCTTTAAAAGCCTTTCGGTACCACAGCCCGCGGTCGGAACCGCAGACACCGGCGTACCGCACCTTCACGATGACGGAGAGCGCGTCGTCCGGATTTTTTTTCTCATCGAGGAGCGGCATCGGGACCTCACGCAAAACAAACCCGCGACTTTTTTCCCAGCCGTCTTTCTTGAGGTCGAACGTCAGAGCCTTGATGCTGTTCTTCATACGGTATAGTACCTACCTTACCCTCTTCGATAGGTATTGAGCAAGTCCGCCGGGCCTCGAATACGCGTACACATGCTTGATGCCTAGGTCCTGCGCGAGGAGAAGCGCTATCTCGATAAGCTGATTCGAGACGGGTGCGCCTTGCGTAATGGCGACATCTTTCGGCTCCGGGTATTCGAGCAACATGTTGTATCCGCAGGCACTCCTGTCTTCCGGCCGCCCTCCCGGTATCACGTCGACCAATCGTGCGCCTTCGCGCATGCCGCCTTTTGCCTTCTCATGGAATCGCATCACGGGGTCGTTGCCGCCTTTCAGATACTCGCGGACCACATCAGCTCCCGGCGTAGCACCAACTTGCGGAATCGGTTTGGGCTTGAAATCCGCACTGCAAATAGAAATGCACACGAGCGCGTCGCCTTGCGGGTCTAGGGTCTCTGGAGAAAGCAGTTCGGCATACTTCACCTTGAGAAGCTCTTGCTCCGAGAGCGAGGTTCGGATGATGGCGACCTGCCCCTGGAGAGAATCGTCGGGCTTTGCCGAAAGAACGATGAGTTGTTTTGGTACATCTTTCTCGTACTGCCGTTGCTCCGAGGACAGGTCGCCCCAGCATTTTTTGTACAGCTCGTACGAAGGAACGAGCCAACGGGAATAACGGTGCAGAACTGTAAAGCGGAGTTCTGGGGTTTTTATGAGCCCGAAAATCGATTCGAATCGTTCATACGGCAAGGTGTCCCTCAAAACACTCCGTTGCACTTTGCCGGTCGAGGTCATCGGAAGGTCCTCTACGGGGAGTGCGCTTATGTATTTAGGGGTCTCATATGCGCTCAAGTGGGGCGTCCCGAAGAGGAGCGAACATTTCAGGCGGCGCTTCGCACTCGCCTCGTGAGCATCCTTCTTCCACGAAATAACAGCGCCGGCCTCTTCGCCGTACCGCTCATCCGCGACGGCGACGACATGCACCTGCTCGATGTCGGACGATATCTTCTTCAGTGCATTTTCGACAGCGATGGGCGAGATGTTGATGCCTCCTTTGATAATTATCTCGCGCTTGCGGCCTTTGAGATAATAATACTTTTGTCCGTCGATGATACGAAAGAGTCCGACGTCGCCCGTGAGAAAATATCCGTCGCGAAATGCAGGCTCCCCGCCGACATACCCTTCCATTATTGCGGGACCTTTTACGACGAGCTCCCCCTCCTCCCCTTCGCCCAGGAACTTGCCGGTCTCGTCGGATATCTGAAGGTCTGCCCACGGCATTGGGCTCCCGATGGAATTCTCATCAACGAGTCGCTCGTAGAGTTTCTCCGGCAGACCCATGGGGACCCCGGCGACCCGCAGGGCGGTCTCTGTTTGTCCGTAGCCTTGGTACAGGGGAATACCGTATTTTTTCCTGAATTCCTGGACCGACTGTGCGATGACGGGCGCGGAGCCGATCTGTATCCTACGTAGTTTGCAATTGTCCTTTACTTCCTCGTACTCGCGCCCGCGGGTAAGTTGGTCGAAAAGTATCGATTGGACGATAGACGTGACTGTCGCGCCAGTTGCGGCGACCTGTTGCCAAAAGTGCGAGTTGGAGTAATTCGGCGGTATCGCTATCGTTCCGCCCGCAAGCAAGGTCGAAAGACAAAATGTCGTAGAGTTGATGTGGTGGAGAGGGAGATTCACCAAGAACGTATCGTCGGCAGTGAATTTCAGCCACTGCCGGATGCCGTCGGCGTTCACGATGAGATTCTCAAGCGAAAGCATCGCGCCTTTCGGATGCCCGGTCGTTCCAGACGTGAAGAGGACAAGTGCGGGATACGATAGACCTGTTTCCCACATATCGGGAGATACGATCTCCCGATATTCGGGGAAACCGATGAAGTCAACGACTTCGATACCTTTCAGATATTTCCCCTCGATGTCTTTCAAGACACCCGCTTGCGCTATGAGAACCCTGACCTTATTCAAATTCAACTTATACTGATACTGCTCTCCCGTATCCCGCTTCGTGTCCATGGGCACGCTCACAACTCCGCTCGCCCATGCCGCCCACGAGAGGACGAGAAGCTCCGGAGAATTTTTGAACGCGAGGGCGACGCGGTCGCCCTTTTTCAATCCGAGATCGGCGAGGTACGCGGCGGCAAGTTCGAGCGAACGGCTCAATTCCCGGTATGTGAGCCGTTGACGGACATTTCCTTCCTCGTCGCACCCGACGAGCGCGGCATTATCGGAATACTTTTGCGCCAGGGCAGCGATGTGCTCACGCAAACTTTTGATAGGCAGTGATACCGACATGTGCATCGAAGCTTATCATTTCGGCGGGTATTTCAAATTGAGAGCCGCTCGTGAGGCTCTGGGCAAACAAAATATATTACTCCACAAGAAAAACTGTCGCTCCTTCCTTCGTCGGCTGCGAAAGTTTGAGGGCCGCATTATCGCCCTTTTTCGCTGAATCGACGTCTTTGTGATCTATCTGAATAGAAGAGACAGTGTCTTCAAACTCGTTCTCGCCCCTCTTGACCTTGATGGCATCGCCTTTAGAAAGCTTGCCGATGACGCTTACGACCGCGACACCAATTTTGTCGTACCAGTGCGTGACTGTTCCAACCTGTTTTTCAGCCATATTATTTACAGCTTATGACTCCAATAACGACCTTTATATGCATACTATCACATCACCAATTTGTGGCGTCGTGTCTACGCACGGCATCCTACGAAATATAGTCACTGCGCTTCTTATTTCTGTGGACCAGCGGGGAATCGGACCCCGGACCTCCTCATTGCAAATGAGGCATTCTACCACTGAACTACTGGCCCTTCGTCGGAAACTCTACCAGCTAGCGACAAAATCGCCAAAATTGTTTATAGTGCGCTCTCAAATATGGCTCGCAGGAAACAGTCGGCAAAAAGCACGTTCGCAGTGAAATCGGGCCTCGCCCAGATGCTAAAGGGCGGCGTCATCATGGACGTCGTTACTCCCGAGCACGCAAAGATAGCTGAAGACGCGGGGGCCGTCGCTGTGATGGCGCTTGAACGCGTGCCCGCGGACATCCGCAGAGAAGGCGGAGTCGCACGCATGAGCGACCCCAAGCTCATCCGCAGTATCATGAAAGCCGTCACCATTCCCGTCATGGCAAAAGTGCGCATCGGCCACTTCGTCGAGGCGCAAATACTGGAAGCGATAGGGGTTGATTACATCGACGAGAGCGAGGTGCTGACTCCGGCGGACGAGGAGCATCACATCAACAAACACGCGTTCAACGTCCCTTTTGTGTGCGGCTGCCGCAACCTGGGCGAAGCCTTGAGGCGTATCGCGGAGGGCGCAGCGATGATACGCACCAAGGGCGAGGCGGGCACGGGCAATGTCGTCGAAGCGGTGCGACAAGCGCGCGCTGTTTTCCGAGAGTTAGACCGGCTGACGAAAATGAGCGCAAAACAACTCGTCTCCGCCGCGCGAGAAATGCGCGTGCCGCTCGAACTGGTCAAGCGCGTCGCAAAGACCGGCAAGCTCCCCGTCGTTAATTTTTCGGCCGGCGGTATTGCCACCCCCGCGGACGCCGCGCTCATGATGCAGCTCGGCGTCGAGGGTGTCTTCGTCGGCTCGGGTATCTTCAAATCCGCCAATCCGCGAAAACGCGCCAAGGCTATCGTGGAAGCTACGACCCACTTCGACAACCCCGACATCGTCGCGAAAGTCAGTGAAGGTTTGGGCGAACCGATGCGCGGCATTGAGCTAAGCACGCTTTCCGACAAAGAGCGCCTTTCCAGGCGCGGCGTCTAGCATGATCGGTGTCCTCGCTCTGCAGGGCGACTTTAGAGAACATCTCGATGTTCTCGCGCGACTCGGTATTCCGGCGCTTCCGGTAAAACTGCCAAGCGAGCTCAAGGTGGTCGACCGGCTCATTATCCCCGGCGGCGAGAGCACGACCATAGGCAAACTGCTTGTACGCTTTAAGCTAATGCAGCCGATACGCGCTCGCATCAAAGCTGGAATGCCGGTGTGGGGTTCGTGCGCGGGCGCAATCCTTCTTGCAAAACGGATGCAAGGCGGCACTAAGAGTCAACCCACGGTCGGCGTCGTGGATATCGTAGCGCGGCGCAATGCATTCGGTCGTCAGCTCGACAGCTTCGAAATTGTTTTGAAGATGCCAAAGGTGAGCAAGAGGCCCGTGCCAGTCATGTTCATCCGCGCTCCCGTCTTCGAGAAACCGGGCAAAAAAGTGGAGGTGCTCGCGCGACTGCGGGGCGGAAAGATAGTTGCCGCCCGTGAGGGAAATATTCTTATCACGGCCTTTCACCCCGAACTCACAGGCGCGACCGCCCTACACTCGTATTTCGCTTCGCTCTAAACACCCTTTCGGGCCAACATGATGAGATGCTCGAGGAACTCGCGCAACGAAGAGCCGACGGCTTCCAGCATTTTCGGAAAAGCAGAACGTTCGTGCAGTCCGGGGAACGCATTCACCTCAAGCAGAACGGGACCGTGTTGCGTAATGACAAAATCAGCATCTGAATAGTGCGCGAGTTTGAGCGCCTCGTGGGCTTTTCGCGCTATTTCCGCGACGCGCATCTTTATATCTTGCGGGAAGCGGCTGGGAACCGTGTGCCGAGCCGAACCGTTTTCGCTTACGGGATCGAAATACAGAACGCCTTTCGGAAGGTCCGTATGCGCCGGTGGAAAAGCATACAGCGGTTCATTACGAAAATGTTCGACGAGGACGACGGTCGCGTGTGCTCCAATAAGATACTCTTCGATAAGCGCGGAGCCATATTCATCGAGTGTGTTTCCTACCATATCGGGAAGGTCCAGGACGGTGCGCGCAATTTTAATCCCCTGCGATGAGCCTTCGTTCGGCGGCTTCACCACATAGGGAGGACCGAACGAGGAAAAAATCGCATCGGCCATATCACGTGTACTCATCTGATTTTCAAGACTGAACGAGACCGCACGAGCCATCTGGATGCCCGCATTTTTCAGAACCTCGCGCGCGCGGATCTTGTTCAAGGAAAGCCCGGACGAAAGCGCGCGTGAGCCCGCATACGGCACGCCAGCGCGCTCGAGCATTCTCTGGACAGTTCCATCCTCGCCGACTCCCCCGTGGAGCGCATTCAAAACAACATCGACTTGCGAAAGGGCCCGCGCCGGCGTTGCGGGAGTCCCGCGCAAATGCCACAAACCCTGTTTGTCGATGAGGATGTCCCTCGTTTCGTACCTCTCCTCGGGAAGCGCGGCCATCATTGCAGCGCCTGTCTTCAATGACAACTCATATTCTTTTGACGTTCCCCCCCGAAGAATACCGACCGACATTCGCGACATAGCGCGATTATAACCTAGCGAAGCGAGAGGAGCGAGAACTTGTTCTCGCTTCCGAGCGAGCGACGGTTAAAGGAGTGTAGCGACTATACCATCGCTCTGCGCAGTCGGGCGCGGTGGTACCCAACGGCAAATCTATGTGCCTCCGCATTTGCGAACAAAATGTCCTTTTCATTGGCGGCAATGAGGCGGTCGTCGCCTATAAAACGTTCGGGTTTGTGAAATTGGTTCTTCACGACCCCCACAATTGGGATCTCAATACCAACCTCCTTCAGAACGCGCTTTATTGCGTTTACTTGCCCTCTTCCGCCATCAATGACGAACAACCTTGGTAACGGCCACTCCGAATGAGCGAGCCTGCGAGAGACGGCCTCTTTCAGAGCTGCGACATCATCATTCGCCGCCGTTCGTATCTTGAATTTTCGATATGCACTCCGCACGCTCTCGCCATTCGAAACGACTGTCATTACTGCGACCGTTTCCGTGCCACCCGTGTGCGCCACGTCGAACGCCTCGATACGTACTCCTCCGCCGGAAGAGACTCTGCTTTCGCTTTTGATGAGCGAGACGTCGCGGACGTGTTCAAGTGCAGAGACTTGCCGCCGCAGTTTTTCCGCCGCTTCGAAATTCTCGTGCTGTGCAGCCTCCTTCATTTCGTGTGCAAGCCGCCGCTTGAGTCCTTTGAAGTGGCCCGAGAATAACTGGCGAATATTTTTGATCGTTCGCGTATATTCTTCCTTTGTCACTTCTCCAGAGCACACGCCCGGACAGAGTCCAAGTTGACGGTTGAAACACGGTTTACATTCCCTCCCGAGCCTTTCCCCTTTTTTCGTATTTGTTAATTCGTTTGAATTAACAAACATGCAACGGTCTCGAACAGAGCACGGGGTGCAAGTGTCGCGGAACGGAAAGATGCGACGCACCATTTTCATAGCATCCCGTAGTTGGCCGCCGTGCGGGAATGGACCATACATAGCTGCTGGCTTATAGCTTCTAGCTTCTAGGGAACTCGAGAACAGTTCGCGGCCGCGGACGAGAAGTACGCGTGGAAACTTCTCTTTCGTTATGACGACGTAGTTCCAACTCTTGTTGTCTTTCTGGTCGACGTTGTAAGGCGGCTGGTGCCGCTTGATGAGATTAGCCTCCAGTATCAAAGCTTCGAGTACAGAATCCGTTCTTTGCCACGAGAGCGACGTCGCATCACTCACCATTCCAACGACGCGGGCCCCTCGCGTCTCGGCGAGGTCTTTAGCAAAATAGCTTCGTACCCTATCGCGCAGAGAAGCTGCCTTTCCGATATAGAGAAACATCTTTCCTTTCTTGAAGAGGTACACTCCTGGTGAATCCGGTAGCTTGTATTTTCTTAAGTCGCTCCGAATCATATTACAATACACAAAAAGCGGAGTTATACAGATAGCGCGTAAATGTAGATTTGGCCTTCTGTGTAGAGCCACTACTTTTCGTCAACCTTGCGATCTAATATCTTCAAAATCTCATCAGGAACCACGATGATATTTTCCTCCGGAATTCCCCTCTTGAGCAAGGTTTCTTTTTTCGAAGAATCCAATATTACTGCAATGTCGCGCTGACCAACATGTACCTCTGTGGGTATGTCCGTAATGTTGTACAGGACTCTCACTTTTTCACGTTTCGACTTCGGTTCTTCGCCGATGATCTCCTTAAGTGTCTGAAAAAATCTCTCACCATACCGATCGTCGCTTGCTTCAGCTCCCGTGAAAACTATCTTCCTCCCATTTGCCAAAGCCGCGATCTTTCGCATCACTATCTCGGTCGGATCTATGATCTCAATGTCGCGTTGTTTCCGACTCATTTCCTCTACCCGCTCGGCAAGAGTTTGAGAGTCGACCTCAATCGCCTTACTGCTCGCTCCTTTTCTTTGCACATATGTCTCTCTCAGGGTTTTCCTGCCCACGATAAGAACTTTTTTCTGATCAATACCACGAGACTTACAATACGAATCCAAAATCTCGATCAGGTTCTGGATTTCATCAAGACTCATGTCATGACCGTCCTCTCCGGGCAAAAACATATCCTCCTCTTTAATCGGAAGGATAAGCGCCTCTCCTGCGCTTCGAAAGTCACCTCTGTCCAAAACTTCAAAAATATCCTCCTGGCGCCCTTGCTGCTGGATCATTTGCCAAACACGGCTACCTATCTTCATGCTTGCGTATTGCATCACTTGGTCGGACGCTTTCGTCTCTTGCAACCTGTCTGCCAACCAATCTCCTCTTCCGACAAAAGCCGCAGTGTGTCCCTTTGCCATTTCAAATTTCATTTCACCTCTTTCCGACTTCTGCCGGACGATTTTCTGTTGTTCTCTCGCTTTTTCTCTTTTGCCGCGTAACGTAAACCACTGCGGAAGAGTTTTCAATGCTCCAAACCCCGCAGACAGTTCGAGAAGAACATAGGGAACGTGGTCTCGTATAGCTGGAGATTTCGCGGCATTTACGCTCAGGTTATGCACCGACTGGAGAAGTTCGTGAATGACAGGAGATAATGTGCCCATCGTTGGAACGGCGTCGCCCATCACATTGTTTACCGCACGAGAGACCACATAAGCAGCAAGAAGACCGGCAGGTATCCACTTGTCGGCTGTTGATAGCGTCTCGGCCTGTTCCAAATCAGTGGCAAGAAATCTCCCGACAACATCCGGAGCTAATCCCCTTCGCTCTGACAATTGCGCAAGAGCGCTTTCGAGTTCCACACCCTTGAGCGGAGTTTCGACCTTGTTATTGAGAGTTTTGAGTGCTTCTCCCATACTATCGGTAATTCTTCACGTACACAGTAATTTTGTTGCCGCAATCGGGGACGACCTCCAAACCAAAGGAGAGCAGGTCGGCGGAATTGCCATACCTGAAGATCGTATCCAGCTCCGGCAACCTTCCCCGTGAACAGTTCTCAATAACTAGATATTTGAAGTAATTGACCAGATCTTTCGAGAAATCAGGGTCAATCTTAGCTTTACTGATAGCCAATTCGATGGTCCGGCTCGCGTCATCGCTCATGCATTGATTATATAGCACCCCTCAATGCACATCTACTCCTGTTTGACATCGGGACGATCGTTTGCTACTCTCTAATTTTAATGACCCCCCGAGACCTGAAGCCAGCCACCACCCACCCGGGTGCATTTTTTTACTTCCCTTTCTTGCCCGCCAAATGCGGGCTTTTTCTTACCCTGGTATGAAGTTGTACCTTAAGGACGGAACGGTGATAGAAGGTCAGAGCTTCGGGGCAAAGCGCTCCGTGACAGGAGAAGTCGTTTTCAATACAGGGATGGTGGGGTATCCCGAAGCTCTGACAGATCCGTCGTACGCCGGGCAGATACTCGTCCTCACCTACCCTCTCGTCGGCAATTATGGAGTGCCCGACAAAACTAAATTTGAATCCGAGAAGATACAAATAGCCGGCCTCGTCGTTTCCGAATATTCGGAGAACTATTCTCACAGCACTGCAAAAAAGTCGCTCGCATCGTGGCTCAAAGAATCCGGCGTCCCGGCAATGACGGGTGTCGATACGCGCGCGCTGACCAAACGCCTGCGTGAGCATGGCGTGTTGCTTGGCCAACTCGTGCAAAATGAACGACTTACGAAGTCGTTCATGGACCCGAACGAAGAAAACCTGGTCGCAAAGGTAAGTCCAACGCGCAAGCGTATATACAAAGGCGGGAGGACCAAAATCGTCGCAGTGGATTGTGGCATGAAAGAGAACATCGTGCGCTCGCTCATAGAGCGCGGCGCGACAGTCATCCGTGTGCCGTGGGATTACGATTTCACAAAAGAAGCGTACGACGGCCTGCTCCTCTCGAACGGGCCGGGAGACCCGACGATGTGCGAAAAGACCATCGCGCACATCCGAAAAGCGATGGAAAAGAACAAGCCTATCCTGGGTGTCTGTCTCGGCAACCAGCTTTTGGCGCTCGCCGCAGGAGCGAAGACGTACAAACTCAAGTACGGGCATCGTTCCCAGAATCAGCCGTGCATCCTTCGACAAAGCTCAGGACAGGCGGACACGTCAACGCAGAGATGCTACATAACCTCCCAAAATCACGGTTTTGCCGTGGACGGAAAAACGCTACCGGCAGGCTGGGAGGAGTGGTTCGTCAACGCGAACGATGGCTCCAACGAGGGCATAAGTCACAAATCTAAGCCGTGGCGTTCCGTACAGTTCCACCCGGAGGCTTCGCCGGGCCCCACCGACACCGCGTGGATATTCGATGACTTTATCGCGTCATTGAAAAAAGGCCGCGCCTTAAAGGACGATTGCGCGGCATGATTTCGCAAAATCATATGACCAAACCAAAAAAGGTCCTGCTTCTCGGCTCCGGCGGCCTCAAGATAGGTCAGGCGGGCGAATTTGATTACTCGGGCTCGCAGGCGATCAAGGCGCTCAAAGAAGAGGGCGTGAACGTCGTCCTTATCAATCCGAATATCGCGACCGTGCAAACCGATGAACAGCTCGCCGACACGGTGTACTTCCTTCCCCTCACGATCGAATTCGCCATTCAGGTAATAAAAAAGGAGAAACTGGACGCTATTCTGCTTTCGTTCGGCGGCCAGACGGCACTCAATCTCGGTCTCGAACTCGACAGTAAGGGCATACTGAAAAAGTACGGCGTTCGCGTTCTTGGAACTCCCGTAAAAACGATACGCGACACCGAGGACAGAGATCTGTTCATCAAACGCCTTACAGAGATCGGTGTTAAGACGGCACGAAGCCACGCCGCGAAGACCGCCTCCGAAGCGCTCCGCGCCGCAAGGGACATCGGCTTCCCGGTTATGCTACGCGCAGGATTCGCGCTTGGCGGCGAAGGCTCCGGCATTATACGGAACGAGGCGGAGCTTTCGGAAAAACTTACACCCCTTTTTCGTTCGGTGCCACAGGTTCTTATCGAAGAATATTTGCACGGATGGAAAGAGGTCGAGTACGAGATCGTGCGCGACGCGGCGGACAATTGCATAACAGTGTGCAACATGGAAAACCTCGACCCCATGGGCATCCATACGGGAGAATCGGCCGTCGTCGCGCCGTCGCAAACCCTCACCAACGAGGAATACCACTCGCTCCGCGAGATCGCCATCAAAACGATACGGCACCTTGGTATCGTCGGCGAGTGCAACATTCAATACGCACTGCATCCGAAAACGGGTGATTATCGGGTCATCGAAGTGAACGCTCGCCTTTCACGCTCTTCCGCACTCGCCTCGAAGGCAACGGGATATCCGCTCGCGTTCGTCGCGGCCAAACTCGCGCTCGGACACACTCTGCCGGAGATAAAAAATTCTATTACGGGTGTGACATCGGCGTGTTTCGAACCTGCGCTCGACTACCTTGTCCTCAAGCTCCCGCGCTGGGACCTTTCGAAATTCGAGAACGCGGCGCCCCGTATCGGCACCGAGATGAAGAGCGTGGGCGAGGTCATGGCGATAGGTAGGAGTTTCGAGGAAGTGCTGCAAAAAGCCATGCGGATGCTCTCAATAGGCGCAGACGGTTTCCTCGCCCATCGGAGCGGCAATTTTCTCATCAAGGATTACCTTGCCGAAATAAAAGAACCGACGGCGCGCCGATTATTCGCTATCGCACAAGCGCTTCGAGCGAACACGCCGGTCAAGAAGATACACTCACTTTCCGGTATCGACCCGTGGTTCTTGGAAAAAATGAAAAACGTCGTTGAAATGGAGCGCACGTTGAAACGACGTCCGCTTGCTCGCGAGTCCCTGTATGCGGCAAAAAAGGCCGGCTTCTCCGATGCGCAGCTCGCCGTCATTAAGGGAACGACAGAAGCGAAAATGCGTGCACTTCGCAAGAAGATGAAGGTACTCCCCGTCGTTAAACAGATCGACACGCTCGCGGGAGAATTTCCAGCAAAGACCAATTACCTCTACCTCACGTACCACGGCATTGTTGACGATGTCGCGAGTGCTAAAAATAGCGTCGCTGTTTTGGGAAGCGGTCCTTACTCCATTGGCTCTTCGGTCGAGTTCGACTGGTCTTGTGTGCAGGCACTTAAGACCCTCAAAGCCAAAGGATTTCGGACGATAATGGTGAACTACAACCCGGAGACTGTCTCCACTGACTACGACGAATCGGACCGTCTCTACTTTGAGGAACTTACGCTTGAACGCGTCTTGGATATCATGGAATTCGAGCGTCCCAAGGGCGTCGCGGTTTCGACCGGCGGCCAGATACCCAACAACCTCGCCCTTCGGCTCGACCAAAATCACGTCAAAATACTCGGCACTACGCCTGCCAACATAGACCGCGCGGAGAATAGACACGTATTTTCTACTCTCCTCGACAAGCTGAAAATAGACCAGCCTGCATGGGAAGAACTTACGACAACGAGCGCGGCGATAAAAACCGCGGAACGCATCGGCTACCCTGTCTTAGTACGACCCTCGTACGTGCTGTCGGGCTCTGCAATGAAAGTCGCCCTGAACAAAGAGTCTCTGCTCACCTTCCTCAAGAAGGCCACCGACGTCTCTCCCGACCACCCCGTAGTGATATCGAAATTCATCGAGAATGCGCGCGAGATAGAGATAGACGGCGTAGCGCGCGGCGGCAAGCTCGTTATTTATGCGATAACCGAGCACGTAGAGAACGCTGGCACGCATTCGGGCGACGCCACGGTCGTGCTTCCGCCACAAAGGACATACTTGGAAACGGTGCGCCGCGCAAAAGATATTACGAAAGCCATCATCAAGGAGCTGAAGATCACAGGGCCGTTCAACATGCAGTTCATCGCAAAGGATAATCACCTGCAAGTCATCGAGTGCAACGTCCGCGCCTCCCGAAGCTTCCCGTTCGTTTCTAAGGTGACGGGCCACAATTTCATCGACATCGCTATCCGCTGCATGCTGGGAGAAAAGATAACCGCACGATTCCGCACGTTGGATCTCGATTACATCGCGGTGAAATCCCCGCAGTTCTCCTACGGCCGTATCAAAGGTGCCGACCCGCGTTCATCGGTGGAAATGGCCTCGACAGGTGAAGTAGCGTGTTTCGGAGATTCGTATTCGGAAGCTCTTCTAAAATCCATGCTTGCAGCAGGATTCCGTCTGCCGAAGAAAAATGTTCTTGTGAGTTTGGGCAAGGAGGAGAACAAGTTGAAATTATTGCCAGCGATGCGAATGCTCGCGGATATGAAGTTCAAGCTTTTTGCGACTGAACACACCGCCGATTTTCTTGCCGAAAATAATATTACTTGCGAGAAAGTCTATAAGATCAGTTCGAAGCGTGAACCAAGCGTTCTCTCGCTCATCGAAAAAGGCGTCGCGGATCTCATCATCAACATCCCGACCCGCACCTACGAACGTGAGAATACCGACGGCTTCACAATACGTCGCAAAGCCATCGACATGAATATTCCGCTGATTACAAATCGCCAGCTCGCGGAAGGCTTTGTGACCGCGCTCGCGGAGCAGAAAGGAAACGGTCTTAAAATCAAAGCCTGGAGCGATTACCATGTATCATAAAAAAACGGTGGGGAGGAGGACAAACTGGTCCTACCTCCCCCGGAGCGTTGGCAACGGCGGCGCTCGGTCTAGAACCACTGGCCGCGGATGGACTGCTCCTCGTGCCACACTATATTTTTTCTGCGCTGTGGCGGTGCGCTGACGCCGGGCTGCAGTCCCAGCGTCGGGTTTAGGGGCTCACTGGCCCCACAGCACTGGCTTCCGTACCGCATGGCGGGCCAGTGATAGAGAGATTAATACTCATGCGGACATAAATGGCAAGTTATTTCGACTTCTTCAACACCCGCTTCAAATAGTATCCTGTATGCGAACCGTCGGTCTTCGAGACTTCCTCGGGTGTCCCCTTCGCAACAATTTTTCCACCGCCCGCGCCGCCGTTCGGGCCGAGGTCGATGATGTAGTCGGCTGATTTCAAGACGTCGAGACTGTGTTCGATGACGACGACCGTGTTCCCTTTCTCCACGAGCTTTTGCAGAATGTCGATAAGCTTGGCAACGTCGTCGTAGTGAAGCCCGACGGTCGGCTCATCGAGGAGATAGATGCTCTTTTGGATGAGCGGCCGGTAGAGCTCGGAGGCAATTTTCACGCGCTGTGCTTCCCCGCCCGAGAGCGTCGTCGCACTCTGGCCAAGTTCCAAATAATCGAGACCTACATCCGAAAGTGAATGCAAACGATCTGCTACGGCCGGAATATCCTCGAAAAAAGCGAGTGCTTCTTCGACGGTCATTGAGAGAATGTCGTGAATACTCTTCTTCTTGTATTTGACCTCCAGCGTCTCCTTCATAAAACGCTTGCCGTTGCAGACGTCGCACGTCACGTACACGGTCGGCAAAAAGTGCATCTCGACGGCAACTAATCCGTTCCCTTGGCATGCCTCACATCTGCCGCCTTTTACGTTGAAGGAAAAACGTCCCGGTCCCCAGCCGCGGGCCCGAGCCTCCTCGCTCATCGCGAACATGTCGCGGATGTGCGTCCACGCTCCGGTATACGTGGCAGGATTTGAGCGCGGTGTACGTCCGATGGGCGATTGGTCGATCAGGATGGAGCGGCCCAGATATTCGGTTCCCGAAAATTCAGCGGCATTATACGTCTTGGCACTACGGTACCGTTTATCGAATCGCGCCAAAAGATTTCTGTGCAGTATCTCGTATAGAAATGTCGATTTTCCGGAACCGGAAACACCGGTGATGCAGACCAGTTTCCCTAGCGGAACGTCCACGTTGATTTTGTCCAAATTGAATTTCGACGCGCCACGGATCTTTATCTTCCCTTTATCTGCCGTGCGACGTTTTTCCGGTATTTCTATCCTTGTTTCGTCCCGCAAATATGAAAGCGTTCGCGAACCTGATCTATTGGTTTTTGCCGTTAGCAGTTCGTCTAACCATCCCGAGGCGACGATAGTGCCTCCATGCACTCCGGCACCAGGCCCAAGGTCAACGATGTAATCTGAAGCGAATATCGTATCCTCGTCGTGCTCGACGATGAGTACCGTGTTCCCGAGGTCCCGTAGATGCTTCAGGGTCTCGATGAGCTTATCGTTGTCTCGTTGATGCAGCCCAATCGTCGGCTCGTCGAGCACATACAGAGCGCCCACGAGGCCGCTTCCGAGCTGCGAGGCGAGGCGAATACGTTGAGCCTCGCCACCGCTCAAAGTGTTCGCCTTGCGGTCGAGCGTGAGGTATTCGATGCCGACGTTCAGCATGAACTGCAGGCGTGAGGTAATTTCCTTGATGACGACATGAGATATTTCTCCTTCTTTCTTCGTCAATTTGAGCTTTGCAAAAAAATCAAAGGCGTCCTCGATCGAGAGCGAGGAGAGACTGACGATGTTCATGCCCTGCCTCGTCGAAATCTCCGACGAAGGCGGGCCTCCGCCAAGAAAAACATTCAGAGATTCGGGGCGAAGGCGCGCGCCTTTGCATACGTCGCACGGCTCATCACCAAAAAAATATTTTGAGCCAAGGCCCTTGCATTCCGGGCAGGCTCCGTAGGGGGAATTGAAAGAAAATAGCCGCGGCTCGACTTCCGGGAAAGAAAAGCCGTCGAAAGGGCACATGAACTTAGCGGACGCGATATGCGAGCCGCCGGAAGCGTCCGTGATGCGTACCAGTCCGGATGATTCATGGAGTGCGCGCTCTATCGCTTCGCTCGCCCTCTCGCGTGCGGCCTTCGGGTCGTCCACGAACTCGCTCACGAATATCTCGTCGACAACGATGTCTATGTCGTGCTTGGTGTGCTTCTTCAGCTCGATGCGCTCGCGGAGCGACAATTCCTCCCCGTCTACGATGGCCTTTTCGAAACCCTTATTGAGCATGTCGTAGAGAAGCTGGTAGTACTCACCTTTCCTACCAACGACGATGGGCGAACTGATGCATATCTTTTCCTTGGATACCGCACCCGTTAAGGTCCGACCTTTAGAATTCTTTAAGGTCGGACCTTTGGATTTTCGGGCAGTTTCGACGATGTCAAGCACCGTTCCAAGGATCTCTTCGTTCGAAAGTTTTCTCACTTCCCTGCCACACGTGGGGCAATGCGGATGCCCGATGCGCGCATAGAGAACGCGCAGATAGTCGTATATTTCCGTGATCGTCGCCACCGTTGAACGGGGGTTGTTAGAGCGGCTCTTTTGGTCGATGGATATCGCCGGCGAAAGTCCCGATATCTCGTCCACATCAGGCTTCTGCATTTGCCGTAAAAATTGCCGCGCGTATGCTGAGAGCGACTCCACATATTTTCGTTGTCCTTCGGCAAAAATAGTGTCGAATGCGAGCGAAGATTTTCCGCTACCCGAGAGTCCCGTAAAAACCACCATCTTATTGCGCGGTATCTCCACCGAAATATTCTTCAGGTTGTGAGTTCTGGCTCCTTTGATTATTATCTTATCTTTCATAACGACATCGTAAGTCGTTATAACGACTTACGATGTCGTTATACCCAACCTTACCCAGTAAACAGAACCCGCCCTCGGTTTGCCCGAGGGGTAAGGTATGGACGAGTATACTATTCTGCCGACAATCCGCCAAAGTCCGTCTTTCGGACCTCCTTGTAGAGTTTATTCGCGACGAGGGCGGGTTTGCCGTCGCGCTCGACGACGTAGTACGCGAAGCCCCGCATTTTTTTCACAGATCCGTAATCAGCATGCACCGGCATTGATGCCGAATCCCCCGCACCCTCAACCGGACTATCGTCTGCGGTGACAAACCATGTTTTGCCAGTGTTCACGGCAAGATGCCCTACATTGGGCGGCATGTAGACACTGTCGCCCGCTTTGACAGGAATTGCCTTGAAAAATTCCACCAGGTCCGGCGCGTTCGGATCTGCGAGCTTTTGTTGGAGAATGATGCCTTCGCCTGCGAGCACCCAGTATGTTTCGTCGAGCGCGTCTACATGGTAATGCCCGTAGGTCTTGATGTATTCGCCTCCCACGGTGCCGCTCTCCCAAATAGTGATATTCCGCTTCTCACTGCCGCCACGGATCATGTGGTAATGGATGGCGGGCCCAGGGGCGTCGGGGCTCATCAAGACTTCTTTCATCTTTTCGTGCGTGCGCGCGGCGTAGGGTTCGAATGTCATATACTCACTATACCAAGTTTATGGGATACTTCATCAGTATGACGATCGAGAGTCCAACTGAACCACTACAGCAATTATTCGCTGCAATACAAGGTCTGAGGAATAAAGCTGCCGAGGAAATACTACGTTCACCGAAATACGATCCGGTTTCGCAGATGCCTATACTTGTGTTGGATAGAGCGACGGATGAAGTCGATCCGTTTCTTAGAACTACGGTCGAAACTGTTAAACCCGAAGCCACAGATATACTCGCGACGCGCAAAAAAAGCGCCGTGAATACATACATGAATATCGGTGTCAGCGAAGATACGGCAAAAGCGCTCGTTGACGCGATATTAGAAAAATGGCGACTTATCAACACTGGTCACCTCGGATAATCGCAGCCTCCTCCTGAAGCTCTATGCCGAATTTCGCTTGCACGGCGTCTTTAACCTTCTGCGCAAGCTCTTGTACCTGCAGAGCGGTGGCGTTGCCGTCATTCTTGAGATAGTTGGGATGCTGTTCGCTCGCGACGGCGCCGCCTACGCGAGCGCCTTTCATTCCCGCCTTTTCGATGAGCCACCCTGCGGGGACGCGGCCTTCGCGCGATGTCACGCCTTTTTCTTTCTCGAACATAGTTCGCACCTCCTCCGGAGCAACGGGATTCATGAAATACGAACCGGCCGCTTGAACGTTCTGGATGTGCCGCCTCTCACGCTCCGTGATGGTATTCTCCGCCTCGCGAGCGGAGAGAGAGGGCTCAACGCGTGTAAGCTCGATATATACGCGTGTAATTATCCATTTCGAGTTGTCTTTAAAAAAACTATGACGGTATGAGAAATCGCATGCGATGTTCTCAAATTCGCGCATCTCTCCAGTCTCGGCGTCGAGCGCACGAATTTTCGTCACAAAATCTTTTATCTCCGGACCGAACGCTCCCGCGTTCCCCCGAACCGCGCCACCGATCGTGCCGGGAATTCCTGCAAGCTTCTCCCAGCCGCCAAGGCTCTTTTCACCGGCGGCGCGAATGAGCGAGAGGAGATTGCAACCAGCATCGGCGGCAAGCTCCGTCCCAGCGAGAGAGAAAGTCCCCTCCGCGATGGAAATGACGAGCGCGTTCAGGCCTTCGTCGGGCACGAGTATATTGCTTTTCCCGGCGAGAACAACGAAGCGCATGCCGCGCTCGCGTGCCCACGCGAGCGCGGCCCTAATCTCTTCTTCATTGTGAACATCGACAAAATAGCGCGCAGGCCCGCCTATCTTGAAGGTCGTGAGCGGTGCCAGTGGGATATTCTCTCGTACATCCATCATATTCATTTTTTTGTCTCTAGTACGCGTATTTCATCACGGATCAAGGCGGCTGTCTCGAAGTCGAGTCTGTCCGCAGCCTCGTGCATCTGGCGGCGCTTTTCCTTCACGAGCTTCCCGGTGTCCCCTCCAAAAGCAGAGGAGTCTATTTTCGTGAGTTCGGAAACCGCTCTCTTACGAGTGCGCTCTATATCACCGACGATATCGTGGATGCGTTTTTGGATGGTTTTCGGCGTTATTTTGTGTTTCTTATTATATGCGACTTGAATTACGCGACGACGATCAGTTTCCCCTATCGCACGCTCCATAGAACCCGTATGAACGTCCGCGTACAAAATTACCCTTCCATTCACGTTGCGCGCGGCGCGGCCGATGGTTTGAATGAGTGAGGTCTCACTGCGCAAAAAACCTTCTTTATCGGCGTCCAGAATGCCGACCAACTCGACTTCCGGCAGGTCGAGCCCCTCGCGAAGCAGGTTCACGCCTACAAGCACATCGAATACTCCTTTGCGGAAATCTCTTAGTATCTCGATACGTTCGATGGTCTTCACGTCGCTGTGCACGTAGCGTGCCTTGATATGTTTCTCTGCGAGGTAGACGGCGAGGTCCTCGGCCATTTTTTTCGTAAGGACGGTTACCATCGAGCGGGCGCCGCGCTTTGTGACCACTTCCGCTTCCGCAATAAAGTCCTTAACTTGGCCGGGATACATTAAGGTCGGACCTTGGGATCCCTTAAGGTCCGACCTTGGGAATTCGCCGCTCACAATTGGGCGCACAGATATCTCCGGATCTACAAGCCCTGTCGGCCTAATGACCTGCTCGACTGGCGTTCCGCTATTGGCCAACTCGTATGTAGATGGAGTCGCGCTCGTGTAGATAACAGGGCCGACCCGTGCATTGAACTCGTCGAACATGAGCGGTCGATTGTCTACGGCACTCGGCAATCGGAACCCGTGCTCGACGAGCGTGTTCTTGCGCGCGCGGTCTCCCGCATACATGGCCCCTACCTGCGGGATAGTTACATGGGATTCGTCGACGATGGTCAGGAAGTCTTTCGGAAAGTAGGAGAGCAATGTGTATGGCGGCTCTCCGGGAGCGCGCCTGTCGAAGTGGCGAGAGTAGTTCTCGATGCCGTTGCAATACCCGAACTCGCGTATCATCGATATGTCCTGCCGCGTACGTCGTTTCAGGCGTTCGGCTTCAAGTATTTTTCCCGCATCGTTCAATTCCTTGAGGCGAGCCTTCAGTTCCGCCTCGATATCGCTGAGCGCGGCATCTTGCACGTCTTTCGGGGTAACATATTGTCGCGCCGGGAAAACGAAGATGGCCTCGTGCCTCGCACCTAGCTCCCGCGTCGTCGCGTCTATCTCCTCTATTTTTGATATCTCTCCGCCAGTCAGGTCAAGCCTGTATATCACGCGCTCGCTCGCCGGCATTATCTCTATGCGACTGCCGAGTGCCCGGAAGGTGCCGGGGGAAAGGTCGCCGGTCGTGCGCTCGAAGTAGATAGAAACAAGTTTGCGCGTGAGCGCCGCGCGCGTCATGCTCTCACCTTTGGTGAGCTTGAGGTTCACTTTTTGGTATTCGATCGGGCTTCCAAGTCCGTAAATGCAGGAGACCGAAGCAACCACGATGACGTCTTTTCGAGTAAGAAGCGCCTGGGTCGCCGCATGCCGCAAACGTTCGATGTCCTCATTTACCTGCGCCTCTTTTTCGATGTAGGTATCAGAGGTAGGTACGTACGCTTCAGGCTGATAAAAATCGTAGTACGAAACGAAGTAGTGTACGGCATTGTGCGGGAAAAAATCGCGATACTCGGCAGCAAGCTGGGCAGCAAGCGTTTTGTTGTGCGCGATAACGAGTGTCGGTTTTCCCCACTGCGCGATGACATTCGCCATGGTGAACGTCTTCCCAGAGCCGGTAACACCAAGGAGCGTCTGGTCCCGTTTCCCTTCTTTCAGACCCCGCACAAGGGCATCAATAGCGACCGGCTGATCGCCAGCCGGTTCATAGTCGCTCTTTATCTTGAATCCCGCCATTGGGGCTACTGTATCAAGAAAGCACGAGCACGCACACATTTTTCTTGCCGCGCGCGAGAAGCGCCATGCCATCACGAAAATCCCCCGCCCCGAGCACCTGCTTCGGGTCGTTCACGACGTGACCGTTCAAGGACACAGCTTTGTCCTCAAGGAATTGGCGCGCCTCCCTTTTGGAGCTGGATAGCTTTGCAGCCACCAGCGCGTCAATGATAGCGGTCTCCGGCTGAATTGTTTGTGAAGGCGCCGAGGTCTTCAGCATATTGAGTGCGTCGGCGTCTAGGCTTTCGAGGGACCCATCCCCAAAAAGCACCTGCGATACACGCTCGGCTTTTGCGCATTCCTCCTCCCCATGAACGAGCGCGGTCGCTTCACGCGCCAGTATCTGTTGGCCGTGTCGTTCTTTCTTGTCACGCTTATGCAGCTCAAGCGCCGCATCAATTTCTTCCTTCGAGAGCGTCGTCATCTTGAGCAGATACTCTTTCAGCGAGTCGTCATCCGTATTCAACCAAAATTGATAGAACTGGAACGGCGATGTTTTGTTCGGATCCAGCCATATCGTGCCGCTCTCGCTTTTGCCGAATTTCTTCCCCGCCTTGTCGGTGAGCAGCGGCCAGGTGAGCGCGAAGACGACGTCGCCCGTCTTTCGGCGGATGAAATCGACGCCGGAGATGATGTTGCCCCACTGGTCGGAGCCACCCACTTGCAGATCGCACCCCTCATTTTCGTGCAGGTGGAGGTAATCATATGCCTGCAACAGCGCATACGAGAACTCGGTGTACGAGATACCCTTTTCCGGGTCTTTGATGCGGTCTTTTATAAAATCCCGCTGGAGCATCGCATTCACGGTGAAGTGTTTGCCCACGTCGCGTAAAAATTCGATCATGTTGAGCTTTCCCAACCACTCGGAGTTGTCGAGCAACGTGAAATCCGTGGAACCGAACAGTCGTTTCACTTGTTCTGCAATCGATTTTGCGTTCCGAGCGACCGTTTCCGCGTCGAGAAGTATTCGCTCAGCGCTCTTGCCGCCCGGATCTCCTATCATCCCGGTACCGCCACCGATAAGGAGAATTACCTTGTGTCCATCTTCGAGAAATCGCCGCAGTATCAGAAAACCCATCAACTGCCCCACTTGGAGCGAATCGGCCGACGGATCAATGCCGAGATAGAGTGTGCGCTTCGAACCATCGGTTATCTCCTCCAGCTTTTCGGACGAATGTTGGTATACGTAGCCACGTTCTTTCAATATCTCCGACAGTTTGGCCATAAACCCCCCTACTATACCATGCGAGAAGCGCGGCGGCGGGAAGGTTTTTAGAGACTCGCGGAGCGCGGCGGCGCGAGCGGGAAGAATTTTTTAGAAGAAAAATATCTGTACTCTAAAAGCCGTCCCGCTGGCGTTCTCGAGAGCGGACTTCCCCCTCATCCATGCCGAAATGGTGCGCAAATTCATGCCAGATCGTATCGGCAACGACCTGCACTACCTCCATGTCATCCTCCTTGGCCGCTTGTTCTATCGGATTTTGGTACAGCGTAATGGTATCGGGCATGGTGGCCCCGACGCCATATTGCTCGCCGCGCTCGGAAAGCGGAATTCCCTTGTAGAGCCCGAGCAGCGTCTCGTCGTCACCGAGCCCCTCTGCCTTCCTGTCTTCTTGCGACGGCTCATCTTCGACGAGCAGCGCGACATTCTTTATTTTCTCCCGCACCCATTTCGGCAGGCGTTCGTACCCCTTGGCAACCAGCTTATCAAATTCCGCTCTTTTCATGCCTAATATCCTTTTGCAAAATCAACGCGGTATAAAAGGTCTTCGCCAGCGCAAAATCGGCGGTAATTTTCGGCAAATATCTCGAACTCCCTGTTGGTAAAAATATATCCGGCCATGTGCGGCGTGATGTCGAGATTCTCGACGTCCCACAGCGGACTATCAGAAGGAAGCGGTTCCTTCTTAAAGACATCGAGTACCGCTTTTGCGATTTTCCGTTCATTGAGTGCCGCGATGAGATCCGTCTCGTTGACCGAATTGCCGCGTCCGACATTGATGAAAACCGCTGTATTCTTCATTGAGGCGAATACTCCGGCGTTGAATATATCATCGGTTTGCTTCGTGTTGGGAAGCACGCTCACGACGTAATCGCCAAGCGCGACACATTTCTTGAGGTCGCTGGCATAGATTTCATCGAAGAATTCGACCGGCTCATTCGTCGAGCGATAACCGACGGTGCGCATGCCGAAGGCTTTGCCGACCCTTGCGATCTCCTTCCCGATAGAACCTGCTCCGACAACACAGAGTGTTTGGCCAGCGACCATTCTCGCGACCCGCTGTTTCCATTCATGCTTCTTTTGGTACGCAAGATTTTCCGCAAGCTCCTTTCTGAAAGCGAGTATGTATGCGAACGCGTACTCCGCGAGCGGCGGTCCGTACACTTCGCGGATGTTCGTAAGCACGTAATCTTTGCGCAGGCTCTCCGCGTTCATCGCATCAACGCCTGCGTAGGTGGATTGCATCCACTTTACGTTCTTCGCAGCATTAATGTAGCCGTGGGCCAGCGGCGGCGTTGCAAGCATGATGTTCGCCCGCCCGATGTTCTCGCGAATCCCCTGCTCATCCCGCGGCGCAAGAACTTCAAGGTCCGGAAGACCGAGCGCCCCTAACCTGCGTTCGTATTCCTCCTGGTTGCGGGTTATGACAATGACCGTATTTTTAGCCATGCTGTTAGTGTATCAAAGCCGCTCGAATCTTGCGTTGCATGCGCATATGGTACACTAGCCCGATGACAAAGAAGCGTAAGGTTACATTGGACAAACTCGCAACAAAAGTCGACAAGCTCGGCACAACCGTTGACAAGTTCGCTACGTTGATGGTCGGAGGTTTTGAAAACTTGAACGAGAAGGTTGACGCTCTTTCAAACGACATGACAGACGTCAAACGCGACATTGGCGAAATAAAAACCGACCTCAAAGCGCACGGCAAAGCCATTGACAAGGATGCTGTGGCTCTCATCAATCACGAAACTCGCATCAAGAAACTCGAGCACGTGCGCTGATGTATAAAAGAAAGAAGCGGGCGCATCACTGCGGCAGGCGCTCAAACCCTTCGGCAACCAGCTTCTCGAACTCTTTTCGATGCATGTTTGCATTGTATACTGGCCCCATGGGTATTGATAAAGCTTCTTTTGAAGCTGTGCTACGTAGACCAGCAATGGAGGAGGATGATTCCGGAGAAATATTAAATCCGGGTCTTGGACAGTTGCCCTTAGAGGAAATAACGCGCGCTCAACAAGACAGGGTCGATGAACTATTGACCAGACGTCATGGTTTGTATCCACAATACATGTTCAAAAAGAACGTTGAAAATCCTCTCATTCTGAAACGGTTTGCTCTGGCACGTCTAGAGGGAATCTCCTTGGATACACTCGTGGAGAGCGCGACCGTATTTGGTTCTGATATACATACCATGAAAAGCTTGAAGTCCATATTGAGCCGAAGCCTTGAACCAACAGTCGTACAAAAAATCGAAGAAAATGCTGACGAGCGTATCAGACTTTCTGCAATACAAACGGACCATGATCTCCGTAGCCTAATTACGGATATTTGCAAAAAGACAGGTTTACAATTGGAAGAATTATTTGATATTGTCCCGGCCTATAGCGAGGAAAGTAGGGGGCGAGCCGGATTACCTGTTCGGATGCTCCTGGAAGCATATTATCTAGCTCTGCAAGGGGGACGCTGGAGTGACATCGTTAAGAAATTAAACACACATCCTGACTATGCAGACATTAATCCGAGCTCTATGCCGGTTAACGCTGAGTCTCTGTCGAAGTCCATACGTCGTTACTTTTCCAAAAAAGCGAGAGAGAAAATGAACCTAGACCAAGGACGCCCCCGCCTTGAGGATAATTAGACCTGAAGAAATAGTCTTCCTAAAAAAGCGATCATTTAACTAACTCCGCGAAGCGCTTCCGCACCTTCTCAATCTTGGGCTCGATGATGAGCTGACAGTATGGCGCGCTCGTGTTCTCCTTGAAATAATTGCGGTGGTATTCCTCAGCCGGAAAGAATTTGCCGAGGGGAATGATTTGCGTCACCACACGACTTCCATCCTTCAGCGACTCCTGTATTTCGCGGGCGACACGCTCCGCGGTCGCCCGCTCTTCTTCTGTGCCATACAAAATCACCGAGCGGTATTGCTCGCCCACATCCGCGCCCTGCCTATTTGGCGTTGTCGGGTCGTGCGACCCGAAAAAGACGGTCAGGAGGTCTTCGTAAGAAATGACGGCGGGGTCGTACGTGACGCGTATGACCTCTGCGTGCCCCGTATTGCCCGTACTTACTTGTTCGTACGAGGGACTATCCGTCGCACCGCCCGCATAGCCGGACTCGACTTTCTCCACTCCTTTGAGCATTTGGAATACTGCCTCTGTACACCAAAAACAACCACCTCCGAAGACAGCACTCTTCATGCTCGCGCAGTGTTGAGACCCGCCACTTTGTACATCACGAAGAGAAGCGCGGCGGCGGCCAGATACTGGCTCGCGGCGAGCATCGTGCCGTACAGGAAGTAGTCGATTAAAATCGCCGTGACGGGAAATGCGAGTTCCACTATCGTGGCAATACGCGCCTCAGTGTGTTTAAGGCCGCGATAGTAGACCCAAAGAGCGACCATCCCGGTCGAGAGGCCTATCGCACCGAGTGTGAGGAATTGCATGGGTGTCACCGCAGAAAGTGACGGCGCGGCACCAAGCGCAAACACGAATACAATCCCTATCGGCACCGTGAGGAAGAAACGCAGGCCCGTGATGAGCGTGTTTGAGTGATTGAGGAGCGTATAGCGCGAGAGAGCCGTAGAGGAACCCCAACAAATCGCCGCAAGAAGTGCGTAGAGCGCTGCGGTGATATGAGCCCCGCC
>Ga0209542_10004587_pt1 | contig 28219 bp, 37 predicted proteins | sample RifCSPhighO2_01_FD_184028 | JGI IMG/M metagenome (GOLD analysis project Ga0209542, IMG submission 184028) | Soil microbial communities from Rifle, Colorado - Rifle CSP2_plank highO2_0.1 (SPAdes) (version 2) | ecosystem: Environmental > Terrestrial > Deep subsurface > Rock core/Sediment ...
ACCTATATCATGGAATAGAGCACCGCATATTAGGATAAATGGATCAACTTCTTGTGGTATTTGTTTTCCTATTTCTATTGAGTATTGTGTAACCTCAAAAATATGACCATAATCATGGTTTTCAGAAGTAAGATGTTTTTCTTTGATAAATTTGATTATTTCCGAAATTAGTTTTTTTTCTTTTTGAATTAGATTTCTTTTAAACATGAACTAAAAATGTATTTGAAGTTTTTAAAGTTTTAGTTTCTGATAATATATATCTGAGAATATAAAATTTTAAATAGTTAATTATTACTAGTGTTATTAGGGTGTTCGTATGTTAGAAAATTTAAGGAAAGCTGAGGAACAGAAGCCATTTAATATTAGAGATTCTGATTTAAGAAGTATTTTAGAAAGAATTGCAGATGGTAAAAAAATTTCTTATGGGACACATACACCTTACTCATCAGGACATGAAGCTACATATAGATTGTATGATAAAACTTATTTTCTGGATGGTTTAAAAATTCTCGTTGAATTTGAACTTGGAAGAAAATTGGGTTATACTTCTAGGAGTGGTGTAACATATATTGTGACACCACAGGAACAAGTAATGTATGAAGAAAAAAAAGAAAAAGCAAAAATAGAATTAGAGAAAAAAGTAAAAGTAGTCAAAAGACCAGGCAGACCTGATGCAATACGACTTCCTGGTATATTAATATCAGGAAATTATGGACCATCTTTTATAACTGGTGTGATTGTTGATAATACTGAAGATATTGAATTAACAACTGCAAAAGTAAAAAGTGTTCTTGCTCAATATGATGAATTAGATTTAAATAGATTGGTTGATTTAGAATGGAGGAAGTTTATTGAAGCTGTTAAAGATAAATATGGTGTAGAAATTGGTAGTCCAAGTGATGGGATCATAAAAAAAGTAGCAACACATTGTAGAGGCGGTGTTATAATAGAGACAAAGATATTGATTAATAAACCACAAGTATTCAGGCTTTTAATTTCAGAAGAAGCAAATTTAGAAAATGGAATTAATTCTGTTTATTCTGCTGGTTTAACTGTAAAAAAAGCAGTTGATAAAACAGTTAACCATCTTATAGAAACATATCTGTAGTTTAAAGCGTTTCTTAATATTTTATGAAAACATTTAAATACAGGTGGAAATCTTTTTTTTGTGAAAATGAGGTTTAGTGTTTTATTTGGTGGGAAAGCAGGACAGGGTGTTAATGAATTAGCCAAATTATTTTCTGAAATTGCAGGTAAAAATGGATATTATGTTTTTAATTACAGGGATTATGGAAGTTTAATAAGAGGGGGGAATAGTTTTAATATTGTTTCTTTATCTGATAAAAAAATAATGAGTCATGAGGACAAATATGATGTTGTGGTTGCTTTAGATGAAGAAAGTGTTGAAATTCATAAAAATTTAAAGAAGAATGGTTTAGTTATGGATGAAAAAATAGGGATAAATGAGATATTAGAGAAAAATAAATTAGATAAAAAAGTGAGTAATGTTATTTTTTTGGGTTTTTTAATGAAGACTTTGGGTTTTAACTTAGAGGATTTGTTAAATGAATTAAAAAAAGAATTTAAAGGTAGGAAATTATTAGAACAGGATTTAATTGCGGCTAAGAAAGGTTATGAAAAGGCTGAGGATAAGAGGATATTGTTTAAGGTTAAGAAGATTGAAAGAAATGTTTTTGATGGTAGTGATGGCATTGTTTATGGAGCAATAAATTCTGGTTTGGATTTGTATATTGCATATCCTATGACACCTTCTACTCCTGTTTTACATAAGTTAGCAGAGAAACAAGAAAAGCATATGATATTTCAACCTGAAAGTGAACTTGCTGTTGTGAATATGGCATTAGGAGCTTCGTTTGCTGGTGCAAGAGTTATGGTTGGAACTAGTGGTGGTGGTTTTGATTTAATGTCAGAAGGTTTGAGTATGCAGGGTATTAGTGAAATACCATTGGTTGTTTATTTAGCATCAAGACCTGGTCCTGGTACTGGTGTTCCTACGCATACAATGCAATCTGATTTAAAAGATGCGTTAAATGCTGGACATGGTGAATTTCCTAGGATAGTAATAGCTCCTGGTGATCCAGAGGAATGTGTTAGGGCTGTTAATGATGCATTTTATTTATCTCAAAAATATAGGGTTTTAGTTATAATATTAAGTGATAAACATGTTGCTGAAAGTTTATTTACAGCTGAATTACCTAAAGTAAATGAGATTAAGATAGATTATGGTAAAACTGATAAAAATTATTCTGAAAAAAGATGTTTGCCTGGTTTGAATATCTGTAAGGCTTCTGGTTATACACATAATGAGTATGGTATCACAACAGAAGATGGAAAAATTAATGTTTGGATGTTGGATAGGTTAAAGAAAAAGAAATTAGAAATAGAAAAAGAGAAATTAGAGAAAATTAAGATGTATGGGAAAGGTGAAGATTTGGTTATTGGTTTTGGGAGTGTGAAAGGAGCTATTTTAGATGCTTTAGATGAGGTAGATTGCAGGTTTTTACAGGTTTTGTATTTAGAACCTTTGGATAAGAAGAAAATTCAAGAAGAGATTAAGAAAAGTAAAAAGATTTATGTTGTTGAGAATAATAGTACTGGACAATTAGCTGATATAATTGAGGGTTTAGGTTTTAAGGTTGAAAGAATTTTGAAATATGATGCAAGACCTTTTACTAAGGAAGAGGTAAAGAATGCAATTAGGTAAAATAACCTGGTGTCCTGGATGTCCTAATTTTAGTATTCTGAATACTGTTAGGAAAGTTGTTGAGGAGTTAAAACTTAAAGATAAAACTGCAATAGCAACAGGAATAGGTTGTCATGGTAAGATTTTTGATTATTTGGATTTGAGTGGTGTTTATTGTTTGCATGGAAGAGTTTTGCCTGTGATGTTAGGGATGAGATTGGGTAATCCGAATTTGAAAGTTATTGGTTTTGGTGGTGATGGTGATACCTATGCTGAAGGAATGGATCATTTTGTGCATAATTGCAGATATAATGCTGATATGACAATGATTGTGCATAATAATCAAACATTTTCTTTAACAGCTGGCCAGCCAACTCCTGTTTCTGAAAAGGTATTTAAGGATAAGACAATGCTTATTGGAAGTTTTGGAGAAACAATTAATCCAATAAAATTAGCTTTGAGTTTAGGTTGTAGTTTTGTTGCTAGGGTTTATGCTTTAGATTTAGAGCATATGAAAGAGGTAATTAAAGAGGCAATTAATCATAAAGGATTTAGTTTTGTTGAGGTTATGCAACCTTGTACTGTTTTTCATGATACAAGAGAATTTATAGGTAAGAATGTGTATAAGATGAATCATGATAGGAAAGATATTAAGAAAGCTATGGAAAAGGCTGATGAATACAAGTATGATTTAAATGGGAAGATTCCTGTTGGTGTTTTTTATCAAGAGAAAAAGAAAACCTTAGAAGAACAATGGCCACAGTTAGTAGATTTGATGAAGAAAGGTAAAGGTTGGTATGAGAAATAGATTTTGCGAAAGATTTAAAAAGTTTTAGTTTATTTGGTTTTTTGGGGGTTATGATGGAACAAACAGAAATTGAACGAGAAACATTAGCTGGACTTGTTAATTTAGCAGTACAATCTTTGGTGGGTGGTTTACTAGTAAGTGGCTCGTATAGAGGAGGAACAGTATTTTATTTATCTGATAATTTTTATTCTGAATCTAATTTGGGGAGAGCAACAATAAATTACAATTTAAAAGGTGATGAGTATCCAGAAGATATAAGAAAATTTGTAGGAACTAAAAGCGATGCTTTGATTCTTGGTTTCGTTCCTGTTACAAAAGAAGCAAAGAAAGTACTAGACGAACTTGGTTTAAAAGTGGTTATAGAAGGTGCTACATTACTTCCAGAAGGAATAACTTTTCAAGTTTATAAGTAATAACAATTTAAGAGGTGATTTGAGGAATAAAATGAAGTTATGGTATGTGAATAAAGGAGAGATGTATACACCTAAAACAAAAGAACTAAGTAAAATTGATATATTAACTAAAGCAAGAGGTAGTGATATTGGAATACAAGATAGTTATGTAGCATTAATAAAATTATTGCATTAAGGTTAGAGAATGGTTTAGAAATGGTTATTGGTGATTTTTGGAATGATGGTCCTCATGTTGGTGGATGTATTGCTGGAGCTAGACCAACTGGGTATTTTCATATTAATTCTCATGGTGATATTGAACCTTGTGTGTTTTTGCAATTTTCAGTAGATAATATAAGAGGTAAAAAGTTAATAGATGTTATTCAATCACCATTTTTTAGAGCAATACAAGAGGTTCAGCCATATTGCAAGAATAAAAATTTATTGAGTCCGTGTGCTTTGATTGATAATCCAAAATATTTAAGAGAGTTGGTTAAAAAATTTAATGCAAAACCATCATATAACAGTAGTTTTGAGGTTGTGAGTGATCCAAAAATATGTAAACATTTAGATAATTATTCAAAGAGATTTAAAGAGATAACAGATCCTGTATGGGAAGAGGATTTGTCTTTGAGGTATAAGCATTGGAAAGATAGAATTTGAAAACATTTATAAAAAGGAAAACTTCTATTAGTTTTAAGGGCTCGTGGTCTAGTCTGGCTATGACATCACCTTTACACGGTGAAGGTCGCCGGTTCAAATAACCATTTTTAGAAAAAAGCGTTAACGGAAAAAGGTTGGAAAGTCCGGCCGGGCCCATTTAACCCTTTTCAAAAAGCGTTAACGGAAAACGAGAGGAAAAAAGCTTAACCAAAAATAGAAAATAAATAGAATTTTTAAAAAATGAGAGAAAAATTTTATCTGATTGCTGGACCTTGTGCTGTAGAATCTGAAAAACAGATATTGGAAATTAGTAAGTTTCTGAAAGATAAAGGTATTAAATATTTGAGAGGTGGCAGTTTTAAACATAGAACTAATCCTGATGCTTTTCAAGGTTTGGGAAAGGAAGGTATTAAATTTTTGATGAAAGCAAAAGAAAGAACAGGTATGAAGATTGTTAGTGAAATTTTGGATGTTAGAGATATTAGGTTATTTAAGGATGTGGATATTATTCAAATTGGAGCTAGGAATAGTCAAAATTTTCCATTGATAAAGGAAGTTGCTAAAACAAGTAAAATAATTTTGTTAAAAAGAGGTTTTGGGAATACAATTGATGAATGGATTAGTACTTCTAAATATATTGTTAAAGAGGGTAATAAAAATATTATAATGTGTTGTAGAGGTATAAGAACTTTTGAAAATGGAATGAGAAATAGTGCTGATATTGATGCTATTCCTATTGTAAAAAAGAAAACTGGATTTCCTGTTGTGTTTGATCCTAGTCATTCTGCTGGAAGAAAGGATTTAGTTGTTCCTTTGAGTAAAGCTGCTATTGCAATTGGTTGTGATGGTTTGCTGATTGAGGTGCATAATAAACCTGAAGAGGCATTAAGTGATAATAAACAGCAATTGAATTTTGAAGAGTTTGAAGAATTGTTAGAAGAAATTAAACCTTACTTGGAGTTGAGTGGTTTAATTTAATAAAGATAATTTTAAATATGATGTATTTTTCTTAAAATGTATGCAGTAGTAGTCCAGTCTGGCTAAGACACTGGCTTGCCAAGCCAGGAACCCGGGTTCAAAGAGCTTTTTCAGAAAAGTTTAATCAAAACGAGAGGAAAAGATTGAAAGTCCCGGCTACTGCATAGTATATTCTTGTGATTTAATTGGGTAAAGTTTTATATACTTTATGATATTTTTTATTTTGATGGTAAGAAAAAATTATCATGATGGAGAAGAATTAAGTAGAGAAGAAAAGTATGTTATGTTAGAGGATATACTTACGCGATTAACTCGTGGAAGACTTGAAAATATATTTTGTAAACATTGTTCCGAAACCAATCCAGATTCAATAAAAGAATGGAGTAAAGCTTGTTTAGAATATATTGAATTTATAGAATCAATTCCTCATGAAGCAAGGAATAATCTTTTAAACTATTGTGAAGATTGTCGCAAAAGAAAATTGAGATATAGTGGAGAATATTCAGAAACCATTCATTAGTAATTTTATTCTAGTATTTATAAAACATTTATAGGTTGGCTATCACTGTTAAAATTTATAACCTAGATCTTCAAAAATCTTTTTTGTTTTTAGAGAATCTGATAATGGATTTGGGGATTCATTTATGATTGTGATATTTATTTTTCTTTTTAGGATTTCTTTTGCTAGTTCTTTTATTTCTGTTAAAGGCGTTAGAATATGTCTTCTTTCTCCTTTTGATGAATATTCTATACCTGAGAAATGGGAATGAAGATGATTGAAGGGTTTTATTTTCGAGAAGATTTCATTGTAATTAAAATCTTTTTGTAATCTGGCTTTTAAATGTGCAAAATCAATACAGAAATAACAGTTTGTTTGTTTTTGTAGTTCTAATATTTCATCTAAAGAACCAAATACATTTATTTTTCCTGTAGTTTCTGGTGCTAATTTTACCTTGTAATTTTGTTCTTTGATAATATCTTGTATTTCTAGGATTTCTTGTTTTATATTTTGGAAGGTTTGTTCTGGTGTAAAAGATGAATAATAACCCGGATGAAAAACAACATAGTTTGCTTTTAGATAATGAGCTCTTTCGCAAGATGTTAAAATTCTTTTTTTGCTTGCTTGGATTATTGATTTTTCTTTTGAATTTAAGTTGATATGATATGGTGCGTGAACTGATAGAGAAATGTTTAGTTTTCGTGCTTGTTGTCCTATTTGTTCTGCTAGAGAATTGGACATATGGATGCCGTGAACAAATTCTACTTCTAAAGCATGTAAATGTTTTTGTTTGATAATTTGGATACCTTCTAGAGTAGAGCTTCCTGGACTTCCTGCTGTTCCTATGAGAATTTTCGGTTTCATTTCTTAATCTGGATTTCTTTTTTACTCAAAAAATATCCAGAGAATTTAGATGTTATAGATGCAACTATTATAGAATACAAGATAAATAAGACAGTTAAATCTATTATTTGTTTTAAACCTTCAATATCATAACTAATTAAAGTGAAAGCAACAACAGCTGCAGCTAAACCTTTTGAACCTGTTAAAGCCATGAACCATTTTTCTTTTTTAGTGAACGTTGATTTGTAAAAAGATGCTGAAACCGCTAGGTATCTGATGTAAATAAAGATTAAAAATAATATAATTGATTTTATTAAGAATATCTTATCTGTCGGGAATTTTATTATTAAACCCAGTAAAATGAAAATTACAATTTTAAGGAAAACTGTGAAAATATCAACAAAGTTTTGGATGTCTACTTTTCTTTTTATTTGATATGCACCAAATAATAAACCCAATATAGTAACAGCTAAAACACCATTTCCGCCAATATTTTCTGCTAAAACAAAGGAGAATAATGCTGTAGCAACAATAGCTAATGGTGAAATGTTTTCTATGAATTTTCTGCGCATTAATTCAAAGATTATTATACCTAAAACCAGGCCAACTCCTGCTCCTGTCATAATACCATGTGCTAGTTGTGTGGCTATTAAACCTGTTTGGAATTTTGATCCATTTAAAACTCCTATAATAATTAATGGTATTAAAACAGCTAATGGTGTGTTGAGGATAGACTCAAATTCTAGGATTTCTGATATTTTGGATTTTTTACCTTGGAAGATTGCCAGGACAGAATCTGGAGATGTGGATGACATTAGAGCTGCGAAAATTGCGCTAATCAATAGCATTTTTAGGTTGATTAAGGAATCAGTAAAAAATATGTAAGTAAAGGCTGTAAGGAAAATTAATGAAAAAATTAAGAAGATTAAAGATAATTTTAAGGCGTCTGGGGATTCCTGTCTTATTGCTCTTATCTTGAATTTTGATGTGGAATCAAATAAGATCATAACTAAAGCGAAAATTGCTAATGCTGAAAAGAAACCATAATATGGGAAAGGAAGATAATAACCTGTTATTAGACCTATGATTAACAGTAATAAAATATCCGGTAATTTTATTTTTAATGAGATAATAGATGCAAATAAACCTATTATAAGTAATATTGAGAACCATGTAATACCTATTAGGTAATCTGGAATTATCATATGATACCTCTTTGATGTTTAGAATTGAAAGTGATTTATTAAGTTTTTGGTAGAAAACTTTTTATATTTACAGATATTGAATAAAAATATGAATATTCTAAAAGAGATTAAACCAAGTAAAAAAGAAGAAGATGAAATAAAGAAGATTTCTGATTTGTTTATTAAGAAATTGAATGTACAATTGAAGGAGATAGATGCTTTGGCTGTTGTTGGGGGTAGTTTTGCTAAAGGTACTTGGTTGAAGGGAGACCATGATATTGATGTTTATGTTAAATTTAATTATTTAAAATATAAAGAGAAAAAGATAGATGATATTTTGGAGAAGCATTTAGCTTTTATTTTTTCTGATTTTGTAAGGATACATGGTTCTAGAGATTATTTTCAGGTTAAGAAGAGTGGTTTTACTTTTGAGATAATTCCTATTTTAGAGATTAAGAAAAGTGAAGAAGCTGAAAATATTACAGATGTTAGTTTGTTGCATGTTGGATGGGTAAAAGAAAATTTAACTGCTAAGATGAAAGATGAGGTAAGAATATTGAAAGCATATCTGAAGGCATTAGAACTGTATGGTGCTGAAAGTTATATTAAGGGATTCTCTGGTTATGTTTGTGAAATCTTGATTTATGAATATAAAAGTTTTTTGAAATTAATTAAAGATGCTGGAAATTGGAAGATGAAAGAGGTTGTTGATGTTATGGATTATTATAAGGACGATTTTGAAAAGTTTAGTGATAAATTCATACCTTTGATTGTTATAGATCCTGTTCAAAAAGAGAGAAATGCAGCTGCTGCTTTAGATGTGAAGAATTTTAATGATTTTATTTATTATGCTAAGCATTTTAATGAAAAACAATTTAAAATTGGTAAGATTAATATCAGGGGTTTGAAGAAGTTAGGTAAAGATACAGGAACTGATTTATATTTTTTGAAGTTTAGGAATGAGGAAGGCAAAGAAGATGTTATTGGTGGAAAAATATTGAAAGTTCTTAATTATATCAGGAATAAATTAGAGATTAATGATTTTCATGTTTTTAGGAGTGGATGGAATTGGGATAAAGAGAAAAAAGGTTATTTCTGGTTTTTGGTTAATAAAGAGATTTTACCTTTGTATAAGAAACATTTTGGACCACCTGTATGGGAGGTTAAGCATTGTGATGAATTCGTTAAGAAATGGGAAGGGATGAGAGTATATGTAGAGAATAATTGTTTGTATATTGAAAAAGAAAGAGAATACAGAAATGTTAGAGATTTATTGAGGAAAATTAAGAAAATGAAGTTTGAGGGTGTTGAGGTTTATTGAAAAAAACCGTAACATTTATATATGAATAATATTTAGTAATATTAAACTGATTCTAGTCAGGTGTTAGATAATGGATAAAATAGAAACACAAAAAGGAACAACAACTATTGGTATTTTATGTAAAGACGGTATTGTGTTAGTTGCAGATAAAAGAGCTAGTGCGGGCTATTTGGTTGCAAGCAAAGATATGGAGAAAATAAGCAAGATTTCTAAATATATGGCTGTAACAATGGCTGGTTTGGTTTCTGATGCTCAATTGTTAACTAAATTAATAAAAGCAGAATTAACATTAAAGAGAATAAGAACTGGTAGGGAAGTTAGTGTTAAGGAGTCAGCTAATTTATTGGCAATGATGTTGTATGGTAATATAAGAAGAATGAGTATGATTCCAGGTATTGTTAGTTTTATTTTGGGTGGGAAAGATGAGAGTGGTTTTCATTTATATGAATTAGGAGTTGATGGTTCTGTAACAAAAGCAGGAGATTATAGAAGTGTTGGTTCAGGAAGTATGATGGCATTAGGTGTCTTAGAAACTTTATATAAGGAAGATTTAGCAGTTAAAGAGGGTATTGAGATAGCAGTTAAGGCAATAAATGCTGCTGTTCAGAGAGATTTAGCAACAGGAGATGGTATAGATCTAGTTGTTATAGATAAGGATGGTGTTCATAAAAAATTCACAAAAAAAATCGATACAAAAATTACAATGTAGTTTTCTAGAAGAATGATAAAAATATTGGAAGAAATACTAAAAGATATTCCGGATAAAAGTAAAATTAGTGATATAGAATTTGAAGGTGCTAATATTGTTCTGTACACTAAAGATAAGGAGTTTTTCTTAGATAATAATGGAATTATTAAAGAGATAGTTGATAAGATCAAGAAAAGGATTGAATTAAGACCTGATCCTAGTATAACAATGGATATAGAAAAAGCAGAGAATGTGGTTAGAAAGATAATTGGTGAAAATGCTAAGATTGGAAATATAATTTTTGATTATCAGAGATCTGTTGTTGTTATAGAAGCTGAGAAACCTGGTTTGGCTATAGGAAAATATGGTGAATTATTAAAAGAGATTAAAAAACAAACCTTCTGGGTTCCTGTTATTAGAAGGACGCCTGCTATCAGAAGTAAGATTATAGAAAACATAAGACAGGTTTTGTATGAGAATAATGATTACAGGAAGAAATTTTTAAATAAAGTAGGTGAGAGGATATATAAAGGATGGGTTAAGGAAAAACAATATGAATGGATAAGAGTAACATTTTTAGGCGGTGCTAGAGAGGTTGGGAGAAGTTGTATATTATTACAAACACCAGAATCTAAAATACTATTGGATTGTGGTGTTAATGTTGCTTCTGATGATGATGCCTATCCTATATTAGATGCTCCTGAATTTAATTTACAGGATTTAGATGCTGTTATTATTACTCATGCACATTTGGATCATTCTGGTTGCTTACCTTATTTGTATAAGATGGGTTATAGAGGGCCTGTTTATTGTACATTACCAACAAGAGATGTTATGAGTTTGCTGCATTTAGATTTTATTAGTGTTGCACAAAAAGAGGCTAAAAAAGCTTTGTTTAGCTCTACTGACGTTAAGGAAATGGTTAAACATACTATTTGTTTGGATTATGAGGAGGTTACTGATGTAACACCAGATGTTAGAATTACCTTGTATAATGCTGGACATACATTAGGAAGTGCAATGGTTCATTTGCATATTGGTAATGGTTTGCATAATTTATTGTATACTGGTGATATGAAGGAATTAAAAACGAGGTTATTAGAACCTGCTGCAATGAAATTTCCCAGATTAGAGACAATGATAATAGAAAGTACTTATGGTGGTAAGGAAAATGTATTGCCTAGTAGAAAGGAATGTGAAGATAAATTAATAGAAATAATTAAAATGACTATTGAAAGGAAAGGTAAGGTTTTGATTCCGGTATTAGGGGTTGGTAGGTCTCAGGAAATAATGGTAATAATAGAAGATTTGATAAGGAATGGAAAGTTGAAAAAGGTTCCTGTTTATGTTGATGGGATGGTGTGGGATGTTACTGCTATTCATACTACATATCCTGATTTTTTGAATACTAGAATTAGAAAGAATATATTTCATAATGATCAAAATCCATTTTTAAGTGATATTTTTAAAAGAGTTGGAAGTCATAAAGAAAGAATGGAGATTGTTGAAGGAGGTCCGTGTATTGTTTTGGCAACATCTGGAATGTTGGTTGGTGGTGCTTCTGTGGAATATTTGAAACATTTTGCTGATAATAAGAAAAATAGTTTGATATTTGTTAGTTACCAAGGTGTTGGAAGTTTGGGTAATAAAATACAGAGAGGAGATAAAGAGGTTAGGGTTGATAATGAAAGTGTGAATGTTGAATTGGAAATAGAAACATTAGATGGTTTTACTGGTCATGCTGGCAGGAATGAGTTGTTGAGGTTTGTGCAGAAAGTTGAACCTAAACCTAAGAAAGTTATAGTGAATCATGGTGAAAGTTCTAGGTGTTTGGATTTGGCTAGTAGTATTCATAAATTATGCAGGATAGAGACTAATGCTCCTAAGAATTTAGAGAGTATTAGGATAAGATAGTTTCTAAACAAGGACAGTTATATGATAATGGTTGTTTTGTTCCGTAAATTCTTCTATGTTTATAAAAATCTGGATCTTCATAAATAACTTTTGATAATATTTTATTTATACCATAATAAGCATTTAAGAAATCTTCTGAATAATCCGAATATTTTTTTATTAAACCTTCTTCTATTACTTCTGTATTTGGATATTTTATATCCATATAAACTTTTGTTGGTTCTTCTGGAAAATATGGTAAGTATAATGGACCAACCTTTCTAAATCTTATTGTTCTTGATAAATGAGAGGCTTCGCATTCAAAAACAGTTTTTGGGTAATTGTCTCTTATTTCTGTTAAGGTTTGTTGAATTTCTTCAGATGGAGGTAATGAAACAAGTAAAGAGATTACTCCTTCTAAATTTGTTTTAGTTGTTGTGGTTTCAAAATAATATAATAGTTTTTGATAGAATAAGTTCCGGAAAATTTCCTTAAATATTGTTCCTGGTTTACTTGTAGTTACCATTTTATTGAAAACCTTGGAAAGATGTTAAAGTTAAATCCATTTTTAAATCTTTCGTTATCTTATAGTTATAACGTTTCAAACTAAATTAAAATAATTTATGTTGTTGTAGAACTTGGGGAATAAAGTAAATCTAATTTTGAATATTATTATCGTAAAGAATCTTTCCATTTTCACCAAAAACTTTACATAGTTCTCCAATATCACTTTTTTTGAATGGTATTCTGTGTCCGCGAATCTCCCCAAACTGGTCAACAATTGGTTTTATTCCAGTAAATTCGAGATATATACCTTCATCACTAACGTCTCTTAAAATACCACTACGTACTTCATGTCCTTCAAACATTTCACTACGCCCAATACCATTCCACTGATAAACTGCCCCTATTTCCTTTCCGATATATTCTTTTAGATTTTCTATATTTATAAGCATAATACACTAATTTAAATATCTTTCGATGCCCTCGGAACAGATAACAACAATTAAATGCAATCTGTTCGAATTCTTTTATCTTGTATTAGATTTTTAAACATAAACCTTTATAAATATTTGATTTTATGAGCATTTTATGAAAAAATTATTGTTGTTGTTTGTGTTTTTATTATTAATAAGTTCTGTAAATGCTGTTGTTTTAGTAGATTTTTATGGTGAGGGGTGTCCTCATTGTGCTAAATTAGGTGTTTTTTTAGATGATTTAGAAAAGAGATACGATAAATTGGAAGTTAAGAGATATGAAACTTATTTTAATAAAGAGAATAGGGAATTATTTGAAAGAGTAAGTAAAGCTTATGATAAAGAAATACAAGGAGTTCCTACCGTTTTTATTGATGATGAAGTTTTTGTTGGTTATAATAATGAAATTGGGAATAAAATAGAAGAAAAAGTAAAAGAATGTTTAGAAAAGGAATGTGAAAACCCTCTGGAGAAAGTAGATGATGGAAAGGATTTTAGTATGGTAACAATTCCTGTTGTTATTTCTGCTGCTGCTGTTGATGCAATTAATCCCTGTGCTTTTGCAGTTTTAATAATCTTATTAAGTGCAATATTAATTAGTGGAAATAGAAAAAAAGCTTTATTTGCTGGTTTGGCTTTTTCATTAGCAGTTTATATTTCTTATTTTTTAATGGGTGTTGGTTTGTATTCTGTTATTGGTGTAAGTGGAATTAGTAATATGATTTATTGGATTGTTAGTGTGTTAGCTATCGTGATTGGTTTATTTAATTTAAAAGATTATTTGTGGTATGGTAAATGGTTTAAGATGGAGGTTCCTGATGCTTGGAGACCTAAGATGAAGAGCTTGATTAAAAGAGTTACATCTGTTTATGGTGCTTTTTTGATTGGATTTTTAATTAGTTTGTTTTTATTACCTTGTACTTCTGGGCCTTATATTGTTATTTTGGGTTTATTAGGGAAAATGGCTACTAGGAATTATGCTTTGAGTATGCTGTTGTTGTATAATTTTATTTTTATATTGCCTATGTTAATAATTACATTTGGTGTTAGTTTTGGGTTTATGAATGTTGAGAAAACTGAAGAATGGAGAATTAGGAAATTAAGGATGTTGCATTTGATTGCTGGAATAATAATATTGTTATTAGGTATAGGAATGTTGGTTTCTGTTGTTTTTGGATGGGTTTAATCTTTTTTAAAAAAAAGCTTAACCAAAAATTCTGTGAAGGTTTAAAAAAAGGAAAAAGAAAATTATTTTTTATTTATGTAATAAATAGTGTAAAGTGCTGCAATACCTACTAAAACATATACTACTTTTTGGAGAACTGGAATTGAACCTAGAATTGCTCTTATTAAGTCGAAATTAAATAAACCGATTAGACCCCAGTTTAAACCTCCAATTATTACTAAAACTAAACTTATCCAGTCTAATATACTTCTTTTTGCCATATTAAGGTAATTGTATTATGGTGTATTTAAATTTTATGTTATTATAGGATTTTGGTGGTTTATAATTCAAGAGAGATAACAGAAAAAGTGGTTGTGAAGATGGAAATTTAACTGTTAGAAAGGTTGTGGGTAAGGAATTTAAGGGTTTGCGTATATAAAGAGTTATGTGCAATATTACTCGGACATTATCCAAATATTTATATTACTACCTTTCTTTCCACTAATTATGAAGTATCTTGCCTATTTTCGACCAAACAAAGAATTGTCTGATTTAATTTTGAGACAAAATCATATAGTTCTTCCAGGTTCAGGATTACATTCTACGCTTTGTGTTTTTTATATGGAACCTGAACAGGAAAATAATTTAGTTACTGATTTGTCTCAAATCAGATTTAATCCTTTTGAAATTGGAACATTAGGTTTCGATGATTTTGATAAAGATTCTTTAGTGTTAAAATTATCTCGTTCAGATGAACTTTTGCAATTGCACAAGAACGTTGTTTCTGTTGCAAGAAATTACGCTAGTGAAGATTTTGATGCAATTGCAAGACAATATTTTGGAGATAATTATAATCCTCATTTAACAATCTCAAAATCATCTTCTGGTTTTGATAGAACTTCAAAAGAATTAATTGGTCGAGAAGATATAATTGTAAGATACTCTTTAGCAAAAAAAGAAGATGGACTTTGGAAAGAAATACAAGATTTTTATTCTAGTGGATAATGTCCTGCGTCATACTGTGCCTACGCTTTGCTTCGGCATTTTTTCTTGCAGAAAAAACACATAACAGCGATTATATTCAATTTTGATTTTAGCCAATTAACTTATATTCTATTCCTGTAATTTGGGATAAATTTTTCAAAGAATTAGCAACATTATCTAGTGTCAATTGTTTGACGTCTAAAACTATGTCCCAAACTCCATCTTGCCCTTTATTAATCCCAGGGATGCTATTTAAGTCATCCTTTCGTTTTTCTTCTAAAGTGTAAACTGTTGCATATGTACTTTGGTCCTTTTTAAGAAGATCGTCCCAAAGACATGGATATTCATTAGTGGATCTCATTAATTCTAATTTTTCTACCATGATTAAACAAGTAAAATAGTAATCTATTTAAAAATTTTGGTTTCAGCTTTCAACTTTATAATGTATTAACTAAACCTTTATAAATTCTGAAAATAAATAGAGGATGATGCAAGACAAGTTATTTGAAATGTTGATGAGTAAGGATGAGATAACCTGGCAGAGTTTGATTTATGAGTTAGTAAAGACAGAGCAAATGAATCCTTGGGATATAGATATCTCTTTATTAGCTAGAAAATATTTAGAGGTTATTCGTAAATTACAGGAAGTTAATTTTTTTATTTCTGGTAAGATGTTATTGGCCTCTGCTATTCTGTTGAGAATTAAAAGTAATAAATTAGTTGATGAAGATCTGTTTAATTTTGATTGTTATTTGTTTAATAGGGAAGTTGAGGAAGAGGATTTAGGAGATGTAGAAGTAGAAGAAGGAGATTTTGATATTCATTTAATACCAAAAACACCACATCCTAGAAAAAGAAAGGTTAGTGTTGATGATTTGATAAATGCATTAACCAAAGCTTTAGACGTTGATAGGAGAAGAACTATTAGGAAGATTAGAGAGAAAGAGGTTGATGAGATTGTTGTTCCTGATAGGAAAGTAGATGTTTTAGGAAAAATAAAAGAGATTTATGCTCAAATTAAAGAATTTTTAAGTGTGAAAGAGAGAATGATGTTTACTGATTTAGTTAAGAGTGAAGAAAAACAAGCCAAGATTAGTGTTTTCGTTCCTTTGATGCATTTGGCTAATGATAAAATTGATCTGAAACAGGAAGAACATTTTGGTGAGATAGAGATATATTTGAGTAGAGCTGAGATTGAATAGGAAGCTTTAAATATGTTGTTGTTATACAATATATTATGAAGTCCCCAGTATGACCTTATTTTGTAGGGGAATGCTGGGTTTTTATTTTTTGAAAAAGAGGTTCTTTTTAGTAAATAATGAAAAACGCTGTTTTGTTTATTGATGGAAACAATTTATATCATAATCTTAGAAATATGTATTTAAAACCGGGTGATTTATCTTTTAAAAAATTAATTTCTTTTATTAGTAAACATTTTAAATGTAAAATTAAGGATACATATTATTATAATTCGTTACCTGATATCAGAGATGGACAATCAAGGTATTATTCTCATCTATCATATATGAAATCTTTAGAAAAAGAAGGTATGAAAGTATATCTAAGAAAATTACAATCACATTCTACTAAAGAACATGTAAAAGAAAAACATGATATACTTAATACATTAGAATTATGTAAGGATTGTAAGCCAATTGTAAAATCTAATTGTTCTGATTGTATTGGACATATTAAGAAGAAAGAGAAAGGTGTAGATGTTAAAATGGCGATTGATATGATTACAGGTGCAATAAAAAATGAATATGATATTGCAATAATTTTTTCTGGAGATGCTGATTTTATACCTGCAATGGAATTAATAAAAGAATTGAAAAAAGATGTTTTTAGTGTTTCTTTAATAATAGGTTATGCGAGAGAGGTTAGAAGCAAATTTTCTTGTCTTATTTTGAATAAATCTATATTGGTGAAAGAATGTTTTAAATAGGAAGCTTTAAAAATATATAAAAATTAGTGATACTATGGAATATGAAAAGGCTGTTAAAAGACCGTTTACTGATTTGAATAAGTTCTTAATTGGTGTTTTGTTATTGATTGTGCCTTTTTTGAATTTGATAACTGGGTTATTTGTTAGGGGTTATAGTTTGGAATGTGCAAAAAGTAGTATGAAAAAGAAATTCGGATTACCTGAATGGAGATTAGATAATTTTGTTAAGGGTTTGATTGGAGTGGTTATTATGATCATTTATTTATTGCCTGTTATCATCCTGGGATTGATATTTATTGGTGGATTAATTTTAAGTATATTTTCTATTAATGAACCAGAAGAACTTGTAAATTTGTTGGTTGGTATTGATTTGACTGTTCTTATTTCTGTTCTCTTGCTATTTTTATTTGTTCTTTATATCATACCAATGGCTATGATGAGTTATGTAGAGAAATGGAGATTCAGAGATGCTTTTAGTTGCAGAAAGGTTTTTAGGAAGAGTTTTAATTTAGAATATTTAAAAGTTGTTTTATTCTTGTTGTTTTATGGTATTCTAATTGGTATTGGAAGTTTTGTTGTTAGTCTAATACCCTTTGTTGGGATTTTTGTTGCTATGGCTATCAGTGGTTTTATCTTAGGTGTTACTAGTAATACTTTATTTGGAGAGGTTTACAGGAAGGTGAAGTAAAAATTTCAGTGATTGCAGAAAGGATAAATATAATAAGAGATTATAGTTTGTTAGATAGGATTGAAGATGGATTAGAATGGGTTTTTGAAGATTGTTGTGAATATTTGTTTGATAGATTTCCTTTAAGCAATTTAGAATATTTATGGAACAAATTTGATGAGGGTGTTTTGTGTCCTTTAGAAAAATTAAAGTTTAGATATTAAAATCTTTTTTTCTTTTCCTGTTTTCAGGTTTCTTAAGGTTATCTTTTTATTTTTAAGATCTTTTTCTCCTACTATTATCAAATTTTGGGTTATTGAGGAAGCATATCTTATTTGTTTTGTCAGGTTTCTATTCAATAAATCAATTTCAACTGTATAGTTTTTTCTTAGTTTTTCTGCTATCTGAATTGCTTTTGGAATTATTGATTTACTGACAGGAGCTATGTAATAGTCTATTTGTTTTTTTAGGGATGGAAGTTTGTTTTTGGATTCTAAAACGAGGGTTAATATTTTATCTCCTAAGCCATATCCAACTCCTGGGAAAGAAGCTAGGTTGTCATATCTTCCACCACCTGCAATAGCTCTGAATTGCTTTTTGGAATCAAAAGCTTCGAAAACTGTTGATGTGTAATAATCAAACCCCCTCATTATTGATAGGTCTAATCTGCAATAATCTTGAATTTTATAGGACTTTAGATATGAAAATAATTCTTTTAATTCTTGTAAGCCTTGACTTTGGATCTTTATTTTGTTTAGAGAAGAAATTTTTAGGATTTTTTGAAGTTGTAAGATCTGTTGATTAGATAATTTTAGGTCTTTTAATGCTAATTTGAAATCTTTTTCTGAAAGTTTATCTTTTTTGTCTATGATTCTTGAAACCTCTTTTATATTTTTGATGTTAATTGATTTTAATAGGTCTTCTATTAGTTTTCTATTTGAAATCCTTATGAAGAAATCTTTCTTTGTTAGTTTTAGTGCTTTTAAGATTTCTATTAAGGTTTTGATGGTTTCTGCGTCTGCCTGCATTGAAGATGAACCTATAATATCTAGATTAAATTGATCAAATTCTCTTGCACGACCGGTTTGCTCTCTTTCATATCTGAAACATCTTGAAATTGAGAACCATTTTATTGGAAGTTGTAGAGATTTATTTTGAATCATTCTTGCTATTGATGGGGTTGTTTCTGGTCTTAAAGCTAGTAATCTAGATGATTTATCTTTGAAGGTATACATTTGTTGAGGTATTTCTTGACCTGATTTTTTGTAGATATCTGCTGATTCTAGAATTGGTGGTTCTATTTCTTCATAGCCATATTTTAAAGATATAGTTTTGAATATGTTGAACAGGTAGTTTTGGATTCTTTTTTCTTCTGGATACAAATCAGTCATTTTGCACCTCTTTGTTTAAGGGCGATAGCCGAGAATCGAACTCGGTTCTCAAGCTCCACAGGCTTGAATCTTACCAATGGACCACTACCGCCATATGATATAGAACTGAATACAAGTTTATAAAATTTGTTATAGTTATAACTAGAAAAATTGTCAATGATGAACTAAATCACTTTGTTTCATTGTATGGTAAAAGAGGGTTTTTGGGTATTTAAAGTTATTGTTCTGCTAGGTTTAGAATTTGTGTTATAAATCGTTAAGAATGAAGATTGTAGGGTATTATATCACTAAGTTTTAGGGTATCATACCAAGATCAAAGATCTTCTTTTACACAGTTAATAATATCTTTTGCAGACCAACATACTCCTGCTAAATAATGTAATCCCATACCAAATCCTGCTATATTTAGTACTGTTTGTGTTGATGGTTGATCTGAGAAACCAGAATATATAAATATTGATGGTACTGTTACTGCTGCTCCAATTAGTAATGTATATGTCATTTTTATACATGCCCTCCCAAATGGGTCTGGGATTTTTGAGTGATCATTAGATAGTTTTTCTTCTGTCCTATTTACTATATTTTCTAATTTATTTGACATATTTATAACATATTCTGTTGCATTATTTAAATTTTATGTTACTATAAACCAAAGAAATCTAAAATTCTAGAAACAATATTTTCTTCTTTATATCCTTCATATGTATTACCGGTAAGATCTGCTGCTAGTTGTTTATATGATAGGGATGCAGGTGAATTTGGAAATGAATGAAGGATTGGTTTTGTTAATTTAATAGATGATGGGATATTTGGATCTTCTGGTATTAGACCTATTATTGGATATTCAAGGATTTTTTCTATTTCTTTTTTAGATAGGTCATGTTTTCCTGATACTTTATTCAAGACAACTCCTGTAATTGGTACATTAAGTTCTTCTGCTAGTTTTACTGTTTTTAATGAATCTGTTACTGATGGTAAATCTGGGTTTGTTATTATTAATAATTCATCTGATGCTCTCATGCAAGAAACAACTTCGTCTGATAAACCAGCTGATGAATCTATTAAAACAATATCAGTTAGGTCTTTTAATTTCCTTATTTCTGTCTTTAATTTTTTGTGATCTGTTTGTCTTATGTCTTTTAGGAATATTGATGATGGAATAACTTTTAGATTTTTGTGTGTATAAACTGATTGCATTATTTTCTTTTTCCCTTGAAGGACATGATTAAGGTAAATCGGTAGGTTTTGAATTCCTAAATGCAGAGCAATATTTGGTGTTGATATATTGCCATCTATAATTGTGACATCTCTATATTTTGATAGTGCTAATCCTAAGTTTAGAGTTGTAGTAGTTTTTCCTGTTCCACCTTTTCCTGATGCAATACAAACAAATTTAGTCAATTTCCTCACCTCTTAGGAATTTTATATAATTTTGGGTTGTTTTATAGAATTCCTTTAGTGTGTCTACATCTACTTTTTTATGCGATGTTATTAATGTAATATGTTTTCTGTATTGTTCTTTGACTTCGTATTCAGATTTTACAATTTTTTTAAGAAGTAAATAGAAAGAGATTAAGTCATCTGCTTCTTCTTTGTAAATTTCTTTTAATGTTTGACAACGCTTTATTGGAGAAGGAGGAATTTCCTTGATTATTTTTGATTTTTCTAGACTTTCTAGAATAGCAAAATCAAGAGCAGATATCAAACGTTTGATAATGCTTATGATAACATCACCTGTTTTTGTATATTTTAATGTTACATATATCAGATGATCTGCTCTTTTTAGTTCTTCCTTGACTTCATCTTCTGAAAATTCTCTCATGTTCTAATGCTATTTTATTTATTTTATGTATAAAGGGTTTAGACTCACTTATATACTTTTTTATTTTTTCTATTGTAATAATTTGGGTTTGGAAATCATGATTGGTTATTATGAATTTGTCCTTTTTTGTGAAGGCTAATGGAGATTTTTTATGATGCTGGATTATTTCTTCTATTTCCAAGATTAATGGAAGATATATTTGAAGGTGGTATTTAGGTGCTACTTTCTTTTTAAAAATCTCGAATTTTGATTTGAAATTGTCTTCATAATGGATTCTTTTGAATTCTCTTTCTAGAAAAAGTAAAGATTCCATTGCTGAGTTTAGTGAATGATTTAGATTCGTTAGGATAGTTATGGTTATTTTTATATCTTTTATTAAAGGGAATGTTATGTATGTTAAATGATCAGCTATTCTAAAAGATGTATTTGCTTTTTTAATTAGGTCTGTGAATTCTTTCATTTTGAATAAAGAAAGTTTAAGAGATTTTTAAGGATTATTGTGGTTGAGAGATATGATATTGGGGTAATTGTTAATGTTTAGGGTAGGGAAGTAGAAATAGACTAACTAATATTTTTTTCAACGATAAAATTTGGTATTGAATCAATTGCTTTTTCTCCATCAAGTATTCTTTCAATATCTGGTGGCCAATCTACTTGTTTTCCTTTTGTGATTTCTCCTAAAATTTGTATAAGTGATTGATCCTTATGATCCCTCCATCTTTGCATTAATGACTTATTTAAAAGTGCTTTTTGTAATTTAGAAATAATGTTAGCCAAATTTCTAATATAAGTAAAACATGTTGGATCAGGGTTGTCTTCTAGATTACAATCATAAAGCAAACCTTGATTTTGATAGTGTGTAATAAACTCTTGGAAACTGTCATCGTAAATAGAAAATGGTAAAATAGTTTCCCTTCTTTCTATTCCTAAATTGAAAGGACCATAAGGCATTAGTGCTACTAACAATGTTTCTTCTGGTTTTGTTATTTCTTCTATTTCCAAGAGGTCTTTTGAAGGTATTAATATTCTATGGTTAGTCCCATTAGGGATTCCTTCTTTTTCGAATAAATAACCTTCAGAATAAACAGGTGAAATAGCTACTATAGGTAACACTGAATTATCTGTTCTATAAGGTTTAGATTTTTCTACTAATTCCGATAATTTCTTCTTAGAGTCCATCATATTTATTGAGGAGTTCAGATTATTAATTAAAGTTGTTATGTAAAATTTTGTAAAAAAGGTAATATTTATATATTCAAATCTATATATACAAATAAATGAATAAAAAATCAAGAAAATTAATAGCTGAATTGGTTGTAAATTCTAGAGCAACCTCTAAGGAATTGGGAAAGAAATTAAGGACAAGTCAACAATCTGTAAATTATTTGATACATAGCTTAGAGAAGAACAAGATAATAAAGAGGTATATAACTGTATTTGATAATTCTAAATTTGGTTTAATTAATTTTATTGTTTTAGTTAGATTTAAGTCCTTAGAAAAAGAAAATGAGATTTTAAAATATTTGAAGGAAAATGAGAATGTTATAAAAATAGAGAAATTAAGTATCGGATGGGATTTTTTAGTTATTTTTTCAACTAGTAATATTTCTCATTTTAATAAATCCTTAAGAGAATTTTTGATAGAGTTTAAAGTAGACAGATTTGTTGTTTTGCCTATTATTGTTAAATATGATTTTAGAAAAACATCTTCAGGAATTCCGAATATCTTGTTTGGGGATAGAGAAAAGATTGACTTAAATAAAAAAGAAATTGAGATATGCAAGATGTTGAGAGATAATGGAAGAAGTAGTTATTTAAAGATTAGTAAAAAAACAGGGTTAGATCCTAAAACTGTTGTTGAAATAAAAAAAAGATTAGAGAAGAAGGGTGTTATTAAAGGATATTCTATCATATTTAATCATTCTAAATTAAATATTAGAAGGTTTATTTTATTGATTAAGTTGAGAGATTATAGTCTAGAGGCTGATAAGGAATTTATTGAATATTGTAAGATGAATAAAAATGTTGTTAGTTTATTTAAATGTTTAGGGGAATGGGATGTTGTTTTAGAAATTGAATTGGAAAATAAAACTTTGGTTGAGTTTTTGAAAGAGTTTAGAGAAAATATTATAGAAGATTATAATTCAAGTATCACTAATGAGATAATCAAGAGTTGTTATTTGCCTGAGAGTGTTTTTGAGTGATACAGATAACTTTTTATACTAATTAATTATGAATATTTGTAAGAGGTAGAAAATGATTGAGTATCTTATAAGAAGTTTAAAAGACGAGAAATTAGTAAAAATTGAAAATTTTAAAAAAGGATGCTGGATTAGTGTTGTAGATCCTTCTGAAAAAGAACTTAAAGATCTTGTAGATGAGTACAACTTAGATGAAAAAAATTTGCTTGCTGGTTTAGATAAAAATGAATTACCAAGAGTAGAATTTATAAATAAAGATGTTTATATTTTCTTTAAAATTATTCCTTCAGATAATAAAAAGGAATTACACACCTTGTTAGTTATAATAACTGAAAATTTTATTTTAATTTTATCTAAATATAAACCAGGATTTATAGATAATATTTTAGAAGGGAAAATTGAATTTATAACAACACAAAAATTAAAATGTCTTTTGAAGATTATGTCAATGATAAACAAAGAGTTCGAGAAAGCAACTTCGAGTACTGTAAGATTAGTTAATTCTAAGAGGAAGGCATTTAGCGAATTAACCAACGAAGATATTACTGATTTATTAGAGCAAGAAGAGATATTGAATAGTTTTATATCTTCTTATCAGTATACTGGTTTGGTCTATGACAGAGTGTTAACAAAACTAAAATTTTTTGAACAAGATAAAGGGATAATAGAAGATTTGATGATTGAAGCTAAACAGGATTCAGATTTATGTAAATCTTCTTTGAAAACAATTTTAAATATTAGAGATCATTTTGTTGTTTTATTATCAAATAAATTGAATAAGGTTATTACTTTACTGACGGTTTTTACTGTGTTTATTAGCGTACCTGCCGCTGTATCTGGAATTTATGGTATGAATGTTTTATTGCCGTTTCAAGATAATCCTTCTATATTTGGATATATTGTTTTATTTATCGGTTTGATATGGTTGGTATTTCTTTGGTATTTTAATAAGATGAAGATATTATAAAAAAGAATGAAAAAAATAAAAAATCACCAACTGAATTACTCAGTTATCTTTTCTTTTTAGCTTTTTTCTTTTTAGCCATTTGTCCTCCTGAAAACATTTTATAATTTAAATAATGATTAGTAAGTATATTAATGTTTCTATATTATTCTTTAGTTGTAATAAATTTTTAATTTATAAAAAAGTTTGAAAGAAGAAATTATTTTTTAAAATAATTTGTGTTGGGTTTTATTTTATAGAAAGATTTAATAACTTATATAATTAGTTAGTAGTATGAGGAGAGTTAAAGAAAGATTAAAGACTTTTAAAGAAAAATTAAAAACACAGTTTAAAGATTTATCGAGGGAAAATACCTCTATTCATTCTATAGCTTTGGGACTTGCAATAGGAACTTTTATTGCTATTACACCAACATTAGGTTTAGATTTATTGGTTGGTTTATTGGTTGTTTTGATTTATAAAAATTTGAATAAACTTGCTGTATTTTTGGGTTTGTTGATATGGAATCCTATAACAATGATACCAATACATTTATCAAGTCTTAAAATTGGAAATTTTTTTCTTGGTTCTGTTCCTCTTGTGAAATTTGATATACACATCTTAAATGAGATTTATAATTTTTCGATAAGATATCTGATAGGTAATCTTATTTTAGCAGTGGTCATTTCTCTATTAAGTTATTTTATAGCATTAGTTGTTGTTAGGTGGTATAGAAGAAAAGGTTGATGATCTTTATTCCTTTCTTAATTCTAAAATAGATTTAGCGATATCACCTTTGTTTTTTTTGAGAATTTGAAAAGCTTTTTCTTCTGAAACTGAAACTTGTTCTGCAACTAGTTTAATGTCTTCTTTGGAAATAGATGATTCTTCTGAAACAGAACCTGTAATTTGGAATGTTTCTTGCCCCATCATGTTGATTTTAGAAACTTGTGGAGTAGTAATTATGATATTTTTTTCTGGTGTTTTTATAATAACCTCAAAAGCTGGAATTTCTTGTTGTTTCATACCTAACTGCTTCATTGCTTTTTCCATTTGTTTTTTGTTAATACTTGGAAACATTTTAGATTAAACCTTTTCCATATGTGTGTATAATAATTTCTATTAGAATTACGACTACGATCATGATTAAAACCACTGAAGGCTTGAATTCTACTTTACTCTTGTAATCTTCAAAATATCTTACTAGACCTCCACCAGAGGAAGGCATCCTTATTCTTTCATCTGCCATAAAGATTTAGTAAAATAAGATATTTATAAATGTTGTGGAAATTCTGCAGGTGTTGTGGATACATACCTAATTGGAATTCTTTGATATCCATATTGCATATCTTCAGGAAGGATTTTTATATCTGTTTGTTGAATGTCTATTTCTTCTACTATTGTTCGTATTCTAGTTGTTATCTGTGATGGATCATCATATGTTGAGATTCCATCAAACTTTCCTATAACACCATTCGCTTGTATTAGATCTCCTAAAGATAAAGTAAATTGTTTATGGAATTCCTTTCTTAATTTAGATGCTAATATTGATTTTTCTGACATTTTATGTATTGGTTACTAAGTTGTATATAAAGATTGTGGATGTGAAAAGGAAGGTTTAAAAATGGTTGATTTGTAGGCATTTTATGGAAAATACATATGAATTAAGATTTGGTAAATATAGAGTTATAGGTCCTTTTGAATTTATGAGGAGTATCGGAAATGTTTGTGGTAGTGGTATTCTTAAACCTATGGGGAATCATGTTTTTGAGATAATAACTGAAAATCCGATACCTGATTGGTATGTAGAGAAGTATAGAACTTTTGGTATGATTATAGAGGACCATAAACCTTTACAAGACAGAGATTTATATTACAAAGAATAAAAAAGAAAATTATTTTTTTTGAAGTGATTTATATATAAGGGCTATTCCTAAAACTGCTAAAACTCCTGCTCCTGCGTACTTTACTGCAGGCGTTGTGTTTGTTGCGAAAAGGTATATAGCTATAAGAATTAGGAGTGCTCCTATAATAAGTTTTACTGATTTCATTCCTTGTTTCATTTATTTTACCTCCTTTTTGAATTATTATAAAATTGGACATTCAAATATATAAAGCTTCCTAAATAACCTCAAATTGAATGTTTTTAGTGTTACTATTACCTGCTTTATCTATGCTGATAATTGTTAGGTTATGTAAGCCATTACTGAATCTTTTTTTCTTTTGTTTTGTAAAACCATATTCAGAACATTTGTTGCATAGTATTCTTTTTTTGTTGTTTTCTATATATCTTAAATCTGCTTCTGAATCTAGAGTTATATTGAAGATTACATATTTGTTGTATGTTTTGTTTAATGGTTCATTTATGGTTATTAATGATGGTTTTGTATCTGAGGTTATTGTATAATTCTTGGAGGCATCTTTATTTCCTGCTATGTCTTCTATTTGGAAGTAATAAGAAACTTCCTGGTTTTCATAAGATGATAGGTTGATAGGGAATAGACATTCTTGTTCTTTATCTGATTTGTTTGATGATGGACAATCTGTTTTTGTGATTATTGTATTATTATAAAATAAGGTTATCTGTTTAAGATTTTCTTCTTTATATTTTATAAGAAAGGTTCCATTTGAGAATCCTTTTTTTGGGTCTACTTTCTTTATTTTTGGTTCTTTTGAATCTATAAAGGAGTTAATTGTTCTTTCATTGTAATTATTAAATTCATCAATAACTCTTATTGTTATTGTATTGTTTCCTTCATTAAAAGTTTTTTTCTTAGTGTAATTCTGACAATCTTTACATAACCTTTTAAATTTCTCATCAGTTTTGTATTGAATTTCATTTGCTTCTTTGCTTAAGGAGATATTTATTAATAATCTTGTATCATTGTAGATTTTATTTGTTGGTGAATAGACAGTTACATTAAGAAATATGCTTGTATTTACTGAAAAGGTCCAATTTAGATAGTTTGACAATCCTGCGTTATCTTCGACATACAAAGAAATATTATGTGTACCATTGAATAAAGAAGATATATGAGAAATAATTGTTTTTTGCTTTGAAATATTCAATATTGTAGCATTTACTCTTTGGTTATTAATTTTTAAAATAACAGAACTTTCATTAATACCTGAATTGCTTTCGTATATGTCATCAAGCAATGCTGAGATATTAATCAAGTTTGTAGTAATTACTGAATTGTTTGGAGGATTGATATTTTGTATTTCTGGTTTTGTAATATCAATTTTTATTGTTTTATTTTGGGAGGTTTCATTAACAGAAGAACCAGAAAACTCCGAAAAGAAATGTATTACCTCTATACCACCAAAAGTATTGCTCCAATTAAAATAAAATGGCCCTGTATATTTTAGCAATTCTAAAGCGTCCCATCTATAATAAGTACTATTTGCTGTTGGATCAAATTTTAAAATTATTAAAGGTAATGTTGTATAATAATCATTTTGTCCGTTAGGTGTTTCTGGATCTAGTAATATTTGTGTTCTGTTTTTAACAACAAAAGATTTTAAAGTACCATTTTTAAAGTTGTTTGCTTTGTCTTTTGCAAAGAATCTCCAACCAACATTTTCTCTTGATTGTAAATATGAAGAATCAATCATATAACTAAAGTTTGTATGATTAATGTTCCCACTTACATTATAATACTTCCAAAAACCTTCCCAATTTCCTAATATTAAAACTTGAGATAAATTGTTTACATCTGTGATTTTTGTTGAAAGATTAACATTGGTATATTCAAATATTATTAAAGGATTCTGGTTTTGTATTGTTATATTTGGTTCTGTATTATCTATTGTAATTCTAAAAGAAGAATTAGTTAATTTGCTTCCAGAGGCAGTTATTGGTATGATATAATTTCCATCTGATGGAGAAGATGTAATTTCATAGAGTATTTTATATTTTGTTGTGCTTTCTTTAGTTGCTAAGGCTCTTTTTAAATCTTTTTTGAAAAATTTAACATCTAAATTTGACCAATTTGTTTTAACAAAAGTTAAAATTGGATTATGATTTTTATCTAAAGAAACTTCAGGCCAAACAGCATATAAAGAACCAGAATCTACAACATCTTCAGGAATACCCCAGCTATTTCCATTATAATACATATAATGTAAATCATATCCTATTGAATCTCTGT
>Ga0209542_10004588_pt1 | contig 28219 bp, 30 predicted proteins | sample RifCSPhighO2_01_FD_184028 | JGI IMG/M metagenome (GOLD analysis project Ga0209542, IMG submission 184028) | Soil microbial communities from Rifle, Colorado - Rifle CSP2_plank highO2_0.1 (SPAdes) (version 2) | ecosystem: Environmental > Terrestrial > Deep subsurface > Rock core/Sediment ...
TCAAAAAAGACAAGATATGGGAAAACACGTTCCCCAGCCCCGCAACGAAGCGGGGCTGGCCCCTACGAAATTCGATGTCTCAGCTTACTTCGGGGAAGTCTGATAAGGGATACTTTTATAAAGCAAAAAGCCTTCCAAAGAAGTATGAGTCTATCAAAGAGTATAGCAAATTTTGCAGGAGATCTAGTTGGTCTTTTGGGACAGCAAGATCAACCCGATTTAGATGACACTCGAAAAAATCTTAGAGAGATTCTTCCGGCTGCTTGTCTTATCTATGTTAAAGACCGTACCCATTCAGATCTTATTTATCTGCTCCCTGATGCTCAGCAGTTTAAGGAGCGTATTGAAGGGCTTCCTTCGGGAGTACGGGCAGCCATTCAAGATTCTAAAGGCCCTAAATCTGCAAGGGTGTTTGTCTATTCCCGACCTTCCACGCCTCGAGCGTATGGATTTTTAGTAGGCGCGAATGTTGCGCGCTTAAGCGACCTAAAAGATCTTTCTTCTTTTCAACCCTCTTTTACCTCTGAATCTCAACCCTCTTTAGAGCAGTTAGCTGTTGTTTTCTCTGCTTACGCGTTTAGAGGAGAAGCCCCTGTGTCTACTGTTTTGCGTTTAAATTTTGCTTCTGCTTTTTCAAAAATCATTCCTAATTCAGCATTTAATTACCGACACCGAATGCCTTCTACTGATGAATCTCCTCTGACTTCGTTATGCATTGGAGATTCAGAATTTCAACAGTATGCAACTCATTTATCCCGTGAAGGAATGGTGGAGCAAAAGCGTTATTCATCTCTATTGAAATACCAAGTCATTCGGAAAGGATTGGAACCCTTCCTTCAAGCTTGTTCGAATTCTGTCCCTTCTCTAACACCTGAAGCTCTTCCCTATGAACTCCCTCAAGCTGCTGAACGTGCGGCTTTGGCTCGTTCTTAGCTCTACTGCCCTTCTTGATATACTTCAGACAATCGCCTTATTGTTTCTAGATCTACCTTTTGCAGTTTTTCAAAGACCTTTGCGAATTGACCTTTATAAGCCCCACAAATTCCTAACTGCTCACAAGCCCCTAAGAAAAAAGTAAAATAATCCTGTGTAGATTGAGTGAGCCTTAATCTTTTTCCGATCTCTTGATTGTCCGCTCTTTGAATCATTTCATCTAAGGAGCCGTCCAATCCCTCATTTTTTAACCGACACATTCGTTTAGCACTTCGACTGGCCGCGTGTAGAAAAAGAGAAGCATTCCATTCTTCCTCTGATTGAGGGTCTAATGCGTATTCACTTGGAACACCCTCTATTGCTTTACCCACTGCTATGTTAAATTCCTCCCTCGGACCCTTAAAGCCAAAGTAATCAGGGTTGGGTAGACCCCATAACATTCGATAAGCAGAGTCAGAGAAAAGAGACACGGGATCTTTACCTAAATTCCAATAGCGGGTTCTTCCGAAATCGATTGGGCGGTATTCTTTTACCCGCGGGCCTGCACGGAACCCTGACAGTGCACTCTCGATTCCGACCACGGAAGTTTCATATCCGATTATGATGTTTCCAGGCTCTAGATCTCCATGCGGGAGGACCCGTTTACGGCCTTTTTTTCGACGTTCGGTTTGGTTGATTACTCTCTTGACTGATCGCATTCCTCCTGTATCCATCATTTTATCTTTTAGAGTAAGAAGCTCGTTTACTTGATCTTCAGACACTATTCCATATCTTTTTGCTCTTTCTAACATAATAGGGATATAGCCTTGCTCAGCGTGCTGGGTTGGGACTCCCCATAATAGATTTTTAAGATGGCCTTTTTCCTTCCCAGGATCCACTAGATCCCCTCTTCCATCCACTAAAGGAATCCCCTCTTGATTACGGGTTAGGTGCTGTACCAATTCCGCGTCCATCTCGAATGCTTTTCTCAGCGTTTCAATCAAAAATGCCACTTCATCATCTATACTTTCTCCTTGTTTTAGCTTGTCTTGTATCCTTTTGTTTGTTTCTGCCGCGACCTTTTCTAGCGTATCTCCCTCTATCCACTCCATGATCTGTGAATTATCTGTTCCCAGTAGCAGAAAAGGACTTCTAAAATAAGGAAGCTTGGATGCCCCTCCGATGCTATCATCTTGCAAAAGTTTCATCACAACCCCTGAAGGGCTTAGAGCAGGGCATTCGGTTGGGCGAAGAGGGGTAGTAATCTTTCCTACTGATTTAACAACTACTGGAACGTTTGTAGTATATTTTTCTTTTTCGACGCTTCCTCCATTTATTCTGTGGTATGTTACAGGCAATACGGTATCACAAAGAGCACTTCGCGTATGCGGTCTCTCTTGTACTGGATCTGCCCCTGAAAGAAAGGCTAGATTAGTACCTATTACAAAGATTCCTTTCCCTCCAGACATGTCTTTTTGCTGTTTGAGCATTCGAATTCTAACTAATTTCTCCACAGCTTCCGCTAACTCTAAATCCGGACCCACTAGATCTCTTTCAGGGGTAAAACTCAATAGCGTAACCTCATTATGTTTTGGATGTTTGACACAAACTGTTTTATTTTCTCATAGATCTTGATCATCGTGCTGTTTTGCTTATTTTGCTCAATCAATGCATCACAATCACTTAATAATGGGGTTCGCTCTAAGCTTAATTTATATGCTTCAGGGTTATTATCTGTATAAAAAGCATGCATGGTCCCCTCATAGATTTTTTCCACTCTCAAGAGTATTGCATTCAGCTCATTGAGTGGATCTTTTTTTGAAACCTCTACCAAAAGACGCGCGATCCTTTTTGCATCGTTTCCAAGACGCTCCAGATTGTTGAATAGATACCAATTTTGTAAAAGCTTGATGGGCTCTTGCTTATTCCACGTTTTTTTCTCAGTGAATAAGAAATGGATGAATCGATAACTTAAGAAAACCATCTTATTTACGTCCTTATCCCGAACTTCAAGCGAATCTTTTAGGGCAGACTTTTTTTCTTTGCTAAGGCCTTTCATTGTGATTAAGTCCTTTATCATTGTGCGAATCATGTTATCTGCTCTACGGAGATTATGGTCTAAGTTTATATCCTTGATATTTACAAAACTCCGAGCAATAATTTTGTTAGCGGATTCTTCCACAATTTCCATTGCAATAAAATTTTTGGTGAGAATGTCGCGAATTTCCTGAGACTTCTTTATCAGGTTTTTTCCGGTAAAAAGAATCGAATCGTAATTGTCTATGTACGCCGTAATCGCCCTTCGCTTAACTGTCTCTATTACTGCCCCGTCCACATCAATGGTATACTCCCGCTCTTCTCTTTTTTCATCTTTTTCTCTTGGAAAAAGCGTTATCGATTCGGGCGCTTGATCCAGATAAACAAAATCTCCTTTCTTTAATTTATGCAGGGTGGTCCATTCTTTGGGGATGGATACTACTAAAGAAGTATTGCCAAAATTGATTAGCTTTCTGTATTCCATTTTTTCTCTTACTCCCTGTTCTTTTTTAAAGTTAAGCCTTTGTTCTTGTTCCCTCTATGTTATCATGAAATCTACCTCTTAGATTTTTGACATATTTATTCCTAAGAAACTCTCTTTTTAGATCGGTCATCTGGCCGTTTGACCACAATAGTCCCTCGTGTCTTGCTTCTTGCGGGTTAGGGAATAGAACCTCTTCTCCTGAACCGTAAATCACCTCTCCACCTGCTTCTCGGACTAAGCAGACTGCCGCGCAAATATCATGAGTGTCATACCCATTGCACGCTAACCATCCGTCCAAATTACCTCTAGCAATTTCAACTCCTTTCTTAACTCCCCCAGAAATACGAATCCTGCTTTGCCCCTCATCCGGTATGCCTGCTTTTCCGTAGACTTCATCTCCAATCGAATCTCCTCGGCTACCCAACGCTACTCTCGCTTCAGCTATTTCGATTCGGTCGCTCACTCGGATTCGTGAAAGAGAGCCGCGATTGAATCGAACATAAGCCCCTTCATCCTGCCTAGCCCAAAAGAGTTCATATCCTACTTCTAAAGGAATGTAGATTGCTGCGATTACTGGTATGCCGTATGGATCCACAAGGCCTATTGAAGTCGCATACCCTGTACGTTTTTTTGTAGTGCTATTATCCATTGGATCGATGTACCAACAATATTCCCCCATTTCTCCATTTCTTAGTACCTCTTTGTTTTTCTTGCCCGTAATCCCTTCCTCACTCACAACATGAGGAATTCGATGCTGTCCTACTCCTCTTACAATCGCTTTTAAAGAAGCAAGATTTGCCTTTCGATCTGGACGGATCTGGGGGGGTCTATCTGTCCTTATCCTACGAGCTTTAGGGGGTGTACCAAAATAATGGCCTACTGTTTTCCCTCCTGCTATTGCAGCATGAATCGCCGTTTCCAAGGCACTGTCTAAATCCACTCGAATCATAACTTAGAAATAGGGTAGGTACTTATTAACTTTACTTTAATAATTAAAATATACTAAACATATATTACATAGATTCTATATGACGTAACTATATATGTGCCCCTGCTTTCACGCTTGAATAAGGGGTGACCAAGGTGATAGGGATGTTCAAACGAAAACCAAGCTGGGAAAGAGATGAGTATTATTCAGACCCATACGATATCCGAGAAGAAGACCTAGAACAGAGCGGGATGCCTGTGCGAAAAGCCAAGTTCATCCGACGCTTCTGTCGGGCACTCTGAGGGGGAAACCATGAAAGGAGACATGATAACAACCGTGGAAAATGGTTGTTTTGTTGAACGAGAAGACTTAGACGAGCAATAAAGAGGTTTTGTCTTATTCTTTTTTTCTTATATATATCACTCTCTTATATATCACTCTCTCACTAAGCTTTAAATAACGTGAGGCATATCTCACTCTATGCTTGCTCCTCCTCAAAAAGTTGAAACCGCTGATTTTTACCTCATGACAGCCCTGCGCAAAGCCAAGCAGGAGCTTAACCAAGTTCACTTTAAAACCCCCTATAAACTGCAAAAATACAAGCAACTCGAGAAAAACCGACTCCGATTACTTAAACAACACTTAAACCCTCCCTTACAAACCTTAGTTAAAAGCTACCCCAGCCTAGACAGCCTGAATGAGTTCTATACTCAACTTACTCAAGCCACCTTAGACCTTTCTAAGCTTAAAAAAGCCCTTGCCACGCTTCACTGGGCACAAGGCAAGATCACTGAACTCATAAAAATATATACTTATAAGATTGAAAAAAGCACAGACCTTGAGCAACCCAAAAAACAAACCCAAATGTGCTTAGGACGCATTAAATCGGTTCTCCAACGCGCCCCCCTCGCTTACTTAGAAGAATGCCGCAAAATCATCCGCAATTACCCCACGATCAAAGAAATTTATACGGTATCCATTGCAGGCTTTCCTAACGTTGGAAAAAGCACCTTACTCAGTAAACTTACCACGGCCAAGCCTGAGATTCAGAGCTATGCTTTCACAACCAAACAACTCAACATTGGCTACTATGTTAAACACCCCTATACCCTTCAAATCATCGACACTCCCGGAACACTGAACCGCTTTGAAAAAATGAATGCCATCGAACAACAAGCCTACCTGGCCATGAAGTACGCCTCTGACTTGATCTTGTATGTTTATGACCTGACCGAGACCAGCTACCCTCTTGCCCAGCAAGAAAAACTCCACCAACATTTACTTGAACTGGACAAACCCCTCTTGATCTACCTCAGCAAAACCGACCTTCTCGACTCAGAAACCATTCGGCAGTTCCTAAACAAGTACCCCACCGCCTTTTATACCATTGAACAAGCTAAAGAACAAGTTCTTCAACAAGCTAAGAAACACTGATTACACGTTTTTTAACACTTCGATGGTGCACGTACAAGGGAACTTGTTCTGGCAGCGCTTCAACGCCGTCTTTGCAACCTCTAAATTTGGCTTGTCCACGAACAACTCGAAAATCACTTGACCCTTCTTTACTTGAGCCGCTAAACCAATGGGCTTACCAAACGACTGAGCCATACCCATACTCATACGGTCTGCTCCTGCACCAGAAGCCATCGGATTTTCACGAAGAATATGATGCGGATACACTCTTAACTTGAAACGGAAATTCTTAGCCGCCTTCTTCTCCAACCAACCATTGCTACTCTTTCTTGCACTTTCCAACGCGTTATGACGAATTTGCAAAGACACCTTGGGTTTGAGCACCAGACGGTATTCAAACTTTCGGCTGTAATTCAAATCCCCCATATCGTACTTAGAGATTAAACAGCTTGGAGTGGCACGAACATAATTCTTGATTCTATACTTAGACTTTCGTGTATTAGGACGCTCTAAGAATCTGTATGCGACGCCTTTTCTGAGCTTTACCATAAACAGGCCGAAAAGAGAGACATTTAAAAACCTTACGTTTCTAACTCTAATCTATAGCCCCGTCGTCTAGCGGCCAAACTTTGAAGGGCCAGGGATAGCGGACTCTGGAATCTTAAAAAAATACTATGGAGACATCCGTTGACCACGGTTCGAATCCGTGCGGGGCTACTTTACTTCTTGTCCTTTTTTTAGGGCTAATGTGGACACTTTCCTGAAAGAAAGGTCTAAGATAAAGGGCTTCCTAACGGCTAAGACATGACACAAGATATATTTCATGAGTTTATGTATTGTTAATTCTGAAAGGTTTCTTGTGCGCTTTGTTGAGATCTACGTAGACGGCTTTGCTTGCATCTTTCCGCTCGTTTTGAAGTCGTTGGGGTTCGTGGAGGTAACGGGATAGGCTGCGGTCGAGGTTTATGCCGTATCGTTCGTAGTGTCAACGTTTACAGAAGGGAGTTTCTTCCCATCAAAGATAAGCAAACTATATAAATAAAGCTACTATGAAAAACACGATGGAAGAAGAGATAAAGAGATGGTTGGATCAGGCTAAAGCTGAGTTGAAAAGCGCCAAGAACGCTATCCAATACAAAGACTATTATGTAGCTTCCTTCCTTGCGCAACAAGCAGCTGAAAAAGCTCTAAAAGCGGTCTTGTTGCATGCAGGCAAGGGGCTTGTAAAGATACATAATTTAGTTACTCTAGGAAGAAAAGCCGATGCGCCAAGCAAGCTTCTCGATCGGTGCGACCGGCTAAACACCGTATATATAGAAACTAGATATCCAGATATTGGTAAAGAAATTCCCAGCAAAAAATTTACGCTGAGCATGTCGAAAGAAGATATCCAAGTCGCTGAAGAGGTGGTAAAATGGTCAAAGACCAAGATCTCGAAATAGTGCGCACTTTTAAGAAAAAAGTGTCCCAATCCATCCCTGTGGAGAAGATCTACTTATTTGGTTCACGAACGAAACGGAAAACGCATAAATTCAGTGACTACGACCTTATTATTGTATCCAAAAAATTTAAGGGTGTGGCTTCTCGTTACCGTTCCCTAGGTTTTTACAAGTACTGGGATTCTGATGCGCCTTTTGACTTCTTATGCTATACACCTGAAGAGCTCAAGAAACTCAGACGGCAAAGCACTTTCCTTTCTGAAGCTGTGAAAGAAGGAATTGAGATGTAGAATATTTACAGTTCCTCTAAAAAGAGACAATAAATAACCTGATCCGTGCGGGGCTATGTTACTTTAGAAGATCTGTTAAATAAACGCCCAACCTACCCCGTTCTGTTTCACCTTCAAGTAAATGCGGGGCAAACCGTTTCAAATTTGCATTGGATACTCTTGTGAGAGCTACCAAAGGTGGCGATCCTGTGCGTGTTGCGTATTCTTCCAATAAGCTTCTTTGACCCAGAGCACCATCGATGACAATGGCGTCCGGACTCCTTTCTAATATTCCATCCACAACCTTTTTAGGATCTTCCTTAAGATCTGTGATTTGATCGTACACAATGGTATGACCTTCGCCTGTCAATGTATCACAAAGATCCCTATGAGTAAAAGGGTTTACACTTCTCACAGCAATGTTTGCCATACTGCAAGGAGTTGTGACTCTTTTATAAATTTAACTCTAAGAAAAGAAAAAATAAGGAAAAATTAATGCCTTCCCTTATTTGCACCTAGACTGGGACGGATCTTCTCAGCACCCACTCCTTTTCTGCGCAAACCTCTGGATTTACGACCCGCACTTGTGAGACCCCGATAGACGCGGCCACGACTCTGCACAAGGTGCTTGAGCTGATCATCTGCAAGAATCTGCGGATGCGCTCGGTCCACTAGAATGACTTCATACCAGATGTATTTGCCATCCTCACCCACCCAGTAACTATTGAGAACTTCACAATTATGATATTTGTCGTTGGCACGCTGTTCGGCTACCACTTGATAACTCATGTCCAGAATCTTCAATCGACGCTGCTTCTTGGGCTTACGAGCGCCCATGATGGCTTTTTGACGAAAACGACCTCCACGATCCAAGCGCTGACGGATGATGATGAAACCCGGCTTCGCACGGTAGCCTATGGATCGTGCACGGTCTAATCTTGTTGGACGTTCTAAACGGACGGTGACTGCTTCTCGGCGCCACTCCATGATCTTACTCTTATAAGCAGGTCCTAAACCTTTGCTCGGGTTTTTCCAAGCCTCCCTGATGTATTTATAGAATCCCATCTTTTAGCCTCCATTGTTTTTCTTTGTTTCCGAATCTTTGCGATTCGAAATGCTCAAAAATGCAAGCATTTTTGGCATCGACAAGAATCCTTCGGATTCTTGCGACTTCAGGCAAGCTACGCCCACATTGTCCTTACCCCTTGAGATTTCGAAGCGGTTTATAAGGTTTATGGCTCATTTTAAGGTCAAGGTTTAAAAGGATGGGGGGTGTCTATAGACTATGAAACCGCTTCCTCTTACGGCTGCCATTGGACTCCATGAACCTGGTGTTAAGCAGATAACTAAAATGCATCTTCAGTACGCAGGTTATACTGTTCGAGAATTTGATACTATCGAATCTTTTTTGAATCATTGTGGTGAAGGAGAACCCCATGAGCTTTATTTCCTAGACACTAACCTTGAGACTGAACAACGAAAATTACAACCTGATGGGCAATCTATTCATCAAGCACATGGAGTGCTGCAACGCAGAGGACTTTTAGTGGCAACAACGAATCGAGAATCTTCCCGATTAATCGGTACAACTGGGCACATTAATGAAGCTCAGGCAGCCATACAACTTGGATTTGAAGTTGTTATGAAACCCCACAACTTAGCCGACCTTGTGGGGCGTTATGTACGATTTTGTAGATCCGAGGAAAGTGAAAAATTAATAATCCCCCCCCGATGTTTTGATCATTTTACTCCTGCTGATTTCAAGGCACGATTGGAAGCACGATACAGTGGGGAGCGGCGACTCGATGAATCACAGCTCTGCACGGCATATAAAAAAGCAGTTACCTCCTGGTCTCTTGGAGACTCTGCTGCTTTTTTTCAACTCTTTGATGATCACCTCCGCCATACCCGAATCACGTGGCCCACACTACATTTGCCTAATCGCATTCCTCTTGTTCGCTGCAAGGATTTGGTTGAAGGAGGCCTTGCTTATACCATTCAAGGAGCTGAAGTCTATACAGATAATCGAGTTGTAGTGATGACTGCAAACCCAGGAACAAAGGCCTACTATTGTGATCATGAATTAGCCCATGTTCTCTCTCGAGAAAACTCTGCTCTCATGGAGGCACTGCGAGAGCGTCTTGGTTATACAGGACCTCACCCTGTTGATTTTAATCATCCTATTTTCGATGAACGCATGCTCAACAATCCTGATGTGACCAGGCACTATGCGACTCACATTCTAATGGGTGCTGAACGAGTGCGAGTGCTTCCTATTGTGATGCTCCAGAAAGGATATACTAGTCAGTCCCTTGCTGCGGCGTTTAACGCTCATGAACTGCAAGATATGTTTTTAGTGGTGGAAGAACATGGAGAAGAGTTAAAGCCTGTCTTGACAGGGGGGGATCCTACCTTTATTCCATTTGGTCAAGCCAATGGATTTGCTGAGCGATATGGGGGGGTCATCAGCCCAGAATTCCCTGTTATTCATTTCGATGAAGTCTGGGCCGATCTTTTTGCGGCTGTGCGACGAGACCTCTATGGCACTGAACGCAGTGAAGGCATCCCTCGATGCGATGAAGGTTTTTTACGAGGAATTGACGATCTTCTTCGTGCTACATAAAATCATATAAAGAAGGACACTGCACCTCTATTGATGGACGCAAATTTTACTCAGAAGTTTCAAACTTCTCTTCTTTCGTGGTACCATAAAAATAAACGCGATTTGCCTTGGCGCAGAACGAGTGATCCTTACAAAATATGGATTTCTGAAGTTATCTTGCAACAAACACGAATTGATCAAGGCACTCCTTACTATGAGCGATTCGTCAAACGGTTTCCGGCGGTAGAATCGTTAGCTAAGGCTTCCTTGGATGAAGTATTAAAAGTCTGGGAGGGGCTTGGGTATTATACTCGAGCACGAAACCTGCACAAGGCTGCGCAGGAGATTGTTGAGAAATACAACGGAAAGATACCTGAAGATTCCGACTCGGTTTTGAAGCTGCCTGGTTTTGGACCTTACACGGCTGCAGCGGTATTGAGCATAGCTTACAATAAAGATCATGCCCTGGTGGATGGCAATGTGATTCGGGTTTTAACACGATTGTTTGCTATTCGGAAAGATTCGAAAGAGGCAACGACCAAGAAAGAACTGTGGAAGACCGCACAAGAGCTGCTGCCTCCCGGGAAGGCACGAGATTACAACCAAGCTTTGATGGAGTTAGGCGCCTTGGTGTGTACCCCCACAAACCCTTCCTGTACTACTTGCCCTGTATCTTCCCTGTGCCAAGCCTATCAACTCGGCATCCAAGAGCAGCTTCCTATCAAATCACCCAAGAAAGAAAAACCACACTATGATATTGCTGTGGGGGTTGTCGAGAAGAATGGAAAAGTGCTACTGATTCAACGTCCTGAGAAAGGACTATTGGGAGGGATGTGGGAATTTCCAGGCGGTCGACGAGAAAAAGAAACCCTCGCTCGGTGCTGTCAACGAGAGATCCAACAGAAAACTGGTTTGACTGTCTATGCTGAAGCCAAACCACTCTGTGTTGTTGAACATGTCTATAGCCACTTTTCTATTACGCTCTACGCTTACCCATGCCAGGTTGTTAAAGGCGAAACCTTAAAAAAGCAAGCCAAATGGATCCCTATTAAAGAACTGTTCAAACGAGCCATCCATACTTCTAACCTAAAAGTAATGGACGCCTGGAAGAAGCACAAACAAAACAAGAAACTGAGTGAATACACATGAACTATAATCGCATTGTTGTCCATACGGATTTTGACGGCCTTATTTCGGCACTGCTCTTGCGACGACTCTATGGCCCCTTAGAAGTCATCTTTATGGACCCACGAAGCATTGAAATCAAAGCCTTCCAAAGTACCCCTCAAGACATTATTGCGGACTTGCCCTGGCCCGGAGCCGGACTCTGGTTTGACCACCACGCTACCAATGAACCCAATGCTGCAAAAGGCACTTTTGACAAAAACGCTCCTAGCTCTCCGAGAGTCATCTATGAACATTATAAAGGCGAACACCCTGAGTTAAATGAGTACATGGACCTGATTTTGGCTGCTGACAAAATCGACTTTGCCCGATATACTGAAGAAGATGTACGCAACCCCGATCGATGGATTCAACTAGGCTATACGTTTGACTTTGGCGAAAAAATCGAGGATGATGATTATAAGCGGCATGTTCTCAATCTCCTAGAAACCCAAGACTATGAAAAACTCTTTATGGATGAATGGGTACAGAGGAGAATTAAGCAGCATAAGGAAAACCTTGAAAACTGGAGAACTCAAATTCGCCCTCGAATTAGTCATCATGGAAGAGCCCTTCTGGTGGATCTAACGCACGATGAAAATTTTCCTCGGGGAAACAACTTTGAACTCTACATTATGTACCCTGAACACATCGTGACGGTAACGGTTTATCACTCTAAACATGAAAAGAACCATTATAAGATTAGCTGTGGCAACAATATTTTTTGTAAAGATAAGAACCCTGTTCACTTAGGGGAACTCATGAAAAAATACGGAGGCGGCGGACATCGATACGCGGCTGGATGCACTATACCCAAAGAAGTGAAAGATCAAGCCTTAAAAGAAATTTTGGCTGCATTGAATGCTTAATGATGTTCATTGGCTATAATCCAGCTTTGTCCGAGAAGTACCTTGTGTCCGAAAAGTCAGACATTTAAGACACTAACCGGACAAAGCCCTAAGCTTCCATACGCAGTTATACTCCATAACAAGTTTATCACAAATCCTAAAACGCAAGACTTATAAAAAAGTTATTCAACAAACTCAAAATTATAGATATGTGTTCAAGATTTTAGAAGTTTTACCAACTCTTTTTTCATCCATTAAATTAGAGAGATTAACAACTGCTCCATAATGTATAAATATGTTATAGAAATTATCATAATTTTCACCCCAATAAATCATCGCACAAGACATAGGTGCACCTTTGCCACCCCCTTTCCCATTTTCTAAGAATTTTAGGCGAGTATCAAAGAGAAAGCAAATTGCTTTGGCCTTTCCATATACACTCTCCTTCCAGTGTCCAGTATTGGTCGCTACAGGAACTAGAGCTATAACTTCAGATCCATAATCTTTATGAGCTTTTGCACATCGCTCCAACCAATCTTTTATTGATACACCCGTTTTCTTATCACGCCCGTAAGGAGGGTTTACATATATCGTTTGATAATCCCAGGTCTCTCGTAATCCATTTTTTTCAGGTAAAGAATACTCGATTTCTGCGTGGACAATAGAATATTTATTCGAACAGGGGTCTAACTGAATATTGCCACCAAAAACTTCTCTAACCGCATCAACGTATTTTTTTGGTGTACACCATTCTTTACTTTTTGTATTAATGTTTCTTCCGGCAGTCATGTATGACACTCCAATTCTTTCTGCTCAACATAACAAGCTGTTTGTTAAGAGATTTTAAGCTACCTTCTCTTGGTGAGATAATGTTAAACCAACTATCAACTTTTTTAAGATTATCTTTAAAATACTTAATGAGCTGTAGGTGCGAATTATAGTTCATCTGTACTTTTGTAAATTCATTTGTAATTTTATCTGGACCATAACTTGCTTTGAATGAATCATGAATTGCAGGATAAGCCTTGTTCCTTTTTAAAATCAGTTCTTCAATAAACTTCGCAAGACCGCTATCTGTTAAGAATAGAAGCCAATCATAGGATTGAGCAAGGACTTTTAGTTCTTTATTCTGAATTTCTCTGGTAAACCAATTACCATGGTTACTCACAACACCAATTGTTAAGACAAATCTTTTGAGAGAATTTATGTCTCCTGAATCAAGTATCTTTTTTATCATTAACTCATAATCTCCCACATAAGGCTTGTCATCACCATTGAAAAGTATTCCTTTTATTTTTCCTTCCGCAGTTCTTATTTTTTGTAGAGCAGACACCATTTTAGCTACGTACGCTCCTTGTTTTGCTTTTTCAATAGTCTGTGGTCCTTTCTTGGTTCCTTCTTCAACACCCACACGTTTGCACTCAAATAATGCAAACGGTTGCATTAATTGCTCTGATACTTGAATTATATACATCTTATTTTTGTAATCCACTACAATATTTGTACAAATTAGTTGTGTAGTTTTGTCTTTCTTTGTTGCTAAGGTGCATGCATTTCTAAGTATGTTTCTTTTTGTCAATAAGGTATTGTTTTTTATGTCATAATCTGCGATGCTAATCTTATCTGGTAAGCTTGGTAACTCAAACCATAGCTTCATTATTTTTTTTGCAGATAAAGTTTTTTCATCAAAAGGGATTTTTAGTTTATGTATTTTATAGATTGGATGGAGTGTGTATTCCACATTATGTGTAATATCTGCATTTCCAAACTCTGCAATACCTTTTTCTATTGCTAAATGTTGGCTCAGTTTCCAACTTTCAATGATATAGAAAGTGATAATCTCGATAATGGTTCCAAGTGCACGACCAGCGGCTTTTTTCCCATCTTGCGAATTACCCCAGTACTCTTTTTGGAGCGCTTTTTGAAGTATATCGATAGAAGCATATGTCATGTGATAATCATCTTTAAGGCATACATTCCTCTTTTTAATCATTTCGACTAATCCAGCTTTGTCCGAGAAGTGCCTTGTGTCCGAAAAGTCCTTGATTTGTCCGGAAAGTCAGACATTTAAGACACTAACCGGACAAAGCCCTATAATCCTAAATCTTTATAAATAAGCCTCGGTTTAGACGACACATGCCTTGGAAACTTCGGTATTACTCTAAACTTCCCAAGCTAAAAAATCCGGTCTTTATAGAAGGTCTACCCGGCATTGGCAATGTGGGCAAGATCGCTATTGACATTATCCTAGAAGAAACGAAAGCTAAAAAGGTTCTAAGTTTTCAATCTGACCAACTCCCCAACACTGTTTTTGTCAATGAACAAAACCTTGTTGAGCTACCTAAGATTGAAATGTACCATCAAAAAATCAAAGGACACGACTTTCTTTTTATGAGTGGAGATGTGCAACCCACCACTGAACAAAGCAGCTATGAATTTTGCCGAATGATCATTAAAACGCTGGAAGGATACAAATGTAATCGATTGATTACCCTTGGGGGCATTGGACTGAACCAGATTCCTAAACAACCCAAAGTTTTCTGCACGGGAAATAGCAAATCATTCACCCAAGAATTTGTTCCTTACAAAGCTCATTTGAATTTATACGGGGTTGTGGGGCCGATTGTGGGGGTTTCTGGATTACTCTTGGGACTAAGTGACCCTGCCAAGATTCAATCGGCTAGCTTACTTGCTGAGACCTTTGGGCACCCCATCTACATTGGATTTAAAGGAGCACGAGAGATTTTAAGGGTACTCAATGAAAAATACAAGTTGAACCTAGGCTTACAGAAATTGGATCAAGAAATTAAAGGAGCGGATGAGGAATTTGAACGAATGCAAGCCGGCTTGCCACCGCAGGAAACGGCCAAAAAAGTGAGCAAATACGTCCAGAAAATGGGTAAAGTCAAAGAGACGAGCTATATCGGATGATACGGAATTTACGCACCGGGGCGGTTATTTCTCGAGAAGAACTCCATTGCCGAAATCCGTTGAGTTTGGCGTTGGGATTGCGCTTTCGACGAGCGCAGATTGCTGTTCTGTGTTTGCCTAAACCTCGACGAGTATCGTTGGACATGTGGTTTGTGTTCTATTCGATTGATGTGTTGTTTTTAGATGAGAGAAGAAAAGTGGTTGAGATTAAGCGGAATTTGAGACCTTGGAGGGGGTATAATCCTTCTACATCATGGGCCTATGCTGTTGAAATCCCTTCTTATAGGGGTGTCAAGAACCGCCATTCTAAGCTAGATCGATTCACATTTAAGCGGTTCTTGAGCATGATCAGAATTTCGTGGTTTATAGAGCCTATAAGTGCGGAATTCTGCCACTATAAGGCTCGTTTAGGTGATAAACTTCAGTTTTAATGTTCTTACTCTACAGTAGCATAGAATCGAAAGCTTTAAATACTAGAGTATCTCGTAATGGTTTAAGTTTAAAACAAAGAACCAAAAAAAGAGGTGCTCAGAAACCTTCGGTTTCTGGCATGTTCTTCGCACAGAAGAACGGGAGGAATAAAAAATGACCGAACAACCCAATCCGAAAGACGATGCAAAGAAAAATGGCGTAGGAGCCATTGTACAAGGATTTATCACAAAAGGAAGACGAAGAGCTGTCAGCGCTATCGCTGCTGCTAAAGCCTACCTTGCCCGAGAAGACCCTACTGTTTTAGGCCAAGAAGATGAAGCTCGACTCTATGCCTCAGAAGTTATGAGTGCGGCTATGAATACCTTGCCTGTTGCCGAGAAAGCTGGCCTAATGGACCGCGTAGCCATGGCTTACGGAATCCTTGGAACCGATACCGATGGGGTAGCTGCTCGCCTTATGCAATCTGCAAAAGAACATGGTGGAATTGCTGACCCTGATGATGTTATCAGCTCAATGGCTAACTCATCCCGAAGAGCATTTGAACGAACTGCTCGAGGACTCTCAGGCCTTATTGGCGCAGGAGTTTTTGGTGGCCTTGAAGAAGAAGTCCGAAGCACCACTTCGCCCGCTGAATTGATCAAAGTCGCTGCTGCTGGAATTGCAGAAGCCTACCAAAGATACATGGGCCGACAATTGCAAACCAACCCTGCTCGAGCTTAAAACCTTTTATTTATTATTTATTATCTTTTTTCTTTTTATTAACGAAAAGTTTATATCTGCTCCTTATTAAAAAAAATTATGCCCCTTCCTGCTAGAAAAAACGAAAAAGCAACCACCCCCCAAGACCAAGCCGCTGAAATTTCTACACTCCACCTTCTCGCTCAACACTGGTTTAATGTTTTAACTTCTAGAGCTCGAGTAGCGTATGACACAGGCACTAGCAAATGGGCCCAAAAGATGGGAGACCGGACCATTCCCTACCACCTCCTTAATGATGAGAAACACATCGATCAATTAACCGAGGAAATTCACGCCGCCCATGTTGAACACCTCAAAGAGGTATTAAAACAACAAACGGGGAAACCCTACGCTAAGCTTGATGACGATACTGTACAAAAATACCTTGGATGGGCCCTTTTCCATGAAACCCGCGACACCATACGACAAGGCATCGGTGCCTCAGAAGGCAATTACTCCATCGACCAACATGAGGCTAACCTTAAAGAACACATAAAGCGACAAAGAGGACGACTGTACCTCCTTGCCACCCAAGAAGTTATCCAAGATGAAAAACAAGCTGCTGCTCTTCTAAAATACTTAAATCTAAATCCTAGCCTACCCTCTCATCTACAAAGACAAGCGATCTATCAAAAAGTGGTTGAAAACCTTAAAACCACTGCACGAGGAACCGAACCTACCTCTGGAGAAGAACTGGAAGCAAGACTTGGGAACTATGCCGATGCTGATTTTGAAGAAGCTGAGCCCAACACTCAGTCCTATGATCTTTCTTATGAAGAAGGATAAAACTTAAATACCAGCTCTTTAATTGTTTATCGGGGGACAACTTGGAAGAACCAAACGAAGTACATCTAAGCAATCGAAGCGTGTTTAAACTGGTCTTTGGCTTTGTTTTTATCTTGATCCTAGCTGGAAGCCTCTATCTTGTGTACACTCATTACTTAACCTCTAAATCCCTCTTGGACGTTAAAACCGAGCCTAAAGAGCCTCAAATTCTCCCCCATGAAGCTTTACGCTATCACGTTGAACTCACCAACCTCGGTCAAGGCGAACGGTTTGACGCCACCCTCACCTATCGGCTGATGAACATGGAAGGACAGATCTTGTCCAATAAACAAGAAACCCTCGCCGTCAGCACCAGCCTATCCGTTGATCGAGAAATAACCCTCCCTGCACGGGCCCAACCCGGAAAATACCAACTTAAAACCTTGGTGAACTATGGCAAAAATCAAGCAGCAAGTGCCCTCTTTACCTTTGAGATTGTAACTGAAAAAACCTCTCCAGTTATTCCATCCGAGACAACCCCCTCAATTCTCACTCCTACTGAACCGATTCCCCCAGAAGAAAAAGAAAGATTCCAAGACTTCCTTCTCCGCATTGAAGAAACCGCAACAAACAACCCTGCTGCCGCTCAAAACGCTTGCGAACAGCAAAACAACCCTGCAGAACATGACGACTGTCTGAGAGTGGTTGTAAAAACAAGTCGAAGAGCTGAATTCTGTGACCCCATTCGAGATGATAACATCCGAGACAACTGCTACCTAAGCTTTATTACTGAAGGCAATTCAGCCTTATGTGGAAAAATTACTTTGGAAAACAACAAAGACTACTGCAATCGGTTAAGAGATATTGATTTATTGTCTAAATATTACCAGAGTCAAGGAAGTTGAGGTCTAAGCAGAATGTTATATATCGCAGCAGACAAGTACGGCTATAGAACCATCCTATTTGTAGAAAAGTTCCTAAAAAGAAAAAAATTGGATTATCGCAATTTGGGCGTTACTTCAGATAAAGAAGATTTGGCTCTTCAGGTGTTTATACCTAAGATTGCCAAGCATATCCGCAGAAATAAATCAAACAAAGCCATTCTCTCCTGCGGAACCGGTATCGGGGTAGATATAGGAGCCAACCGGTTTAGTGGTATACGATCCTGCCTAGCAACAAACCATCAAATAGCTAGATGGTCGCGTGTATACGATGACTGCAATTGCCTTTGCTTAGCCGGATGGAACACGACTGAAGAAAAAATAACCAAAATATTATCTGCTTGGCTTTCTGCAAAGTATGATGGCAATAAAGCACGACTTCAGATGTTTAAAGCATTTGACAACTGGCACTAAAAACTTGCAAATCGTAACGTTTAAATAGGCGGCTGTTTCTCATAACCTCATGGACAATAAAACCGTCTCGGAAAGGGATTATCTTCCAGTGCGGCAACCACTCTTCTAGAATTTATTCTAAATTGACTCAGTTGAAATCGGGGCTGTGGGGCTCTCAAAAATTTCATTTTTGGTTCCCCTCAGCGCCCTCACTCGCTAACGCTCACTCGGGGCTGTGGGGTAACTTGGTGTTTGGCATGCAACATGCTCTTCAAGGAATTAGCCTATTTGGTTTGGGACCAAATGATCCCGGTTCGAATCCGGGCAGCCCCATTTTTAGAGGTGAAACATGGCTGAAATAAGTTACAACGATTTTCTTAGGGTAGAACTTCGTGTTGGCACTATCTTAGAAGTCGAAGAGTTTCCCGAAGCTCACAAACCCGCCTATAAACTGAAAATTGACCTGGGTGAGTTAGGTGTTAAAAGATCCAGTGCTCAGATCAAAAATGTTTATTCCAAAGAAGAACTGATTGGAAAGCAAGTGGTTTGCGTCACGAATTTCCCCCCCAAACAAATTGGACCCTTTCTATCCGAGGTTCTCACAACCGGATTTGATGGTGGCAAAGGTGTGATCTTAACCGCTGTGGATCAAGAGGTACAAAATGGCAAAAGACTCTATTAATAAGGACAATAAGGATGAGAAAGGAATCACAGTAAAAAAAGAAGATGACCTACCCGAATGGTATACTCAAGTGGTTGTAAAAAGCCAATTGGCTGACTATGCTCCTATCAAAGGCTGCATGGTACTGCGACCGAATGGCTATGCTATTTGGGAAAAGATTATGGAGGCTTTTAATGCGGCCATCAAGAAACACGGAGTACGAAATGCCTACTTCCCCCTGTTCATCCCGGAAAGCTTCTTCCACAAAGAAGCAGAACACGCGCAAGGATTTGAACCTGAAGTGGCTTGGATTGAGAAAAAAGGTGATGGCGGAGAGCGATATGCTGTACGGCCCACAAGTGAGACGATCATTACTGACTTTTTTAGACAATGGGTACGCAGCTGGCGAGACTTACCTCTTAAGATCAACCAATGGTGCAGTGTTTGTAGATGGGAAACCCAAGACTGTAAACTTTTCATTCGCAGTCGGGAATTCCTCTGGCAAGAAGGACACTGCATTTATTCCAGTGAAAATGAATGCCACGAAGACACCCTCCTCTTCTTAGAAGAATACCGAAAAATCATGGAAGAGCTTCTTGCCATGCCTGTTATCCTTGGAAGAAAAACAGAGAAAGAGAAATTTGCTGGAGCCCTCACCACTTATACAATCGAAGCGTTTATGGCAGATGGGAAAGCCCTTCAAATGGGAACCAGCCATGACCTTGGACAAGGCTTTGCTAAAGCCTTCGATGTACAATACCTTGGCCCTGATGAAAAAAGCCACACTCCCTGGCAGAGTAGTTGGGGTATTAGCTGGCGAACCATTGGAGCCATGGTCATGACGCATTCAGATGATAAAGGCCTGGTTTTGCCACCTAAGGCCGCTCCGAACTCTATTGTGATCATCCCCATTGCTTACGATGGAAAACCTGAAGTTTTAAAAAAGGCCAAAGAGATCCAATGCCAACTCGCCGAATATGAACCGATCTTAGACGAGCGAGAAGGCTACACTCCTGGCTGGAAATACAATGATTGGGAACTCAAAGGCATCCCCCTCCGCATTGAAATTGGTCCTAAAGACCTTGAGAAAAATCAAGCAGTCATTGTACGAAGAGATACGGGAGAAAAAAAACCAACACCCTTAGGAGAACTTAAAAACACTGTGACGGCTTTACTTGCAACGATGCACCAAGAACTCTACCAGAAAGCTAAGCAAAGACTTCAAGGAAACATTGTTGCGATCAAAGACTGGAAGGAGTTTGAAAAGGCATTGCAAGATAAGAAATTGGCCCTGACCTCTTTCTGTGGGGATCTGCACTGCGAAGAAGAGGTCAAAGAGAAAACAAGCGCTACAAGCCGATGTATGCCTCTAAACGGTGAGAAAGCTCTAGATGGAAGTAAATGCTTCCACTGTGGAGAAAAAGCTCTTTGGAATGTTTACTTTGCCAAAAACTATTAGAGTTGCGGATATAAAATAGATATAAAACAAATGAATCATTAAGAATTATTCCAACTCGAAATCGCCTTCAACTTTTTTCTTCTTTTTTCGATGGGAGCCTTTTTTTGCCGACATCTTTACGATTAAAGCAACTAAAACCAAGACAATCACAATTCCTAAAATCAATAACAGTAAATTCGTCAATGAAAATGAAGGCTGTTTTTCCTCAGAAACTTCCTGAACTGAAGGCTTTACTAAAGGTTCCGTGGTTGGAGGTAAAACTTGAGAAGAGGTATCTTCAACCACTTCTGGATCTGACTCGTCTAAGATCACTGGAGGAGCCACAGAAGGTTTTGTATCTGGGATGTATTCTTCTACCTGTTCTTTTTGCATATTACCCACACTTACCGTTATCTCTTTTTCATCCGCTGCAATCCCTTGACCTTTGAAATACTGGGTGGTTCTCAAACTCTCACTGCTGGTAATCACCTCAAACAACAGCTTAGTCGACCCTTCCAGCTCGGGAATTGCGTCAAATGTAATTAGCTGCTCTGACTTAGGATCCAGTTTTGAAACAAACTCGGGTGCCTTCACTTTGAAATGGGGTGAGGACAAGCGTACCACCACTTCTTCTGTGAAATCTCCTTTGTTATACACTTTAATGGAGATCTTATAATTGTTATTGATCGTAAAGTCTCGCGGAACTCCTAAAGTGTCCCCCAACAACAAAGTTTTTGCTCCTTTTACTGTAACTTTTTCTGCTGTTGCGGTAACCACCTTACGATCTACACTAACCGTAGCCGTAATCGTACGCACCCCCCCACTCAAGGGGGTTACCACAAAAGTTAATTCTTTAGTGGATAGTGGTTCTAACCGAAGATACTGCTTATCTGAATCTTTAATTTTAAAACCAGGCGCCTCTAATTTTATAGCAAAACTATCCTGCACAACATCCCCTGAACCTCTTTGTGGATAACCGCTGTTACGCACCCTTAATTTCACTTCATACTCTTTTCCTGTAAATTGCGTTAAAGGAGTAACTAACTCTTCTATAAACGCAGCAGGGCCGGAAGTCAAGGAATACCTCCCCAAGTCCATTCGACGCAACACATTCCCGCTTTGTGCGGAGTAAATTAATAATTGCAAAGATAGATCGTCTAAAACTTGCCGAGTGGCTGTTAAAGGACCTGTCGTGACATATTTTTCAGGTCTCAAACGAAAATACACTCTCTTAGAATCCCAAGGATCAAAATGAATGGTCTGATCCAATTTTACGGGAGTCACAAAACCATCTTGTGCTACCATTTGAAAAAACACATCTAAAGCTGCATTTCCAGTATTTTTCCAATCCATATATACATTATACTCGTCCTCCCAGTTCATTATTCTCGGAATGTTAAAATCTACTATAGATAACTGTTGCCATAAAAATATTTTAAACCTCACCTGGGGGTGGCCATCTCTTAACTGCAAGGCCTCCCAACGTACCCAGATCTTTCCTTGTTGCAGAAAGTCCTCTGTGGGTGTAATCAGTCCTTCATAGTACACAACCCCTAAACGGTCAGAAATCACAACCCCTGCGGTTTTTTGAGCGTAGTCCAAGCTTACTAATTTAATAAAATAATCCTCTACCGTCAACAGGTCGGTTCCCCGATAATTTTCTCCACTCACATCCAAATACAAAGGCTTACTGAATTCTTCCCAATCGGCACTTGCAAAAGACGCTAGCATTAAAAATAAGAATAAACTACTTCCCCCCACCCAATAAGACTTACGCATACGTCCTCACATAAGTTTAAGCTTTATAAACTTTTTTATCTCTCTTTTGATTTTCTACCCTGTTCTTTATCCTCTTTATGATCCCGATCTTTCCCCTCTTTTTCTTCTTTCTCTTTCTTTCGTTTACTATCTTGTTTTCCTTCTTTATCGCTCTCTCCATCGTCTTTTTCTAGGTCTTCATCAAAAGCATTTTTAGTTTCTTTATCCTTTTTCTTTTCTTCTCGTTCTCTTATCTCTTTATCTTCTGAATCCTCTTTATCAGCTAGGTCTTCATAGATCTTTGTCTCCTTAAGCTCTTTTTTGCTTTCTTTTCGAGACTCTAATCTCTTCACTTCACTCTTTAACTCCTTCTCTTTTAAGCCAAAACGAGCCTTGAACTTGGTTTCTACTTTTTCCTGACGATTTTCTACGCTCTGCCTTGCTTCTTCCTTTTTGCTGACTGCCTTTTCTACCAAGGCACTGATACGTTCTTTTTCTTCTAAAGATAGTTCTGAAGAAGATTCAATCTGCGCCCTCACTTCTTCCAATAAAACGCCTTCTTTTTCAAACTCAAGATTCAGCCGTACATTTTGTTCCAATTCAGTTTTAGGATCGTCTGAGCTAAGTTCTTCTGCGTTCTTCTTAACCTTTGAGATCCACTCCGTGTATTTCTCCTGGGCCTTCCCCACTTTTTCTAGATTCCTTTTCTCCGAGAATACCTTTACTTCCCACAGGTGTCTTCGCGCAATTTGCAACCCTTTCTGCGCCTTTGCTTCTTTATTAAACGTTAATGAGTAGGATACTTGATTCCAAAAACTGCCCCACTTATAGGAAAAATCGTCTGGATTGGTTCCCAGTGTAACCCCTGCTTCGCTCGTGAGCAGATCGGGCTCTGCACCACTGTCTATGGCTAAGACTTGATGTAATAACAAAATCAATACCAACGCGCTAATGCCATTTTTATAGCTCATGTTTCACCTTTGTATTTTATGAGGATTTATATTGTTTCTTGCTATTGAACGTATGGCCCCGACAAACCCTCTAAAGCAGCATCAATTTCCCGGTCTGTAACCTGCCTTGGATCTCCGGATCCTATTCTTGCTTCTAAACCCAATTGAGTTAATTGCCCTTCGTCTACTTCTACTTCATCCGCAAACAGCATCCGTTCTCCTCCACAAGCTGTTTGGACAAAGTAGCTAGCACCTGTTCCATTCGGAGGGTAATAAAACACTCTACCTGGGCCTTGATATACTTCGTATTGACCGGGTCCTGTTTGCATTTCAACAGTCAAAAATCTTTCACCTAATCCTTGAGGATCTGTGTTATTCATTGTCATCACCTTTGGCTCATTTTAAGCCCCTTCTCTGTCGTCCTTTCACCCTGCAAGATATTTTTGGCTGGGTCCCCTGCAAGATATTTTTGGCTGGGTCCTTGGTAGGATAATTTCCACGCCATGAGCTCCAGCTCAGATATCTTGCGAGCCTTGTATTTTTTCATGTTGATCCTTACCCTGTCCAAACCCCTGATGGACACGGAGGCCATCTGCGGGTCTGGGGGTGATAGGATGCAATTAACCCTAGATAAGATGTCCAAGTACATTATCCTTATCGCTGGAACAGTGCCTTGAAATGGCTAGAAGTCTGTTTAAATTGTTTTAAATCGTTCCACTATGTTTCAATGGTCTTTTTTTAGATGAATTACGTTTTTTTTACCTTTAATTTCCTTATATACTACATTACGAGTTTCTAACTCTGAAATAATCCTAGAAAGCCTTGCTTTTGAGAAATTACCTATAAATCGTATCGTTCCTTGCTCACAGCTACCTTCCTTATTCTTTAAAATTTGAATGACTTGATTTTCTTCCTCTTTTAGATGTTCTGAGATGTCCATATCTTTTTTAACTGTATCTGGACTTTTTTGCATAGAAGAGGATTTTTCCTTACCCAATAAACGCACTACAAAGCCTCCTAAGAGTAAAACAAGCAAAAGAGCGGTCCACCACCACCCCCTACCTCCCTTCTCCTTAAACACCACCAAAATTGAAAACTCATCCTCCGGAGTAAATAGCTTGCGTTCCCAGACAATCTTAATTCGCTGCCCATCACTCGTAATAGAAGACGGCTTTGGATAGACCGAACCACTCCCCAAACGCTCATCCACCGGAACCTTTAACTCAAACCCCTCTGAAAGGGTCAACGTGACCTTTAAGTGATCTATTGGCTCCAACGCATTCATATTTGCAAAAAAATCATTCTGGTCTAAGAAATCCTGGGTTGCAAAAACAACTTTAAACTTCGAAACTTGGTTTAATGCCAAGGGATTTGAAATCCTTGCTGGCTTACCATCCAACCACAACCCCACCTGACTGGCATCTTTCGGCAGACCCAGATCAATCACTCTAGATTCCGGATCGGAAAATACGGTTTCTCTTGTTACTAAGACGTCGCTCTCTCGCAAAACAAAATCAAACTGATCCTCTTTTACGGTTCCCAAGACAGACACACTCACCAATAAGAAAAAAATCAACCCAACCCAGCGCTTCATCTTTCCCGTCATTAGAGGCCTGTTTTTAAACTTTTCTAGCCTGAATTTATGATTGGTATCCAACTTGATTCCCTTGCACCTCCCATTTCCCTTCTAAAAACTGCTGGGCAACATAAATATTTGCATGAACATGCTTTGAGATTTCTGACGTGACTAGCTTTCCACCGCACCATGCGACAAAGGGAATGAGTTGATCCGCCAAGAAATGATCGACGGGCGCTTCTGAGCTTAATTCAGAGACTAGACGTTCTGCAACTTCCTTTCCAAGATCTTCTGACTTCTTGGTTTTTTCGCCAAGACCATCTGCGCCTAGGATGCATTGAGATTTAGGACCCCACTCATCGGTATCGCCTGCAATTCCCCATAATGTGATTCCACACCCTGGACAAGCTGTTTTCAAGTATTCCTGACGAACTTGCGCGGGTACTTTTAATGAGGAGCAAATCACCTCGGCTGTTTTTGCGATGCGCTCGGTCACCCGTTGCTCTTCAAGATCTATGGAGGCGTGAGCAATGCCCTTGATCAATTGCAACGTGCCTCTCTTTTCTAGGATTAATGGCTGCTTTTCCGGACGGCCCTCTATTTCTATTTCTACCTCTCCGCCCCCCACTGGGAAGTAACCCCGACGAAGAATCTTGAACTCGACCTTAGCAAAACGCCTTAATACTGGGAGAAAAACATGTTGGAAATAATCGATGGAAGGAGACCAAGCCACGTCGGTTCCGCCTCGAATCTTTAACTTTGTTTTTACTGGCGTAAAAGCGGCAGGAAGTACAATGGATTGGAGGAGAAGGGTAATGGAGCCGGCTGTTCCGATGTCAATGAACACGTCTCCGCCTGTGTATGATCCAGGAGTGAATTCTAAGGATTCTGAACCTGCGAAGTTTCCTGAAACCTTTGCGTTGCATAAACGCTGCAAGGCATTGATGCTGTGCAGGTGCTGGGCCTTTAACCCTGGAACAGGACGGTTTTTACGGATGTTGGTGACTTCAAAGGGTTTACCCGTTAAAACACTAAGACCCAAGGCTTGCCGGACTATCGCACCGCCCCCCTCTTCCTTACTCCCATCAATTTGAATCATTTCTTGTCTTTTTCCAAAGCCTTGAAATCGATTGATTTGCTAATGGCTTTAGGTTCAAGATATCCTGCTCATTATATAAAAGTAATTTATCCAGATAGGATCTATCCTCCGTGTGGATGAATTTATCCCACAAGATGATGGCGTCACCACCAGCCATACCGTCCAGCTCTCCTGGGCGTTTGATGCCAATGTCTTGCTCGATCTTCTTTAAACCACCCGTCCAACCAATTCGTGTACAGACGCTGCGCAGGTCAATGTGAGGAATGTTTGGAAGGATGTCCTTGAAGTATCTCTGGATTACGGGAAGATCGAAACTGGCACCGTTGAAGGTGATGAGAAGCTTGTATTGTGAAAGCTCTCGTTTGAGTAAGTCTTTGTCTAAATTGAAGCCTTTCACGAGCTGCTTGGTTTCTTTCCCATCATACAAACCTATGACGGTGATGTTGCCATACGACATGGATGTTTCGATGTCCAGGAAAACCGCTTCATCCTTAAACCAGTCGTAGAGACGCCAATGCTCTCGCTTTGGGAAGAGCTTGGCCAAGGCATGAATGTTTTCACTCAACAAGATCTTTTGTGCCTGTCTGAGTTGAGCATCGTGGAAGAACTTCTTCCTAGAACTGATGCCTGACAATGCGGGTGCGGAGAGAAAAGAGTTCCAATCCTTTGCCTGAGACCAGATCAGATTCTCAGTCTTATAACTCACGTCCTTCAGAAAGATGAAACTCTGCTCGATCATGGCGGTGAAATCGAGCAACTCTAGTATATATGAGTTGTGGAAGGATGTCTAGTGGGGGTTAAACTGTAAAAAGCTCTTTAACATGCCTGTAAACTTCTTCATGAATGTCTTCCCTAGGACGGATTTTCTCACTTGCAGGAACAGAAAGATCCGCAACTTTATCTTCCAAACCCGGACGTAAACATCGAACAATCTCCCATCCAGGATACTTAGTTGCCACATACAGATAAGCTGATTCAGCGTTCTCTAAATGATAAGGATCCTCCTCATGTGCATCTAGTTTTCTTACTCCTCCTGTAGCAACCATCGCACTATCAGCAATCGGTTTATCCGCTGCTAACTGCTTTCCCACGGATGCAGGCAGATGCAAAAGAATAGTCAAATCCGGGTGAGGAATTCTCATGTCCTCAAACTCCATTTGAAACAACCAATTTAGATAAGCTTCGCGCGCTGCATCATCACGAATCTTGCCACCTTGATGCCCCGCATTCGACCCAGTGTATCGATTCAAAACAAAATTCATCCCACCCTCTAATCCTGGAACAAGAACCATGATTGCTTTTACTAAACGATCTGAAGCGTAAAATGCAGAAGGGATGTAAGGCCCTAAATCATGAGGACTCCCGAATTCTTTCCTCAAATACCTTTCTACAGGAACAGCAGAAGGCTCATGATAACTTGGAAAACTTAATGTATCCACCGGAACATGTTGCGCTCTTAATCGGTCCATCAACAACTGTGTCTGAACCGTTTTCCCAGAACCATCTGTACCCTCGATGACGATGAGTTTGCCTTTCATGTGTGCAATGCTGTCTCTGCAGTTTGTAGTCTGAGAATTCCTTTTAATGGCCTTTCTTCGTAAACTTCCATGAAGGTTCGTCCTTCAGGATAACGCTCATATCCTAACATCCAAGGATGGGTTCGTACTACAGCTTCGGCTGCTGCAAATGCATCTTGTCTATAGGAGAAGTTACCCTCGGGCGTTGTTCTAGTCCATATCATATACTGCGCTTGATCCAGGCCACTTGTCATGACGATAGGTTGCATTGTGGCCATGGGTAATACATATTGTGCTTCAAATGGAAAATCACTTCGAATTCTTTTTTCCGCATCGTATGCTGTATGAATGGTGTCGTCAAATAAGCGGGCCATTTCTGCTGACATTTCATCAATTACAGCTGGGCGATGAATTCCATTATCTAGTGTATACCTGGGTTCTGTACGATCCCATTTTTGGTGTCTTCTCCAATCTCTCACGGCACCGAGATCCGTTCTAATTTCTAAAGATAAACGTACTGAATTAAACTCTTCATCCATTCCCACCCACTCGTCTGTTCTTTCTCTGCCTCGAGTTACTCTCTCTAAGATATTTCTTTTATCGTCGAAACTCATCCGCCTTGCTTCTCCCAAACGCTGACCGAATGATCCGCCACTGTGGCTCTTCAACAATAGATGTGCAACGACTCGATCTAAAGAGTCTGCTTCATAAGAGATTACATCGACTCCTTTTGTTATAGGCTGGGCGGGCTCCCCATGTAAATCACCATCATATCCTCTTAATTTATCGGCGAAGTAAGGGTTTTCATCTGTGTATTTTAGAAGAGAGGGAGCTAACATTCCGGCGTTTCTCTCAATTAAATTTGCGGCCGTGCGTATCTCTTGTAATGGATGACCTTTCCAGGCTGCGATATCAAATTCTGTG
>Ga0209542_10004589_pt1 | contig 28214 bp, 35 predicted proteins | sample RifCSPhighO2_01_FD_184028 | JGI IMG/M metagenome (GOLD analysis project Ga0209542, IMG submission 184028) | Soil microbial communities from Rifle, Colorado - Rifle CSP2_plank highO2_0.1 (SPAdes) (version 2) | ecosystem: Environmental > Terrestrial > Deep subsurface > Rock core/Sediment ...
CGAAGCAGCATTGCCGACGCTTCCGGCTGAAAAAGTTGGCTGGGATGATTGTGATGATGCGCAGCCAACTCATTGGCAATTTATTAATGGGTATAGAGATTATGATCAGGATGGCATTCCGAATCCCGATGCAGTTGTCGAGCCAGTTTGTACGGGCGAATGGAGTGGTGGAGCATGGATTCGGGGGGGTTATACGGCAATAGATCCTGCTGTCCAAAGCGACAATTGCCCTCTTGTTATAAACTCAGATCAGGCTGATGCTGATCTTGATGGCATCGGTGATGTATGCGACGAAGGCGCTTCTTGTGATATCTATTCAAGGTGTGGCACGGGGCTCACGTGCGCCGAAACGGATGGAACCCGCTGCGGGTATGGTAGTGGGCCCGTGTGTTCTATAAGCGCGACCTGTGTAGTTGCTGATGCAGATGGCGATGGTGTTGGTGACGAAACGGATCTCTGTCCGGCAACTTCTCCGGGCAACGTTGTTGATGCCAGCGGCTGCTCCGATCTTCAAGTTGATAAGGATGGTGATGGCATCTGTAATGGTGGTGCACCAAGTGCGGGGCCAAGCGCATGTAGCGGCAGTGATAATTGTATTGGAACAGCAAATGCAGATCAAGCAGATACTGATAGTGATGGTGTAGGAAACGCCTGCGACAATTGCCGTGCTGTTGCAAATCAGTACCAGGAGGATGCCGATAATGACGGGCGTGGAGATGCCTGTGATAACTGCCCATCCGTTTCGAATGCGGATCAAGCAGATTCTAATAGCGATGGCACGGGCAATGCTTGTGAACTGAGCACCGCGGGAACGTGCAGTGGCAGCTTAACCAATTGTGCCGATGTCTGCGTTGATCAGAATACTGATCCCAACAATTGCGGTGTCTGTGGCGTTTCTTGCAGTGCCGGAGAAGAATGCGCTGCTGGGGCGTGCACTAAAATACCCGAGAGTTGCACCAATGGAATAGATGATGATGCAGACTCGGATATTGATTGCGCTGATGCAGAATGTTCCAGTGCTCCAACCTGCCTGCCTGAACCACAATGCACGCCCGGAAATGTGGAAGATTGTGCAACGGGAGAATCTGGCGTTTGTGCGGCTGGTTCCCGGCTGTGCCAGGCGGATAGCCAATGGGGTTCCTGCAGCAGAGTACAAGAGCCGTCTGAGGAACAGTGTGATAGCTTGGATAATAACTGTGATGGGCAAATCGATGAAGAAGCAACTCCGCTTTGCAGCGGTGGACTGATCTGTTATGGGGGAAGCTGTGGGGCAGCAGGAGGCGATGACGATAGCGATGGCATTACAAATGTTGCGGATGAATGTGCGTATACTGCTGCCGGGGCTCTTGTTGATACCCAAGGCTGTTCGGCTGTGCAGGTGGATACCGACGGAGACGGAATTTGTAATCCGGATGCAGCAAGTGTCGGCCCCAGCGGCTGCACGGGAAGCGATAATTGCCCAACAACCGCTAATGCTGCGCAGACGGATACTGATGGCGATCTTCAGGGAGATGCCTGCGATTCCACACCCGGCGTCAGTGTAACTGGTGGTGAAGCAGGCCCCACTACTGGCGGCGGTGGTGGAGGGGGCGGTGGCGGAGGCTGCAGATCTGATTGGCGCTGTGGAACTTGGAACATTTGTAACGCAACCTTGCAGCAGGAAAGAAGCTGCACGGACACAAACCGCTGTTTCCAGCGGCCAAAGACTGAAGTGCAAGCCTGCCAGCCTTGTCTGGAATCATGGGTATGCTCGGAATGGTCTGCCTGCCAGAACGGGCAGAATGTCCGTTCCTGCATTGACCAGAATGCCTGCAGGACCACGCAGCTGAAGCCAGCTGAACAGAAGAGCTGTCAGGTTGCCGCTGCTCCCGGTCCGCAACCCGTGCAGGTAGTCAGAGAATTAAAGCCGCAATTGCCCACAGCACCGCCCGCAGAGCTTTCATTCTGGGAAAAGTATGGAGTACCGCTCCTTATCGGGGCCATAAGTATTGTTGCTTTGGTTATCATCCTGCTGTTGGCCTATCATTTCTTCCTGCGGCCGAAGAAAGCGACGAACTTTGACGAGCTGGTAGAATGGATAAAAACAGAACGGCTCTTGGGAACGAGCGAAGACGTCATGCGGCAGACGCTGAAAGAGCACACGAAATGGGCCGGCTCAGAAGTCGATGAGGCGTTTAAGCGATTGCTTGCTCCACAGCAACGTTTTTCTCCAGCTGCCGGCAAGTAAGCTGTTTTCTCTTGCTCTTCTCAAGTTGTTGTTCTTTTGCTATCGTGCAGGTTTTTCTTCTTGCTGCATCTTCTCAACTGCCAGATACATGAGAGTTGGCACGTCTTTACAATCTGGATGGTGCACTTCCATGACATTGCCCCGAAATATTTTTTCTCCCAGCCTTCGCTCGTGGGGGGCGTTTTCGTGTTCTAAAGCGTTCGCTTCTTTTATATCTTTGAGAACTTCTTCGATAGTGTATGGGGCATCGGAAAGCGTAAACGTTCTGTTCAGGCCTTCTTGCTCAAAGTGGGCGGTTTGGTATGTTCCATCATCTTCCGGAAACAGAAAAATCTCTAAGCCGGAGTAGAGGGGCATGCCATCTTCGAGGAAAGCTTTCCAAGGGAGAAGGGAAAGGTCTTTGAGCATCCCTAATTTTTCTTCTTCGTACTCTTCTTTCAGGATGAGGAGCGCCTGTTTTCGCTGGGCGAGCTGTTCTTCAAGTTTTTTGTCCTGCTTTTTCTGCAGGACTTCGTATTCTTTCTCCCGAAACTCGAGGGTAAACCGAAGATTTTTTTTCGCATCCAAGTTGAGTTCCAGCTGGTTTATGATCTCATAAAATTCATTGACATTATTAATACCGGGAAAGAGCTTTTTCTGGGCAAGATCATCCTGCAGGTCTTTCAGAATACTATCGATAACCGTGAGCAGGGTGTAGATGGGCTTGTCCACGGGGTTGGGAAGGAAGCGAATTATTTAAAATGGTCTTCTCTTTTCAGTTTTTGCTGACCTTTCGTATCGAGTCAGCAATAACTTCTTTCTTCCCCTTGTATTCCTCAATGAGGCCTTGGATTTCCACAAAATCCCCTTCTTGTAGATAGAGCTCTTCTTTAGGAAAAGCAACTATCTCTAGCGTTTCTGTGCGCTGCCCATCGACGGTAAGAAAAAGCACGTTTTCCTGCCGGCTTAAGCGCTGGACGACCCCCGCAATTTTCACTTCTTCTTGCGGAGGCAAGCCGTCAAGGCTGGCAGTGGTGGGAATAGCAACATCTCCAGCATAGAGCAGCAGAAAGCTAAAGCCGAGCAAGAGGGTTACTACCGCAATTTTAAGAACTGTTTTTTCTTGCATGGGTTCAATCCGAAGAGCAGGCAGCCCCAGAAAAAGCTGAAAATGACCCTTCCTTAAAGAATCTTCCTCAAGTTTTATATAGAATCTTTCTTTTCTTATCGGAATGGCAGAAGAGCGTATGGCAGAGCTCCGCAAGCTCCTGTATGGACTGGAGCGGAAAATCAAGCCGCTGGAATGGGATTCCAGTAGAAACCAGATCAATGAATTCAAGAAGCTGGAGCTGGAGCGGTTGAAAAGAGAGCAGCAAACGCTGCACGGAGAGCTGCAAGGGTTGGCGCAGCAGAAAGTGGTAGAAGCCAATCCTGCTTAAAGAGGAGTTTTAACGGAGGCCTCTCTATTATGCCCTATATGCGATTTCCTTTCGAAGAAGAGAAAAAGAAGGTGTATGGCCTTCATCTGAAACTTGCTGCGGAAAATGGCGGGCTCAGCCCGGGCCTTATGGCTATTGTTTCTGATCCCCTTCAGGGATTGGTTTATTTTTATTCCAAAGAGCCTTATCAACGGCTCTTTGATGCAGCAGGGATTTACTATGAACTCGTAGACCGCAAAGAAATTAATGCCCCCCATGTGGCGCATCTTCGTGAAAGATATGCAAAATTTTCGGAGGAGTTGTAAACGAGAGTACCATGGCTGATTTAACTGACCTTCTTACTGTTCCGAACGTGGAAGCGTTCTTAAAGAGCAGGGCAGAATGGGATGCTCTAGAAGCAGCAAAAGCTATACCGCGATTTAGCGACCCTCTCAAAATCTTCCGCAATGAAGCTCTATTCCTAGAGTATGTTGCGTTCATAGGACAGGAACGGCAGAGGAACTATGCTAGTTATCTTGCCCAATTGCGGGGCGAGAATTCACAGCTGGAAAAAGATGCAAAAGCAAATGAGTCTTGTTAGGAAAGAATAAAAGAAAAGGTGATTTGCCCATGGTTGAAATTTTTGTCTACAAAACTTCGGAAGAAGCTGAGGAAGCAATAAAACAATGGAGGGAAGCAAATCTCAACTCTTTCAAAGAATTGGAACAGTCGGAAGGTCCTTCTCTTCTCCTGCGAAGTCAACGATACGTCTTTATCGCTGAATTAGCCGCTTATAGTGATGAAAATCCCGACAGATATTACTATAATGCGGACTATCCCTTTCAGGGAGAAACAGACTGCTACGACGATATCGCTTCTTTGGCACAAGGGGTAAAAGATGCTGTAAGACGGCAAACTCCCCGCAATCTGGAGCTTGTTCTCTATACCATCGATAATCATGATGCGGAAAACGAGAGAAATAAAAGAGAGATAGAAGCCTGTAGCCGTTTTGCAAGAATGACGCTGTATGAAGACTATGCTGAAAATCCATCAGAAGCAGTACCGCCAAAAAAAATTGAGGAATACCTGCGTTATTTCAACGAGGTTGGGAATTCCTCTATTCGAGCATTAACCGAGCAGGAACGGCAGGAGTTTGTGCGGTTATACGAAGAAAATTCTGCCTAATATTTTTTCTCAGAAAATTTTTAGTTCTACAACTACTCCAACAACCGCAGCGCATACATCAGTGCAATGCCGGCAATCAAAGCCAGGCCGTGCAGCACCGCTTCTTTCTTCCCGCATTCTTTATGCAGTTCCGGCAGTAACGTCGAGCCGGCAATGTACAGGAAGCCGCCGGCTGCAAAAGGCAGAAGCAGCAGGGAAAACTGCTCTGAGGCACTGCCCAGCAGCAGCCCGACAATAGCGCCGACAATGGCAATGGCTGCTGAGAGGAAATTAAAGAGGAGCGCCTTGCCTTTGGAATAGCCTGCATACAGCAGCACGCCAAAATCCGCCAATTCCTGCGGCACTTCGTGGACGATAACGGCAATGGTGGTGGCGATGCCCAGCGGAACACTAGTAAGATAGCTTACGGCTATGACCAGGCCGTCAATAAAATTATGAATGCCATCGCCAAGGAGATTCATGATGCCAATGTGGTGCTTATGCGGTTCATGCAGGAGCGGATATTTATGCGCATGGGGCGCTTCGCAGTATTGGTGGAAGTGGATGGAGCGCTCCACGACAAAAAAGACCAAAACCCCCAGCAGCGCAAGCAGGGAAATAGTTATGCTAAAGCCGGACTTTTCGACCGCTTCCGGCAGCAGGTGGAGGAAAGCGCCGCCTAATAATGTTCCAGCAGACAGGCTGACTAAGGTTAAGAGAAGCTTGCCCAGCCGCTCTTTGGTGAGCAGCAGGGAAACCACGCCCAGCAGGGAAACGAGGGAAACGAGGAGAACGCTCACGATGGTGTACAGAACAGTGTGAACCATGGGCTTAAGAAAAGAATGGGCTTTTTATATCTTTCTTAGGCATGGCGTTATTGAAAAGTTCCGCTACCAGCCTCAGGTCGAGCCCTGTCGAGAGCCACATCGAACCGACAGGGGGGATGCCCCATACGGGGGATGTCGGTAATCAAGAACTACATCGATGGCGAGAAGCTGGTAGCAGCTGAGCAAAGCGAAGTTTTCAATACGCCTTAGGCCTGGCGTTAGTTTCCTGCAAACAGTTTTCGTATCACCATCGTTGCATAACTTCCTTTTGGGAGAAAGAACTGTGCTGTTACTTTCTTCTTTCCCTGATTCAGCTCATCCTGTTCCGGAGCGCTCAGAGAAAAATCTTTTACATCCACAAACGCCTTCCGCAGCTCGCCTTCCGGCGTTATGTCGGGCAATTGCCGGATGATAAAGTCGTTATGATTAATGCCCTCTTTTTCCAGCAGAGCAGCAATGATCTCTTTCACTTCCGGCTCTTTTTCCAGCTCTTCGCTGCCGAAGCCGATGAGAGGAATGCTCACCATTGCAAAAAGAGTTTCATCGTCGACAAAAACAAATTCTCCCAGAGAATAGGAAACGGTCTTCAGAATTGTTCCTCTCTTTCGCAGATAGGCAGCCAGCGTCTCATTCCACAGATAGCTTTGGTAAGCGCTCACGTACATCCGCAATAAGCGCAGAGGCAATCGCTGCAAAGCCCCAATGGGATTGTTGGGCTCTTTCTGCAGCTGTTCCTGAAAGCGCGGCTCTTGGATGAGCGCCGCCGCTTCTTTGAATTGCTTTTTTACGAACAATTTCCCAATCTCTGCATTGTGCAGCGAGAACCGCTGCTCATCAAAATAGTTGGGGCTAAAGCGGATTTTTTCCAGGTGCGCCTTTTTGATGCTTTTTTCATCAAGATTTCTCACGACGATAATAAACCCATTCCCTTCCAGATCGCCCAGGGAAATCGGCGTGGTGCCATAGCCCAGAAAAGAAAGCGTGGCCCCTCTCAGTTGCACGTAAAGAACATCTTCTTTCCTTTTTCGATACAGCGAAATGACTTGTTCGGTAACCGCCTGCTTGTCCTTGCTGCCGGCAAAGCCAATGTCTTTCTCTCTTATCCGCAGCTTGCGGGAAAGCTCCTGCAGCACATCAAAAATGGTTCTTTCTCTCTTTCTGAGCAGCAGATAGAGGTACGGCCCATTCTCTTTCGGAATGATCGTGCTCTTTTCTTGGACGATGAAATCTTCGGGAAGCTGTTTGATGGTGTACATATTTTTCCGGAGAAAGCTGCCCTATAAAAACGTATGGGAGAAATAGACAATCCTAGCGTCTTTCGGATTGTCGAAGAAGATGGTTCCGGTCATTTTGGTAGCGTTGGTTGAGCAAGCCGACGACACTCTCTTTTGCTGTTCCGTACTGAGTGATGAATGTTTCGGAGTGCTCTGCTTCGTGGATGGGGAAAGAGTGATAATGGAAAATTCCAATAGTCGGTAAGACCTTCGAGAGCGTGTCATTAAATGCCAAAACCATTGCCGTATTTTTCAAGCGTTCATTGTCGATGGATTATGCATGATATACACTTCGGTAACCCAAAAAAATAGACCAGTTGTCTTTCTCTTCGTTCAGGATATTCAGGTTAAAAGAGGAAATCTCGTCGAATTGTAACTGCAGTTTCAGCGGTTTTGCAGTGTTTTTAGTCATAATCACACTAACTCTCTTTTTCTTCTTATTATCCTCAATCTCTATGGAGCTTGTGTATCTGATGTCGTAGCCTTTTTTCTGCAAGCTTCTGATCAAGCTCTTTACAGAATATATTCGCCTCTTTTTGTACATGATAAAGCGCGGCGTTTCAAAGTCCAGAAAATCCGGAATCTTACCAACTCTTCCATCAATATTCAGGAGCGCTTTTCCCCCTAGTTTCAACGTGCGCCATGCTTCTTCCAACAGCAAATCTTTTCTTGCCACATATTGAATGGCAACTTGGCTGATAATCAGATCAAAAGAGTTGCTCGGGAACTGCAACTTTTTGGCGTCGTAAAAATGTATTTTTGGCAAAGAAACTTTCTTGAGCTCAGCGTTCGTTAAAATCTGGTAATACGTCGCCGTCCTTTTGAGACTGACTGTTCCTCTCATTGCGGCCCAGGGCTTTCGGTTGATGCCATGCAGTTCAATAGTGGGGAATGATTTTTGCAGTTCCATTAATACTCGCCCTTCCCCGCAGCCAATCTCGAGCACCCGCACATTTTTATGCTTCGAAAGCGCTTTCCGAATGAGTTTCTGGACAATATCTTTTTTGAACTTTTGGTTAAAATCAGCCAAGCTCCGGCTTCTGGAGAAATATCCTCTTTTTGGCCCTTTTTTCATATCTGTTAAAGAGAACTCTTCAGTTTAAATATTTTCTCACAACAATAAACTCATCAAGCAAGTGTTTATCTCTTTTCGCAGAACGCACAGCTATTCTTTGGGCATTCTTTCTGCAGCGTTTCGAGCGCTTTCTCAAACAGCTTTTCAGCATCTTTCAGAGAAACCGCCATTTTCTGCAGATCTTTCTCAAACCACACATCGCCCCGCCAGTTCATGCCTTTGGGATAATAGAAAAGGATATGCGCGTGTTTTTCTGTCGGAAAGCCGTTCTTTTCGATCAGCAGCGTGTAGAGGTTGAGCTGGTCCTGATAGTACGACGCCGTGACTTTCTTCGCCGGAAAGCCGCGGGTGACATACTTGAGCACCGCTACTTTTCCGTTTCGTTCCAGCACATCGTCAAGCGCCCCGTACAGCATATTCCCGGCCGGGCTTTTCCAGCGGATGCCTTTCTTGCCGTTGCGCCATAAAGCCAGCAGCGGATGGTCAAAAAGCTTGACCTCGGAAAGTTTTCGGAGCTCTGGCGGCAAATCGCCGCGTTCCCGGTAATAATCCGCGCGCTCTTTCAGGAACTTGTCGATGCCGTACGGTAACGACGGATAGAGGCCTTCCGGCCGTTTCCAGCCTTGCCGGTAATGCAGCCAGAAGCAGCGCGGGCAGTTTTTGAACAAAGAGATGGTCGAAGGTGTGAGCGTGTAGGGCATGGAAGCGCCTGTTGTGCAGCAGTTTAAAAGTATTCTGGGTCAGAATTCTATTACGGCTTATATCGCTCCATCGTCCTCGGAAATGGAATGGCATCTTTGATGTTATCCAAGCCGCAGATCCATTTGATGATTCTCTCTACGCCTAATCCAAAGCCGCCGTGCGGCACGCTGCCATAGCGCCGCGTGTCCAGATAGAATTCGTAATTCTTCGGATCTTCGCCCTGCTCGATTAATCGTGCTTTCAGCTTTTCTAAATCGTGCTCCCGCTGGCTGCCGCCAACGATTTCGCCATGGCCTTCCGGTGCCAAAAAGTCACAGCCTTCTACGACATCAGGATTTTTCGGATCCTCCACCATATAGAACGCTTTTACTTTTTTTGGATAGTGCGTAACAATTACAGGAACGTCGTAGAGTTTAGTAAGCTCCTCTTCTTCGATGGTGCGCAAGTCTTTTCCCCACTGCACGCGCATCTTACATTTGTCTTTCAGCACTTTCAGCGCATCCGTGTATGTCATGCGGACAAAAGGCTTTTTTACCGTCGGCAGGAGCTTGGCGGGATCGCGCTCCAGCGCTTGGAGGTCTTTCTCATGATTGTCGAGCACTTTTTTCATCACGTGCTTGATGAGCGCTTCCCCCTGATCCTGAATATCTTTAAAAGCGCTCCAGGCCATTTCCATCTCACACATCCAAAACTCGGTGAGATGTCTCGAAGTCTTACTTTTCTCCGCTCTAAACGCCGGCTCAATGGTATATACTTTCTCCAGCGAGAAAATTGCCGGCTCGGCATAGAGCTGCCAGGTCTGGGCCAGGAAGACGTCTTTTTTTCCAAAGTAATCAACATGAAAGAGCGTGCTGCCGCCTTCTGCCTGCACGGCCTGGAAAATAGGTGAGTGATACTCGTAAAAGCCGACACTCCGAAAGTACTCATGAATTGCGGCAAAAACCGTACTGCGGATTTTGAGGATAGCCTGCATTCTGGTGCTTCTGAGCCAGAGATGGCGATTGTCGAGCAGGAACTCTGGGGAAAGATCTTTGCTGATCGGATAGTTTTCGCTCTTGCCGATGATGTCGAACTTTTTTGCCTGAATCTCATAGCCGCTCGGCGCTCGTACATCTTTCTTGATGTCGCCGGTAATCGTGAGAGAGGTCTCTACCTGCAGATGATCGATAGAGTCCCACTCTTTCTCAAAATTGCTGCGCTCGAAAACACACTGAATAGTATTTGAGGAATCGCGGAGAACGATGAACTTCAGCTTATTGCTGCCTCTTTCCCGGTGCACCCAGCCTCTTATAGAAACGGTGCCGGAGCCTTGCTGCATGGCATCCTGGATGGAAAGGTGTTTTTGGGGCATGGCTGGTTGTAAAAGACGGTATTATTAAAAGGTTTCTTGTGCTGGTTTCATCTTGGATTGTACATTGATTCTTCAATGAGTATTCTTGCTGGCACATCGTAAGTGAGTCTAGAAATATGGTTGTCAGCTCCCCATTTCACGTCTAGATAATTTAATCCCATAATTCTTAGTGCAGATATGACATGCTCCCTTTCCTTTCTCAAATGTTCTTTTTGTTCTAGGTTATCACTGCTCCAAGAGTGGCTCCCACGAATCACAGCTCTTAATCTAGAAAGATCTGCAAATTCATCTCTCATTGCGTCAACAAAATCTGCCAGAGTTTGCATGTTGGGTGAGAAAACTCCTTGCAGATGAGCCATGTGAGCAATGTTGTGTTGGGGATCGTATACTACTACACCAATACAAGGGTCTAACCACCCGGTGGAGAGACAGCCTTCATCGTCAATTCTTCCAAAAGTGTTTGGTGCAAGTTCCATTTTTTACCCCCATTAGTCAAATTCCAGCATGGCAAACCGTTCATTAGTCTCTAAGTCTTTTTTCTCTAACGGCGTACCTGCATCGTATTCGAGCATAGCGAACCGTTCGTTCTGTTCTTCAGCTTGGTTGCTGGTTCTTTCACAGGTTCCTCGTTTAAGATTAGAGGGCAGAGATCCAGCAGCGCTGCCTTGTTCAAAAGCTCTTCTGATACGCGTTGCCATAAGCCTAAGCTCAAGTTCATCCCTGGCTCTTATGCACTCTTTTCTGCCTCCTCTACGCTCTTCTTCTTTTTCAGCCAATCTTCTGCTGTAATCGACCATACCCATGCTACCGTACAATAAAATCATTTTAGCTCTCCTCCAACAAACTCTGTACCTGCCGTATTCAGGCAGTGCACTGGCTCTACCAACAAATCCAGATGTTCTTGAGCCTCGGTTAAGTTCGTTTCCATTTTATATCTATGATCTCTAGGCAGCAACATCTTAATATATATTTCTGAATAAAATACAAATATTAACCAAAAAATTTATAAATAATCGTATATTATTCAATAAAATGAAAAACATTGCCCCAAAACTCATCTCTTTATTCAAAGAAGGCTACTGTACCCCGCAAATAGCTAGAATTGCCCGAAAGCTGAAAGAGCCTTCCACGACGATTCATTATAACATAAAAAAGCTTGAAAAAGAGAAAGCCATTAAGACGTACAAAGCAGTTTTTGATCACAGCAAAATTGCTGAGGGATTTTGCACCTTTGTTCTGGTGAGCTTATCGCCCGACGAATACGGCGATCCGGAGCGCATTGGCAAGGATTTAGCCAAGCATGCTGAGATAGAAAGCGTGGACATCATAACGGGCGATTGGGAATTGCTGCTGAAAGTGCGCGTAGCAAATCAGGATGACTATTATCACTTTGTGAAAACAGTCCTTTCCAGAAAAGGAATTGTGAAAATAAACTCTTTAGTCTCTTTCAAGCAGCTGAAGACGGAGTTTGTTGCGCTGTAAGAAGATTGTAAGAAGAGACCCTGTTTTCTCCAACGAACTTTTTTAAACTGCCCCCTTCTCGAGCGATACATGTTCTCTTTCACCATCACCCACCGCGACGGCTCAGCCCGGACCGGTATTATCAGCACTCCCCATGGCGACATTAAAACGCCCGCTTTCATTCCGGTTGCGACCAAAGGCACCGTAAAGTCGCTGCTGCCAGAACAGGTGCTCTCATTAGGCTTCGATGCCATTTTGGCAAATACCCTGCATCTGCACTTGCAGCCCGGCGAAGCTATTGTTGAAAAGATGGGTGGATTGCATTCTTTTTCCGGCTGGAAGAAGCCGCTGTTTACAGATTCCGGCGGCTTTCAGGTCTTTAGCTTAGGTGAAAAGCGGCTGGTGGACGATGATGGAGTGACGTTCACGGTGAATGGCTCTCCGCAGAGGCTAACTCCGGAATCCTCGATACAGATTCAGAAGAGATTGGGCGCTGACTTGATTTTTGCCTTTGACGAATGCTTGGAGAAGAATGCTGATGAAGCCACGACTAAAGTATCTTTAGCACGGTCCCATGCCTGGGCCGTCCGCAGCCTGGCAGAGTTCAAGAAACTCAACACCGACGGAACTCAAGCGTTGTATGGCATCGTCCAAGGCGGCAGGTTTCCAGAACTGCGGGAAGAAAGTGCCCGCTTTATCTCTGCGCTGGATTTTGATGCGTTGGCCATCGGCAGCATTTTCGGCAACCCCAAGACAGAAAGCTTGGCTCTCGTGCAGCCCGTCATGAAGATTCTTCCGGAAGAAAAAGCCAAGCATCTGCTGGGCATTGGTGCGGTGGACGATATTTTTACGTACGTGGAACTCGGCCTGGATACCTTTGACTGCGTGCTGCCGACAAGATTAGCACGGATGGGCTACGCGTTCATCCGTTCGGAAAGCGGTGGCACTTCCGAAAACAAATTCAGGCTGAAAATGACTGCAGGATTCCGTGACGATGGCGCGCCTTTGGATATGCATTGTGCCTGTTCCGTTTGCCGGAACTTTTCCCGCAGCTACCTCTGGCACCTGCATAAAGCCCAAGAGCTTTCTTTCTACACGCTTATGACGCTGCATAACCTATTTTTCTTCAGCACCTTGCTGCGGGAGATACGGGAGGCGATTGAACGAAGGGAGTTTGCCGAGTTGAAAGAGGTATGGGTGGGGAGAACTAAATTTTAACCACTTCTTCTTTCCCCAGGACTTAGCGCGAGCAAAGTTTTAAATCACCAACTTTCTTTTAAGACTCCATGCACCTCGAACTCGACCTCACCAAATCTTTGGAAGAAAATGCCGGCCATTATTTTGATTTAGCAAAGAAAGCCAAGAAGAAGCTGGCAGGAGCCCAAGCAGCCGTAGCCGAAAGCAAGAAAAAGCTGGAAAAGCTGCTGAAAGAAGAAAAGCAATTCTGGGAAGAGGAAGAAAAGAGGCAGCAGGCACTTCGGCAGAAAAGAGAGCGCAAGCGCGAATGGTACGAGAAGTTTCATTGGTTCATTTCTTCTGAAGGCTTTCTCTGCATTGGCGGAAAAGATGCCACGTCCAATGAGCTGGTCATCAAAAAGCACACGGAAAAGGAAGATTTGGTTCTCCATACGGACATGGCTGGCTCGCCATTCTTCGTCGTGAAAAATGGGCAGGCTGCCGGAACTGCTACTATTCAGGAAGCGGCGCAAGCAGTTGCCGTCTATTCCCGCGCCTGGAAGTTAGGGCATGCTTCAGCCGATGTATTTTACGTCAAGCCCGAGCAGGTGAGCAAAGAGGCAAAGCCCGGGGAGTACCTAGCAAAAGGCAGCTTCATGGTCTATGGGAAAACGATGTACGTCCATCCGAAACTGGAATATGCGATTGGATTAGTTGACGGGCAGATCGTCGGCGGGCCGTCGGCAGCCGTGCAGCAGCAGACGAAGAGCTTTATCGTCGTTGTTCAAGGCAAAGAGAAGAAAAGTGATCTGGCGAAGAGAATTAAGCACAAGCTCGGTGGTGGTGATTTGGACGATATTATTGCTTTCCTGCCGGCGGGCGGCGGGGAGATGAAGAGATGACTACTATTATTTCACGCCTGCCAACAAAAAGAACTTATGCTCTTTTCACCATTTCTCCTACGGTCTTCAGCACCTCTTCAATCTTATATGAGCAATCCACCTGCCGAAACCCTGCTTTTTCTGCTATTGGCCTGATAGCTTCTTGTATCTCTTCGTCCGCGAGCACGAGAACGGGCGTTTGGGCGTACTGGAGGTTCTGGGTGACAAATCCTGCAAATAGCTCCGCTCTTTTTTCTGGTGGCGCTTTTCCCCAGAAGAATCCGGAATCATAGAGGATGAGGTCGTAGCGTTTTCCACCAGAGAAGTGGCATTGCTGCAATTCCCAAAGGAAGCCCTTCCCTTCCATCATATACTCCACGTCATGCTCTTGCTGCAGCCGTTCGACCAGCGAGTCATGCACGTGCTGCCGTTCGCCTTCCGGCTGGCTGAATAGGATTTGGACCATGGAAGTTGTAGATGATTGACATTTATAAAAATATATCGTATAGCTTTTTAAAGAAACTCTTATTCTCTTAACGCATGCCTCCGTCGTCTAGCCTGGATATTGCGTAACCAGAGAGGACGCGAGCTTGCGGTCTGCAGGAAACGCAGGGTAAGCAGCTTGAAACCGGGGTTCAAAAGCAAGCAATAAAAATATTGCTTCTAGAAAATCCTCGCGGGGGCAGTATACAAAAGGTATTATGCCCCTCGTTAATTTCTGTTAATTGCAATTCAGAAGTCGGCTAAAAACTAAAGAGGGCGAAATTAATAATCCTGCCACAACCAAGGTCTTTCTTTCCTTGCTTCCATAAATATATCAAACATAGAGCCTTGGGCTTTTCTTGGATTATATGTGGGATATCTATCAATTTTGAAATCAGGATCTCTTAATCTTCCAGTAAAGAATTCAGTCAAATCTTCATCAACCAAGATATCCAATCCTCTTTCATATGCTTTTTTTGCTAATCTTTCAACACAATCCCACATATGAAAACCAGCAATTCTTAATACTTGCATCCCATTAAATTGATTAAGAATATGGTCTTGATCTGGGTATGAATACTCACCATTTGGGCGTTTTGTTGTGTGAGTTTTGAAGTCTAATCCCACTTCAATAATCCTATCTGATTGCTGAAGATTAATTACATCAGATACAGGGCTTCCATCAAAAACTGCATAATTTATTCCAAAACCCATTCTCCTGTATCTTGTATCTATACAAGCATTTAGTCCATTTCTGTAAACAACCCTGAATTCTGATTTTATTGCTTGCAATGCTTTTTGTCTTATTGATTCTTTTTCATCTTCAGATTTTGCTTTTTTTAGCTTTTGAAGAAATTTTTTCTCTCTATCTTCATCTCTAAAACCATACACTCCTCGTTCTATTTCAAAATCTATAATCTCTGGGATTGGATACAAAAATACAAATTGATTCATTATTTTCTCCGGGGTAGTAACTATTTAATAAACTTATTGATTAATCTCACCCCTAGATATATTGTTTTATTGGGCTTCGCCTTTGATGACGCCGACTTCTGAACTTTCTTCGCTTCGCTCCGAGCCCGTTGCACTCTCGCCTATCGGCTCGGGGTATTTAACAGCAATTAACAAGCATTAGCAGCACTTCTTCGGTGAGAAAGAAGTGTGGCACCCGCAGCTTTCCTGCACGTTGGGATTTTCGTAGGTAAAACTGCTTCCCAAAAAATCCAGGTGGTAATCAATCCGCGTCCCTTGCAGGAACGGAAAGCTCTTTTCGCCCACATATATTCTTACGCCAAAATCCGAGAAGAAAAATTCACTATCCCCCTCCAGAGGGCTGTCATATGGCTCCAGCACATAGTGGAAGCCTGCACAGCCCCCAGCTGCTACGCCAAAGCGCAGCGCATAAGCTTCGTCGGTAGTGCCCATCCCCCTGTTCTTGCAGACATCTTTCATCTGCAGAGCCGCTTCTTCGGTGAGGATTAAAGCACCCAAGTCCTGTTCTTTTACTCTTCTTTCTTCTTTTTTATCTTCAGCCATCTTACCACCGCAGCGACAAGCAGGTTATGCCGCCGTCCAGCTTCTCAAATTCAGACATTTCCAATTCTATAATCCGTTCGTGCAGCGCTTCTATCTTCTGCCGCGTTTTCGGAAATCCTTTCGGCATCAGCACGGTTCCATTCACCAGCAGCACATTAGCTGCATACCGCTCCTCGTCATCAACAACCATCGGCTTAAAACCGGCTCTCCGGTAGCTCTCCGCAAATTCCGGAATGCAGAGCATGGTTCTCTCGCCCAGGTAGCCGGATCCCGTCGTCAAATGGAGCACGTTTTGCGGCACGGAAATAAGTGTCGTCCGATAGCCGAGCTTTTCAAGCATACTGCGGAGCTGCAAGGCGCCTTCTTCATTAGTTCTTTGAGAAAGGCCAATGCAATAGTGTTCTTCGGTGCGCACCACATCGCCGCCGTCGAGTGTTCCCGGCTCCTGAATTTTTCCCCAGAGGCACATCTCGCTGTTCAGCAGGCGCTCTAACTGTTTTTCTTCTCCTCTTCGGTTGGGATGGCCGGGATGAGAAATAATAGCGTCCGTATCCGTCAGCACGGCCGTATCTTCCACGAAACAGCTGTCCGGATATTCAGGAGTTTCCCAGAGCACTACTGGCGTAACGCCACAGGCTTTCAGCGCTGCTTCATACATCCGATGCTGCTGCATGGCTTTTTCGTACAGCGGCTTGCCGAGATCCTGGCTCGTAATTCCCTCTGCCAGCGAATAGGCAGGCTTTTTCATCACCGCTCGTTTGTAGTGCATAACCAAAACCTCACCAGCATTTTCATCATAGGAGTTCTTATGGTTATAAGAGGGAGAACGTTTTCAATCGGGGGATTTCCTGATTGCAGTACGGGCAGGTTGTGGGTATTTTTCGGAACGGGTCGTACTTGAAAGTATACGAGCACAGGCAGGTATACTGCACCTGGGGGGTTCCCGGTATTTTCTTGAAAGTCCCTCGAACATCTTCCCGGTTCCGCATGCGGGCGGCTTTTTCCAGATAGTCATCTTCAGCATCCCAGCCCGCGGGCTTGGGTGGAGCAGCCTCTTTCTTGGCTTTTTTCTGCTCCGTCTTGCCGGTAAAGCAGCTGGGGCAGACCATCTGCCGGAAGTCATGATGCAGCTTGAACTGGTCTGCTAAGGCCTCTTCACCGCATACTCTACATTTTGCTCGGACGCCATTCATGCTGCTTCACAGAGAATTTCCTATATAAATAGTTTATTGCGGTGAGCAATTCATGTCTTTATCAGAGAATAGTTACGCTCTTGATGCGCTGCACTCTTTCTTGCACATACGAATCTTTGAGTGCTTCGGCAACAAAACTGTTGATGTCAGGGTGAGGGAAAGCCATCGTTGCCATGATCCTTCCCTCTCTGATAAACGTTTTTTGATATTTTTTCTTGAAAGCAGCAACGCCCTCTTTCATTTCAACAGGTGGTCCTTGGCGTTCCTCAACCGCGGGAAGCATCTTTTTCTTGAGAAAGAAATAGAACCGCGCTTCTTCGCCAGCATCCCAATCCCAGCCGGATTCCTGCAGGGAAAAGGGGCTAAGCCGTTTCTTTAGAAAATCATATACTTTCAGCAATTTCATGCCCACCACATCTTCTTTTCCACGAAGGGGCGCAAGGCTTAGGAAGACCAGATTTGCTTTCTCTTTCTCGGCACGCTTTTTCAGGTGCTGCAGTGAGAGCGCTTCCCGGCTGAAGAAAGAGACTGCTGGTTTGCGCAAAAATTCCCGTGCCACCTTCTTGAACTGCAGGAATTTTTCGACGGAAAGCGCCGCAGCCGCATTGCGTTTCGGATCGACGGGATCAATGACAATGAGCGGCGAACGCAGTTTTGACTGGTTCAGCTCGAAAAAAACGTTCTTTTTTGGATAATGGCGAGCCACGTCAATCACCTCTTTTATCTCCCAGCGCTGGGCAGCTTTGAGCAGTTTTTCGAAAGAGCCAGACGCTACAGTAAGAATTTCCAGCACATAGCCGGAGAAGCCGGCGATATACGACTCCGCCCCATAGAGCCGCTGCGCTTTGCAGAACTGCTTGGCCAGGAGGATGTCGTCTTTAATCTTTTTGGCCTGCGCATTCACCCATCTGGTATGCAGGGGGGAAACATCAGTAATATTTACTGCTTGGTTCGCTTTGCTGATTTTCAGGATGGGCATCACTTCGAAAGCATAGTTCTGGTACTGGAAATTAAAATAATCCCTGCTGCCATGCAGGCGCCCTATCTTTTGCTTTGGGAAAGCTTTCCGAAGGCTGGGTTCCAAAAGGTCAGAAAGCCGGAATGATTCTTTGCGATACTTTTGCAACGGGAAGAGCACAAAAATATCAATGTCGTGATTGCCTGAAAGCCAAGTCCCTTTGGCCCCACTGCCGCCGAGGATGGCGTGCGCATTTTTTAGCTTCGCGTTGAGCTTTTTCAGAAATTCTTCAGCAACCCGCTTGAAGCGTTTTTCTTGCGTTTTTATCGGTTTGATTTTTGTTAAAACTCCTTTAAGGATGCGTTGCATGGGAAATGATAAATAAAGAAGTTATATTAAGGTTTTGGCGGGTTTTCGCGGTTGGGGGCAATTGCTGGTTAGGTGTGGTCTCTTCGTTTACTCTCTTCTTTTTTTCTTTCCATTCGGCGACAACGGCATTTTTTTATATTTCTTCTTCTTTCCAGCAAACCATGACCGTCACCGTCCCCTGTAACCGCTGCGGCAAGTCCGTCAGCCTCTTGGAAGCCCGGGAAGTGCCTTCCTTAGCCCGGGGAATGATGCGCTACGAATGCTTTTCCTGTTCACGGAAGCCCTCTTTTATGTCTGCGGCGCAATCAGCACCGCCCGTCCGCAAGAAATATTACTGCCAGCATTGCAATTATTATTTCCATGCGAAGCAGGGCATCTGCCCCTATTGTAATGGCGTAGATGACGTGATTGAAGGGAATGTGACGGTGCAGGATCTTCTGTAATTCTCTCTGAAAATGGTTGGAAAGACTCCCAAAGCTATATAAATATTCTTTCCTTCTTTTTGGCTATGGATATGAAGACGAGAAAAGCCTTGCGGTGCGCCCAGCGCAGCGAACTGACGGCTTATTCTGTCTACGAGAGCCTGGCAAAGCGAACGCCGCAGTTGCGCAACAGGAAAATTCTGGAGAAAGCTGCCCGCGATGAATGGCGGCATTATATGGTTCTGCAATCCATCACCAAAGAAACGGTTCGCTCTTCACTCCTCTCTGTCCGTTGGTATCTCTTCCTTGCCCGCATCTTTGGGCTTTCTTTCAGCCTGAAACTCATGGAACGGCGGGATTGCATCTCTCCGGCACGGTATCGTTCTCTGGCTCGCCAGTTTCCGGCTTTGAGCAGCATCGGAAAAGACGAAGAGCGCCATGAAAAAGAAATTCTCAGTAAGCTTGCTGAAGAGCGGCTGACCTATGCTGGAGCTATGGTGCTGGGATTGAATGATGCGTTGGTGGAACTGACCGGAGCGTTGGCGGGATTAACGTTAGCTTTGCAGAATGCCCGCTTGATTGCTATCACCGGGCTTATTACTGGTCTTGCTGCGTCGCTCTCCATGGCAGCTGCAAATTATTTGTCTTCCCGCGAAGACGTGGGAAAAAACAGTGAACGCCGGCCGTTCACTTCAGCAATCTATACTGGCGTCGCCTATATCATGACGGTCTTGATTCTGGTTGCACCGTATTTCTTTTTCCGCAACGTTTTCCTAGCTCTCGGCACCACCTTAGCTCTGGCGCTCTTTATTGTTGTTGCCTACTCTTTTTACATCACGACGGCCAAAAGCCAGAGATTCTGGCCCCGGTTTGGCGAGATGGTGCTGATCTCTTTGACGGTAGCGCTCATCAGTTTTGGGGTGGGATGGCTGCTGCGGTCGCTGGTGGGTATAGAAGCATAAGAGGGAGAGTTATAAAGATTTTAGGAGAGTATACTCAAGAACAATATCATTTTTATACTCTCGACCTTTCATTCTTGCTCTGATGTCTGACCAAAAATATCCACTTTTGACGGAAGTAAACTTGGATGAAGAGATAGGCGTTGCTACATGGATAGAAGAAGAACGGAAAGAAGCCGAGCGGTATAATGCTGAGTTACGCACCAGGGCCAAGACCAAAGAAGAGCTCATGGTTCTTTTGGAATGCCGGGTGCTTTCTGTAGAAGGATACATCGCTCAAAGTTCTTTTACGCCGCATTCAGAACTGCGTATTGGTGGAACCTCACCATCGTATAAGACAGGTGATAGCTCATCTCTGGAGCTTGCGGTTGAGAGCGGGACTGCTGTCAAGCACCTTCATTTTAAGGGCCTGCCTCCTCTAGAGAAGGGGGATACGATTAGAGCTTATATCTTCAAAGGCAAGGAAGAATATGAACGGGTAATCATCAGTGAACGAGTGCCTTTTATTCTCCGGCGATTTGGACCAAGAACTCCCACCGTTTTGGTCGAGAGAGAATTTGAAGAAAATGAGCAGCCTTTCAAAATAGAAAAGATAAGAAACGGAGAAGTAGTGGCTACGTATCATCAGTAGATATACTACAACCGTGATTTTTAGAATCGTAATTTTTATATTAAGTGCTCTTTTTTCCCTCTCGTGGGCGATACAAAACCAGGAAACAAAAAACACTGTTCTCGGCGCTCTTTTCTAAAAAAAGCTTTTTTCGGAGTGGCAGGAACCGCTGCTACTGCCCGTCTGGGCGTCTGGCGGACGTATGATGAGAGCATCTTCCTATCAGAGCCGGGTCCAGGTTATGACGGTGATGTGCTGAAAGTCATGTCCTGGAACGTCGCGGGATGGCGGCGCCGCTCTTTGCCGGCGGGCGAAGCGATTGGGTATCAGCAGCGGGATATTAGCGGAACGTTTGCCGAAGCGCTGGAGTTTATTCGGCAGGAACAGCCGCATATTCTGCTCACGCAGGAAGACACATCCGGAAATCGGGGCAGCCATTTTTTTAATGCCGTCGCTTTGCTGCACGAAGAGTTCGGCCATGCTTACTATGGGAAGTTGTTTAATTACAGCTACTTCGGTGGCTTGCTCGAGGGTGGCAATTATGGGAATGCCATTTACTCCCGATTCCCTTTGTATGATCCGCAAATGTTTTCTTTTGCGGATGAAATTTCTGTTTCTCCCTTTGGCAATCCTTTTACAGAACGTCCTGAACTAACTTCTCTCGATTATCCTCTTACTTTCCTGCAAGATTTTTTCGTCGGCAGCAAGGGAGTCGTTAGTGCCGGCTTTTCCTGGAAAGGGAGACAAGTTTTCTTCGATAATCTTCATCTGGGAGCGGGGCATGTTGATCCGGAACGGGAATTCCAGTTTGAGCTCTATATCAACAACGTCTTTAACCCTACCCGGATGCGTCTTATTGGCGGCGATTTCAATTCCCCGCCAAACTCTAAGCACCATCGCCTCTATGACGATGGGGACGACCACACCAGCGACCGTTCCATTCAGCAGGCGGTGCTGCGCATGGAAGAGCTGGGCTTAGAAAAGTTCGTCTTCTGGCCAGTTTTGGGATTGCATGACCGCAGCTTTACGCATGGAGAAGAATATAATACTTTTCCGGCAACGGACACGGAAACGTTGGCGCCCCGAGCTCCTGAACGAGCGTATGACTTAATCTTTGGCTATGCGCCTCGGCGGAATTTGGAGATGATTTCGTACCGTGCGATGCAGGATGTACATCTTTCTGACCATGCGCCGGTCATTGCCGAATTTGCTCTTTGCAATAGATAGAAAAACCGCCACCGCCCAGACTTTCCGAAATGCTGCTCATTTCTTTCATGCACAGCTTCTCATTTGAACTGGGAATTCCCGAAGGAACAGGTTCTCTGGCCAGCCTTTTTGTTGTTTCTCTTGGTGGGCTCAGCGAGCATAGCGAGCTGATGCCCGCCGTTTGGTGCAACTTTATGAAAAGTGCTTCAAGACCTGCGCACTACCAGGTTATGCGACGGTGGCATATAGAAGGAACAGAACTCTTACTTTTTATAAACCTTACTTCAATCGTATCGTTTCCAGATTCTTCGGAGCGAGCGTTTCGATGCGGAACTGCTGATGAATGCTGGTGGCCAAATCCAGGCAGCGGGAGGCTTCCCCATGCAGCGTCATCACTTTCCGGGGCTGCGGGTTGCAGTGCTTGACGAAGTTCATCAATTCTCTTCGATCAGAATGGCCCGTAACTTCCACTTTATGCACTTCCATGTTCATTTTTATGACTTGCTGCTTGCCATTCTCACGCAGCATGATCTCTTTTTCTCCCGCCCGGATGCGGTAGAAAAAGATGCCCGGGGGCTGATAGCAGGAAAAGACCAGGGAGTGCTTGCTCCCTTCAGCCAGGCCTTTCAGGTATTCGACGGATGGCCCGCCTTGCAGCATGCCGGATGTAGCCAGGATCATGCAGGGCCCTTCTTCAAGCATGATCTGCTTCCGTTCTTTATTTGATCCCACCCGTACAAAAACGTCTGAGAGAAAGGGGTTATTTTCCGTATGGAATATTTCCTGGCGGATGTTTCTATTGAGATACTCCGGATGGGCGGTATGGATCGCGGTGATGTCCCAGAGCATGCCATCGAGATATATGGGCGTTTTTGGAATTCTTCCTTCTCGAACCAGCCGCTCAATAATGATCATGACTTCCTGCGCTCTTCCTGAACCCAGAACCGGCATAAGCACTTTTCCCCCGCGCTTAAATGTGTTAGTTACTACTTCGGTCATATAATCATCAGCTTCCCGGGAATTCATGACGTTGTCACGGCCGCCATAGGTCGCTTCCATGATCAGGGTCTCTACCCGTGGAAATTGCGTATGGGCGGCTTCCAGAAGATTGGTGCGGGCATATTTTATGTCACCCGTATAGACGAGGTTATGCAGGCCATTCCCAATATTTAGGTGCACGATGGCGCTGCCCAGCATATGGCCCGCATTGTAAAATGTCAAGCGCATATCCGGCGTGATGTCCGTTACCGCATCGTAATCGATGCAAATCGTGTGTAAAACCATGCTGCGCACATCTTCCGTGGTGTAGATGGGGTCTTCTCCTTCGTTCCGTTGGATTTTAATGAAATCTAGCTGCAGCAGGGCCATGACGTCGCGCGTCGGCTCAGTGCAGTAGATCGGCCCCTGGTAGCCATATTTAAAAAGATAGGGAATAAGCCCGGTATGGTCCAGATGGGCATGAGAGACAATAACTGCATCAATCTCACTGATGTTAAACTCCGGTGCATCCAAAAAAGGATAAGATTCGGGGCCTTCCTGGCTAGGGTCAATGCCACAATCCAGGAGGATGCGTGATTCGGGCGTTTGCAGCAACAGGCAGCTTCTGCCCACCTGCCGGGCCGCCCCTAAAAAGGAAACACGAACCCATTCATGCTTCTTTTCGCGCAACCAGCCGTCATAGACGCGATGGCCGGTCTTGTCGAGGAATTTCTTGCGGTCTTCAGCATGGTCGAATAAGACCGAACGGATGCCTTCGATGAGCTTGGAACGCAGCGGAGGGATGCGCTTGATGAGGGGAACCCAGAAGGTCTGCTCTCGTATCGCCCGGAGGATCTCACCCTGCTTTCCGATGACAATCCCCGGTTTTTCGGCGTTGATGATGACCATGGCTCGAGGAGGGTCAAAAAGGCATTCCTGGATGCCCGCTTCTTCCGGAATCAGTTCCCGGATGCGCTTTTCCGCTTTTTCCGGCTCCAGGCAGAGCGATGGATGGGGGCGCACTTCAATCCGCTTTTTGAATTCGCTTACCGCTTGCCGGATAATGCTTTGGTGGTCTAAGAAAAATTCTTTATCGTTGGTATAGAGCACAATATTTGCGCCTTCAAAAGCGCTGTCCGCTATCTTCTCTGCGGGTACAATTTTGAGTACTTCTTTAATGATGTCTGACATAGGAGTATAAAACCTTCGTGTTTTTTGTTATCTTTATCTCAGCTAGTTTCTTTCAGTGCTGTCTCCAAAAAAGCTTCCAATCACCTAGTTGTTCAAATTGCTTTTTTCTAAGAATCACAAGACTCTGCAATTCTGAGAAGAGTATTTGTCGTATGCAGCGGTTCTTAGAGGGTGATGTTCCATTCTTTCTGCATTATTTGCTTTATTCCATCACGCTGCACGGTAACGACGACAATGCCGTTTCCGGATGCGCTATCGCGCTGCAAGGCGGCATTGACCGCTTTCACGGCGAGCTTTATCCCCTCGCTAATCGGCAAGTCTGCCCGGTATTGGGTTTCCAGCACCCCATACGCAAAAACGGAGCCGGATCCAGATGAGACATAGTCTCTTACTTTGGTGACGCTGCCATCCGGGAACAAATCATACAGGTGCGTGCCTTCGTTATCTCGGCCGCCTAAGAGGAAATGGGCGATTCCCGGAAGCATGCTTGGCTGTCGGATAAGCCCATACAAAAGGCCACCCAGAAGGTTTGCAGCCTGCTTGGCGCTCGGCTTCTTATTGGTGCGTACCTCTTTTAATTTCAGTTCGGCACGGAAAAGCTTGATTACGAGTTGAGCATCAGAGACAGTGCCAGCAATCGTCACGGCAAAATCGTCGGAAATAATATGAGCTTTCTCAGCGTGTTTGTCGACAATCATAGTTCCAGCCGTAGCGCGCATGTCTGCAGCCAAGACCACGCCATCACTGCAGGCTATTCCTATAGTCGTTGTTCCGGTTTTAAGCTGTTCTTTCATCAGAGAACTCCAAGAAGGTTTAGGTCACCTCTCACTAATGTTCTTGAAAAGGTGGGCTTATTTTTAAATGTTTCGGTGCAATCCTTTTTGGCTCGCTGCACTCGCAAAAAGATTGGACCAAATTCGCTCAAGCGGGAGCTTCCTCGCTCCCAAGCTCGGAAGTCCCGCGACAAACGGAAAATGGTCTGGCAGTTCAGAGAGCTAAACTTTCTGAAGAGATTTGATTAAAATCCTCTCTGGTGGGGCATCATTTCGTCCTACCCCACGATGAACGACCAGCTTTTACTTAAATCAGCCCCAGGGGAGATTTGAATTCGGGAATGCTTCCGGCATTGCTCCCGACCTCCTGATATCATGATGCGCAGACCGTGGCACGCAGCCGATAGAACGGAATGCTTACAAGTCAGGTGCTCTCCCACTAAGCTACTGGGGCTTGAGCAAGAGGGGTGTGCCATCTATTTTAAAATGTTTGTTGTTACGGAGGAAGAACCAGCTCTCGCAGAACACTTTGCCCTCCCCGAGGAAATTTTCGTTTTCTGGAGAAAGAGGTTCTGAGCGTCTTCAAATCTTTCCTTCGTGCTCCCCATCAGAACAGCTACACCATTCCAGCGGCTTTCCGTGCTTCGAGCAGTCTTTCGCTTGGCACGTTCCGGGCGTTGGAGAAACACCTTGGCAGCCGCCGGTGCAGATGTAGTGGAAACCTTTTTCTTTCATTGTTTAGAACTCATTTTCCAACTTCTTTCGCTCTTCTTCTCTCTGTCTTCTTTTTTCTGAGCAATAAAAATCTTCTCCTACAGTTGTAATTCTTAATTCAGTTTCACTCGTATAGCCCCAGTGGGGAACACCCGAGATATATAGGTCTTGCTTTAATTGGGTGACTACCTGTGGGGTGAGTAGATAATATTTATGCTCTTCACTATATCCTCCAGAATCCCCATCATATGCCTGGGTCACTTTAACATAGGGCTTAGTCGGATTAGAAATGGATATAGTAGAAAAACGGGTATGATTCCCTTGAGATTTTCCGACAAGTATCTCTAGTACGTCTAGTTTATTCTCTAGAGGAGTTTCATTTTCAAATCTCAACATAGCATAAAACAATCAATAGGCTTATTAAAAATTTATATAGTGGAGTGGTCATCTCTGAGGTAAATAAATATCAGGAGAGGATTCTAAAGAAAAGGGGGGGTGTAGTCTGAATTTATTCTCTTTTTCCCGTTCACTGGTGCGACGGCCAGGCCTGCGACGTATAGAAGCCTTTGGCTTCTTCATAGGGCAGGTAGCGCTTCATCTTGAACCACTGCTTGATCCAATTTTGTAAGACGTATGTTTCCTGGTACAATTCTTTCTTCCGGTCTTCGAGCGTTTTCTTGTAGACCTTCTGCGCAAAAAGGTCCTTCACCTGTTTCAAGATAGCTTTCTTTTCAAACTCCGATTTGTATTTCTCTTCAATGAAGGCGCGGATAGTGATTTCCATCTCCCCTTTATCTGCTTTAATCTTCCGGCCCTCTTTGACGATTTCGACAGAAGACATGCCGATGACGCGGTAATTGATATCCCAGTAATATTTGAGAAACGGCGCTTTTTCCGGCTCTTTGACGGGCCGCCAGCGGATCCACAGCTCTTTTGCGCCGGTGCGATCGATGCGTTCTGCATATAACGTTTCCCAGTGGTCAAAATCGAAATTTCCATCGTTCGTTTCACCATGCCAGCCTTGGTCGGTGAGCCATTCCTTAAAGTTTTCGTAAAATGCTTTGAGGTCAAAAACATCTTTGTACTTCACTTTCATCGGGCTGAAAAGCGGAAAGAGCGTAATAAGGTTGGCAATGGGCTTTTTAGGCATGGGTTTAGAGAAGAAAATGAGGTATTTAAAGGTTTAGACGCCGCTGCAGCATCGTATATGCCATCCGCCCGAGAATTCGGGCCATCTCTCCAGAAGTAAGAGGTTCAGTAGCCACCTGAACTTTCTTTTTGCGGATAGCTTCAATAACTGCTTTTTCCGTCCATGCGGCATCAATCAGCGTGTAGGTTCTCCCGAGATCGCTCAGATCGTGCACGTCGGAATTACCAATGACTGGCTTGCCGAGCTGCCGTGCCAAACGCAGGGTTTTCTGGTTGGGATTAAGCACTCGCGTGTAAAAGAACGAATATTCCCAGGCATCGAAAAGGTCTGGGTATTTGAGAATAATATCATCAAGGCAGGTGCTGGTGTAATGAAATGGATGCGGGGCAATGACTAAGATATCTGCATGCCTCTCTTTGAGCCGCTGGAGGTCTGCAAAAGTCTTTACTGATCCCGCTTGCTCTGGAGTAATATTATAAATGAGCGTGTGCTTCCCCTGCAGCGTCATTTCCATCCCCTGCAGCAGCAGAATGCCTTTTTCTCGGGCATAGTTTTTGGCTTTGATGTCTTGGTAGATATAGTCATGGCAGGTAATAGCAAGTACTTGGAAGCCTTGCGCAGCAGCCCGATCAATAAGGCTATAGGCAGAATAGCGGATAAACGTATCGATAGGATCGCCGCGGATATGGGTATGCAGTTCGGCTTTGAGCATGGGCTTACGCACTTTTGATTATTGCTTCCTCTCATTTTGCTCCTGAAAGCTTTAAATATATTCTGTTATCGTGTTCCTGTTTATGATAATTGGCGTCGTAGGAAAAGCTAATGTCGGAAAAAGCACTTTTTTTAAAGCGGCAACGTTAGCGGAAGCAGAAATTGCTAATTATCCCTTTGCAACCATCAAGCCGAATACTGGCATCGGTTTTGTCAAAGTGGACTGCGCCGATAAGGATTTTCAGAAACAATGCCACCCCAGAACGGGCTATTGCCTGAATCATAAGCGCTTTGTGCCGGTGCAGATGATTGACGTTGCCGGCCTTGTGCCCGGAGCGCACGAGGGAAAAGGCATGGGCAATCAATTTCTTGATGATTTGCGGCAGGCCGATGTGCTGATTCATGTCATCGATGCGGCGGGCTCGACGAATGAGAAAGGGGAGCCCATCCAGCCGGGCAGCCATGATCCGGCTCGCGATATTGAGTTTCTGGAAGTGGAACTGGATTTATGGTACGCCGGCATTTTGCAGAAAGGCTGGGAGAAGTTTGCCAGAACGGTTGTACAAGAACGGCAGCCGATTCATCTGGCGCTCGCGAAGCAGCTCTCCGGATTAAAAGTGACGGAACCGATGATTGATGAAGCGTTGAATCTGCTGCAGCTGGATCGGGAGAAGCCGCAGTACTGGACGGCGCAGCAATTGCAGGCTCTCGCCACGTTATTGCGGCAGAAAACCAAGCCGATGATCATTGCGGCTAATAAATGTGACCTGCCTGCTGCGGCTGAGAATCTGCAGCGATTGCAGCAGAAATTTCTTCAGTATACTCTCGTTCCCTGTTCTGCAGACAGCGAGCTAGCGTTGAAAGAAGCGGCCAAAGCCGGGTTGATTGCATATGTTCCGGGAGAAAAGAGCTTTTCGATTATTCAGGGAGGGAAGTTAACAGAACGGCAGAAGAAAGCCTTGGAATTCATTCAGCAGAATGTTTTGGAGCGCTTTGGCAGTACGGGCGTGCAGCAGGTGCTTGATGAAGCGGTCTTTAAGCTGCTGGGGTATGTGGCCATCTTCCCTGGCGGGGTGAGCAAGCTGGAAGATTCCGAAGGGCGATGCTTGCCAGATTGTTTCTTATTGCCGCCGAAGAGTACCGCTTTGGACTTTGCGTATAAACTGCACACGGATTTAGGCAAGAACTTCATTTGTGCGAAGGATGTGCGGACCAAAAAGACGGTCGGCAAGGAGTATATGCTGAAGAATCGGGACGTGATTGAGATTGTGGCGGGAAGGTGAGAGAATATATTGAGAACTATTTAACACGCTCTAAGATTATCCCTTGGTAGAATGCGCCTTTTTGCTCTTCTTTTTCTCTTCGCAGGTTTTCAAGCTCCTCTTTGGTAAGGTATTGGCAATGTGCTAGTGCAGTGACCACTTAA
>Ga0209542_10004590_pt1 | contig 28209 bp, 29 predicted proteins | sample RifCSPhighO2_01_FD_184028 | JGI IMG/M metagenome (GOLD analysis project Ga0209542, IMG submission 184028) | Soil microbial communities from Rifle, Colorado - Rifle CSP2_plank highO2_0.1 (SPAdes) (version 2) | ecosystem: Environmental > Terrestrial > Deep subsurface > Rock core/Sediment ...
TAAAAACTTGAAAATAAGTAATCTCATCATTTTAAATTGAATCATTTTTATTTTTTACTTGAACATTTTGTAATATTCCTTTTTCTTCTATAGTTTTTCTTCTCCCTGGATTCGATAAGCAGTCTCCAGGTTTATAATTTTTATTTTTATAATCCATATCATAGAGTAAAATACAAAAAGCTTCTTTAGAGAGGTCAATAATTACATTTCCATGCGGAACAAGTCTTCCTTTTCTGAGTTCAAAAGGTCCTTTATCAGTCACAGTAACATCAACAGATCTTAAAGCATCAGATTCCTGATCTATATATGAAACTTGTAAAGTCGCACCACAGCCAAATTCTTTACTATTCACAGCAGCAGTAAGTTGGTTATTACTAAAAAATTTAAAATTTTTATTTTTTAATTTATTTCCGCAGGCAACAGGTCTGCCTTCTAGTTTTTCCGGATAAAAAGATGCCTTGCCATTTATTTTATTGCCTGAATCTTGAATATTATCAATGATAGTAAATAAATCATCGCTATTTGTATAGGCGCATTTTTTGTTTAAATCATCATACATACTGGCTCCATTGGATAAATCAATTATCTGATTCTTACAGTCATCATCTATAGAAATAATTGGACAAGCCTCTTGAACCTGTCTTCCAGTAAGTAAACCGGGATCATATATCACACTGCCAGATGCAGTAGAACATTCTTCTCGAGAATTTAAATTTAACGCAGCAACAGCATCACCGGCAGTAGTTAATACATCAGATGGATTATTCTGAATTGGGTTCAGAGTTGTAGTAGTTATTAACAATAAACCAATATTTTCAATAAATTTTTTAATTTCACCAAATTTTACTTGTCCATGTTCTATTCTCAAAGTAGATCCTCTAGTATTAACGTTAATCAGGATAATCTCATCATCATCTGAAGAGTCTTGTCCATTCTGTATATTGTTTAGTAATATAAGAACACCGTTTAAAAAGTTATTTTTTTCCTTGCTCATTTTGTTAAATATGTCCTTATAGGAATCATCCTTAATCAGCTGGTCAATATACTCAGTTACAGACTTATATCCATTTAGTCCTTTAGTAGACCAGACCCATTGTCCATTTTCAAATTTAAAGATTATGTTCGGTTCATCAAAGAATGCATCTTCTTCATATTCAAATTCTATTTTTGTTGGATCAGTGTTGGAAAATGTTTCACTAATCTTGTCCTTAAATGTTTGTGCATTTGTCGGGATCGCAAGTACGCCAAAGTCATATAAGTTCTTGAATGATTTAGTCAGAGCCTTGAGATTATCAAGTTTATCACTGCCATGTTCAAAATTGATAAGCGAACTGCTTTTATATTTTATTTCCAGATTATTATCTTTAAAATAATCATTTCTCCGGATAAATTCCAAGAAAGAATTAATCCCTTGTTTGAAATCCTTTTTCTTTAACTTGTTGATTACCTCATATCCATTGCTGTTCAATAATTTTGTATAATCAATATCATCCAAAATATCAGCATATTCAGTCTTACCAATAGTTTTCCATTGCCATTTTCCATTAAAGAACTTGAAAGATAATCTAGGGATTCCCTCTCCAATATGTTCAAACTCAAAATTTCCTTCATAAACATCAAATTTAATAGTGAAATATTCACCACTATCCCTGTTAGGTTTTTCATCTGTTCTTATTGCAAGTGCCTTAAATCCAGGGCATTCAACAAACGATCTTTTGGAAACCTCTGCAGGAGTTTTAAAAGGCTTTCCACAGCCAATGTCCACCTTATCATCACTATAAAAAACATTAAAACTTAAATCCTGAGGACCAACAAGAACACTAGTTGGTTGGTCTGGTTGAAGGATTGGTACATCAAAAGGATTAGTGTAAACACCAGTATCAGGTTCATTAAAAACAAAAATAAAATCCTTGATTACAAATTCTTCGTCTTTCGAAAAGCCTGAACAAGTCCACAAATAGCCATTGTCCTCTTTTTTGCATTTCCCGTTAATTGTTCCACGAATTTCATTAGGATTTATTCCACTACTATTATCTTGCTGTGTTCCTTGATTATTGTTAGGTTCTTGTATATTTCCATTATTGTCTGTCAGAGTAATTGGATTACTCCTGCTTACAATCAATTTGATGCTACCTCGTACAAATTTATATTTAAAATCATTATTTCCATCTTTATCGATATCATACACATATTCTTTATCAAACGCAACAGAACCAGAGGCAATAACAACATCATTGAATTTTACAGTTTTAATCTGGCCATTTTCATTTATAACAGTCATGAAATATTTTTCATTCTCAAATTTAACCATAAATTCGTTTAATCCATCTTTAACAACCAGCTCTTGGCAAACATTAATTATATCCAAATCACAATTGATGGATTTTGTCTTTAAGATTGTAATTTCCCTGTCAATCCATAATTTCATCTCATTGATTTCATTTCTCAAATACCTGACTTCACCCTGTCCAGAATCAGTGACAATATTCAGATTAGCAAGTTTGCCGTCTGTTTCATCTAATGTCTCTTTAAGTCTTTTTATATCATCTTCATTAAGGAAATCAACTACTGAAGGAGATTCTCTTTTAAAGTATGAAATGAAATTTTCTCTTCCCTTTAATAATTTTAATTCAGCTATTGAAATAAGATTCTTTGCAGTTGATATATCGCCAAAATCTTTCTTGATATTTTCAGTGTCAACAGTTCTTGCCTGTATTATCCTTTCAAATTCATCAGGTTTGCCCTTAGAAATGGTCTGAATATCTTCAACAGCCTTTTCTTCAAGAAAATCAGCGCTTATGCTGTCCTTGATGCTTTGCAGATTTATCCAACAGCTTCCAGCATCAGCCCCACTTATCTTATCAATACCGCAACTGCCAACTACCTTCCAATCCTCTTCTCTTCCTGTACCTTTTCCAGGATTTAAAGCACCACATTTTCTTTCGATACCATTTGAAAAAGCTCCGAACTTTTGTTCGGCATAATTATAATCAGTGCCTGCTTCTCTCCTAGACTGTCTTGAAGTTACAACATCCCCGCTGAAAGCACCGCTTCCTCTTACAGCATTATATGCATAAATACTAGTCTGTCCTTCCTTATAACCCTCGCTATAAGTACTAGTACATTGCTCAGATGTTTCAATATTCTTGAGAGCTTGGCTGCTTGCAACATAATCACTCAGTATATTTAATCCAAAATCAGTGCTTACCTTCCCAAAATTGCAATTAGGAGGGTTTTGATTTATCTGAATGCATATCTTGCTATATCCGCTAGGCAGAACAAGATCAATGTTTTCTACAGCAGCTTCTCCTGAATTCAACCTTTTTTTCTGGGGATTTGTAATATAATTAATACCCAGTTCAGGATCCTGTAAAAAAATACTGTATTCAATAAATCCTCTGTTAAATAAATCGATATTATTATCTCCGGCATATACATGATAAAAAATTGAATATGCACTGGTCTTAACTCTTTTTGTGCTATATACTTTTTCATCAAACCATGCAGTATATTGCACTGGATTTTCAGGTTTTCCTAGCTTGTTGAATATATCTCCTCCTGGGACAGAAGAAAATATAGCTCTCCTGCATATTGTAGTACCAACATCATTTACATCATATGCCCTGAAAACTGTCAATGAATTCTTTGCATAATCATTTACAAAAAAGCTTGCAGTATCCTTGGCATTCTTATAATTATCTGCAAAGTCCAGATATTCTCCTCCATTATTATCTCCTGTTCCTCCTGTGAATATATGCTTGACATCAAAAATAGCGCCTGATGTAACCAAAGGTACTATATTCTTCCAGACAAACTCACACAAGTAAACTCCTGTTATTTTGTCGCACAGCCCAACACTTCTATCTTGATCTCTGGCAGTCTTTAAGCATTGTCCATATGCATTAAAAGTACTTTCAAGATTCTTTAAACCTGCACTTATACCAGTCAGGCAAACAGTTCCTCTGGGTAATCCTAAAATTGCACTGCCGACAATTCCTGTCTGGATTGGATTATCAATATGCACTTTTCCCTTTAAGTCAAATCTCGAACTTGGACAGACAACAGGGTCGCAAAACGTATACAATGTTTTACATTCAGGGATAGACATGAAAAACTCGCATTGCTGGGATTGTTTGTTCACAGCATTTCCAGTTAATACTTTTATATCCTCAGATCCTATTCTAAGATTTTTGGCATTGCAGTTCTTTACTAAATCAAAATTCTTTGGTCTTATAAAGTTTGCAGCAGCAATATACTCTGGATCATTCGGATTAGTGAACACAACAACTATCTTATCAGATCTGTCATTCATCATAACTCCGTCTCCGGCATTGATAACAACAATCCTCATGGGTTCATTGTTTAATGTGTAATCTCCCGGTTGTATCTCCAGATAATTTCCTTCATTTCCATTATAAGGATATGGTATTGCTGTAATCTTGCAATTATCAACCCGGATTTGTTTGTTTGAGATATAATTTCCAAATCCATCTCTATCAACAATATTCCTAATCGAAATTTGATCTATTTTATTATCACTGTTCACATCAGCATTAGCAGTTCTGGTAACAGGATTATAGTTAGTTGCAGGAACAGGCTTCCCGTTTAAATCTAAGACAGTATACAAATTCCCTGTTTTTGTGATTTGGTCAACATAGTAAACAGAATTTGACTGGACAACTCTTGATCTATCAAAAGCCAATATCTGTTCATCGCTCATAGCATTAATCAAATTATCATCTAATCTCAATGATTGTTTGTTAGCCATAAGGTCACTCTTTATCGTTTTAACCTTCTCCTGATTGCTGTTTATTTGTTTTAATCTTTCTGCAAAATTATGTTTAGAGACTTCGTTAGTCATGCTATTACTTAAAAGATCTTGTATTTCCTGGTCAGATAAATCTCTTAAGGCATTTTCATTAATCTTCTCATTTCCCAGAACAATATCTTGGCCTTCAACACCGATAACTCCTGCCTGTTTTAAGAGGTCTTCTCTATAAGCTCTTATACTTTCTTGTTTATTAACATCATTAGGTGCAATTTTCCCTACATTCTTGCGATATTCAGAAAATTTATCCAGATTTTCAGTTACTTTCTTAACGCTTTCTTCAATATCATTCTGATTTTTTTGCAAACAACCTATCTTATCAGCCTCATTAGCGCATTGATTGTTCAGATAACTCTGGACAACATTCTCTCTTGCTATTAACCTGTTTTTTGCACCAAAACCGTTTTTAATAGTGTAATAAGTACCTAAAACAAAACAGATTTTGCTGAGCCATGTTATTATTGTATCAATCTTGCCTGAGATTGTATGGAGTTTCTTTGCTATGTCCTCTGCTCTTTTTATATTGCTCTCAATCTTTTCTGGGCTTAATTGTATTCCTCTCTTCTCAATCGGCAGGTGTATAGTAAACTCAGTGCTAGATCTTGCTAAGTTTGAATTGGGAATTATCATTACTTTCGCTTCCTTGCTAGACTTTGCATTTATTTCTATCAATCTTGCTATAAATCTTGTATTGTCAACACCATTAATTGTGATGTCAGCTCCTTTTTTAAGCTCTAATGGTCTATAAGGATAGTTCTTCTGTACAAGTTCTACACTGTCCTCAAGAATCTTATTGACCTTGTATTCAGTATTCTCAATATCATCATTAAAATGATACAAACTTGCAATCGGAACATCATTTGTATTTTGTCTTATAGATATCTTGGCATTCGCATTCTGGTCAGGTTTTACTTGATCAATATTCTCTAAGGTCACGCTGACCCTATCATCTGAGAAACTGGCTCTGCTAACATCCCAGTTGCCCATTAATTCAATCTCTTGTATTCCTTGTTCAGTCACAGGTATTGCAGCAGCATAATCAGGATAATCATGCAAAAGCTTCCTGTAATAGAAAGCAGCTTCACTGTTTATTCCTAAATCCTCATAAATTCTTCCAGTCCTATACAATGATTTGGCAGCAATTTGATTTCCTTTAGCATCTGAACCATAAGAATCTTTTTCATCAGGATACTGCTCAATTATTCTTCTATATTCCTGGATTACATCATTGAAATTGTTTATAGAACCATCATTCAATGATTCAATCTTTCTTAAAGTAATGGCCCCTGTTACAGTATTAGCATTATTTCCGGTATTTCTATTAGCTCCTGCATTAGCATTAACTTCTGTAATCATAATATTGCTTGACTTATAATATGAAGCATAAGAATTGATTTTTGTTGGATAGCTTATGATTTCATTAACTTTATTTTGTTTTTTTCCATCGGTATTAAAATAAGGAGAATTTCTATAAAAGCTTATTGAGTTTAACAAATCAACATTAATCTTTTCCTTAACCTGTTCCCATGTGGGGTTATCAATGCCTGTATTAATTATAGCCTTATCTATAGTGCCTTCTCCCCCGTTGTACGAAGCCAAGGCAAAATTGATTTTTTCATTTTTACCTTCATATCTGTTCAGCAAAACATTCAGATATTTTATACCAGCATTTATACTTTTTTTACCATTTGTTCTTTCATCTAGATCATCACAGTTAGCATTATTACATAGATTGTATTGAAAAGCTGTAGAGCTACAGAATTGCATCAGGCCGAGACAGCCAGTTTTGCTACCAACATCCTCTATACCTCTGGATTCCACTGCAATAACCCCCATTACCAATTCCTTGGTTAAAGCTCTATTAACAGATGTTGTTGGTGATTTAATATCTTTGATAGCATTGTCCACCGTTGTTCCCCACTTGTTTTTTACATTATTAGCAATGTTATCATCTGCACCAGCGATACTGCCAATATCAGGTCTAGTCAAATTATTATCAGCAGTTGCTGGTATTGTTGTCTCAGTAACTCTTGCAGCCCCAACACTTTCTTTAATCAGCTCTTTCCTCTCAAGTGTTTTTTTATTTTTTAATACGACTTTCTGCCTGACAATTAACTGTCCGCTTTGATCATCAAAAAAATTCTCAGATGTTATCTCATCTATAATCCAGAAGCTTCCGGAATAAAGCTGCTCGCCTTTGCTTAAAACAACCTTGTCACCATTGATATTGAATATTGCCCTGTCTCCTTTATCTCTGATATCAGTCAGCTGAATCTTAAAATTGCCAAGATTATTGCTCAAAATCCCAAATCCAGGACGTAATGATAAAACCTGTGATGTTCCACCTTCCTGTAATTGAATATTATTCTGTATTAATCTGTTTCTTCCAGCAAATACACTGAATGTGGCAGAATTAGCACTTATATCTCCCAATCCTATAGCGCCCTGACCTTTCCAGAACAACTTCTTATTATCATTGATGTCAAGAACAATATCCTCCTGTGTAATCCCAAAACCAGTATTCAGGTCATATCCAAGATCAGCGCCCATCTCTATAGTAAGTTCTTCTAAGAAAGCATTTTTCCTTGGTATCAGTTTAGTCCATGCATCATCCTTGCTCTTTAAGATTAAGCTTTTTGCCTGATCATTAAGGATTTTAATTGTTTCAATTTCACTTATGTTATTTAATGTATCTCCTAATATTCCAATAATCTCATCTTTTTTGAATTTGGGAAGGTCAGAAAATGTAATTGTATCTTCAAGAGGCAGATGTTCTCTAGGCAATGGCTTAAGATAAACAACGACAAAACCCAAATCATCCAGTCCAGGTATTTCAGGTGGAAAATATCTTGTGCCTGCAATAAACAAGGATTTAGCATTTGCATGCTCCGGCTTGCTTTTTACATCTTTTACAAAAACCCTGCCGTTTTTTATCAATGGTTCAAGGTTTGGATCAATTGAATATCCCTTTAAATTGACAAAGACAGGCACGATTCTTCCCTCGCCAAGCAAGTTATCAGTCAAAACAGTAGGTTCATAATTGTCAACCTGAATCACAATAGGCGAATATTCCCGGTTCTGTAAATTCATATTTTGCCCAGGAATTTGAGAGCTTATATCTCCAAAAGTAGGTCTATTTAAATCACTGCTTCCTGAAACCTGAGCAAAAACAACAGCACTATCAATAGTTGACATTAGCATAACAATTATCAAAAACAAAGCAATTCCTCTTATTTTTTTATTTGTCATTTTATCTCTGAAAGTCATATGTTCCAAAAGTAAGGTTTGAAAATGTTCTCTCCATGCTGTCATAGCTGTTAGGTACACCTAATGTACTGGTATCAATAACTAATTCTGTCTTATCTTGTAAATCAAATTGTGTGGCAAACATTGTAAACTTGCTTCTGCCAATAACAACACTGTCAAGATTAAGGTCATCAAGCTGAACATCAGCACACTCTTCTTTTTTAAACCCCATAAAGCTCAAAATACTACCTCTGGGGATCTTAACACATTGTTTCTTCTTTTCGCCTTTGATAACAAAATTCCCTTTTTTTGAGATAGTAACAGAAACATCATAATCTCCTTTAATTAAATCAGCATTTTTTATATCAGGATAATTTATACTGCTTGAAAATTCTCCATCTAAGATATTGAATGATATTAAAGCTTCTTCTTCACTTCCTAACTCAAGACCATTATTCAAGACTTTAATCGGTTTGTTATATATTTTTTTGAGGTTAACAGAAATCTCTCCAGGATTGTCTGTAGAAAATTCAGCCTTTCCGGTATAGTATTCCTCTTTGTTTGCAAGAACAAAGCCATTAAAGCAGTTAGGGAATTTTTCTTTCAGTACACCATTTTCAGTTTTTCCGATATCACATACAAAACCAGAACATTGATAGCTTACTCCAGCACCATCAATAGGTTTATTCATTTCATCTAACACAGAAACAGAGATTTCATTAATTCTGTTATTGCAAAATCTGTCATTTAATCCTATTTCCGGATAATCTGTGATTATTATATTTTCTCTCGGTTGATTGTTTTTTAGAATTACTTGCATAGCATACTGGAAAGTATTTCCACTATCATCGCTTACACTGATTAATACTGGATATCTTACACTATACACATAATTGTAATACTGCAGACATAAAAGGCTTAAGAAAGGATTCCTGTTTCCTCCAGCTGTATTGCTTGTTCTCAGGATGTTTCCTTCTTTTGGATTTACATCTAGATAAGTCGGAAAATTCTCAGAATAGAGGAAATTAATACTCACATCATCTGATTTTATGTTGGTCATGACATTTTTCCATAGATAAAATTTATCGCTTTGATCGTATTTTGTTCCATCAACCTTGAACTGTGGTATATTAGCTGCCATTATTTTCCTGAAATCTCTGTAAATATCCTGATAGTTCCATGTTTTTGCAGAACAGCTAAACTCAAGCCCATATATCGGAATCTCATCCTTGTAAAGGCTCATGATATCAAATGTTTTATCTTCAAAGAACAGATTTCTGTTTTCAGCATCAAATGTATTCTTTGCGATTTTGTACATTCTCCCAAGATTCGAATCAATCGCAAGATTAATAGATTCAATTCTTTGATCCAGTCCCTTATAGCTTATGTCAAATGAGGTTTTTATTTTTACTATCACAGAATTATCTCCTATCATAACATCTGTTTTTGTATTCTTAAAATTTGAAATTTCATAATCCTGGAAAAAAGTTGTATTTGCCAGGCAGGAGTTTATATTGTCATTTAGGTATTCACCAAGTTCAATCTCCATCTCTTTTAGCTTAGGGATTTCAGTTCTTTTAATCCCATTGTTAGTCTCATAAAACCAATATGGAACTTTTAGTGCACCATTTCCAAAAACATCCAGGTTCCTTGAAAAAGGCAGCATGGGATTGATAGGTTCATCATTCAACAGAACCTTGATATATCCTGCCTGAAGACTCATTTTCAGGATTCCGTCTTGAGTCAAATCATTTAAGCAGCTGTCAAGATATGACTTGACAGGCTTTATAGCTTCATTGAGGATTTGTTCATTTTCTTGTTGGTCAACATCATATCTAAAGATATAACTTCTGAAGCTAAATATCACTACTAAAACAGCAACTATTACAATTCCAAGAACAATCAAGATAGTAGCTTGCCCTTTTTTTTCACTCATTTGTCCTCTTTTGCCCTCTTCTTTATAAGGTCCATTATCTCGCTATTTATATCTTTCTTTAATTTTGATTTAAATCTTTCCCACAATTGTTCATCCTCTATAAGAAGGAGGTATTTTTTCATTCATCTTTTAAAATAAAAGCTAATATTTAAAGCTTTCTTAGTTACTTACTAAGTAAGTTAGTTACTAATAATCAATAAAATACAAGCATATAACACAATAATGGCTTAGAAAAGAAATTTCATATAAAGAATAGGGAATCATATCAGGATTGTAGACGTTAAGTGTTCTTCAAGAATTTTTCATTGTATAAGTAAGAGTAATAAAATGGGCCCAGCAGGACTTGCACCTGCGGTTTTCACCACGTTTACCCAAAATTCAGCTTTTACTGAATTTTACAAGGTGACGTCATAGCTATTGTCTACAGCCTTCTTTTGCTAGCTTTTTTTTAAAAGAAAAGCTATTCTAGACCATGGGCCCTGTATAACTGTTAGAAATTAGATCTTTAAAAATATTTATATAACTATATATTCATGAAATATTTATGAATTATAAAAGGATAGAACAAGAATTGCACAATAGAACTAAAAAGGATAAAGAAGTGCTAGCTATTTTTAGATATGGTTCTTACGCTAGAAAAGAGAATTATAGAGATATTGATATTTGTTAGTATTAGATAAAGAACATCCAAATTTATATATGTCAAAAAAAAAGATTACAATATTTAAAAGAAATGCCTGATTTGATTGATTTGGAGATATTTCAGCAATTGCCAGTTTATATAAGAATTAGAATATTAAAAAAGGTAAGATTATCTTTTGTAAAAATGGAAAAAAAATATATGAAACAGCTTTTCAAACAATAAAAGAGTTTAATATATATGAAAAGGTGTATAATATGTATCTGGAAAATATTGAAAATAGATAAAAAAGGATATTGTCAAAAATTGATGAATTAGATTCTCATTTAGATGAGTTTGATGATATTAAACCAAAAGGTTTCGAAGAATATGAATCTTCAATAAAAGACAAAAGAGCATGTGAAAGATTATTGCAAATCTCAATAGAAACAGTTCTTGATATTTGTAACATTATAGTTTCCAATTTAAAACTTGGAGTACCTTAGATGAAGATGAAATTTTTAAGGAGTTATCATGTAAGAAGGTTATATCTAAGGACATGGAAAATATATTATCGGGTATGAAAAGCTTTAGAAATATTCTAGTCCATAAATATGGAGAAATAGATGGCGAATTAGTATTTGAAGATTTGTCTAATTTAGAAGATTTTGAAAAATTTAAAGAAGAAATACTAAAATTTATGAAATCTAAATAAAAATAAGCCTCAAGCCGGATTCGCACCGGCGACCTATACAGCAATTTTTCAATTTCTGCTGACATGCTCAGTTACAAGGCAGTTAAGCTTATTTTTGCTCTGGCTAACTGAGCTATTGAGGCATTATAGTTAAAAAGTTAAGAAATACGCATCTTTAAATACATTTTGTCAGGATAGTATCTTGTCAATACAAATCAAGTCAAACAACTTAATATTTTATTTAGCCAACTCCATGATTCTAATCTCTGCAACGTCCAACGGATAAATCCTTTTCATATTGTTCTTCAGTTCCTTCTGTAGCTTGTAATTAATTAAATCAAAAACTAACTCGTCATAGGAAATTTTTGATATGTACTTGTTCAGAAATTCTCTTGCACTTAATCTTAGGTTGCTTAAAATGCTCTTCTTAACCTTATTCTTGGTTATAAGCAAAGGTTTTACAATTACAGATAAGTTATCTTTAGTCTTATAGATAAGAGAATCATCCACCCTGTCTTTTCCTAGTTTAACAACTCTTCTTACAAATGCCGGGAGTATTTGATAGCCATTGAGCTTTGTATATGCTTTCTTGTCTTTGATTTCATTTATAACCAGCTTTATCCTGACATTCTGTGTCCTGGCATCATTAGTCAATGCAGCAAGATTACTATACAAAACTCTTCCTACCAAACTATCTTCATTAAAGCATATTGTCTCTCCTATTAAAGATTCATTAAACTCTTTGCTTGCAAGTATGTCAAACCATTCCTTTTTCCTCTTGCTCAGTTTTTCTTGTTTTAACTCTGCCATTTGATTAGGATTTAAATTGATAACATTTAAAATACTTATCTTTGGGCCATTTCCATGCTATTTAAAACCTTTGTCGCTCTGTCAATGAACAATTTTTCTTCATCCCTTTTTATTAATCCACCACAAGCCTGTTTATGCCCTCCTAAAGTCCCATAATCTGGTGCAATCTGCATCAACACCTCTCTTAAATCAATGTCAACTTTCCCGCTTATCCTAGCACTTATCTTGATACTATCCTCTCTATAAGCCATACCTATCAGGACCATATTGCCAAGATTATTGTTTTTAGACAAAATAGTCATCAAAGTTCCAATAATAGTGTCCCTGATATTATCCTTGGCATTTATTATGATGTAACAATCACTTTTAGGAAAATCATTGATATTGTCATAATAGTAATTTAAAGCATTGATAATCTCAATTCGATAGCTCTTTAGCAATTCCTCAGCCTTAGATCTGATATTTTTGTTTCCGAAGCACAAACCAACTCCGATTGAAAAAGCATCCATTCTTCCGCAGCAGTTTAAAACAGTGCTAAACTCTCTTGCATCTTTTATAATACTATCATCTTCTTCGTCTTTCAGCAAATACAGGTCTCCGATTACATCATCAGGGTCTTTTTCTATCCCCATTCTTTTCATAATAATTCCAGCAATCAATCTTTGCATCTCTTCTTTGTCAAGATCAGTTAGCTTCCTGTAATGTTTTCCATTATTGATGTCTATGCCTAACTCATTCAAGAAATTGACAGCACCATCTTCCTGTCCGGAAACACCAGGAATAAATGGATCGCTGCTGTACTGCAATACTTTATGTATCGCTCTTGACTGATATCCAAAAAGCTTTAATCCTTTTTTAATCTCTATCTTACCGCTGTTTATAGCATCTTGTAATATTATGCTGTTTAATCCCTTGTTTAAGCATTGTAAATCTCCGATAGCCCCTATCAAGGCAAGATATGACAAATCAACATTTCTTTTGTTTAAGAACTTTATAAATAAATAAACAACACCAGCGCCTGAAACATAATTATAGTCATTTTCATTTATTAGTTTTGGGTTTATATGTACAATATTCTGACTATCCAAGGCAAAGTCATTTTTATCAATCTCATGATGATCAAGGATAAAGATATTTTTATCTTTGAAGTGTTTTTTTATTTTACCAAGATATCCTGATCCTAGATCAGTGAAGATAAAAGTCTCATAATCCTCTTTTGCAAGATCTTCGATTGTCTTGTCATCTAATTGCTTAACATTGCTTGCAACAAATTTATATTCATCTCTGCTTAATGCTATTATTAAAATAGAACCGCTTGTTAAACCATCAGCATCATTGTGTGTTATTATCCTTAACGGCTTATTCTTATTTAGAACCAAAAATTTATCAGATCCATTTTTTATTAGATTATCCATCTTAGCTTACTATCAATTTTGCTTTTTCTCTGTCATATTTCCAATTTTTTGGCAGTTTATCAGTTCTTTTATAATACTTGATTAAGCTGTTAATCTTGCTTTCTGTCAGCATAAGCCCTCTCTTGGCAAAATTATCATTTTTGTTTTCTTCCATATGCTTCATGATATTTATCTGTTTTTTGATTAAAAACTGTAAGTCTTCAGGTAATTCGCTCAATAGATTATTTTTTTCCAAAATATCATTCATTTTTTTATTTAGCACTCTGCTTACATTTGGAATGCCATAGGTATCTCTTAAAACCAAGCCGACTTGACTTCCTGTTTTCCCAGATTTGGCTATCTTGACTATAAGCTGTTCAATCTCTTCTTCACTATATCTCAACCAGCTTATCTTACTCTTTGTGAAGGGTTTTTTACTCCCTGATTTTCCCCTGGCCCTGGAATGCATCTTTGCCATTCTGATCTATCGCTTCTCCAAAATATCTAAAAATAATTTAATATACATAACTGTACTTGGATCATATATAAACATATTTAAAATATAATCATCATTTTCTTCTCGATTGTCAGGTTTTATTTTGACTTTCTGCAGATTCATTAAAAAATCAGTTTCAGCATTCCTAAATGCAAAGCCTTCTATTCTTTTAGTGAAGTCAACAGATCTAATCTTAAGTTTTTCTCTGAAAAAAACCTCTTCTCCAATATCATAGAAAGCGACACCATATCTAGACTGATCTCCTGGATAATATCCATCAATAATAACACCATTTAATCCATTGTCAACATAAGGTAAGCCTGGATTTTCATTTAATCTGATAGTTGTGTTACAGTCTCCAAAATCCAAAGTTGATATGGTATTAAAATATTCTACACTCATTTTGAAATTCCTACCTAGAACTCAGCTAGGTATAAGCAAGCCATAAACCGACCTATCCTAACCATCCTAAAAATGGAATAGATTTATAAAAGTTGCTAATTCCTATGGAAAAGCTTAAACTCTGTAAACAATATCATTTTGTCTTGCTATATCAATAATCTTAATACCCACATCACTTCCTTTTTTAGCTTCATCTACTGATTTATGTTCAATCTGCATACTCTCAACTCTTTGCTCAAAATTTGTTTTCTCTCCTTTAATCAGTATTCTGTCGCCTAATCTCAGTTTATCATTCAGTTTTATTGCTGCAACGCTTATATTTGGGTAGTAAGCAAATACCTTGCCTATTGCCACAGGCTTTTTTGTCAAAGCTTTTCTTATAACTCTTCTTGCTGTTTTTACCTTGCTTCTCCTTACTATTTTAGCAATCTTTCTTTTTCTAGCAACTCTTATTTTTGCCTTTTTCCTCTTAACAGTTTTTCCCCTATTTTTCATGATTAAGATAATAATTTTCTAGTATAAAAAATTAACTAGTCCCGGGAGGATTCGAACCTCCGTCAATGGCTTTCTTCAAGCCCCAAAGGCCACTTTAAGGACTTTAAGTTATCCTTGACCAATGTCCTCCACAATCTAGACGACGGGACTATCCAGATATAGAAACAAAAATACCTTAAAAAACTTTGCATATTTGAAAATTATTTTATGCTTTTATACATTTAGAAGTATATTCATCAAAGCTAAAGCAGATCTCTTTAGGTTTATTTAATGAAAAAATATAATTAGAATAATGTTCAATTCAAAAGTTCTGATGTAATATAAAAAAAGGAATTAATTCTTTTACTGAAGTATTATTGCCACATCAGTTTATCTGACCTTTCTTTGCTTAATTGTGGCTCATTTATTTTTGTGGATAGATTTGCTGAAAATTTTTTGTTCTTATCTCGTCTATCTGCTCTTGTGTAGCTTCATAATCAGAAAACCTTGATTCAGGATTAATTCCATAGATTATTGATGGATTTCCTACACCATAAAATTGTATGTTAATAGATTTAACAACACATCCAAAAGAATAAGTCTCTCCAATCACTCTATAAATAGCATCTCCTCTTTCTGAGCTAACAAAATTTTTGCCCACTAGAATATCTAATTCTTTTGCCTGTTGCTCTTTACCTTTTAGTTTAGCCTCTTCTAAATATTGGGACACTGTTTTCATACTAATCATATTAAAAATGTTATTTTTAAGGATTATTATAATTCAGAGGATAGATTTAGGTTCGGAATTCTAAATTTTATTAAGCCTTTTCAGAGAATATAACAAGAATAAATAATATATATACATATATATATTATTTATATCTCCCTCTTCTTTCAACCTTATCAAGTCTTTCAATTATTTTACTATAGTTCTTGCTTTTTCTATAACCCTCTAAAACATTATCAAAACATTCCTCAGCATACAGATAATGTTTTGCATTCAATGCTTGTTTCAATAAATGCAAATCAACCGCCTTATCCTCTACTCTATCAGAAATAAAGCTTAAGCCAAAATCAATAAAATATACTTTCTTATTAAAAAGAACCATATTGCTTGTTGTTAAATCTTGGTGTATAATATTATTATCGTGCAATACTGCTATTTCATTACCAATATAAAAAAAAATTTCTTTTTTTTCTTCTTCATTCAAATCATTTAATAAGTCTCTCAATAATTTTCCATTAATAAATTCCATTTTAATCTTCATGCCGATTTCATCAACATTAAAAAGAGATGGGACATTAATTATAGAACTGCACTTGTCTAAAATTTTAGCCTCACTTCTAGTCCTGTATAATCTCAATTTTTTATCAATATCTTTAATCCTGTAGCTCTTAGAAATCCTTTCCTTTATTATACTGTTACCATCCAAAAAAATCTTCGCCTCCGCTCCCTGCTTCAAAAGTTTCATTTTATATTATTCTTCAAACAAATTTAATATTTGAGCTATAATTACAACAAGAAAATAAATGTCATATATAAAGAATTCAATTAAGTCATAACCTTTAGAAAAGCCATATAATACCAATACCAGAGTTAATATAAATGCAATCGCATTCAACGCATCCTTAATTTTAATCATATTAAAATCCTTGCAATATTTTGTATATCAGAAGTATCAATGCGATTATGCCAAGGGTAATACCAATAACACCCAAAGCATTTAGAATTTTATTTTTAGTAGATTTTTCCATTCTATTATTATACTTAATAAGTTTATAAGAATAACGATTATAAAGCGAAAATCTATATCTTAAATCCAGGTATTTTACCCTTGAATTTCCTGGCCAATTTTTCAGGATTTCCACCCATCATTTTCATTAATTTTTTACTCTGTCTATACTGTTTAATCAATTCTTTAACTTCACCAGTACTAGTTCCAGAGCCTTTAGCGATTCTTTCTGTTCTAGATCCATCAATCAGTTCGGGATTCTCTAATTCTTTTTTATTGCAGCTGTCAATAATGTATTTCCATCGCTTTAATTTATCTTCTTGTACGCTTAACATCTCTTTAGGCAGCTTTAATTGCCCAAATCCAGGAATCATTTCCATTAATTTGCTAAACGATCCCATTTTACTCATATTCTCCATCTGCTCATACAAATCTATTAAGTTAAATTCACCCTTCAAAAATTTCTTCTCTAAATCTTTAGCACCTTCTTCAGTTATAGCTTCTTTAGCCTTTTCCAACAAAGCCTCTAAATCTCCCATTCCGAGTAATCTAGAAACAAAACCCTTAGGATTAAAAGATTCTAAATCATCAACCTTTTCCCCAACACCAATAAAAACAATTGGAGCTTTTGTAGCGCTACATGCAGTTAGTGAACCTCCACCCCTAGCAGTTCCATCTAATTTAGTAACAATAACCCCTGTAATGTTACAAGATTCATGAAAAGCCTCAGCTTGCTTCTGAGCAGTCTGTCCAATATCAGCACTAATAACTAATAATCTTTCATCAGGTTTTATTCTATTATTTAGCTCTTTAATCTCTTTTATCAAATCTGAACTTAAAGCATCTCTCCCGGCTGTATCAATTAATAAAATATCAAATTTTGAAAATTCTTTTTCATATTTTTCATATATCTTTAAAGCACTTTTTTCTTTTTTATCAATAAAAACAGGAATATTAATAACTTCACAACCTTGTTTTAATTGTTCTGGAGCAGCAGGTCTATGAATATCTAAACCAATGGCAGCAACTTTATATCCTCTTTTCATATAATACTTAGCAACCTTAGAAATTGAAGTTGTTTTACCACTACCATATAATCCAACAAACATAATCTTAAATGGTTTTTTATTTAATACATTAATTTCACTTTTCTCTTTTCCAAGAAAAAAAACTAATTCCTCATAAACAATATTAACTAAATGTTCTTTCTTAGTTAAGCCTCTTGGAGTTTCCTCTTTTAATGCTCTTTCTTTAATTTGTCTAGTTAAATTAAAAACCAGTTGTACATTAACATCTGCAGAAAGTAAAGCCCTTTGCAATTCTTTAATCAGCTCGTCGATTAGACTTTCATCTACAAAGATACTTTTAGCTACTTTCCTTAACGTTTCTGTTAATTTCTCTCCTAAATTATCTAATACCATATATTTAAATATAAAGAATTAATTTATAAAATATACTAAATCTAATGAGATTCACTTCATTCGTAACGAAATGGAAACGATGGATAAAAAACGCATGGCTGAGGGAAATTATGACACAAGTCGTGGGTTTAAGGCAACCATAAGTCAAAAAGAGCTTCAAGCATTTGAGGAAAGAAAAAATAAAATATTAAATGAATTAAAAGTAAAAATATTAGCAATAATTTGGGAAGCACAAAAAAAGGTATATTGGATCAATTCTAGTTAATAATAATTTTTATTAGTTCGGTAAATCTTTAGAAGATGGAAATCTGATTAAGAAGTAATCTTACGGCCTGTAACAGCAGGCACAATAACTCTACCACTTAAAAATTTCTCCAAAGGACCTTCTGCAAGTTCCATGTTCAATAATGTTAGCCGACCATTACCAAGCATTCTCATCGGTGCTATTGTAACAACACACTCAAAATTATCTGGAGGCATAACATAAGGCATATTAATACGAGTTGCAGTAGGTGCTAATTCCAAAGCCTCACAGGCGATATATACTCCAATATTTGGATTTTGTGCCAGCATATACAATGCCTCTTCAACATTCATAGAGTTGGAAATTCCTGGATTATCAATTTTTGGTTCATGCAATTCTGAACGAAGATCTCGAAAGTCTAAATATGCATCCAGATTATAAGACCTTTCTATTTGGTTCGCATGTTTCATCCTGTTGAAAATATAAGAATAGTAATCTTTCTCTAAGAACACTGCATTTCCGTATGTTTTTACCATTTCATTAACTGCATCTTCAATTGAATGATTACTTGGTATTTTAACAGTAGGATTTACAATCCCGCTTTTAGAAATGTCAGAGGTATAATCTAAAATTGCATCATTCATTGTTGCACGTATAATATTAAAATCTGTAGCAAATTGGGGGAATAATCTCTGTATATAACCCAGATATTTGTTATTATAGTTATATAATATCATTAATTCAGGAGTCACTTCTTGCATATTGAACTTATAAGTATCTTTAGCATGGTTATAACCACTAGATAATCCCGTTCCTAATCCTAAAAGGCCTAATAAAGTACCGGCTGCTATATTATTAAAATCTCGTCTTGTACATACATCTTTTGCCATAATAAACGTGAAAGATAATCCTTTATAAATATTTGTATTTTTACTATTATAAAATGGGTAAGTATTATGTGATCTTTTTTTGGGCATAAAACCCAAGCACATAACTCAAAGCATGGCTCGCTCTTAATGGCTTCTTTAGTTCTGGTGTTAAATGAACACAATAATCTAATTTGTCCCTTGAATCTTGTGTTAGCCCAAACTTCTCATCTCCAAATACCAAAGCAATTCTTCTACTTTGATTTAAAATATCGGACAATTTTTTTTCACTTAAATTAGCGTTTTTAGAAAACCCAACTAAGACAAAATTTTTAGGAAAATCTTTAACAATACTAATCTCCATTTTCTCATAAGGAATTCCCTTAGTCATCTTTTTAGCTTTATTAAATAAAAATTGAAACTTATCATTATTTTCATCTATAATGTACAATGAAATCTTAAATATCCAGCATAACCTTAAAAAATCGGATATTTCAATAACAGAACCCGGTTTCTCAAGTATAACAATAAACCTGCTTAAATCAGAATCCAAAATTTCCTTTTTATTCATTAAGCATATCCTATAAAATATTCTATTGCTTTCCTTTTTAAATTCAGTATAAATATTTATCTCAGCATTTTGCTCTTTAAAATACATATCTTCTTTCTTTAATAAACTATTAATCCTTTTGATGATACTTTTACTGGAAATAGGAATTTTGCTTAAAAATTTAGTTCTGACAAAAAAACTCTTTCCCATAATCTTTTTAACAAAATCCAGGATATCTTTATTAAATTCTTGATAATTTCTTAATTCTCTAAAATCAACACCAATGGTATAAATATCATTTATTTCCTGTATCTTCCTTAAATTATTAATATCAGTATTACACTCCAAGACCAATCGTTTATTATCTTCATTAACATTTCCGAATTTTCTTAATTTTTCTATAAGAAGATTTTTATCTAAATCAAATCTATTTAAAGTTAGTAAATATTTCATCTTAAAAATAAAAAAAGAAATAAGCTATTTAAGCTTTTTTAAAAATAAATTATTATTTTTTACCCATGATCCTAAACATGTTTGTTCCGCAATTTACACAAACACCTTTCATAGCCTTTCTACCGTTCTTCATAGTAGTTTCTTTAGCATCTTTCATCTCACGTTCAACACGGCATTTCATACAACGGGCTTTTACCATCTGATCATCCTCCCATTTAATTTATTTATATATCAATCCTTATAAATAAAAACACTCAAAGTTTCTTATTAAATCTTTCTATGTTAGACAGTATCTCTGATGGATAGGAAATGAAGGTTCAGAGAAACTCTAAAAGTATATCTTTTAGATTAAAAAGTTCGCTTAATATTGCAAATTTGTTAAAAATAATCAAAATTGTGTTAAATTCATCCAAAAACTACTCTCCATTATTTGGTAACTAAAACTCATCGGAGATACTCGTTAGATTCTGTTAAGTTAATTAATGGAAATGAAGGATAAATTTATTGGATAATGACTAAAATCCAATATTTTTCAAAATTTCAACTTTATTGAATTCTTTAAGGTCCGATAATGATTGGCCTACACCTAAAAAAATAATAGGTTTTTTTGTAATATAAGACATAGAAACAACAGCACCACCTTTCTCATCAACATCAGCCTTAGTAAGTATTATTCCATCTATCCCTACGATTTTATTAAAAGTTTGAGCTTGTAATACTGAATCATTTCCTGTAAGTGCTTCACCAACAAAAATTTTTAAATCTGGTTTAGTAACTCTTATTATTTTTCTTACCTCTTCCATCAAATTTTGGTTACTGTGCTGCCTACCTGCAGTATCAATTAAAACAGTATCTATATTATGAGCTTGAGAAAATTTTATAGCATCGAATGCAACTGATGAAGGATCAGCTTTATAGTCTTTAGCTATAACCTTAACATTTAACCTGTCGCCCCATTCTTGAAGCTGTTGGATAGATCCTGCCCTGAATGTGTCTGAAGCAGCAAAAACAACAGATTTTTTATGTTTTTTTAGATAATACGCTACCTTAGCAATTGAAGTCGTTTTTCCTGACCCATTCTGACCTAGAAAACATATAACAAATGGTTTTTCTTGTTTGCCATCAATATTTTTAATTAAATCAATATTTTTAAAACTTAAAATCTCATCAATAGATTCTCTTAAAGAATTATCAATTATTTTCTCAATTTCGTTTCTCTTCAAGGGAACATTAACCAAATCCATCTTCAAATCTTCCTTGATTTTATCAACAACTTCAACAGCAACATTATTTTCCAGTAAGACCAACTCTAAATCAGAAAAAAATTCATCGAATTCTCCATCATTTAATTTTCTTGTTAGAATTTTTTCTTTAACTTTGGCAAAAAATCCTTTTTTCTCGGCCTCTTCTTTTTTTTTTCCTTTTTTATATTCTAATTTTAATTCTTCCTTTTTTTCTTCTTTTATCTCAATTTCCTCTTTTTCTTCACTAATCTCAACAGATTTTTCTATTAAAATCTCTTTAATCTCCTCTTTAGGAACCTCTTTACCTTCTTCTTCAGTTTTTTTGCTGAATCTTTCTACAGTTTCTCTCAGTTTCTTCTTTAAAAATCCAAACATATAACAAGTAATAAAACAAAACAATATATACTTTTCTAATACAATAAGATTTATTAATTAAGACTGAGTAAGTCAGAAGACAAAAAATGTGGTATGCTGCATTCGGTTGGAAAGAGAATCCATTTTCTATAAAGACTAACACAAGACTTTTTGGTTTGGACAGTAAAAAGACTGAATTGATTAACTACATTTTAAGCAGTGACATATGCTTTCTTAATGGCCCCACAGGAGTGGGCAAATCATCGTTAATGAAGCTTATTGAAAAGGAGTTAAAGAACCATAAAGTAATATATCTGGATGCTGCAGAAGTAGACGAAGGATTCAGCATAACAAAATATCTCCAGAAATCCAATAATATATGGAATAAGCTTGCTGGAAAGAAGTTCCCTGATAATGTTGTAATTTTGCTGGATGAAAGTCAGGAATGCGATGCTGATCTGGTTAAGGCATTAAAGCTTCATTGGGATCATGACAACATAAAAAGCATAGTGATAACCCAAATAAACCCAAACCTAGATGGTTTCTCAGAAAGCTTCAAATCAAGGATTGGGAACAGGATAGTGAAAATTGACAGAATACCGAAATCAGACGCTTTTAATCTGGTAGATTTTAGGACAAAAAACAAGAGTCCGTTTGAGAACCCTGCTGTAGAGGCAATAATAGAGTATTCTGATTATAACCCAAGGAAAATTCTCGAGACTTGTGAAATAATATGTGGAAAACTATACAAAAAGAAAACAAAAAATATAAATGTAAGTGATGTGAAAAATGTCCTTAAGCAGTTTGATAATAAAGAAGCAAAGGACTTAAACAACAAGGAAATTGAAAAGAAAAACAAAACAGCAGAAATACAAATTGAGACTAACTTAAAATTAAGTCCTATGGAGAAAAAAATCTTAGATGGGTTAAAATCAGAAGATAAGACAGCACAGCAGCTAGCAGGAACATTAAGCACAACAGAAGGCTCGGTTGGAAAGCAACTGAGTAAATTGATGAAGAAAAAAATGATAAAGATAACTGACCCGGAAAGACCGAAAAGATATGGTATTATCAATCAAAATACTCTTTGATTAGAATAGTTGCATAGCTTCCCTTAGGTAGCCTAAATGAAATTGTTTGTTTGAATTTACCATTGTTCTGCTCATCTCCAGAATATTCTATGGTTTTGAACCCTTTTACATCAGCTAAAATATTCCTGTATACGGTTTCTTCAATAAGTTCAGGCATCTCTCTGATAAGAAAATCCGCTCTCTTTATACCCAGCTCTTTCATAACACAATTGTAATACTTTAAAAATCTCTTATCGATTTCAGCATCAAATCCTACAAGAGGCAGCTTAAAGTTCTTGATTCTCTTATCAACAAAAGTATACATTCCCAAAGAGTATTTTACATTCTTAATTTCTTTATATTTATCCTTAAGATAAGATGACAAAACCTGATTAAAAATATATCCTTGGACTGAATGAATGTAAAATCTTAATAGTCTCCTGTTTTTTCTTCTGAAGTGATTTAAGTCATTAGCTTTAAAGAGCCCGGCAACATCATCAAATCTTCTCTGCAGAATTAGTGTTCCTGTTTCAACATTGTTCTTGGAAAATCTTTGTTCATCAAAGTAATTTATGATAAAGCAAGGTTTTATGGGGCATTTCTGGTCTAGGTTTCTTACAGTAATTACAAATTCATTGCTGTCGTGACTTCCTAAATTTATTCTTCTATTGCCGAAACCGATAAATTTTAGTGAAATATTATGAAATTCAAAATCTCTTTTCTCACCAAGGTTATGTATACTGATATATTGCTCAGTAATTGCCTTCTTGTCTTTATTGCCTGAAAAACCAATCTGTTTGGCATTTAATCCGATCTTGTTGCAGATAATCTTTATAGCATCACTAGTAGTAAGATTTTTTTTCTTCAGTAAGAAATAAGAGAAATCTCCATTATCATTTGTCTTAATATCGAAAATCTCTTTTACATAAAAATCTTCAGGCATGGATTTTATCTTGATCATGAAGAGATACCCTTAAATGAGTTATATAAACATTATTAATTCTTATAATAAAATTATTATATCTAAAGAAATTGAGAAAAGAGCATGGAAGAGGAATTTTCAATAGAGCATATATACGATGTATTAAGAAAAGAACGCCTATATTCCAACCTACAGGAAATAGACAAGGGGTTCTTCATAGAAGTAGCCAGGTTTATTAAACAGCAAGAAGATACAATAAGGCAGACAGATGATATAAAAGAATCATCAAAGCAGGAAAAGCAGTTAGAGAGCATAAAAAAAGTGATAAAAGAGATATATGAAAAACGTGAACTGAAGATAATACAGTTAGCCCTATCAAATATAAAAACAAATGTGCATCAGAATATTTCCCAACTACTTGACGAAGAAAAGGAATTGTATAACTCTATTGTAGAAGACTTAGATTGTTACAGATCTTCAATATTGGAAAATATCAACAAAGGAATGGCACCAGAGCTAAAACCAAAAGAAATAAAAACTGATAATATTCAACTTAAGACAATAAGATTTGTGGAACCTCTGTCCAGGTTCATAGGAACAGATTTAAATGTTTATGGCCCATTTAAAAAAGAATATATCGCTAATCTTCCATTAGACATAGCAGATTACCTTATAAAGAATAATAAAGCAGAAGAAATATGAAATATCCAAAACAAGTCAAACGTTATTGTCCACATTGTAAAAAGCACTCCACTCAGAAAGTAAGTGAAGTGAAGGGAAAAGAAAGGGGTTCATTAAAGCACGGTTCTATCAGGAGGGCTCAAAAAAGAGGCAGAGGCATGGGTTTTGGAAATAAGGGAAAATGGGGCTCAAAGCCTGCAATAAGTAAGTTTAAAATGACAGGTGCAAAAACATCAAAGAAAACAAACCTTAAATTCACATGCGACATATGTAAAAAGGCAAATATCCAAGGTCATGGGTTTAGAACAAAAAAATTAGTGTTTGAGCAATAAAATGGGACGAGAACTGACAATAAAGAAACCATCAAGCAAATTTATCAAAGTACGGTGTAGCAAGTGCAAGAATGAGCAGATAATATTTGGGAAATCATCCACTAAAATAAACTGCTTGGTTTGCAGTACAAACACTAATTTTTTTGTTGGTGGAAAATCAAAAATCAAGGCCAGGATCCTGGAAGTTCTTGAATAGGATAATTTATTTTGTTGCATGACAAACAATTTCTTACAAAAAGTTAGCTTTCTGAAGCTATGTCGTTGTGGAAACAAAAAATGCCTAAAATCGTTTATCATCTGCGAACTTAAGAAAGGTAAGTAAATACCAAAAATCAAAACATTTATAATAATATTTCAGATTTATTCATATATGATAACGAGGTTCATAGATGTACAAAAATAAGGAATTTCCAGAAGAAGATGAAATAATAGTCTGTACTGTTAAGAAGATACTATACGATTCTATCTTTGTTGACCTAGATCAGTATATGCATGATGGCCTGATCCATATCTCGGAAATAGCTCCGGGAAGAATAAGAAACATACGAGATTATGTTAGAGATGGGAAAAAAATAGTCTGTAAGGTCCTTAGAGTTGACAAAAATAAGAACAATATTGAGCTGTCTTTAAGAAGAGTTTCTCAAGCGCAAAGAATAAACAAAAACAAAGAATACAAGCAAGAGCTAAAATCAGAGAAGTTGCTTGATCTCGCAGCCAAAAAGCTGAAGATTAGCCTTGATGATCTCTATAAAAAAGCAGGTTCGCAGATAGTGGATTCATTCGGTTCTCTCACAGATTGTTTTAACAGAATTGTGTCAGATAGTTATAACATCGAAAAGCTAGGTATAGAGAAGAAAATAGCAGAATCAATTACCTCAATAGTAAAAGAAAAGGTAAAACTACAAGAAGTAACAATATCAGGCATCTTCAGCCTAGAAAGCAGAGCAAGCAACGGTATAGAAATAATAAAAAAAACATTATCTTATATAAGCTCACTGGCAAAAAATTGCAAGATAAAAATAACATATCTTGGCGCACCAAAATATAAAATATCAATAACATCTAACAATTACAAGACAGCAGAAAACATTATGAAAGAGATATCAGAATCAACGATAAAATACATAAAGAAACTAAATGGAGAAGGATCTTTTACAAGAAACAAATAAGTCCAGCTAAAATATTATTTATGCACAGCACTGTAATAGGCAAGGTAGAACAAAAACATGAAAACTGAGATCTTAAAATGCAGCAAATGTAATGTTTACACCTTAAAAAAGAAATGTGGCTCTTGCGCTTCTGAAACAATATCATCAAAACCTGGAAAATGGTCTCCTTTGGACAGATACGGTCATTTAAGGCTTTTATACAAGAAAAAGTACATAAAAGGCTAAACATTTATAAATCATTCTTACTCCTTATTAATCAATGACAACAAAAATAAAACAGATCTCAAAAGCAAAGATCAACAACCCTATACTGATAGAAGGCCTTCCAGGCATTGGAAATGTAGGCAAAATAGCTGCGGATTTTTTAGTCGACAGCCTCAATGCCAAGAAAATATATGAGATACATTCTTATGGTTTTCCTCACTCAGTCTTCATCAACGATGAAAACCTGGTTGATCTACCAAAGATAGAGATCTACCATAAACCAAGACCAAAGAACGATATCCTGATAATGGCCGGAGACATTCAGCCATTAGATGAAAAATCCTGCTACGAATTCTGTGATGCAGTCTTAGACATACTGCAGCAGCATAACACAAAAGAAATAATCACTTTAGGAGGTATTGGTTTGCCGAAAATACCAAAGAACCCAAAAGTGTACTGTACAGCAAATGAGAAGCCAATAATAGAAAAATACAGGACAAAAGAGCTTGACTCAAACATATTCGGCGTTGTAGGTCCTATCATCGGTGTTACAGGGTTATTAGTCGGCCTGGCTTCGCAAAGGAAAATCCCTGCCATAGCTATATTGGCGCAGACATATTCGCATCCGACTTATCTTGGAATAAAAGGAGCCAAGGAGATCTTAGACATAATAAACAAAAAATTAAACCTGAAGCTGGATCTGGAAGCCTTGAATGAAGAGATAAAAGACATTGAAAAGGAAGTATCCCTCAAGTCTCATGAGTTTGAAAAAATACAGAAGACATTGAAGAAAGGATTGCCTCAAAAAACAGATATAAGCTATATAGGATAAAATTGATTTTAAATTACATTAGGAATAGTAATATAAATCTTGTTATAATCAGCAAAATATGAGACTCTATAGATTAAACGAAATAGGTGATGAATATGGTATTGACTATAATGTACATTATTTGACAACAAATAATAGAGTACCAATTGAAAAAATTATTGAATTCTGGTTAAATTTCGAAGAGCGTTTAATAGATAACGGACTGCTATTAAATGTAGATAAAGATTATTTAAAATTATTATTAAAAGATTTAACAAAAACTACGCCAGCATATCTAGAAAAAGGACAAGGGATAGAAACAATTGAAAGAGAGGCAATAAGGTACATACATAATCTTGGAGATATTACAGAACAAGAATTAGCAACATTAGAAAAATTTGAAATTCCAGTAATAAAGATGACAGATAAGTATTAATAAAAGTTATATCAGCAACATGAACAATTTGGAAATAATTACAGAATTTGGCACTTTTGTTTTGATAGGTGGTGTTGCAACTGCTCATGTAATATTACCATTTGCTGGATTTCTTGATTGCTGGAATGCAAGAAGTTATCAAAAAAATTTGAAAAAGAATTAAATCTAAAAGAAGCTTATCAATTAAATGACACAAGAGATTTAGCATTATCAAGAGTAGGTATATTAAGTACAATAACAGAGGATATAAGACAAAGAACAAATTATGAAGATGAAGAAATATTTCCTGTGCTAGAAAGTTATATGCCGAAAATATCTGCACAATCAAACTTCTTTGCAACTGATATTAAGGAAACAAATGCATATAATCAATTCTTAAGAGATGAACGAACAAAAGAGTGGCTAACAGATCGAGCATATGTTATGTCAGATAGAGAATACTATTTAAGAACAAATCCATTGGGTTTATTAATTGGTTTTTATTATTTAGTCGGTAGAGCTATTTCACAATCGGTAAAAAAAGGGGAATTAACATATAAAGAAAAGGCTGTAGAAAGTATAGTATCACCCTTTTTTTATTGATGTTTAAAACTGATTTAAATTTTTCTGCACATTTATTTTTTCTTTATTCTCTAAAGAAATTTTTCCATAAACACCATCAATATCTAGTAACATTTATATATAAGTTAATAGGTGATATTAATATGACCTCCTCTCACACCCTAAAGGGTGGAGTTTCCAGTGAGGGTTAAGCCATGGTGCTTTTCCTGATTTTGAATATAGGAAGTTGTCTTCTCAATATCTGAGAAGCCAATGCTTG
>Ga0209542_10004592_pt1 | contig 28207 bp, 36 predicted proteins | sample RifCSPhighO2_01_FD_184028 | JGI IMG/M metagenome (GOLD analysis project Ga0209542, IMG submission 184028) | Soil microbial communities from Rifle, Colorado - Rifle CSP2_plank highO2_0.1 (SPAdes) (version 2) | ecosystem: Environmental > Terrestrial > Deep subsurface > Rock core/Sediment ...
TGGTTGTGCAGGTCCCCGTCAATTCCTTTGAGTTTTAAACTTGCGTTCGTACTCCCCAGGCGGCTCGCTTCACGCGTTAGCTTACGCCCACCAAGTCAAACTCGGCGAGCTAGCGAGCATCGTTTACGGCTAGGACTACAGGGGTCTCTAATCCCTTTCGCTCCCCTAGCTGTCGTTCCTCAGCGTCAAATATCTCCTAGTTACCTGCCTTCGCCCTTGGAGTTCCTGTCGATATCAACGGATTTCACCCCTACACCGACAGTTCCAGTAACCCCGGAGTATTTCAAGTCAAATAGTATTTCACCCCTTCCCGAAGTTGAGCTCCGGTCTTTGAAGTGAAACTTAGTTAACAGCCTACGAAACGCTTTACGCCCAATAAATCCGGATAACGCTTGCACTCTACGTATTACCGCAGCTGCTGGCACGTAGTTAGCGAGTGCTTATTCTACCTTCGATCTCTCTCAGGTCAAAAGAGGTTTACGACGACAAGCGCCTTCAATCCCTCACGCGGCGTCGCGGCGTCAGACTTTCGTCCATTGCGCACGATTCCCGGTTGCTGCCACCCGTAGGTGTATGGCCCGTATCTCAGTGCCATTCTGGGGGGTCACGCTCTCACGCCCCCTACCCGTCGTAGCCTTGGTAGGCCGTTACCCTACCAACAAGCTGATGGGAAGTAGGCTCCTCCTTCGGCGGGCAGTTACGCCCTTTTCTCTCACGAGGTCATGCGGTATTAGCCCCGATTTCTCGGGGGTATTCCCCGCCAAAGGGTAGATTCCTACTATATACTCAGCCGTTCGCGACTTTCCTTCGATTACTCTAAGGATCGTTCCACTTGCATGCCTAAGGCACGCCGCCAGCGTTCATCCTGGGCCAGGATCAAACCCTCAAATAAGTAACGGTTCAATTACCTGTCGTATAGACAGATAATGCCGTCTATACGCTTCCAGTCATATTTTGATTGTCAAAGTGCCCTTCGACTTCGCTCAGGGTAAACCTCAATGAACGAGTCTGCATTTTAAAACGAAGTTGTTACCCCGACCGTAGTGGAGGGGGAAGTTAACATTCAGTAACAAGGATATTATACCAAAATATACATGAAGGTCAATCGCTAAAGAACATAGTCTCTCACGTCAGGAAGAGTTTTGGTTTTGTCTTTTAATAAAAACGTGTAGATGCTTGCCTTTTGATAGTCCCAAAGTCCTTTGAGCAATCCCTTCCTATACCTTCGCGCCGACGTTAAGACGGCAACATCCTTTGCATACATTATTTTTCCAAGTTTGCGAACTCTGGGCGTAAGTTCGATATCTTCTTGAGCATTCAAAGTTCCGTCAAATCCGCCTGATTTTTTGTAAACGGCTTTTCTTATTCCGAAATTAAGCCCGGTAAGGCAAGCGAGTGAAAGGCGCTGGAAATGATACGCGGTGAAGTTTCTTACTTTGGATTTACTTTTTATCTTCCATGGACCGGTGACTGCTACTATTTTTGGATTCTCAAAATGTTTAAGGTAGTTGGCAATCCAGTCGCGGGGAATGATGGTGTCGGCATCCGTCGACAAAATAATTTCACCTTTGGCCACCTTAAATCCAGCAACCCGCGCTGCCCCCCTGCCCTGCTTTTTTGCACTTACGATTTTAAGATCTAATTTGGTCAAAAACTTTGAAGCGATTTCAACTGTGTTATCAGTAGAATTATTATCCACCAACACAATTTCAAACGGAGTAATCGCCAATTGCCTTGTAAATGCCTTCAGACAAGACCCGATAGACTTTTCCTCGTTATACGCCGGAATAACAACCGAAACCATTACGAAGTATTGTACTACAAAAAAAGCTGAGGTTAATACTTCACAAGATATTCTATCTTTGCACTGGCTTTAAGGGTATCAAGCCATGGGGTAAAATCTGTGTTGAACTTGCCTTGTCTTAAAAATTCTTCCACCTGTTGCTTTAGCCTGTCCTCGGAAAGCGCCGGATCAAAGGTGTCTTTGTTGTCCTTTATATATTGATCAATCTCTTCCTGGGTGACTTTAAGTTTATCCCCTAAAAGCTTTTCCGAAAGCAGTTGTACTCGAAGCCTCCTGGTGAAATCTTCACGAGTCAGCCCTTGAAAGGATAGTAAATCGTCAAGCTTTTGTCCTTGAGCCAAGACTGTCTCTTCAATTCTTTTAACTTCGCCATCGATCTCGCTGTCTTCGACGCGGACATTTTGTTTCCCTGCTTCCTGGTAAACTAAGGCTTCGGCGACGAGAGCTTCCAAAGCTTGGCTGCCACCTTGGCGTTCCAGCTCCTTAATTACCGAGATCCTGGTAATAGCCTCGCCGTTGACCGTCGCCGCTATAAGCAACCTTCTGTATCGGAAAGCAACTAGGGCAACCGCCAAAATTATGATAAAAAGCACTATGTATTTTGCTCCGGAAACCCTTCTAATTATTGATTCATTGACCGCTACCACATCATTAGTTCTGGTCACAAAAACCTCTCTTCTAGTAGTCTTTCTGGTTGTCTTCTTTGTTTTTGCTCTCGCAGCCATGAAGTAATTGTAACAGTAAAATAAGTAAGTTCAATAAGCGAAAATGGGCTGCAAACTATGGGCAAAGTTCAAACCTACCCCCAAGTACAATCCGCCTCCCTAGTCCCGAGTTTTGCCCAGTGATTTTAGCAAGAAGACAGCTGAACCTGCGTAATAGTAATCAAGTATAGTTCCCGCATTCTTGTAACCATTTTTATAATAGAAACGAATTACTCGATTATCTCCTACATTGGTGTGAACAAATAACTTTACTCCTCCGCGTTTCTTTATCTCCGCTTCAATTGCCTCCAGTAATTGAGACCCCACGCCTTTTCCCGAAGCAGGTGAAACCACAGCAATATTAGTAATAACCCATTTTTCTGTTCCTTCACGTCCATAGACAGGATTTTCTTGCTGGGCATGAATAATTCCAACTACTTCGCCATTTTCGTCAGTCGCTTTCAAACAGATTCCTTGACTCCTTTTTATGCTGCCTACCATTTCTGAAAATGAGAACCAGTCGCTAAGGTCAGAATCTGGAGTTGACGCAAACGCCTCACGAACAACTCGCTCAACAAGAGGGATATCTTTGTTTACGTCTATTGGTGAAATAATCATATATTTAATGCTGGCCGTTTATCGAAAATGTCGAACTTCATTTGATTAGCTCGCCGCTTCGCGGCTCGCTTGCTCCAGCGCGGTGTACATGCAACTTCGTTACAGTATAAACCCCTTTACCCTGAAAAATCCCTCAGAGTTTTTTATGGGCACCCGCCGCGCCTCCGCTATTTTTTGCGCGCGCGATTTTTTCGCCCTCCGGGCGAGCGGTTATTTTTGATTGTAAATAAATCTCTGTAATCTAGTCGTTGAAATTTCTGGATTTGATGGGTCGTATTCAAACACCTGCCATCCTCTTTTTCTTGCTGGTTCAAGGAGACTTTGTTTATTATCAACGAATAAAATCGACTTGGGATCAGCCTTTACTTTATTTTCCGCCAACAAATAAATTTCCGGGTCAGGCTTGCGTATTTTTTCAAGACTTGAATCAATAATTACATCCCAATCAACTTTTGGCATTAAACCCTTCTCTATAATCATAGAGAGCATACCGGGATATTGATTAGTCAATAAACCCAACATAAAGTCTTTTTTTAGTTTTCTAATTAATTTTGAAATAGGTTTATTGACTTCAAAACGGTTTACAAAATCCCTAGTCATATCGTAATTTGACTGAAACGAGAGACCAAGTTTTTGCCTTGCCTCTTGAATAAATATGTTTATATCTTCTCCTACGCAAATTTTGTTCTCGTGTTCATCAAATAGCAGATTTAATTTAGGTTTTATCTCTTCTGGTATTCCCAAATCCGCTAACATCTCATTCCACTTATTTGTTTTGGAATAATCCAAAATAACAACACCGCCTACATCAAAGTATATAAACTTTATTTTTTGTTTGGTTTGAATCATATATTTATATCAAATTGAGCCTACACCATCATGATTAAGGCTTTTTCCAGATGCCAAAACCATGATCGCCAGGATACAAAACGGTTTCAGTCTGTCTTTTGTCGTCTTTTAGTATTTCGACTAACTTATTTGCTACCCATTCGACTGGGAAATAAGCTTTGCCTTTGGCGTGTTCCCGCTCCTTTTCCTCAATTGTCATTCCCTCAAAATTAGTAATAGTGCTACCTAGAGTTATTAAATAGATTTTAGGATTATTGTTTTCATATTCTTCGGCAAGACTAAGAGTCCACCCTCGTAGAGCAAATTTTGTTGCACAATATGTGCTTCGTCCACGCATTGGTATTACTCCTGCACCTGATCCAATATTCAATACTAAAGAATTTTGCGCATTTGAGAGAATCGGGAGTAATCCTCGAGTGAGTAAAAATGGCGCGGTTACGTTAAGTGAAAAAGATTTATCCCAATCCTGCTTTGTCGATTCATCAAATTTTTTATAAATACCAATTCCTGCAACATTAACTAAAATATCTAATTTTTTCACCTTAGTTTTTATTTGACCAACAAGGTTATTAACTTTTTCTTCGTTTTCTAAATCACAAGCAAAATACTTGTGCTCACCGCCGTATTTGGAGATAAAACTTTTTAGTTCTGCTTCAGTCCTTGCGATTAAAACAAGCCTTGCTTTTTCAGTTGCTAACTTTTTTGCTAAAGCATTTCCTATACCCTTTGTTCCGCCAGTAAGTAGAATTGTTTTATTCATTAAGTCCATGTTCATATTATAGCCGTTTTTTGACAAAAACGAACATGCTCCCATAGATTTAATCCCCAAGGTTTTGTATATTTATTTTGGACTCAACAATTTACGAAATCGCTTTTTTGAATGGCGCAATCGGACAACAGAAAGCGATTTCTTGTTGAGTCCACCGGTTGCGCCTTTTGAGTTAATAAAAAAGTTCTTTAAAATTTTTGCGTTTTTTCTTTTAGTCGCTTTCAGCGACTTGTTCGAGCCGACAGTTTCGGAGGCGCGGCGGGCTTGCACTGAAAAATTGAGCACAATTTTTTAGTGTGAAGGGGCGCCGCGCCGGAGCATAGCGAGGCCGAAGGCCGAGCTAATCAAATGAAGGTCGACATTTTTCGTAAACCGCCAGCCAATAAGAATTGGAAGAAGATCGAGAAGTAGCGCTTTCTTCTCCTTACTGGCTGCGGGACTTGGATTCGAACCAAGATACTCGCCTCCAAAGGGCGATGTCCTACCATTAGACGATCCCGCATTGTCACAATATCCTTCTCCTGCTATCGCAGGAGCCTACCATGTCGGCTTTGCCTCTGCTTATCAGCCAGACGATCCCGCAATACAACCAAAGCCGAGTTTGACTCGGTGAACGTTTTTGAACAAATTCGAACGTATTTCAAAGGTAGCGGCGGCTGACCGCACAAGCCGCCGCACTATCCGAAAGCTCGGCCTTCGGCCTCGCTTATTTTCAGCGCGCGCAACTTTGTGCTCGCTACCGCGAGCACTTAAAATTTGATACAATTTTAACATAATATTATGGAAGATAAAAACACAGAGATACCAAAAATCTCAAGAAGAGATTTCTTAAAATTAGGTGTGGCTGCTGTGGCAGGTGCCGCAGCAGGATATGCTGCTAGGCGGTTAGAAATAAAACCTGAAACAGTTGGTTCGCCAGAAATAGAACTAAAACCCTCTGTGAGGGTATTAGATTTTTTTGATATCGATCAAGCCAAAGATAAATATTTTCAAAATAATTTTCCTTCGAACTTTTCTGAGGAGGATTCTTGGCAAGAAATGGGAGTCAGCGATCCATCAACAAGAGAAGGATTATTAAGGGCTGTGCCAAAAGACGAAAACCAAGCCAAGTTGCTAATGATGGCGCTTTTCCGACATCGATATCAAAATCATGGAAAAGATGTTGTCGCTGTAATGGAAAAGGTTTCAGGCTTAGCGAGTCCCGACCAAAAAATCGCTTCTCCATCTAGAGTTTCAATTGCTGGTGCAGTGGAATTCGGAAGACTGGAATATGACGATATAGGTAATCCTACAATCCATGTCACATTATCACCAGATGTTATAGACAGATTAGTTTCTGAAACACCGGAAAGTGTAATAAATATGAGTTTTGAGTTAGGTGATTTTTCATTGACTTACTCTCTATATGAAAGAAAACTAAAGCATCCAGAGATGGGACGGCAGGGTCCTAGCACAATTACTGTTGGTGAAAAAACATCATACAGAGATTATCAGGGTAATGATATTACAGAGGAAGAATATAACGAAATATCGAGAAAAATGAATGAAACGGAAGTGTTTTTGCATGATCCAAGTGAACGAGATGTTAGGTTTTTAGACGGATATGCAGGAAGTAGTACTTATCAAAATTTGTCGAAACTTACTGAAGTTGCCAGAAAACATCCCGAAAAAATGTTTGTAGCTGCCGGAGGTAATCCAACCTATCTTAAAGGTTTAAAAATCCCGGATATCAGAGAAGCCAGAGCTAAATTTGAAAAGCAAGGGCTATGGCCTGGAAATTTAATAATCGTTGGATTTCAAGCTAGAGAATCAGGTTTTGTGGGACAAGCATCTTATGGAGCTGACATTTATGTTGCCGATAAGGATTTAGAGGATTTGGGATTTTCTGGTGCGAGTAGCTACGCTACTCCCGTCGTAACGGAAATCACTAGAGGTTTAATTGATAACGGTTTGAAAACTCATAAACAAGTAAGAGAGGGTTTAGTGGCTTTAACTCAAGCGGCAGAAGCTTGGGAAGGATCGGAAAAAGTTGAATATCCGTTATTAGACTTTGGAAAAGTAAAAAGCAGCTTTGTTAGTTCATCGCAAAATAAATAAAGTTCTTTAAAATTTTTGCGTTTTTCTTTGAGACAAAATCATTTCTGATTTTGTCTTGTTCGAGCCGACTTTTTGCGAGGCCGAAGGCCGAGCTTTCGGATAGTGCGGCGGCTTGTGCGGTCAGCCGCCGCTACCTTTGAAATACGTTCGAATTTGTTCAAAAACGTTCACCATTTTGGAAATGGCAAGAGAATTGGGGGCAGCGCTGGCTGCGCCTTTACCCTGAGGAACGTAGGGCGCCTCCGCAGACAACGCTGCAAAGGGGAAATTCAAATTCGCTGAGAGCCGCCGTAAAAAGAATGAAGAAAAACGCAAAAATTTTAGGAAAAACAAAACCATGATCAAATATATTGCTTACTGTAGGAAATCAACTGACGAGAAAGACAAGCAAGTTTTATCTATTGAAGCGCAAATTTCCGAACTCAAGGAGTTTGCCAAAAGAGAAAATTTATTTATCACGGAATTTATCAACGAAGCAAAAACTGCCAAGGTCCCCGGACGAGAGCAATTTGCGGAGGTATTAAAGAAAATAGAGAAAGGAATGGCTAACGCCATTCTTTCATGGCACCCCGATCGTTTAGCGAGAAATTCTATTGACGGCGGTAAAATTATTTACCTTTTGGATACCGGCAAACTACTTGATCTGAAATTCCCCTCGTTTTGGTTTGAAAGCACGCCTCAAGGTAAGTTTATGCTTTCAATCGCGTTTGGCCAATCCAAATATTATGTAGATAATCTCTCAGAAAATGTAAAGCGAGGTAACAGGCAAAAACTCCGAAACGGTGTTTGGCCAAGTAAAGCGCCGTATGGATATATCAACAATCCTAAAACGAGGGGAATTGATATTGACGAAGAAAAATCAAAAGTTGTCAGAAAAGCATTTCAGCTTTTTGCTGACGGAAATATTTCGTTTACTGGTATTTCTCAATTTATGTTTAAGTTTGGGATTAGGCGGGAAGGAGAAAAACCCGTAAAAGTAGGCCAAGTAAAAAATATGCTCTCAAATAGATTTTATCTAGGCATTTTGAAATACGCCGGAGAATATTATCAAGGCTCTCATAAAACTTTTATCAGCAAAAAGCTGTTTGATGAAGTCCAAAAACAAGTAGATAAAATAGAAAGACCCAGACAAAAGGGTCACAATTTTGTTTTTGCAGGTCTAGCGACCTGCGGTGAGTGCGGCGCCGCAATCACTGCTGAACAACACATCAAGAAATACAAAAACGGAACGGGTCAAACCTTTATCTATTATCGCTGTACAAAAAAGCTAAAACTTTGTAATCAAAAATATGTTTCAGAGATAGAGTTAGAACCACAGATAAGGAAAATTGTTCGTGATTGCGGCTTACACCAAGGCTGGGAACCATATTTTGAAAAATGGATTACCCAAGCCGAGGAAAAAGATAAGCTAACCGCCGAAGTGGAAGAAAAGCAGATTGGCGGACAAATTCAAGAAACTGAAATAAAACTCAATCGGCTTCTTGATGGTTATCTCGACCAAGTTATTGAGCCGGAAATTTACAAACAGAAAAAGAACGAGTTGTTTGATGAAAAACTAAAATTAGAGGAGAAGAAATCTCAAATTTCTAAAAACGGCACTGTTTGGCTCGAACCTATGAGAGAATTCGTAAATTGCGCCTTGCAGGCGCAAAAAATCGCGCGCGCAAAAAATAATTGCCATGATTTATCTATCATGGCAAAAAAAGTCGGCTCGAACTTCTTTTTAATGAATCGGCGGCTCTCAGCGAATTTGAATTTCCCCTTTGCAGCGTTGTCTGCGGAGGCGCCCTACGTTCCTCAGGGTAAAGGCGCAGCCAGCGCTGCCCCCAATTCTCTTGCCATTTCCAAAATGGTGAGCCCGGGAGGGATCGGACCTCCAACCTTCTCCTTAAAAGGGAGCCGCTCTACCATTGAGCTACGGGCCCTGAAAAATTCGAAGAATTTTTTAGGGTAAACCCCTCAACTAATTTCAATTTATATTTTCTCGTCCACTGTTTAATAGCTTTTTCTCGCTTTGCAGCTTCAGACTGAGTCTCAAATCTTTCATAATATGCAAGCTCAACCGGCCGTCTATATCTTAACGATTTTGCCCCTAAAGAATTGTTGGTATTATGTTCCCTAACTCTTTGCCTTAAATCATTCGTAATACCTGTATAGAGCGAGTTATCTTTACACCTCACAATATACAAATACCAACTCATCTTCAAATTATAAGTGTTTACACATCAAAATTTTACAATTTATGAGTGCTCGCACTCAAAAAGATTATCAGCTTTTTGAGTGACCCCACCCGGATTGCTCGTTCCTCCGCTTTCTCCGGTTGTGTTCACAGGTACTTCGTATCTGTGACCCCACCCGGATTCGAACCGGGGTTACAAGGCTGAAAACCTCGTGTCCTAGGCCTCTAGACGATGGGGCCTCACTACGCTCGGCCAGAGCACTTTTCAGTGCTATCGTATAACCCTGAGCCTGTGGCTCATTGTAGACGATGGGGCCAAGTCAAACTTGGTAAACCAAAATGCTACACTATTATAGTTTACGATGAAACTCAAAGCAAACGAGCTCAGAAAAAGTTCGCCAACCGAAACCGAACTCAAAAACTTGAAGCGAAACCCGATTTATCTTGTCCTCGACAACATCATTGACACTTACAACATCGGCTCGTTATTCCGTCTTGCCGACGCCGTGGGAGTACAAAAGATGTATTTATGTGGCAATATGGAATACCCGCCATCTTCACGGATCCACAAAGCCGCAGTAGGGACAGAGAACTGGGTTCCCTGGGAAAAATGCGGCTCGACAATTAAGACAGTCAGGCAACTCGCCGGTCAGGGAGTACAAATAATTGCCGTGGAGCAATCTGCTAACTCTGTCTCTTACTCAAATCTCAAGCCTAACTTCCCTTGTGCCATTGTTGTTGGTAACGAAACTCATGGAATGGCTAAAGGGGTTTTAAAACAGGCGGATATCGTCATCGAATTGCCAATGTTTGGCATAAACAAGTCTTTCAATGTTTGGGGGTCGGCCGCAGTAATTGCATATAAGATTTTGGAGTATATTTAAACCTTGAAGACTTCGTCAACAAATTTCCAAAAAGCCTCGTCTCCTCCGAGCTCGGCAATGCACTCTGATGCCAGCGCAGCCGGCCTCGCCCGAGGATGAAGGCTATCAAGAGGAAAGTGCCTGTATACCAATGCTATCTTATCACCATAGTCGCTCACTGCCTGCCGGACAGTCGGGTGAAACCTCTGGCAGAATGGGCACTGGAAATCCGAATACTCAATCAGTTTTATCGCGGCATTCCTACTTCCTCTGACGTGATCGTTATTGGACAACTTCGGCAGCTTCGCAACAGTCGCCGCATCAAGCTTGGTTATACCCTGAGGCAGCGTCCCACTTTTGCCTAAAGCGATATCGATGGCAATCTTTACACTGTCATAAGGAAAGGCTCCCGGAATATTCCAAACCTCGCCTTTTGCATTGACCACAAAACTCCCCGGGGTACCGCTGACTCCTACGGCGACTCCACCCTGATAATCACTTTCTACCCTGTCGGCATACTTACTGCCACTAAAACAGGAATTAAAGGCAGCGACATCGACCCCGGCGGTTTGAGCAAGAGCAGGCAAATTATCCAGTTTAGACGGGGCCGCTGCCGGCGCCTGCGCGGTGCCGCTTGGGTTTGCAACATTTACGGCACTCCCGCTCGTCGAGGTACCACCCTTCTCAAGATATTGGACCTTTTGCCAGAGCACTCCTGCCGCAAAGGCCAAGCCAATCGAAACCAAGACCAAAACAGGAGAAAACATCGAAGCGATACCCGACAAAGATTTGTTTTCTTTTTTGAGCATTAGATTAACCATTGTTAATTACTACCGACTATTTGTCAAGATACTTAAGCACTTCCATCCCCGCCATACAACCAAAACCCGCAGCCGTCACTGCCTGACGATAGTGGGTATCATGGACGTCCCCTGCAATAAATACGCCCTCGACATTTGTCTTTGTGTGATCGAACGCTTTGGCATAGCCTTTTTCGTCCAAGTCCACTTTTCCTCTGAATATTTCCGTCGACGGATTGTGGCCTATTGCCACAAATGCCCCCTCAAAAGCCCTGTCACCAACTTCACTTGTCTTCGTATTTTTAATTCTTATTTTCTCAAGCGTAGCTTCCCCTAAAAACCCAACCACTTCGCTGTCCCAAACTATTTCAACCTTCCCCGCCTGGACCTGACCCATGACTTTACTCTGCATTGCCTTTGACGCCTTGAATGCGTCTCTCCTGTGAATAATTGTCACTTTGGTGGCATACTTAGTCAGAACCAACGCTTCCTCCATCGCTGAATCTCCTCCCCCAATAACAGCGACGTTTTTGTTCTTGAAAAACGGCGCGTCGCACGGAGCACACGATGAAACTCCTCGGCCACGAAGCCTATCCTCACCGGGAATACCCAGCCAATTAGTCTCGGCACCAGTGGCTATAATAATTGACTTGGCCAAATACTCTTTTCCACCGGCAGTTAATTTAAAAGGTTTACCGGCAAAATCTACTGCCGTTACATTTTTTTCGACAACCTCGGCACCAAAGCGCTGCGCTTGTTTGCGCATTGCGGACATTAAATCGGGCCCTTGTACACCTTCCGGAAATCCTGGGTAATTGTCTACTGTAGTCGTGAGCATAAGTTGCCCACCCCATTTTTCTCCAGCCAAAACAAGCGTTGACGCAGCTCCTCTGGTCGTATAGATTGCCGCAGTAAAACTAGAGGGACCGCTGCCTATTATGGCAACATCCCAAGGCTCACCAAGTTTTGGCTTAACTGCGAATTCTTCTTTCAGAAGATCTCCTCTCTTGCCTCACGCGAACTCAAGCTGCCGGCATCGGCGGAACCCCCGCTGCATCACTACCTGATACACCGTCGTCAACAGGCATGGATGGTTCAGTAACCGCCTGCGCATCTGTTGCACCCACAACTCCCGGCGTTCCAACAACTTTTGGTGCGGCACTTGGAGTTGATGTATCTACCGGAGCTGGTCCCGGAGTCACTGCCGGCCCAGTACCAGGTACAGCCGTCGGCACTGCAGGTGCAGAGCCTAGGCCACCAGTCGTACTCGATTTTTGATCATTTCCCATTTAAATCACCCCCTTTTTCACTAAATCTTCGTATGCTGCCTTACCCGCAAATCCGATTTGACGTCCAATTTCTTTACCTTCTTTGAATAAAATCGTAGTCGGAATCGAAAGAACATTGTACATAGCTGAAGAGTTATGATTTTCATCTACATTAACTTTTACAACCTCCACTTTGCCTTTGTACTCGTTCGACAACTCTTCCAAAACAGGCTCGGCCATTCTGCAAGGCCCACACCACGGAGCCCAGAAATCAACGAGAACTGGAGTTGCACTCTTAATTACTTTTTCATCAAAATCGCTATCTGTCACATTATACGTAGCCATGCGGTTTTCACTATACAAGGCAAACGGCTTTTTAGTCAACCCCCACTACATCAAAGAAGTCAAAATTACAAGAAGGACCACACCTGCTCCCCAATACAAACTTGCCTCCTTATTATTCAAACTAATCGGAAGTTGATGAAACCAATTGGTAAGATCTTTTTGACTCATCAAATCAAGAAGCTGATCCACAAGCAAGTGAAGTAAAAAAGCGACTGTCAAACCCATTCCAAGTAAACTATTAGATGAGGTCACGACCAAAAAAGTCAAAATTAACATAAGCGCTTGGAATGGGGCTGCGTGAAATATTAGTTTACTGCGCTCACTTCTGGTCATGGCAAGCAAGTCCAGCACTTCAAAGACACTTAGTGTTTCAAGTTTTCTAGATACGCGCTGGCTGGTCAGCTCATGCGGCCGAAGATAAATATAGAGCAAATGATCCACGTCGGGAAGAAGTGTTCCGATAACCGCTCCCACCCAAAGTTCAAAATACTTAAGATCAAACCAACCTTTGAAAATCGTAATCAATAAGACATATGTAGCTGCTGCTCCAAAATGAATAAGAAGCTCTTTCTTCATACCTTAAATCATTTTGCTACTTTTGAAACGCAAGTTCAAGAAGTTATTTCAAAACTCTCAAACTCACCCGTAGATTTTTCCCAAACCACATCAATATGCGTAACCTTCGAAAACCTTGGGCCAGTTTTACATTTCTCAATTATTTTCTCCAAATTCTTTTTGGTTCCCTCAAAAACAGCCTCCACTCTGCCGTCATCCAAGTTTCTTACCCAACCAGTAAGCTCCAAGCTCTGAGCCCTCCGTTGAGTCCACCAACGATAAGAAACTGCTTGTACTCTCCCCTGAACAAATACATGGGCTCTTACATTTACCATTGGCACTTTTCTAAATCAACACATTTTTCGCTTTTAAACTTCACACCTTCTGCCAAGAGCCTACGTTTCTGTCCCTCCCACCCCTCGAAAGCGTAGTTGACCGCTACACTTCCCTCTTTATTCACAACTCTATGGCAAGGAATCTCGGGATCGCGATTGCCATGAAGCGCCCATCCCACTCGTCTTGCATCTCTCGTTCCCAGAATTTGCGCAATCTGCCCATAAGTCATCACCTTGCTTTTCGGAATTTTTTTAACAATTAAATATACCTGTCCAAAAAAGTTCATTTTCACTTGAACCATATTATATAATACCGGCATGCTGGAAATTGATACTCAAACCAACCAAGTCATGACGGGGGAGTTTTTCGGTGGGAGAAAAGTTTCCGTTCAAGGAATAGCCAGGTTATCAAGGAGAAGATTTGTAGGGCTAACATTAGCAACTGTCTTGGCAGCTGCCTGCACTCCAAATCCCGAACAAATACCCCCCAGAACCCAAGAATATCTTGATTATGTAAGAACCCATGTAGTTGAACTTGCAAATGGTGAGCTTGTTCCTAATATCAATTTTGGAGAAGAAAGATTCACGGCTCTCGATATCGCTATAGACAAGCCAATTGCCAATATCGTATCAACCCAAGCTGAGCCCACTGTATACATCCCGCCCGATGATCCCAACGATATCTTCCAAACATTTAATCAAGCCTTAAACCTCTCAGGTGCATGGATTCTTTCAGAATACGTTTTAAATAATAGCAGAGGCAAACTCACCTTTTATGGTAACAAAAAAATTATTTCTTTAACACTGAATCCTGGCGTTATAGGGGAACTCTACACTTGGATTAAGACAGTACCGCAAATAGAGCCACACCTCTACAAAGGAATAATAGATCAACACATTCTTCTGGGATCATTCGACGTTAACCCTCTGTATCCAGAAGTAAAACAATCCGTAACTGGAACAAATGATCGAGCTAGTGGTGTTAAAACATCTTTCACAGCCATTAACCTAAAAGTTCAAACAGGTGAATTCAACGGACCAGATAATGCTTTGGTAACAGAACTAATGAATGGAATACTCACTGGCATGAGAAGATTGGAACAAGAAATTCTGGCTAATTCGATATCAACAGCCTACAGTCTCGCAGCGAGGCCATAGCACATCAATCTGTGAAAATTTGTACAAAGATCTTACCGTACACTCCGTTGTCAATTGCGCCAATAGCTACCCTTTTAAATCCCGGGTTCAAGATATTTTCTCTGTGACCGGTCGAATTCATCAAACCGGCGTGGGCGGACTCCTCCGTCGGCGCCAGCGCCAAGTTCTCCCCGGCAAGCAAATACCCCACACCCGCTTCTTTTAACCTGTCACCCATATTTTTTCCTTCAGGTGAATAGTGGCCGAAATAACTTCTTTCCCACATGTCTAGCGCGTGCGCTCGGGCAACGGGCAACAACTCGCCTCTCCATCCAAGCACGTGTAGCCCTATGTTTTCTCTCTCTTTATTTACCAGTGCAAACATACCGGCTTCTGATACTTCATCTGTTTTGAGATTGTTGGCCTCTACATTTAGCGAAACAGATTCGCGGCTTGCCTGCTTGACAGTTAAAGAGGTAAGGGTGTCTCGGATGACTCCACCGAATACTTCTTCGAATTTACTCTCCATTAACGACGTCCGCCCGACAGCCTCACTTCCAAGACGCGACTCGGTGATGTCTCGCTTAAGACTTCCCGCAATCGGAAGACTCATTACCAGGGTCAAAACAAAAGCAATTATTACTACCCCTTCACCAAACGAAGGAATGGACCCTAAAACTTTATTCGTCTTTGCCTTCCAAACTTTAAGCGGGATGCGCTCGATCAATATCCAAAATACATAGCTTAAAATCGCCTCCAAAATTACTGCCACTGCCAAAAAAGACAGGGCGTTAGCCAAGGAATGTGGAAGCGAAAAACTGCTTCGAAGCACGGGCGAAACTAATTTAAAGAGCTTCAGCGAAATCACTAAAGCGGCAGTAAAAGCCAAGAAGTTCGCAAGAGATGCCCAAAAGCCGACTCTAACACCCTCGGCGACAAAAAAAGCTAAAACTATAACAAGTATTACATCGACCCAATTCATTTTTTGTTGCCCGTTTCCTTTCTAAGTTGCTGCAGTCGCCACATGAATAGCTTGCCCCTGCTTTTGACATCGTATGCATCTTTGACGTAATTGCGGGCAGAATTAAGCAAGCCCCTGGGTGCTTCCTTGGCCAATTTAATATACAAAGCTTTATGTTTAATATCCCCTAGTTCTTCTGCCAAGTCTATACCGTATTTTTGAAATTCCCGGGAAATATATTTGTCTTCTTGGGTATCAAAAGTTTTTAATATATCTCCAACGGAAGTTAACCCAGCACCACGCTGGTTCTGGATATATCCTTTATTTTTTTTCATCTCTGACCGATTTTAAGACAAAACCCAAAGGAAAGAGCGATACAACTGCGGGTAATATAAATGCTTTCTCAAGATCACCAAAGAATATTACCCAAAGGGACATAGTCGCTATTAATATGACACCCCCTAAGACCAGCGCGGTTTCTCTAAATAAAATCGCTTTTGCGCTTCCAGCTTCAATGGCCTTCTTATATGTCAATTCCTGAAGCGATAAAGCTGTTATTCTGCCCCCGAAATTCGCAACAGATTCCGCAAACACATAACCACCAAAGCTTCTTAAAACCAATCTTATTGCCCAAGACGCAGACAATAGAAACGACCCCATCGCAACAACCTGCCTCTCGCCCTGCCTATCTATATATCTCCCAACCAGTACACCAACCAAGGCCGACAAAAACGATGCAGCACCAACTATAGCACCAAAGTCCAATACCCTACCGAACAAAATAAACAAAAAGATAGGCCAAATGAGTAAATAAAATACGGCCTCAAAGCTACCACCGATATAAGCCAAAGACATCACGGGGTGAGTTTTGATTAAGTTATAAACTTCTTTAAACTTCACATCGTGTTTTTGCCTCTTTTCATGATCACGCCCCAAAAGGACTACTGACAAAACTATAAAAACCGACGCCAATATAAAATTCGGGAAAAAACCTGATATCAAAACTAAAATTCCACCAAGAACCGGAACCAAGATCTCAGCAGTGGTGTCTAATAACTGGGCTTGGCCAATATTCTCGCCAAAGTGTCTCACATCCCCAGACTTGACAAAATAACCATGATAACCCCACCAATAAAGCCCGGCATGCATGCCGCCTGTGACCGCCGCGAAAACTAAAAACAACGGATGGCTTTGAGACAATATTAAAAAAACGACATTAGCCAGAAAAGGCAGGACGGAAATCCAGATTATTTTTTTAAAACCAGTCGATCTGCTCAAGTCCTCCGCAAAAACCATCGTAGCAATTTTTGAGATTAAAACGACCAGATAAAAAAACAAAACAATTAGAACGGATAAACTAACTCCATAATTTTGTTGCCAGAAAAGACTAAAAATATAAAGCGGTGAAAAAAGTGACATGAAAGTCTGTGATACCCGTTTTGCCACACCCGAAAAATAAAGATGCGTAAGGTCAGACTTTGGATTGTGTAATAAGGTCATTTGTCTCTCTAACTATTCTACTAATTACCCCGTCCAAAATCTTAAGTTCTTCATCGCTAAATTTTTGGAGGACATAATCTTCACCGGCAATTTTTCTTCCTTGGCTACGATTATTTACTCCGACTCTCACATGCCAGAAATTTTTCGTCCTAAGGCGATTATAAATTGACAAAAGGCCATTATGGACCCTCGGGCCCTTGCCTTTTTGGATCTTATAATCACCTAGTTTAATATCCAGATCGTCGTGGACAACGAATACATCCTCGGGTTTTAGTGAACGTCTTTTGTATACATAAGCGACAGAACGACCCGAATTGTTCATAAAAGTCTGTGGCTTTAATAATTCTAAAATTTTGCCACCTTTCTCTAGCTTGGCATACAAAGCGTTAGCATATTTACTTACTACAAAATCTGCATTTAAAGCTTGCGCTAAGGCGTCCAGAACGACGAAGCCAACATTATGCCGTGTGTTTCTGAATTTATCCCCCGGGTTTCCAAGTCCTACTATTAGTTTCATTCCTGGATTAATTCTACCACCTCTTCGTCAGTCACCTGCGGAAAGTCGCGGTAAAATTGGCCAACGGCATAAAAGGCAGAAGGTGTATCAAGAACAACCATTTCATCAACCATCTTGCCGATTGAGCGGTAAGATTCCCGTGAGGACACAGGAGAGGCAACTACTAACTTTTTTGGCTTCTTTTTTTTTAGATACAAGACAGCAGATTCTACTGTCGATCCCGTGGCTATCCCGTCATCAACTAAAATCACCGTCTTATTTTTTATTTCTAACTTCTTTGTTTTAAATTTTAACTTGTAATCTTGAATTTTGGCTTTTGCGGTAGCAATTTGTTTTTCAAGATCAATTTTTTTTACACGAAGCCTTGCGATCAAATCATGATCCAACACTTTACTTCCGTCCTCACTAACCGCCCCAACGGCCAGCTCCTCATGGCCGGGGGCACCTATTTTTTTAGTAACTACAATTGAAAGTTGCGCACCCAAACCCCTAGCTACTTCTGCCGCAGTAACCACCCCTCCCCTTGGGATTCCAAAAACGACAGTATTTTGCAGATCAAATTCTGAAAGATTATCTTTAATCCTTTTAGCTAGAAGTTGTCCTGCCGCTCTTCTGTTTTTAAACACTGGAACACACTATTTTGCACCTAAAAATTTCCTTGCAAGCTTTCCTACCAGCGGTACTTCCCACTCTTGCCCATTCCATGCCTTCATTGACAAAACCAACCAGAGCGTAAAGCCGACAATCCAAACCAACCCACCGGCGTTGCGGACGACAGGTATATAGGCGACTAGCTTGCCAGCAACCAGCAAAAACAAAAACGTCAGTGTTGACTGCATAGCGTGAAAGCGTACAAATTTGTCTCTTTCCAAAATCAAAAAAATTACAGGGATAATAACTGTAGGACCTAAAAGCACCGAAAGAGCGGCTGCTGAATTTTTCGGAAGCCCTGTCCCCTCGTGTAGCATTGACTACATCATTTCAAAAAAGCCGAGTTTGGTCAATAGGATCATATCTATATAAACTCAACCACCACAAAAACGGTGTAGAGAAAAAGCATGACGCCGGCCTCCCATCTTTCAAGAGTTCTCTTGGTGCGAATGAAATACCAAAAGAGGCAGTAAATAACTAAAAAAGCGACTGAGGCCACCAAATACTGCCTCCTGGCAACTATTTCCATCGGCGCAATTACGGCAGCAAGGCCCACTACGAAAGTCGAGTTTGCAATAATTGATCCTAAGATATTGCCAAAAAACATTCCCGGCTGGTCCTCGGACAAAGATTTAATTGAAAACGTCAGCTCGGGAAGGGTGGTGCCAATAGCGAGAAAAACAAGCCCGATAACCAGCAGCGGAACGTTAAGCGCCAAAGCAATTCCGTCCGAAATTCTGACAATCATGTCCGATGAAAAAAGCAGCAGGGCAAGACCTACAAAAAGCCTGCCGAGCTCTCTTCTTTTGGCCGCCGAGACGTGATTAAACTTTTGAAAAAATCTGTAAATAAAACCCTCCTCCCGCTGTTCACGGGCAACTTGCAAATACCTTTTCCTGAAAAAACTCGAGGCGTATCCCGCATAAGTGGTAAGCAAAATTAACCCATCCACACGGCTAAGGTTGCGATCAAGTAATAAAAACAACGGCAACAAGCCAGCCAGAAGCGCAATCCCAACATCTCGCCTTACGAAAGATCCTTGAACATGGACTCTACCCGTAATTAAGGCTGCAATCCCCGCCACCAGCGAAATATTTGCGATATTTGCCCCCAGGACCACACCTAGTATCAAATTCGGTGACCCGGACAACGCAGAAGTTATACCCACAAAGAGTTCCGGGAATGATGTGCCAAGGGCAAGTATAATCGCCGAGATAGCAAAAGCCCCCATTTTCGTACTTTCGCTAAGCCGCCTGATTGCAACCACCACCCAATCGGCGGACTTGACTAAAACCAGAGATAAGATAAATAGAACAACAATATAAAAAATGACCATGACTTTTAATCAGTTAACTTTGTTTTGGCGAGTTCTATTATTATAAACATTAGACCCGAGACCAAAAAAACTACCAACCAATGAACCGGTTCCAGGATTGTCAAACCGAGGAAAGCTCTAGTCTGTCCAAAAAGAAACGGACCTACTTGAAAAACAAGTCCTGCAACTATTGCTAAATTCAGCCATTTATTCTTGAAAGGATTTTCGCGCCAAAAAGGCTCTTTCAATGTTCTTATCGAAAACACATATACTAGGGAGTTTATACCCAAAGTTGCAAAGGCAACCGACCTTGCAACTTCTATATTACCTGTTGTACCCAGGTAGTAGGCAAATATCAGTAAAGCCAGAATTCCACCCGATGTGGAAATAATTAATATGAAAATCTTCATCCAAGTTTCAACTAAACCCGTCTGGGGGGATCTGGGGGGATGAGACATAATACCCTTTTCTTCCGGATCAACAGTCAAAGAAAGATGGGGAAAGCCGTCAGAAACTATGTTTATCCAAAGAATTTGTGCTGCGGTAACAGGAAGCGGTAACTTAAATACTATTGTCCCGACAACTGCAATTATTTCTTCAAACGAATCGCTCAAAAGATAAAGAATTATTTTTCTGATATTATTAAATATTCCTCTACCTTCTCTTACCGTCGCCACTATCGTTTCAAAACTGGAATCCATCAGTACCAAGTCCGCGGACTCCTTGGCCACGTCCGTTGCATCTCCCACTACTATTCCAATATCGGCCCGATGGAGTGCCGGTGCATCATTAACACCGTCTCCCATCATTGCAACGACTTCGCCGTTTTTCTTTAAGGCATTAATAACTTTTAACTTTTGCTCGGGTTTGGTTCTGGCAAAAAGTATTGCCCCTTTCCCTTCTTTGTAAAAGTGCCTCAATTTATCGGCAACCTCATTTTCTGATATTTTCTCGAGCTCGCTCCCGACTATAACTCTGTCCTTGTCAACTTCCATTTCCAACTCATCCATTACGCAAAGAGCTGTATTGGCATAATCACCCGTGATAAGAATAGTTTTTATACCCGCATTATACGTTTGTTTAAAAGCTTCTTTAACTCCCACCCTCACTGGATCTGTAAAGACAAGCATACCTACCCACTCAAGATTTTCCATTACGTCGCTTTCTGAAATCTTTTGGAAAGTTTCCGGTACGTCTTTTTTGGCCATACCGATAACTCTTTTTCCTTCGCGGGTTAGAATATGAATTTTTGCTTTTATCTTTTTCGCTTCGGGTTCGGAAAGAGTTGACCAGTCCAACAAGTGTTCGGGTGCGCCATTTATATATACCTCGCGATTACCATCTCTGTGTTCAATTAAACTTGCGTAGAACCGATTTTGCGGAGTAAATGGAATCGAATCAATCAACTCGCATTCTTTATTGAAACTTTGCTGAGCCTTATCAAAATGGGTTGAATTTTCCTTAAGCCAACCCCTGGCCGCTACCATAATCGGATCATCCGATGTGGCAAAATGTTGAATACAGACTTTTTCAACATCACCATGTTCTTCGAAAACTTTCAATTTTCCATAAGTTAAAGTCCCTGTTTTGTCGACACATATCGTAGTTACCCCGCCCAAAGTTTCAGCTGATACCAAATTTCTCACCAGTCCTTTTTTCTTTAATATTCTTTGCATTCCTATCGCCAAAACCACAGTTAAAGCAATTAAAAGTCCTTCAGGAATGGAGGAAACTGCCAAGGCCACCGAGGTTTTAAACATTTCCAGAAGCTCTTTACCTGTAATAAGACCTACAGCAAAAACAAATATTATCAAAACGGCAACCAAAACTGTCAATTGATTACTAAAAACTTTGAGCTGTTTTGTCAAAGGTGTGTCCTCGTGAGGTTTTTGAACCGAGGCGGCGATTTTACCTACTTCAGTTTCCGCAGCCGTTTTTGTAACCTCCATCAACCCCTCCCCAGAAGAAACTATAGTGCCCATATAGACGCTATCGGAGTCACCTTTTTCAACCGGTATAGATTCACCCGTAAGAACCGCTTCTTCAATAAATAGTCTATTAGCTTTGATTAATTTTCCGTCCGCAGGAATTTTCTCTCCCTGTTCAAGTTCTACAATGTCACCAGGAACTACAAATCTAAAGTCAATCTTTAATTTTCGGCCGTCCCTAATCACTTCCGCCATGGGGTGAACCAAAGCCTTCAATGCTGAAAGAGCGCTACCTGCCCTCTCTTCCTGAATAAAACCGAGGATTGAGTTAACAAAAACTACAAAGAAAATTATTGCAGCGTCAGAATATTCTTTAAGAACTATAGTAACAACCCCGGCGGCCAGAAGAACGTAAACCAGAGGATTTTTGAGTTGTGACAAAAAAATAGTTAGAGAAGAAGGGGGTGGCTTCTCCGGCAATACATTTGGGCCGAATTTCGTAAGTCTATCTTTAGCTTCCAGAGTGGTCAGTCCTTGAATATTACCGGTCATGTTTCTATGCTACCACAACCACCTTGAAAGCCTAAGGTTTATCAATCTCGTCAGGTGTTTTTTAATTGGAATTCTCACTGTTCCTCCAGAATCTAAAATGCTATCTACCACTCTTCTGGCCGTAGTCAAAAATATTTTAGCCACCTGTTCCATCCCCATCGCTGCATACTTTTCTGCTAAACCAATAGCTTTCAAAACAGCGTGATTGCCAAACTCTTCTGCCAGCGGTCCTATTGTCTCTGAATCTGGCTTATGTTCCCTAGTCATTGATTTCAGTGTAACAAAAACAGTTTTTTGAGTTCGGAAACGCTTGCAGCCTGCTTTAGGGATTTATCGTCCCTACAGTATACCTGAGAATTTTATGGCTTTTGGAAAATAATCACTCCCTCATTTTGTTTAAACGTTATATGGAAAACATCAAAAACATCCAATCTTCCCAAAAGCAGTAGCACATTTTCTGTCAAAGCCCAAGCAATCTCTACTTCAAACTCAAAATTATCAATCCTAACTGTCGTCTTTCTCTTTGCGACGGACAACTTACCTGCAATCCCACCTATTTCTTCAACTTTCTCTTGAGGATCCAGTTTAAATCCTAATAGTCCTCCTACTGAATAAGGCAACAGAGTCACATCGGCACCCGAATCAATATACAAATCCTGAAAAATCCACTCACCTTTTTGTGATTTAAACTCAACCAAAGCTACTGGCCGCCTAATAAATTCACCGGATCTAGTTCTTTCTGATCGGTATTTGAAGGTTATATCCATTTTACTTCAATTTGTAATCAGAAATAGCAAAATGGGGGATCAAAATCACTGACGAGAATTGCAAATTCGAGTTAGTGGAGTTTATCATTTGAAACTACGAGTAGAACCATCATGTTTTCGGGTGGAATTTTCGCAAGTGTTGGCCTTGTTTTCGGCAACCTTTTCAAAGCTTTCAAATAAACACTTTTAGCGTTTTTTCCAGATGAAACAATCTTTCTGTCAACAATGGCAACATACTTCCCTTTGTATTGAGAAAGGTCAGCCTTCAAAAACCACTCATAATCGCTTTTTTTACCTTTAGTCATACTTGCCTAAAGTATATCACATGCCCAAAGGCCAAAAACTCTCTCATCTGTTTGAAAATACCTCTAAATCCCAAAGTTTTATTTTTGTAATTCAAAAAGTCTTTTGAGTTCGGAAACTGTGGTTGCTTGTTTTGGTGACTTGTCGTCGCGAAAACGTACCAACCTCGGGAAGCGAAGTGCATATCGCGCAGTGTGCGTTGGGCTTACTGTAATATTGTCAGCAGCAATTTCAACCACAACTACGGGTTCTACCCAGTTATCTGGTTCTAGGTTTTTGTGGACTTCAAACTCTTTAGGTTTATCGCGCAATTTGATTTTTTGGAGTCTTCTGTTTAATTCCCTAAACTCTTCATCAGAGAGACCTGTTCCAATTTTTGTCACAGTCACGAATTTCTCTCCCTTTCTTACCCCTACCAAAAACTGTCCAACCCCAAAAGCGGCTCTTTTACCTCGGCCAGCCGAATAACCCAAAACCACACAATCAAGCGTGTCGGCGAGCTTGCCTTCGGACCCCACCGCTCCCTTCATTTTCACCCAGCGCCACCCTGTCCGACCGGGAACGTACTTACTATCAGCACGCTTGACAATTACACCCTCAAGACCGTCATCGACCATCTCACGGTGACGTCTTTTTATCTCCTGGGCACTTTCGGTAATCCAATAATCATCAACCACAAAAGTCTTATTTTCCTTGATGGTTTTTTCAAGTACATTTCGGCGTTTTGTGTAGGGCTCGCCCATAAAACTTTTTCCGTCTCTGAAAATCAGATCAAAAATCTGGAAAGCGACCGGAATTTTACTTTTCAGCAGTTCGATGTCGTGTTTGCGCCGGCGTTGCATGGTTGTCTGGAAATCAGCAATCTTAGCCAAGTTTGGATCCATACCAACAGTTTCTGCATCGAGTATCACTTCTTTTGCATTTAAAAACCTGCCGATGTCACTTAGTTCCGGAAACATATCGCTCACGTCATTTAAGTTTCTGGTAAAAGCCTTAATGAAGCTCGGCCTTTTAAAATGAATTAACAACCTTAAGCCGTCGAACTTGGGCTCGACAGCCACTTTGCCCATTTTAGCAATCATTTCCTCGGGGTTTTTAAGCCGCTGGGCAAGCATTGGCATAACGGGAACCCCAACTATTGGCATTACATCTTTAGTAGCTCTGGCAACCCCGAGTTCTTTTACCTGTTTTGCCAAAAGGCCGACGTCGGGAATCACTTCATAAGCTTTGTCCAGTTGAGATTTTAAGCTCTTATCTCCAGCCTCCATCCACGACAGCGCATCAAGTAATGTCTTGTCTGAAAACCCAAGCCTAAGCCTTCCGAGAGGAATTCTTACAACAAACTTTGCACTAAGGGGATCCAGTTTTGAAATCAAGACCGCCAGTGAATCTGTTTTGTGCCCAACACTCCCTTCACCCTCAATCTTGGCTATCTTCACTAGTTCGTTGTAAACCTCAGATACTGAAGACTTTGAGATTTGAGATTTGAGATTTGAGATTTGTGCGAGCCTCTCTGCAATATTACCAAGATCACCAACTGACTTATATAATTTACGTACAGAACCTGCTGATGTCTTGTAAGCTTTCGCGAGCACTTCGATCATCATCCGCTCTGCCAAATTAAAAACAATGCTCCTGTAGCTTGGAGCAAGAATCCCGAGCAATAAGTAAACTGTTTTATCGGCATCGGTCCTGCCGGTTTTTTTGAGCAATTCCGCCAAGATTTTCGTAATCTCGATTCTCGAGCTAATCTTTTCCAACTTGGCCAGATACTTTGCCAATTGCCTAAAACTCATGTCTGCGAGCTTAAGTATGAAGAGAAAAATAAATAAGTAAAGACCACAATCCCCAGAAAAGCCAAGCCAAAAATGATACTAATAAAGCCCATCCACTCCTCGTGAATGAGTTTATTAAGACCTTCGCCTATTAAAGTCAATCCAAACAGCCCAGGCAGAACCAAAATCATATATAAAAATTGCGGATCTTTTGGCAGCATGTTATTTATTTTTAATTATGTACTTCGACGCTTTGGTTGTCCCCTCTTTTTTGATTATGCCTTCGCTCAACAAATATTTTAAGTCACGCAAAACAGTGTCTTCAGAAACCATCGGAATCACTTTTCGAAGTTCCTGCATAACGGCAGACCCTTTTTCGGAAATATACTCTACAAGCCTCATCTGGCGCTCGGACAACGCTATTTGTCTACCAAGATTGAGTTTCATCCTGGAATCAACCGACAGTTTTCGTATCTTTTCTTTAATTTTGGTAAGTTCCACAGCCACTGCTTTGGTAAAATACTCAAGCCAATGAGTCAAGTCACGCGTAGCAATGTCTGCTGACTGTTTATCAACGCTTGCAAAAGCTTCATAATAAGCTCCAAGGTCTTGGTCAAAGTGCTCCTCGAAGGCAAAAAATTTCTTTGTATCATACCCTTCCCGAAACAAAATCAGATTTGCAAACGCGCGGACAGTCCTGCCGTTGCCTTCCACAAAAGGATGGATGGCAACTAAGACATAATGAGCTATACCTGCTTTAATAATGGGATGAATATCGTCATCACGGACACCGTTTAACCAATCCATAAAATTCTCAATTAAATAAGGTACTTCTATCGAGGCGGGCGGAGAAAGGATAATTTTACCTGTACCCTCTTCTTTAATTATCACCTGGGTTGAGCGCAGCACACCGATTTTTTCTTCGGCAACTATCTTATTAACAGTTTCGCGGTGGATTTCTAGAAGCGATTTCAGAGAATACATATGGTCTTCTTCTACTAGTCTGTCAATCAACTTGACTACATTTCTGTAGTTAATTACTTCCTGGACATCTCGAGGTCGCGCCATCACTTCCTCACCTTCCAAAACCTTTTTGGTTTGCGAAAGTGTCAAATCATTACCCTCAATGTGCGTACCATGATAAACAGTCCGAATAACAGCGTCGCTTTGGAACTCTTTTTCAAACATTGGTACTAGTGGCGCGTTTTCAATGACTTCCTTTGCCGCCTCAATCGCGCCAATGTTTTTGAGGATTTTATTAGTAATCGTGTATTTTGGGGTATACATCTCGTTTCATTTTACGCAGAAGTTGCGGTAAAAACAAGAGATCTAAATCAGGCTTTTTAGTACAGAGGGAATTTTGTCAACCAGGTCTTCTGCGTTGTAATTGACACCGACTTTTTTGTAAAGTTTATCCGCTGCGGCTTTTAAGATGAAGCTTGCACTACAGGCTGCCAATATTGGATCATTTTTAGTCAAAAGTGCAACAGTCAGCCCGGCCAACACGTCCCCAGTCCCCCCTTTGGTAAGACCGGCATTTCCACCTTTAACAACGACAGATTCTGCTGGACTATAAACAACGGTTTCAGGACCCTTCATAACTATTATGCATTCATATTTTTTTGCAACCACTTTTGGATCCATATTCCCAAAAAGAAGTTTATATTCCTTCTTGTTCGGAGTGACTATCGCGTTTTCCGGAATCCAGTCTGCGTCCATCGTCTGCAAACTTCCGGCATCAATTACCCAACGCTTTTGGGCAAACTTCTGTAAAAAGTGCTTTGTAATCTCCCTGGTTTTCTGGCCATCTTTGTTTGGGTTCACCAACTCGTGGTCCTTATTTTTCTCGCTGCCGAACCTCATAAACCCGGGACCGATGAGAACTGCATCACTTTTTGCTACATAACTCTCTGCGTCTTCCCAGGGAACCCAGATAAAGGACATCAACTTACTCTTTATTTGTTCGGCAACTCTCCCCACACTCGGCTCGGGTGATGCAAAGAAAACCATATCTACAATTCTTGAAGATACCTTGAGCGACAGGATCGGCGCGCCGTAGAATAGTCTACTGCCGCCGATTATCGTCACTTGCCCGTTGTCCTCACCATAGGAATCCTTCGCTGGTCTATAAAGCTTTTTTAAATCCTCTATGTCAAATTCTCTCATTGGTTTCTTTTAGGCTCTCCTTTCTCGATCCAAACGGTAAAAGGTTTTTGGCGAGTTTCAGTAGATTATGGAACAATCTCTTCACCAGTCAAAGGATCTATTTCAAACGCTGGCGGACCCTCTTTCCCGACTCTTAAAACTGTAATTCGTGGTACAACTTTAACTACTTCCCCAAAACTATTAAATACTTTAAATACACTGCTTTTTGTCATAGTTTTATTTTTTCAGAAACTTTAAAATTTTCAACAAAATGCGGGTCGGCAGTAGTAATTAAGGTTTGTTGATTATTTACAATCTCCATCACTATAGCACGGTGGTCGTGATCAAGCTCGGAAAAAATATCGTCCAAGAGAAGTGTTGGCTTCTCGCTCGTTTTAGCTTCAACAAAAGCAAGCTCGCAAAGTTTTAACCACAGAATTGCCATCCGCTGTTCACCCCGTGATCCGAAACGACTTAAGTCTCGGGTTTTACGGGACTCGCCGATTAAAAACACAAAGTCGTCGCGGTGGGGACCAACAAGTGTCGTTGCAGCGGCTACTTCTTCATCTCTATATTGCTCAAGTCTGGCTTCAGAAATTACCGATTTGTCGTACGAAAGTTTATAGTTCATACCGACCTTCGCATGCATGGTCATTGGTTCATTATTGTTGAAAAAATCGATCAACTCCTGTCGTTTCTGAGAAATATAATCGCCGTTTTTAATAAGCAACTGGTTCCAAAAAATAAGCCGCATGCGCCCTGATCCCGCCGAAGGATACTCCCGGATCTGCCACAAGAGTCTGTTTCTCTGGCGCAAACCTTTTTCGTAAGACAGAATTGCTCTTCTATACTCCCAATCGACCCCAGACAAAACAGTGTCCAAAAAACCTCTTCTTCCGCTCGGTGAACCTGTTACCAAATCCATATCCCACGGGCCAAAGAGAGCAACTTTAAAGTTGCCCGCAAAATCAATCAACCTTCTTGAAACTCCGTTAACCAAAAGTTTTTTTCTGGGGGTTTTTTCGAATTTGTCGTCCCCAACTTCAATCCGGCCGCGGGTTAAAATCACTTCCAAGTTCATAGACTCATCGCTCGTCACTCTTCCTTTTACTCTTGCTATATCCTCACTATTTTTGATCATCTCCTCCTCAAGATGGGCATGGAACGATTTACCGGTTGATATTAAAAAGAGAGATTCTAAAATATTCGTCTTACCTGTTGCATTGTCGCCGATAATCACAGTCGTTTTGGGAGAAAACGAAAACAGCTTTTCTCTAAAATTTCTGAAATTAGTAAGTTTAATCTTTTGTATCATCAAAGGAATAATACTACTTGACACAAATTCTTAAAGTATCAGCAATTTAGTTTACATGATACGGCTTCAAAAAGTAATTCTTGTGAGGATACAATAGCTCCTGTTGTTTCTGATTTTAACAACTTAGAAAGGAAGGGCATATGAGTGAGACTGTT
>Ga0209542_10004593_pt1 | contig 28207 bp, 25 predicted proteins | sample RifCSPhighO2_01_FD_184028 | JGI IMG/M metagenome (GOLD analysis project Ga0209542, IMG submission 184028) | Soil microbial communities from Rifle, Colorado - Rifle CSP2_plank highO2_0.1 (SPAdes) (version 2) | ecosystem: Environmental > Terrestrial > Deep subsurface > Rock core/Sediment ...
CGCCAATCACTACCTTATACAATTTATCTGAAAAATCTAGTGTGTGAGTTGTTTCCAATGAATGTGATGTTTCTATTGAATTTTTTGTTCTTATTTCTTCTTCCATAATTTTATGTCTTACGAATTAAAAATCAAATCGAATTACAAATGTTAGTGATTAGACTAAATTATTAATTCGATGCTATTTGTAATTAATAGGATTGTTTAATTTTACTTTTTAATTTTTACACTCTCCGTCATTAGTATTAATTTCAAATGCTCCAATGCTTCTTTAAATTTTTTCCAATCATATAATATTTCTCTACCATCTCTATGCTTTAAACGATAATTTTTTAAAAATTCTCTCATATTTTTACCACCAAAACAATCTTTAATTATTTTTATCATATCTTCTGCTGACATATTTTTTATTATTTCCATAACCTCCCGATCGTTTAAGTTTCTTTTTTCTTCGTCGCTAAACTTATACATAACATGTTTTAATAACACCATGTCATCACAAACTAAAGACAGTGCTAATTCTAATTTTTTAATCAATAATTCTTGGCCTTTAATTGTTTCGGTGTTATCAGAATCGCCCCAAGAGTCTTTAAGCCTCCCTATTTCTTCCTTTAAATCTTGCATAACTATTCCTACAGTACCAGGTTCCACAAGATTTATTTCTGGATCTAATTTTAGACCTAATTCTTGTAAATTTTTTCTTTCTTCCATTTTTTTATTTTATGATTTTTTAACTTTGAATTTCAAGAACTATCTTCCCCAATACATCTCCTTTTTCTTTTTCGTCAAACGCTTCTCTTATTCTATCAAGTAAATAAACTTTATCAATATGCACCTTAATATTCTTGTTTTCAATAAAATCGGTCAAAATTTCAAGATTTTTTGCAGTTACCTTAGTGCTCTGTGTTATTGCTAAAACTCCAAATTGCTCGGCTAATTTTTCATCTTTTGGGGCAATCATTGAAACAATAATACCTCCCCTTTTTAATACTTTAAAAGACTTACTATACACATCTGCCCCCACCGTATCAAATACTGCGTCACAATCTGATACTATTTCATCAAAACTGCTATTTTTGTAGTCAATAACTTGGTCTGCTCCTAATTTTTTAACATACTCAATACCTTGGCCAGTGGCAGTAGTTACCACAAGGGCCCCTATACTTTTTGCAATCTGAATGGCAATAGTGCCAATGCCTCCCGCTCCGCCATGAATAAGAATTTTTTGATTTGTTTTTAAATTGATATGTTCAATAATTCCCTGAACCGCACTAACACCTGTTAAAACTATAGCAGCAGACTGATTAAAATCAAGATTTTTTGGCGCCAAAGAAATATGCTCTGGCAAAACTAATGCAAATTCAGCAAAAGCTCCCGAGCCTCCCGCTAACACAAGCGCTTGCCCATACACCTTATTTCCCACGCTAAAATTTTCAACCCCTTCTCCTATTTCTGCCGCAACACCTGCAATATCACCGCCAAGAATTATTGGAAAAGGTATGTTAGACATCATGGTCTTTACATAACCTTCTCGCATTACAGTGTCAAATGGGTTTATTGAAGAGGCATATACTTTTACTAGCACCTTGCCTTTTTCAATTTTAGGCTTACCCACATCAGTAATCTCAATAACGCCAGAATGACCATAATTATTTATTTGCGCTACTTTCATAGTAATTTACATTTAATTGTATAACTAAACTTACCACAAATTAAAATTTTTCCCTAAAAAACTAATTCGTATAAATGCTTCCAAATTGCATACATTGCAAAGGTGTCTAGTTTGCAATACTCTTTTAAATCTTTGATTATTTTTTCTTTCTCTTGTGTGCTCGTACTTTTTAAATTCATTTCATTCCATTTTTGGCTTGCCAAACCCCCTTCTTGAATGCCGAGCTTTTTATAAGAAAGTTCTGGAACCAATACTGGCAAAACAGATTTTATTGAAATTCTGCCTTTAAAATCTTTATGCACATAATATTGCTTGCCGAATATTTCCATTAAATCATATACTCTTGCATTTACTGAATTTATAAATAATACATGCCCTGGATTTCTCTTTGCAATTTCATTATTTATTTTGCATTCAAAACCTTTATTCCAAACAATAATAGTGCCTTCTTGACCAATATTGTTTTTTAAAGATTTTGTAAATTCTAAAGTTGGATCATCTGTATTGGTATATAAAAATTCAAAATGGCGAGGCTCTGAATTTTGAGAATCTAAAACAAAAAGCGAGTATTGAAAAGGAATTTGCTGATAGGGAGAAAAGCCATCAAATCTTGGAATGGCAGCGGGAAATGTTTCGTAATCTAAAAAATATAATGGGAATATGAATCCATCTAATTCTTTTTTAATATTATATTTATCTTGTAAAATCCTATCTTGCACAAATGCTTCAATTTGATTTTTTTGGGGCAAAGATAAATTAAAATCAATTGGCACATCTTTTAACTCAAAAATGCCAATGTCAATTAATTCTTGAAGTTTTGCCTTACTATTCCCAATACGGGAAAGATCATGCACACCATATTCAGGAACTTTAGGGTTTGAATGCGCAAATGTAGCGCAGTGATTTGACCTTCCTTTGTACACGCAACTACAAAAACCTATTGACTCTTCTTCTGTTGAAAGATATCTTAGCGCAATTTCCATCTCACCCGCTACTGCTTCTTTAATATTAAGTACCTGCTCGTTTACATCTTCGATTTTAAAAAGCTTATTGATATTAATTTCCCCTTGTCGCACATATTCTGAATTTAAATGAATCACAAAGGCTTTGTTGATTTTTACACCGCATTTTTCTAGTAAATTTACCTGAAAGGCCAAGTCGTGGTAATGGGTTTTTTTATCAACATCAGTGGTAGATTTTACTTCATAAATATTATATGAATTATCGTTTTGTAATTCTAAAATATCCACTGCTGCTAAAAAATTGTCTTTTAAAAATACGGGCTGAAACAATACTTTTGTTTTTTTATTAATCAAATCCTGTGTTTTTATTTGACTTTCTTGCCCCCTTCCTTCGATCAATACTCCTAGGGGAAATAATTGGTGCGCAACTAATTCAACTTCGTTTCCGGTTTCAATAATTGCTTTCTCAAATTCTGATAATTTTGATTCATTCCAAATTGTAGGATTATAAAATTTATGCCAAACATTTTTTGGACAATCGCGAAATAATATATAATCTGTTTTTGATAAAATAATTGGCATATATCAATTTTAAAAATATTATCGCCCGCTCCTTTAAATATGTCCTAATTTTGAAAGCTTTCAAAATTAGGACATATTTAAAGACATCTATTATCGCGAATATTTATTATTACCCAAAGTTTTATAATAAATAATTTTGATCGTTTCGCTGAAAATAAAATAAGTTACCACCAGTCCTAAAATAATTGCCATATGGCCGAAGGCAGGCGGAGTAAAATGAAAAATATTCTTGCCTAAAGAAGTAAAGGGTAAAATGATGGTGGCTAAAAACGCGCCCCCCGAAGACCATATCACCGTTTTTGAAGGCCAAACTGCTTTGTAAAAAGGCAAGCTTGTCCTGATAGAAAATAAGAATACTAATTCGGTTAATACAGAACCTATAAACCAGTTAGTTTGCAATACTTCTGGGGATATTTTATAAAAAAATCCAAAAAACATAAAATCAAAGATAGTGCTAACAATACCTAAAAAAGTGGTAATTAATATAATATCTTTTATATTATATTTTTTGGGTTCTTTAATTTCCGAAGCATCAACTGAATCCATAGAAATTGATATCATGGGAAAGTCAGAAAGCAAATTCAACAGCAAAAGCTGTATAGGCAGCATTGGCAAAAAATCAATAAATAATGACGCAATCGCCACCGCATAAAAATTACCAAAATTGGAAGCCAAAGTTGCCTTAAGATATTTTACGGTATTGATAAAAATTTTGCGGCCCTCTTCAATACCGTCAATAATCACTGACAAATCCTTATTAAGCAAAATTACATCGGCGGTTTGCCGAGCAATATCAGATGCGCCTTGCACTGCAATTGAAACTCCAGCAGATTTTAACGCCGGCAAATCATTAATACCCTCTCCCAAAAAACCTACTTCGTATTTTTTCTGCAAAAGCTTTATTAAGTGATGCTTTTGCTCGGGGTCGGTTCTAGCAAAAACTTGAACGGTTGGCAATATTTTTTCCTGTTCGCCAGAAGTTAATGCCACAAAATCAGAAGCTAAAATTACCTGATTTGGGTTTTTTGCCAAACCTATTTCACGGGCAACTGCAAATGCAACTGCACTGCTATCGCCGGTAATAATTCTTATTCCAATTCCAAGCTCTTTGGCTTTTTTAATCGCTCCAAAAGCAGATTTTTTAATCGGATCAATAAAACTAATACACCCTTCAAAATTCAAATCGTTTTCAAAATTCAAAATATCAAACGAGCCATTATCAAGATTTTCAATTTTTTTGGTTGCCACTGCCAATACCCTTTGTGCTTCTTGCCCTTTATTTATACCCCATTCTTTAAAAATCTTCTTTTCTTTTTCATCTAAATTACTACACAATTTCATTACTTCTTCGGGTGCTCCACGGACAATTAATATATGATTTCCCAAACTATCTTTTACCACAACACTATTGCTTCTTTTTTTAGGTTCAAATGGGCGCGTGGCTAATTTCTCAAATCCTAACAAAACTTTTTTGTCTTCTAATGCCTTTTTTAAGGCAATATCAAACGGCTCTAAGCTTTCTTTTAAAAAAGTTCCTGCCAAGTTAGCAAAAAGCAATAAATTAGTTCGGCCATCAATGGGTAAAATCTCCTTTACTTGAAGCTTATTTTCAGTAATGGTACCCGTTTTATCAGTACAAAGAATTTCAATACTTCCCAAATCCTCAACTGCTGATAATCTTTTAATAATTACTTTTTGTTTGGCAAGCCTTAGAGCTCCCCTCGACAAAGACAAGGTAAATACTACTGGCAAGGCTTCAGGAATCACACTTACTGCCAGCGCAATGGCAAAAATAATTAATTCTGTAATATTGGCAGAGCTTCCTTTAATAAAAATATTAGCTAAAAACACAAACACTAAAGTAATAACCGTAAGCTTTAGAATAAAACTACTAAATTGGCTAATACCTTTAGAAAAAATACTTTCTTTGGCTATTCCGGTGGCTAATTTTTTAATTTCTGCAAAGAAAGTATAGTTTCCCGTGGCAATTACTACGCCAGTAATTCTGCCGTCTATAATTACTGTCCCGGTAAAAACGATATTTTTCGCCTCATAAATATTTTTTGGAGCACTACCCAAAAGCAAGCCACTTTTATGTACAGCAACCGATTCACCAGTTAATACCTCTTCGTCTACCGTTACATAATTATGATCTTCTAATAATCTGACATCTGCTGGTACTAAGTCCCCCGTTTCTAAAATTACTAAGTCTCCACGGACTAATTCACTTGAAGGAATAATAATTTGCCGACCATCTCTTACAACTCTTGCAGTTGATTTTGTATATTGCTGTAAAAGTTTTAGCGCTTGGTCGGATTTAAACTCTTGGTAAAAACCTAAAAATGAATTAATTAAAATAAACAACACGATCATTCCTGCGTCTAATAATCCACCCAAAAACAAAGCCAAAACGGCTGCTAAAAAAAGAAGGTAAATAAATGGTGACTTAAATTGGCGAAACAAAATATGCCACCATTGGCTATGTGGGTTTTCAAGTTCATTAGCACCCTCTTCTTTTAGCCTTTTTTTTGCTTCTTTTACACTAAGGCCTCGCTTCAAAGAAAAAGACAAACTCTTCTCTAATTTATTATTATCAATACTAGAGTACGAATAAATTTTTTTATCCATGTAATAACCTACTTATTATACAAAAATTTTTGCACCTCAATTGTTGGACCAAAATCCATAATTCCAAAATTAAGACCAAGCTCGGTATGAGTCATATTTAAATCTCCATACAATGAGGCTTTTCCTCCAACTCTTAAAATTGCTTCTACAAATAATTCTGCTTGCCTTTTACTTAATTCCTGCCAAGTTGTTTTCCCCTTTTTACTAATTATGGCACCAGAATAAACGACTAAAAATTCTGGATACTTTTTTGAAGAAAATAGATGATTTATTGAAGAAGCAGCTTTTTGGGTTTCTAAGTCAAAACTAAAAAATTTAGTAAGCTCTCCTTCGGCATAAGGATAGTTATAGTCTACCCCCTCAACAATAGCTCTTGGAATATCGTAGGCATCAACATCAAAAGCTATTACTTTTTTTATATTATTTAAACTCAATCCCTCTGCTTTTAAGTAGGCTTCATCAGTGCCAACAAGAGATACCATCTGAGCACCAGCCGAATAACCAAATAAGGAAATATTTTCTGGATCACCTCCGTATAATGAAATATTATCATGCACCCACTTTACCGCAGAAGCAATGTCGGTTTCCTGATCAGCATAAATCGCCCCTGGAGCTTTATCACTGAAAAGCAAGCGATAATTAATGGCTACAAATACTGTTTTGTTGCGCTGGAAAAAATCAAGAAACGACTCTGGTCCTTGATATACTTTAGCTTTATCTCCCGAAGTCCAACCGCCTCCATGCACAAAGACAACAACGGGTGCGTTTTTAATATCTTTTACAGGATAGACATCAAGTGTTAAAAATGAAGGGTCAACACCTTCAATAGTTTTATATTGAATATCTAAATCTGCATTTTCTAAAGCTTTAATAGAACTTTCTGAAATAACAATTTCTTTATCTGCTTCGTCTTTATTTTCAGAGTTTTGTAAAAATCCCTGGTTATAGTAATACAGACAAATGCCACCCAACACGGCCATAGTTAAAATTAATACTACTAAAATAACAATATTCTTCTTTATCATAAGTTTTATGAGACCCACTTCACAAAAAAACCTTATTACATTAAATTTTATTATGAAGTAGGTCTATTAGTAATTTTAGAAACAATAATATAAGAAAGATACCCAAGCAACCCAAGTTGGATAGTTGGAGTAATTCCTATATTTAACAATGGAATAATGGGCATATATCCATTATACAGCCATCTTCCCGTATTCATAGCATATAATTCAATGAAAATTGAAATTAAAACCCCAATTATAATAATTAACCAAGTTCTTTTTTTAAAAAATGCAATGTAAAAAAATGGAATAGCCACCATGGTAATAATCCATGCGTCAACAAAAGAAGCTCTTAATAAAATGGCCTCTGTTATTTTTTGACCCATATAACTTGTATAAAGATAGGAATGCAAATTTTCCCATATTAAGTTTAATAAAAATGATAAAATAAAAATTAAAAATATTTTTCTCATATAAAAATTTAATTTAGACTATTACAATCAAAAACTAACCTCTCTGCGCTATCTTTTGATGTTAGCGATATTACTAAAATCCCACCTTCTTCTTTAATACCTTGAATTCCCAAATGCTTTCTCCAGACCTGGCGAATTTCGCCGAAGCGAAATTGCGCCTGGGGCTCGAAGGGATTTTTTTTCAAATGTTAGAATGAAAATTTGGATAAAAGACCAGAAACCCATTTTTTATTTGAGCATTTCGTAATTCTTCGTAATTCAAAATTATTTATAAATCATTTCCCGAATAAGATAAATTAAAACTTTTGTTAATTAGGGGAAAATCTGGTACTACATTTGAAGGGCCAACTTCTCCAACCAATGGCCAATTTAAAAATGATGGATCACAGGGAGCAACCCGGCTAATGTTTCCCATTGCATCGGTGGTAATAAAATATATTATTTGTCCTCTCCATCCTTCAACTATCCCAACGGACAAAGCATTTTTCCTAAACAAAATATTATTTATAGGTGTATATATAGGCCCATTTGGCAATTTAATTAATGCATTTTGGATAAGTTCTATTGAGGCATAGACTTCTTTTATACGGACTCGAAATCGGGCATACACATCGCCATCCATCTCAGTTTCAATAGTATTAAAACCTAGTTCACTATAAGCTGCGTAAGGGAAATTAACACGCGCATCGTTGAGAATAGCCACTGCTTTGGCAGCAACTCCTAGTGCGCCGTAATCTTCGGCAATTTTAGGCAAAAGTATGCCAGTACCCTTTAAACGATTTAAAAGTGATGTGCTATTTTCTGCAACCGCAATAATTTCTGAAAAATCTTTTTGTATTTTTTTCAGATCAAAAGATAATAGTTCTACTTCTTTTACAAAGATGTCTTTTGTAACTCCGCCGATAGTATTAATATGGCGCAAAAACCGGCTTCTCGATAGCCTCTCATTAATCTGCATAATCATTTCCTTTAGGCGTGCACCTTGACTACCTCCAAAGTTAAACCCAGTATCAATCATAATTGCACCAATATCACCAATATGATTTGCCAATCTTTCTAATTCTGCATATATAACACGCAAATAAAGGGCGCGTTTTGGAGGTACAACATCGCCCAACTGTTCTACAGCCTGGCAAAAAGCCAACGAATGACTAAATGAACTATCACCAGAAATTTTCTCGGAAAGGTGTAATTTATCGCTGAGGGTCAGTATCTCAAATAATTTTTCACTGCCTTTGTGGACAAATCCGAGCTTTGCTTCCAGGAGGATAATCTCTTCCCCAGCCACACTAAACCTAAAGTGTCCCGGTTCTATAATACCAGCGTGAATTGGGCCAACTGGAATTTCATAGATACCTTCACCTTCCACTTTTTGAAATTGATAAGATTCGTGAGTTGCTTTTACTTTTGCTTGCCAGTCAAAATCTTTTCTTAATGGGAATACATTAGCTGGCCAGTTTTCATGTAGGATTATAGGTCTTAGATCAGGATGTCCAATTGGAGTAAGACCAAAAAAAGTGTGTATCTTTTTTTCAAAATTACAGGCGCTATGCATAGTTGGGGTTAACGAAGGAAATTTGGTAGTGTTCTGTAAACGAATAAAAGGAACTATAAAGATATTTTGTTTTGGGATTCCAAATACATACCAAATTTTAAATCCTCCCTTCGTTTCCCTTTCGTCGGCTGCAGTAATAAGGTTAAGTTGAAGATTTTTAGCGCGCAAACCAATAGCAATTTTTTTAATATCAGAAACCGACACCTCAAAAAGGGCTATATTATTTATGATTTCAACTTTTACATTCTTGGGAAGATAATGTTGTATATTTTCCATGATTATATATTTTTAATAATGTAACGCAATATTATAAATCAATATAGATAAAAATGGCGGAATATTAAAACTTAAAAATAACGCAATAACAATAAGTGCAACAGGTGGCAGTAAAAGCCAAATATTTTCTTTTTCTGCCTTTATATTTGAATCGCCCTGTTCAAAAATCATTACCATAGCATGTTTTAAAAATCCAATAAATACAATACTCACTAACATAATAACCGTGATAACAATAAAAGGGTGTTCTTTAATACCGGCAGAAAGAATAAATATTTTAGTGAAAAATATTCCAAATGGAGGAGCTCCAGTGATAGCGAAAAATCCGGTCAAAAAAAGTATTGCCGTAATGGGCACAACATTAAGCGCTCCTCTAATGGCGGTAATTTTAGCAGAATTATATTTAAGCAAAAAATTTCCCGATAAGAAAAAAAGTGCAGATTTAAGGAAAGAATGATAAATCATATGTAGCATGGCTGCAAAAATACCTAAACCCCCAAATCCAAAACCAATAGCAATAATGCCCGCATTTTCTATGCTTGAATATGCCAACAACCTTTTATAGTTTCTGGAGACGAACATAATGGTGGCCGCAATTACAATGGATAATAAACCAAAAATAATAAACAAATTTTGGCTGAACGATGGACCTACTACTATATCGGTTATCATTTTGAACTTTAAGATAACTGCAAAAGCAACCGGCAACAAGGCTCCTGAAAATAATGCTCCAATGGGAGCTGGAGCCTTGCTGTAGGCATCGGGTTTCCATGTATGCATTGGAGCAAACCCCACCTTAGTTCCATAACCTATAAAGATAAAAATAAAAGCTACTTTAATAATTAAAGGATTGAAATTTGTGGCATTTATGGCAAGTAAATGCCAGCTAATAAATCCATCACTAGCCAACGAGCCAGTAGAAGAAAAAAATAAAAGGGTTCCAAAAAAAGCCAATAATATGCCAATGGAGTTGATAATTAAATATTTCCATGCCCCTTCGATTGCCGAAGGCTTATTATAAAAACTGATTAAAAACGCAGTAGAAAGAGTTGTTGCTTCAATAAAAATCCAGGCAAATAGTGGGCTGGAAACCATAATAGCTAGAAACATCATCGCCATAAAAAGATTTAACAAGATAAAATATTCCCTTACCCTTGAGCTCAGGTAACTTACACCGCTAAGTCCTATGATATTTTTAGTGGTTTCCTGACGAAGATATTCAATAGAGTATACCGTTGTGGCTAGTCCGACAAAAGCAATGATAAGCATTACCACAGCATCTAATGAGTCAACAGAAAAAAATGGAAACGGAGCATACACGCCAAAATAAGCAACTCGAAAAGAAACGATAATTGACCCAAGTAATGAGATACCTGATGCAATCAGTGAAGATATTTCAATGAGCCTTCTATTTTTAACGGTAATACATAGTAATGCCGCAATGAAAAAAGGTATTAAAATAAATATTAATTCTGTGTTATACATATGGTTAATCTTTTAGTTTTTTCATATCGGTAACATCAAGTGATCCGAAATGAGTGTACATCATAGACATAAAAACAGTTGCTATAATAAGCCATACAGAGATATCAAATAAAATACCTATCTGTAAGCTAAGAGATTGTTCGAGACCAGCAAAAATAGCAAAAGCCACAATGCTATTTTCTAACGAAAGGATACCCACAATCTGCGATAGCGCGCTTTTACGATTAATAATTAAGAAAAGCGACAAAAACATTGTAGAAAGTGCGAGAGATAGCAATCCCTGGTTGGAAGAAATAATACTGGTAAGCGGTTCAAATATGCCAGAAAAAGCTATCGCGCAAAGCAATACAATAACTATTAAAGTAATTGGTATATTAAGATAGGTGCTTACCGAAAATATTAATTCATTTTTTTTGATTAACCTTGCGAAAAATCTCGGTGCTAAAACTACTTTGACAATAAGGACTAATAAAGCAACAAATAGCAATGAGATATTGCCAGTTTCAAAAAAAGAATTAAGCAATAAGATCGTAATGGCAAATGACTGGATTCCATATGCCCAGATCGCATCAAAGTTCTTTTTCGAAATATGCAAAAAAACAATAGTTAAAAAAATTACCTGTAATAAAAATTGTAAAAATAAAATATTCATTAATAATAAGTTAGATTAATATATGAGAATAATCGCTATGACATTTAAAATAAAAGCAATAATTAAAAGATCGGGTAAGCGGAAAAATCTGAATTTAGCAATACTTGATTCTAGAATGGCGATCACTAAACAAAAAATACCTATTTTTATCGTAAAAACAATGATACCTAGAATTATCGCACTGGCGCTGAGGTCCTGAGCTAATCCAAAAGGGAAAAAAAGATTTGAAGCTATCGCAATAAAGATAAGCAACTTATTGGCCGACGCCCATTCCATAAGTGCTAATTTTTTCCCCGAATATTCTAAAATCATCGCTTCGTGGATCATGGTTAATTCCAAATGAGTAGACGGATTATCAAAAGGAAAGCGAGCTGTTTCTGCCAGTACAATAATGAAAAATCCGCAAAATGCTAATGCTGTGGATAAGAAAAAGTGACCTTGTAACAGCAGACTGTTTTGGGAAATCATAAATAAATTAGTACTGTTACTTATAAGCGCCATTGTTAATAACGAAAAAATAAATCCACCTTCTGCAAGCGCAGACATCGTCATTTCGCGACTTGATCCAAACCCACCAAATGCACTACCTGTATCAATTCCCGCCAGCGCCAAAAAAAATGTACCAATGGCAAGTGTGTACACTATCACCAGTAAATCACTGGTGATAGTATTATTAATAGATGATGCAAAAAGTGGAATACTTGCTCCGACGACAATTGTTACGGTAAAAACAATGTAGGGTGCACATCGAAAAATCCACGAAGCATCTTTGCTAATTATTTCATCTTTGCCAAAAAGTTTTTGCAAATCTTGGTATGGCTGAAAAATACTGGCACCTTTACGATTTTGAAATTTAGCTTTTAGTTTCCTAGTAATACCAACACAAAGTGGTGCCATAATTGGCACAAAAATGAGTTGCAATATCCAAGTAATAATATTGGTAATCATAGTTATCTCCATAGAACAAAAAGCAGTGAGATTATTAATGCAATAAAAATATATAGAATATACGCATTAGTATTGCCGCTTTGAATCTTTTTTGTTTGCGACGATATGGCGTTAATCATTTTGTAGAGCGGTTGGTAAAAATAAGACTGATACACATCGTGTAATCCAAAAATAATGGTTCTTGATTTTGGCAAATATCGGCTTTGCGCATCATGGTATTCAATATCATGCTGGATGCTCGGTCGTAAAATACCTCTAAAAATCATAATGATTGAACGAGAAAATCCTGTAGCAGTTATTTCCATGCGAGGCGCTAAATCGGTGCCACAATCCCATGTAGAACCAGTTTCTATTTTTTGATTTCTATTGATGACAAATTTAATAACACCAATTACCAAAGCGATTACCAAAACAAAAAATACAAAAAATAAAAGAGAAGAAACAGAACCAAAACCTTTTTCCACCACAATGCTTTGTCCAGACACAGACATAAAAGATGTGGTATTTTTAAAAACCTCAAGGTCTTTAACTATATTTTCAAGAAAGATCGCTATATGTCCAGAATATAGTCCGATCAAAAGACATAACAGTGCAATTCCCCCCATCCCAACCTGTAAAGAAAAAGAAGATTCTTTTGCGTGAGAAATCTCTGCACTTCTTGGTCGGGCTAAAAATGTCGCCCCAAAAGCTTTCACAAAACAAGCCAATGCCAAACCCCCGGTAAATGCTAATGAACCCGCTGCCAAAATAAAAATCAATTTTTCATAGAGCGGCAATAATGCTATTCCTTGGAAAAGTGATTGGAAGGTTAACCATTCACTAAAAAATCCATTAAAGGGCGGAAGCGCAGATATTGCCATAGATCCAACAAGAAAGAATAGTGCAGTATAGGGCATATACTTAATAAGGCCGCCGTATTCTTCCATATTGCGAGTATGTGTTTGATTAATGATTGAACCAGCGCTTAAAAAAAGTAATGATTTAAATGTAGCATGATTTAAAGTATGGAAAAGTGCAGCGGTAAGGCTTAAAAGAGCGGGCGTAGGCATATTAAGCGATAAAAAAGTAAGCGCACCACCAAGCCCCAGCAAAATAATACCAATGTTTTCAATACTATGGTAGGCTAAAAGCCTTTTTATATCATGCTCGGTGAGTGCGTATAATACTCCCATTAAAGAAGATATTGATCCTAAAATAAGTAGCGCAAGTCCCCACCATACCGGCACTGGCCAAATCATATAAAGAAAAATCCTTATCATCATATAAATGCCAGTTTTAATCATAACGCCCGACATTAATGCAGAAACATGCGAAGGGGCAGCTGGATGAGCATCAGGAAGCCAAATGTGAAACGGAATAATGCCGGATTTTGTGCCAAAACCAATAATGGCAAAGATGAAAATAATGTTTTTTATTGATAATGGAATAAGCGAAGAATTAGCTTGTATCACCCGAAAGTCAAATGAATCTGTAAATTTATACAATAACAATGCGGCAAGCACAATAAAAGCCGTTCCAACATGGGTCATAATAAGATATAAAAATCCGGCTTTCACATTCTGTGGGTCTTGGCGATCATAGATTACCAAAAAATAGGAGGTAATAGACATAACCTCCCAAGCAATAAGAAAAAGCAGCCAATTTGACGAAGATACTACAAGGAGCATGCCCAAAATAAACATATTATAAAAAAATCCCAAAAAGCCAATATTATATTTTTCATAAAAATGCTTCACATATCCAATGGCATAAACAGAACAAAAAAGGGAGATTAATGAAATAATAAAAATAAAAAAAGCAGACAATTTATCAATATGAAACGACACTGAAAAAAGTGGCAATACTAATGTGCCTAAAGAAAAAGATATATCATACCCATTTATAATTATCAATGCTACAAAAAAAAGTCCGATTACGGACCCGAAAATAGCAAAAAAACTGCTCCACCTATTGGCTAGTACATCATTTTTTCTAAATAATAAAGATCCAATGCCCCCAATGACAAAAAATGATAATACCGTGAAAAAAATTATTTGAGGAATAATAGTACTCATCATACTTCTAATGTTTCAAGAATATTTAAAATTCCACAAAGAATTGTTTTGGGGCTCGGTGGATCTCCTGGAATATTATAATTTACTGGAACAATATTGCTTACTCCATTTAAAATCGCATAAGAATTTTTGTATATACCGCCATCAATAGCATCATCGCCCACTGCCACTACAATTTTTGGATTAGGCGTTGCTTGATAGGCCCTTCGCAAAGCTTCTGCCATATTTTGTGTTACCGGACCCGTTATTAAGAGCATATCGGCGTGTCTGGGTGAAGCAACAAAATGGATTCCAAAGCGTTCCACATCATAAAAAGCGTTAGAAAGAGCAACAAGTTCTTGCTCACAGGCATTATCAGATCCAGCATCTATTTGTCTAATTGCCAAAGAACCCTTAAATAATTTCTTCACTTTTTGTTGTATTTTTTCGCCAACCGCAATAACTTCGGCCTGCTTAGTGTCGATACTATTAATGGAAATTACTTTATCTTTATCTTTTAATATTTTAAGAAAAAGTTTAAACATAAATTTAGTGCATATTAATTTTTATATGCATCACAATAACATTAGAATAATGATAGTGATAATACTACAAAAAGAACGATTTTACAACTAATTACCACGCTAAAAAAATAGTTAGCCACACAAAAACAGCCCTTCAATAAAAATTCAGAGCTGTTTTTATAAGTACTTTGAATTACGAAACTCTCTTTGAAAAAGAATTTTGGGGTCTTTTCTTCAAATTTTGAACATAAATTCGCAATAATTTTTATGCTTATTCGTAGCTAAGCATAAAAATTCTATCAAATTTTCACTTTACAAATTTGAAAAAAATACCTCGAAATTCCCAATGGTTTTGCCATCGCGGATCCTCGATAAAATCGGGACATTTGGGAATTCAAGGCAAGTTAAATAAATACTTGGCGGAGAGAGTGGGATTCGAACCCACGAGACTCTTTCGAGTCACAGCTTTCCAAGCTGTTCCGTTAAGCCGCTTCGGTATCTCTCCGCCAAGTATTTATTCTGATATGGTTTTAAAATTTTATAAAAAATCTCTATTTTTCTTTTTTTTATAACCTAACCACTAAAAAATAAAATAGCAATGCTGCAATAATCCTGTAAATTCCAAAAAAAATAAATGTGTGATTTTTAACAAAATGTAGTAGCCATTTTATGCTTGCCATTGCAACAAAAAAAGAAACAATGAATCCTATGGCTAACAAATGAAATTCACTAAAGGAAAAATTACCCGCGCTTTTTAATAAATCGTACCCAGTAGCAGCTGCCATAGTAGGAACCGCCAATAAAAAAGAAAATTCAACAATGGTTTGCCTATTAATTCCCATAAGCAATCCCCCAATAATAGTTGCTCCCGAACGGGAAACTCCCGGAATTATTGCTAAAGATTGCGCTAATCCCACCAAAAAGGACTGTTTATAAGTAAGTACAGAATCTCGGCGATCGCTTAAATTCTGTACGCAGTTTTTGTGCCATAATTCAAAAACAATCAAAACTATTCCTCCAATTACTAAAGACCATACTACCAATAACGCATTTGCTAACAAATATTTTTTAAGTATTTTATACGATAAAAAACCAATAATTGCTGCTGGCAGAAAAGCCACTAATACTTTTTTCCAATTTTCATTATTAAAAATAAACTTTTTCCAATATAAAAAAACTACCGATAAAATTGCCCCAAACTGTATGGCAATTTCAAAACTTTTTAAAAAGTTCGAATCGGCAATGCCTAATAATTTACTTGTTAAAATTAAATGCCCCGTTGAAGAAACTGGCAAAAATTCAGTTATACCTTCTACAATTCCTAAAATTATAGCTTGTAATATGGTCATATATTACTTGCCCAATAAATTAAAAGAATAAAAGTAATCGTTCCATTTTTTATCTGAAGAACCATAAATATTGTCAAACATAAAGTAATCTACAAGAGTTTCTCTGACTCTGCAAAGTTCTTTTAGTATTGCTGGCGAATGATTTTTTTTATCACTAATAGTTAAATCCAGTAATTCTAAGCTGCCCTCAATGGCTAATTTACTTCTATCAGGATACTTTATCTTCCAATTTATAATACGCTCCACTTCACATCCAATATTTGCCATCTGATCTAAAAAAGATAGGCTGAACCATCTCTCTTTTGTAAGATTTTCGTTAATCATGATTATTTTATAACTAATTTATTAACAATATTAATTATTTTTCTTTGAATCTCTTTATCTTCAACCCCCCTAGTTCTATTTCCCCAACCAGGTTTTATATTCATCATTGAATCAAATTCAATAAAACTATCACCAGAATTATCTGGAAAAATATTAATACCCCACAGATTTTTTGGTTCTGAATCCTCAGAACTGATTAAAAATTCCATTAAATCTGCATGCAAAGCTCCGTCAACGGACATAATCTCTTTTTCAACATCAATCATGGCCTTTACTAAACCGTACTGCATTTTTTTTGCCATTTCTTTCAATTCTAAAATGTTAATGTTATCTTTTACAATTTTCATATAATTAATTTTTTAAATGACTCGATTTATCTCTTTATTACCCAAAACAAATTTACATAAATTATCAATAGGCACTTTTTTCTTGTTTATATACGCTTCTTGGGTTTGATTTGAAAATAATGGGTATAAATATGCATTTTTACAACTCAATAACTTTGTGAAAAGTTCTCTCTCCGGATAAGACAAATCAATATAAACTGCGTTTTCATTCTTGTTTAAGAAATCCACTAATGCTTCTATGGCTATTAGATTAGATCCAGCACTATTTATTATTGTAGCTGTTGGTTTAAGTAATTGAAAATCGTGTTTCGATATTATTACTCCAGCTGACTTAGGAATATGGAGAGAAATAACATCACTATTTCGTAATAAGGTTTCTCTATCAACATTAACAACATTTTTTTGTTTATTCTCCGCATTTGAGATGATCAACATATTAAATCCGTGCGCAATTTCTGCTACACGACCGCCAATCCTCCCAAGTCCAATAATACCCATAGTTTTTCCGGCAAGTTCGGTGCCAATAGGTACCTCAACTGTAACTTCCCCCATAGATAAATTAAATAACTTCCTCCTGTCTGCCAACAAAGTTGCAAAAACAGCTTCTGCTACAGATTCTCTAGCATAAGTCGGGTTATTAGTAACAACTATATTTCTTTTTGTTAAAGCATCTCTATCAAAGTACTGATCCCACCATCCGGTGGAAGTAATCCCAATATATTCTAATTTTTCTAATTTTTTAAGATTATCTTCATCAACCTTATCTAAAACTCGCATAATAAGATGTGTGGTATCAGTAGAAATACTTTGCAAAATAGAACCGTCGAAACTTTTGCTTTCTGGCACGCATAGAATAACGATTTCCTCTGGTTTAAAACATTGCAAGAAATCGTCGTTCAAGTAAATTGGGTGTTCTTTTTGATCAATTATAGTAAGTTTCATACTTAAACTAAAAATTCATTTAATTCCATATCTTACTTTGCCTCGTAGTGAGATCTACTCTACTAATAGAGTCTTTTACAATTTTCATGTTTATTTTTCAAGTGAATATCTTTTAAGAAATTCTCCAATTAAAATATATCCACTTTTTACAACAAAGGGTGGTTTTCCTGTATCTAAGAATTCCCTTATTTTTTTTTCTTTAATTTGCCCTTGCTGGTCTAAAAACTGCCCCCAAAAAGTATCACCATGAAAAGTATTTTCATTTAGACTCGGATATGTATGAAACCCAATCCTTTTAGCAATTGGGCTACCTAAAAGCCAAGACTCTGCTACAATTGCCTTTGCATTTGGATGATTTTTTGAAAAAAAATGGGCAAGAATTTGAAAATAATTTCTAAAAAATATATTTGATCCTCCTGCTAATTCTTCTTGTTTGAAAAATGGATCTAAATGTATTTTAATACACTCATCTTCTGGACCAATTCCAAATTCCCCTAAATCAGAAAGCCCTTTAATCACATTGTATTCTAAAATTCCTGCTTTTGACTGCTTATCTTTCGCAAAGGATTCACCCCCTTCTGGTAATTTATTAATAGATAATAAAATTAATTCATCTATTTTTTGTTTCCAACAAACAGGATCTTTAACATACTCATTATGCAAATTTATAATTACTTCATCTAAAACCCTTTCAAATTCTTGATAATTTACATCCGAATCTAATTGCTCACCAGTCCTTTGATTATAAGCTTCTTTAATTTTTTCATATAAATCCGTAAATTCATTAATAATTTGCTCAAAAGTCATTATCTCAATATTTATTGCTTTTGATGGTGATGGAATTTTTTTCTCAAACAACCTTATTGCGTATTCCAACTGAATATCCAACAATCTGTCTTTAAGAATTTTCTCGTGCTGTTCGACTGAATTCTCGTGGATTTTTTCAAAAATTTCGGGATTCATTTTTTATTTCACAATTTTCACAATTAAAATCTTATTTCCTTAAAAACAATTTTTCCCATAGCAAAATATTTTCTTGTAAATTCCATTGCAACTTTTGTTTCAAATTTTTTACAGGTATAAATATCTATACTTAAAAATGGAAAAGGCTTGTGCCAATAATAAAAATGCGTTCCAGATTCTTCCCAATAAATATAACTTGATAAACCATAGCGAGGGTTTTCTCTAGTAAGAGGGGCTATCACCAAAGTCATTTTTAATAATTTTGACAACCTATTTAAATAATCATCAATTTTATTTTTATCAACGACTTTATTAGGCACACCCTCAATAATAAGTCTTTTTCTATATATGGTTGGCGAAAGATCTTTCCACATATTATGACAACATTAAATATCTATATCCCTTAATGCTTTTAATCTTTCTTCTATTGGCGGATGGGTTGAAAAAAGTTTTACAAACCAGTTTTGACTTTGTGTTTCATTAAATGGCGAATCTATATAAAGATGACTAGTTGCGGTGTTAGCACTTTTCATTGGTGTTACATCGGATGAAATTTTTTGCAACGCAGATGCCAATCCTTCTGGGTAACGGGTTAACAAAGCTCCATCTGCATCTGCTAAAAATTCCCTTTTTCTTGAAATTGCTAATTTAATTAAAGTAGCGGCAATTGGTGCCAAAATAGCGGCGACTAAAGCTAGTATCATTAACAGCGCTCCTGCTTTATTATCATCTGAATTACGGCTTCTGCCCCCAAAAAAACTGATTCTTAAAAAAAAGTTTGAAAGCAATGCCACAATTCCTGCCAACACTACTATCACGGTTCCCAAAAGCATATCTTTATTTCCAATATGACTTAATTCATGAGCTAAAACGCCCTCTAATTCTGTTTTATTTAATTTATTTAAAAGACCTTGGGTTACCGCAATAACTGCGTGATTTTTGTCTCTGCCCGTTGCAAAAGCATTTAGTTGCCTTTCTTCAATGATATAAATCTTAGGAAGCGGCAGACCAGCTGTGATGCATAAATTTTCAACTAACCTATAAAGTTCTGGATTATCTTTTTTTTCAATAGCTACGGCATGCGCCATTGATAAGACCAATTTATCTGAAAACCAATAACTTCCTACGCTCATAGTAATACTTAAAAAAACGGCAAATATCAAAATAGCGCTACTATCCAACACATAACTAAAAAACCAGCCAACCGCAATCACAAACACCAAAAAAAAGGTTATTAAAAACCAAGTTTTTCTGGTATTTAAATCAGCATTTTTATATATTGAAGCCATTTCTTAGAATACTAAATCCAAAATCCCAAATCCTAAATAAATTCCAATTACCAAAATCCAAGACATATATTAATAATTTGAACATTTGAATTTTGGATTTGTTTAGAATTTAGTGCTTTGAATTTAGAATTTGACAGCAACTGGTTGTCTTTCTGCCTCGTTTGCAGTTTGGAATAATTCCATTTTTTTAAAATCAAAAGAATTGGCTAAAATATTTGCGGGGAAACTTTCAATTTTGATATTAAGATCCCTGACATTGGTGTTATAAAATCTTCTGGCTGCAGAAATTTTATCTTCAGTGTCAGTCAATTCTTTTTGTAATTCTAAAAAATTCACCGAGGCTTTTAAGTCTGGATAATTTTCAGAAACGGCAAAAAGGCTTTTTAAAGTGCCTGAAAGCATATTTTCAGCTTCAGCTTTATCGTGAATCCCTGTTGCCCCCATCGCGCTTACCCTGGCTTGAGTTACTTTTTCAAATAATTCTTTTTCATGCGTTGCATACCCTTTCACTGTTTCTACTAAATTAGGAATTAAGTCGTACCTTCTTTTTAGTTGCACATCAATATCTGCCCACGCTTCTTTTGCCCTATTTTTAAGAATCACTAAACCGTTATAGATAATAACCACCCATAAAACTAAAACTGCTACAATGCTTAAAACAATAATTAATGTTGCCATGTTTTGAGAATTTAGAATCTAGAAATTAGAATCTAGAATAAGTTTTTTTAAAATTCTATTTTCTACTTTCTATTTTCTAATTTATTTAGGTAACTCGTCTATTAAATTATTTATATGCGGATGTTGTACAACAAATTTATAATTCAATAATTTTAAAAGCATGAAAAAATCCCCTAATTCATCTCTTAATTTTTCAGGACCCGTAAAAACTTCCCACAATTCTTTCGCAAGGTTTTTTGTGTAGTGATGTAAAATTTCATAATCCGCCTTCTTTTTTAAATACACCATAATTTGCTTAAATTCACCCCTATCCAGCCAAATTCCGCTACACATTTTACAAAAATCAATTTTCACATTTGAATCATCATAATCTATTTGAACAAAAGGAATCCTGCATTCAGGACAACGCTTATCAATATTATAAATTTTAAATTTCCCTTTATCGCGCCATATATCAAAATCAAGCCAATTTAATTGCTTGTCTTTTTCGTCTTTTGCCAATTTTAATTCATCTTTTTCAAACCACATTCCCATACATTCAGGGCAACAATCAACCTCAACATTGTGAAATAAAATTTTTTCTAACTCTTTGTGTTTATTTGGACAATCCATGTAAAAGAATTTTCAATTTACAATTTTCAATAAATTATCAATTATATGAATTTTCAATAACGATCACACTGATTGATAATTTAGTCCGCTATTTAGCAGATTGATTGATAATTGATACTTGATAATTAAACTTATCTTCATTCTAACTAAAAATACCCTCAAAAACAAGCCCCGTTAGAAATAAAATTTCTAACGGGGCAAGAAGGATTTTTGGCTCTTTGTTTTACTAAATGTTATTAATAATCTTCTCCCCCCATCATTGATGACATTCCGCCACCCATTCCACCACGGGGATTCTCATCTTTTTTAGGCAATTCTGAAATAACCGCTTCTGTGGTTAGAAGCATAGATGCCGCCGAAACTGCGTTTTCTAAAGCAGTTCTTACCACTTTTGTAGGATCAACTACTCCGGCTTTTATCAAATCTTGATACACCATTGTTGAGGCGTTAAAACCAAATTCACCGCTTCCTTCTTTTACTTTTTGCACCACAACCGCTCCATCTATGCCGGCGTTTTGTGAAATTTGCCGTATTGGTTCTTCAAGCGCCCTTTTTAAAATATTAATGCCGGTTTGCTCGTCGCCTTCCAATTGCAAACCATCCAAGGCAGTTAAAGCTCTTAATAGTGCCACTCCTCCTCCCGGAACTATTCCCTCTTCAACTGCAGCTCTTGTTGCATGTAATGCATCTTCAAGTTTATGCTGTTTTGCTTTTTGCTCAACTTCTGTAGCCGCTCCAACTTTTAAAACCCCCACGCCTCCAGATAATTTTGCCAATCTTTCTTGTAATTTTTCTTTATCAAATTCAGAAGCGGCATTGGTTATTTCAGCCCTGATTTGGTGTATTCTTTTTTCAAGCCCTTCCTTTTGGCCTCTGCCTTCAATAATAGTAGTATTTTCTTTTGTAGAAATAATTCTTCGGGCGTGGCCTAGCATTTCTAATTCAACGCCTTCTAATTTCATTCCTTTTTCTTCAGAAATTACTTGAGCACCCGTAACACACGCAATATCTTCTAGCACTTCTCTTTTTCTGTCTCCAAAACCTGGTGACTTTATTGCGAGCGTATTAAAAATACCGCGTAATTTATTTACAATTAAAGTTGAAAGCGCATCACCCTCAACATCATCAGCAATAATAATTAATTCTTTTTTTCCTTCTTTAACAATTTTTTCTAATATAGGGAGAATTTCAGGAAGCGCAGCAATTTTTTTATCGGTAATTAAAATATACGGATCTTCTAATACTGCTTCCATTTTTTCAGAATTTGAAACCATGTAGTGGGAAATATATCCCCTGTCAAATTGCAATCCTTTTACAATTTCTTTTGAAAGGCCAAAAGTTTTTGATTCTTCAACGGTAATTACTCCATCTTTTCCAACTTCTTCCATGACCTCTGCAATTAAATCTCCCATTTCTTTATCTTGAGCAGAAATGGTGGCAACCTGCGACACTTCTTCTTTAGTGCTTATTTTTTTAGACATTTCTTTTAAAGAAGAAATGATTGCATCTTTTCCCTTTACAATTCCTTTCCTTAGGGCCAATGGATTGGCTCCCGCAGCAACATTTTTTAAGCCTTCTGTAGCAATCGCCTGGGTTAATAACACCGCAGAGGTAGTGCCATCTCCCGCAGTATCGTTTGTTTTTGAAGCCACTTCTTTTATAATTTCAGCACCAATGTTTTCTGTTGGATCTTCAAGTTCAATTTCTTTTGCAATAGAAACGCCGTCATTGGTAATAGTAGGACTGCCAAAACTAGACCCCAACACCACATTCCTGCCTTTGGGCCCCAAAGTTACCTTCACCGCATTGGCAACCTTATCTAAACCATTTTTTAATGCTTTGCGCGCATCTTCTTTAAAAATTATTCTTTTGCTCATAAATTTAGTTTAAGAATTTTATTAGAAATTAATAATTAGAAATTAAAAATTCTGTTATTAAATTTTATTCAATAACAGCCAATATGTCTTCCTCTTTGGCGATTAAATATTCTTTTCCATCAACTTTAATTTCACTTGGACCGTATTTTGTAAACAACACTTTATCTTGGGGCTTTACCGAAACAGGAACTATTTTTCCATCATCGGTCTTTTTGCCAGGACCCACCGCAATAATTACGCCCTGTTCGGATTTATCTTTTGTAATAGTATCGGGCAAAAAAATCCCTGATTTTGTTTTTTCTTCCTCTTTAATTGGCTCTATTAAAATATGATCTCTGAGTGGTTTTATTTGCATAATTTTATAATTTTTAATTTTGTAATTATTTAAATAATTTCTTAATTTTTAAAAATTTAAACATTAACGCATTATTTAAAAATTAAAAATTGGAAATTAAAAATTCATTAGGACAATACAAGATAATCCAATCTATGAAATTTTTAAGATAAAGTCAAGCTTTGCACTATTTTGAAAAATTTAAATAGTAAAAATCTATATAACTTTACCAGAAAAAACTTCTCTTAAGTACTTAGCAGTATAAGATTTTTTATTTTTTGCAATTTCTTCTGGAGTTCCTTCCACAATAACTTGACCCCCCTTCTCACCTCCCTCTAAGCCCAAATCCACAATCCAATCCGAAACAGCAATAAGTGAAATATTATGCTCTATAATTAAAACGGTATTTCCTTTATCAACTAAATTACGCAATACAGAAACTAGTTTTTTAATATCTTCAAAATGCAAACCAGTAGTGGGTTCGTCTAAAATATACAAAGTTTTTCCCGTATCCCTTCGTGAAAGTTCGGCAGATAATTTTATTCTTTGCGCTTCCCCTCCTGATAAAGAAGTAGCTGATTGACCAAGCTCAATATACGAAAGACCAACCTCTTTCAGTGTTTTCATTTTGTCATAGATGCCAGGAATATTTTTAAAAAAATCAAATGCTTCTTCAATGGTCATTTTTAACACATCTGCAATATTTTTATCTTTGTATAATATTTCTAACACTTCTCTGCTGTATCTTTTGCCTTTGCATTCTTCACACTCAACATAAATATCAGGCAAAAAATACATTTCAACTTTTTTTTGGCCCTGCCCTTCGCAAGCCTCGCACCTTCCACCCTTCACATTAAAACTAAATCTGCCAGCTGAATATCCACGGACTTTTGCTTCTTTTGTTTGAGTGAAAATATCTCTGATAAAAGAAAATGCCCCAGTATAAGTTGCTGCATTTGACCTTGGAGTTCGTCCAATTGGCGATTGATCAACCAATACCACTTTATTAATATGCTCAATACCCAAAATTTCTTTATGGATTCCCGGTTCTTCTTTTGCCCGATAAAACTTTTTTAATAAAGACTTTGCTAAAATATCATTTACTAAAGATGATTTACCAGATCCTGAAACCCCAGTAACGCAAATAAATTTTCCTAAGGGAAATTTAATATCAATGTTTTTTAAATTATGCTCGCGAGCACCCTTTACTATCAAATAGTGCTGAGTTTTGGATTCAGAATTTAGGATTTTAGATTTTTTCTCGTCGCTCACTTTTAATTTTCCCGATAGATATTTTCCTGTTAGGCTTTCAGATTTTAATATCTGCTTTGGAGTTCCTTTAAATACCACCTTGCCTCCATGTTTTCCCGCTCCCGGACCTATTTCAATAATCCAATCTGCTGCCATCATTGTTTGAGGATCGTGTTCAACTACCACAACCGTATTACCAAGCCCTCTTAAGGTCAACAAAGTTTCAATTAATTTATGTTGGTCACGAGCATGCAATCCAATAGATGGTTCGTCTAAAATGTATAAAACTCCTGATAATTTTGAACCTATTTGAGTTGCTAGTCTTATTCTTTGTTCTTCTCCACCCGCCAAAGTCATTGCTTTTCTGTCTAAAGTTAAATAATCCAATCCTACATCAACTAAAAATTGAAGGCGTTCAATGATTTCTTTGGTAATAGTCTGGCTGATTTTTATATCATTTGCAGTTAATTTACGATTTAATTGCATAAAAAAATCTTCCAATGCATTAATTGGCATATTTACCATTTGGTCAATTGAGTTTTCTTCTATAGTAACGGCTAACACTTCTGGTTTTAATCTTTTGCCCAAACATTCCGGACATTTTTTAATAACCATGTATTGTTCAATTTCTTGCCGTGTCCATTCAGAATCGCTTGAGTGATACCTTCTTTCAAGATTTAAAATAACGCCTTCAAAACTTCCTCCACCTGTGGTGAGAGAATTCGAACCATCACCTTTTAAAATAAGATCTATAATTTTTGGGGGTAAGTTTTTTACCGGTTCGTCTAAAGAAAAATGATGCTTGTTTGCCAGCTCTGAAAGTTTAAAATAATAATATCCCTGCCTGCCTACTTTATGAGAAGCCCTACTCCATGGCCAAATTGCACCTTCAGCAATAGTTAAATTTTTATTAGGCATTACAAGCTCTGCATCAACTTCTAGTTTTTCACCAAGCCCCATACACTCTGTACAAGCCCCATAAGGATTATTAAAAGAGAATGTGCGAGGCTCAAGTTCTGGTAAAGAAACTGTGCAATCTTCACAGGCAAAATGCTCTGAAAATATAATATCGTTATTTTGTTTTTTATTTTTTACATTTCCATTTTGCAATTTGCCATTTACAATCACAATTCCTTTTCCCAGCTTCAACGCAGTCTCTAAAGAATCAACTAATCTTGATTTATCTAAACCTTTTTCTAAAATAAGGCGGTCAACCACCACTTCAATAGTGTGTTTTTTATTCTTATCTATTGGTGTTGCGAGAGCTTCTTCTATTAAATAAATATTCTGGTTGATTCTCACTCTTGCAAAACCTGATCTTTGAATTTCTTCTAAAACTGCTTTGTGTTCTCCTTTTTTATTTCTTATTACGGGGCCCAAAATGGATACTTCTATTTTATTGGGTAATTTTAAAACTTGGTCAGTAATTTGATCAATAGTTTGTTTTGAAATTAATTTTTTACAATTAGGGCAATGAGGCTTTCCGATTCTTGCAAATAAAAGGCGCAAATAATCATATATTTCTGTGATAGTTCCAACCGTTGAGCGAGGATTATGAACCGATTTTCTTTGGTCAATTGCAATGGCAGGGCTTATTCCTTCTATTTTATCTACATCAGGTTTATCCATTACACCCAAAAATTGCCTTGCATAGGCAGACAAACTTTCCACATATCTTCTCTGGCCTTCGGCGTATAAAGTGTCAAATGCTAAAGATGATTTCCCAGAACCAGATAAACCGGTAATTACCACCAGTTTATTTTTAGGAATATCTAAATCTATATTTTTAAGATTATGCACCCTGGCTCCTCTGACTTTAAGATAGTCTTGATTCATTTAATTTAAAAAGTTAATTAAGTCGGTCTATTATACATAAAAATTAGAGATATTTCAATACTTGCAATTGCCTAATTAATCTCGTTCCCATAAAAGGCAGCGGCTTGAAAAAATCTACATTTAAAGCTTAAATACAAACATGGATAAACCCACCATTATTACAAAAAACAATATAAACCAACTTCCAAAAACACCGGGAGTGTATTTTTTTATGTCGTCGGGAAAAAATACACCAAAGGCTAAAAAATTGCAACCTGTGTATATTGGAAAAGCAATAAACATAAAAGACAGAGTGAAAAATCATTTTTTGCAGCCGACCTATAAAGATAATTTTTTTATAGAAAACACCCAAAAGATTGGATTTATAAAAACTAATTCAGAAATTGAAGCATTAATTTTAGAATCTCATTTAATTAAAAAATACCAGCCTCGCTTTAATGCAGTTTGGAAAGATGATAAAAATTATTTTTTTGTAGCAATCACAAAAGAAAAAAAACCAATTATTTTTATAACCCACCAAAAAAATAATTTACACACCACATATCTGGGCCCTTTTGTTGAAGGAAATGCTTTAAAAAAAATATTAAAATATTTACGAAGAGTATTTCCCTATTATACATCAGGATGGCATCCCTTGAGGCTTTGTACTTGGTGCCATTTAGGACTTTGCCCTGGTCCAAATCCTAATCTTGGGGAATATCAAAAAAACATTAAAAAATTGATGTTAATTTTAGAAGGTAAAAGCAACACGGCACTAAAACTACTTCAAAAAGAAATGCGCCAGCTTTCAGAAATTAAAAACTTTGAAAAAGCTGCTAAAATTCGTGATCAAATACTTGCATTACAAAATATTATGTCCCACACAAGAGTTACCGAAAGAACAGAAGTAAAACAAAATTGGGAAAATACTGAAAAAATATTGCAACAGCTTTTACGCATCAAAAAACCAATACCAAAAATAGAATGCTATGATATTTCTAATATACAGGGCAAAAATGCCACTGGATCAATGGTGGTTTTTATCAATGGAAACCCAGAAAAAAAACAGTATAAAAAATTTAAAATAAAAATGAAAAATGAGCCAAATGATATTGCAATGTTAAAAGAAGTACTACAAAGAAGAATGGCTCACTCAGAATGGGCTTATCCAGAATTAATGTTAATTGACGGCGGAATTGCCCAGTTACATATTGGAATTAAAACGAAAAATCAAAAATCAGAAACTAAAAATATAAAAATAATTTCTATTGCAAAAGGTAAAAAAGAACTGCTTATTGAAGGACAAAAAATACATATCCCTCTTAAAAATCTTCCACAAGAAATATATAATTTAATCGTCGCATTAGACGACGAGGCTCACCGATTTGCCATTACCTACCACAAAAAACTAAGAAAAAAGTCTTTGTTGTCGCAATTTTAAAAATGTATATCCTTTTGCAAATCATAACTAGTAAGACTATAATTAAGATCATAATATAATATTAGGCTCTAGACTAGATATCGGTCATGATATAATAGAAAAATGACGGAAATTAAGTTCAAAAAGGCCAAATTAACGAATTTTAAGATTAAAAGAATTATTTCCCTTTTTTGCTTCGATATTCCCGCCTC
>Ga0209542_10004594_pt1 | contig 28205 bp, 30 predicted proteins | sample RifCSPhighO2_01_FD_184028 | JGI IMG/M metagenome (GOLD analysis project Ga0209542, IMG submission 184028) | Soil microbial communities from Rifle, Colorado - Rifle CSP2_plank highO2_0.1 (SPAdes) (version 2) | ecosystem: Environmental > Terrestrial > Deep subsurface > Rock core/Sediment ...
TTTCACAATATCCCGATGAAACGGATTTTAAAGGAACAGCGCTGGTTTCTAAAGACGGAAAAGGTATGGCGGAATTTATCACCGGCGACCGTCATTACATAATGACACGCGGCTTCACATTAACCGACCCGATGCTTTTTGATCAGGACAATATCAAGAGGTTTTCCAGAACGGTTAGTCCGGCCAAACAAAGAAAATTATATAATTTGCTGCGCGGTATTTACGGTCATTTGGAGCTTCAATACGCTCGCATAGAAGGAAAAAGGAAGTATACATTCTTTGATTACAACGACGAAGAAGCCTACGTGGAAATAAATGATATATATGGTGATCTGATTGGCTTTTTTAAGAAAAAGAGAAAAAACACATCGAGAGTTATATGGGGTCTTCCTGCCAGTCTTGGTAGTGCAAAAGGCCGTTGTGTAGTCGTTCACCATGAAACTATTAGCTTTGTGGGTTTGGCGGACGAGTTTAAAAAAGGCGACATTTTAATTTCGGATACTACAACACCCGAAATGACTGCGCTGATGGGCAAAGCTTCAGCTATTGTTACCGATTTGGGTGGAGTTACGAGCCACGCCGCAATTGTCTGCAGAGAATTAAAAATACCTGCTATAGTTGGCACCGAAAAGGCAACTGAAATGTTTAGAACGGGGGATTTGGTAGAGGTAAACGCCGATAAGGGGGAAATCAAGCTGATTGAGAGGGCTGCTTAATCTTTTTAATTAATCCCGTTTATTAGCCCACGATTCATCGGCTTTTATTTTATCGGCAGAAAGTTTATTGTACGGCGCAATAAATACCAGTACAACGCCGTCCGGGTCTTTAATTACCAGTTCCAGCGTACCCCAGTAATAATGCCTCGGCGGTACAACAATATTTATTTTGTTTTTTTCACACTTTTTGATTATTTCTTCTAAAGAGCCCACATACAACATCAGGGAAATTTTTGAGCTTTTAACCTGCTCATTAAAAACCTCTGGTTTCACCGCTCTATGTCCGTCCGCTATTTCTAATTTGAATTCGCCATGCTCGAATACAGCGCCGTGGTATTTTTCCTCAACAGATTTACCTGGACCGTACTCAAAAACTTTTATAAATCCCAATGAAGTATAGAATTTGAGGGATTTCTCAAAGTTATTTACTTTTATATGAACTCCTGCACCATTAATCATATGTATATAATGCAAACAATAACATTACATTGCGGAATTATAAATAATCACGTATACATATATATGTATGGAAATATTTTATACAGCTTCTTATTACGGGAAAAGCAAATATCAAAAATTCTATAATTTAGTTCTAATGACCCTTGAGAATGCTAATGCAGACATAATTTCACCGGAGAAGGGCAATTACCTGGAAGTTCTTACTAAGAAAGAATTAACTTCATTCAAAGACCCGAAAATCAGGCATTATGAGGCAATACGAAAAGGCATTTTGTATGCGGATGCAGTTGTAATTGAAGTAAGCAACGAAGACTTTCAGCTCGGGCACGAAGCCACTTTGGCAATTCAAAATAAAAAACATGTCTTGTGTTTATCCGTTCATGAGGACTTTTCAGTAAAAATAAAAAACAGGTACTTTCACGGTGCAAAATACAACGAACTGAATATTGAGGAAGTCATAGTGGATTTTTTAAAGAAGGTTCGGGGAGAAACCTTAGGTAACAGGTTCAATATGTTTTTATCTAACAGGCAGCTTGCATTTCTGCAGGAAATATCGGAAAGGCGCGGAGTAAATAAATCCGAATATTTAAGGTTGCTGTTGGATAAGGATATGGAGTCGAAATAATATTATAAATATAATTTAAAATCCTCTTTTACTGATTTAAATGATAAAATTAAATCGTGAAATACAGAATACTCGGAACAGTAAATATAATATCGGCTGCTATTGTATTATTAATTCAAATTGGCTTACTTAGATCTGTAATTAAACTGTATTCTTTATATCAAAGTTTGAACGCGCAATTGCCGCTTACAACAAAGCTTTCCCCTTTTTTGTCTGTTGCAATAATAGGACTTACGCTTTATGTATTGTATATAGGTTACAAATTGATTTCTGTTAAGGACGGGGATGCGCGATTATTTAAAAAAGGTGTGATTTTGCTTGTGGTCACTCTTGGCATGGTATTTTTGTTAACTGCAATTTCCGTATTAAGTGTAATTGTTCCTATTTACACAATGACTGAATATCTTTAAGTGACCTCTTATGAGCCTTGAACAAAAGATAAATATAATTAAAAAATTCTTTGATATTGACAAAATCATTAGTAAAAGTACAACTCCGGAAAACATTTCTAAATATTATAGAGTAAACAAACTCGCTTACTGGCTATTTCATAGCAAAGAAGGCTTTGTGCACATGGGTGTTACAAGGGGGGATAAGTTTAAAAAGGAAGATTTGTTGGAACCGTTGAAAAAAGTATCGGAATATATAAGGAAATCTAAAAGTGCCCAAATAGCGAAGGTATTAGAACTTGCAACGGGAAAAGGCGCGAACAGCAGTTATTTGGCTCAGATATTTCCTGAAGTCGATTTTTTCGGCCTTGACCTGCCTTCGGGACAAATAGATCTGGCTCAAATGGCCGCAGCAGCTTTAAAAAACTTTAAAGTAGTTGAGGGCGATTTTCATGATTTGTCGCAGTTTGAAAATCAATCGGTCGACCTAGGGTTCATAATTGAATCATTGTGTTATTCGGACAAAAAATCTATTGTAGCCAAAGAAGTTAACAGAGTGTTGAAAAAAGGAGGATATTTTATTGTTGTGGACGGTTATTCGGGACCGAAAACTGATACATTAACAATGACAGAAATTTTGACCAAAAGGTTGGTAGAGAAAGGAATGCTTGTAAACAACCTCGAAACATATTCTAAAGTTAGAGGGGATATACTAAAAGAAGGATTTGATTTAGTTGAAGAAGAAGATGTTTCCAAGCTTGTAATTCCGACTGTGAAAAGGTTTGAAAAATCAGCCGATTTATTTTTTAAATTGGGATTTTTGGCGAAATTAATAATTAAAGTGTTACCCAGTGAATTTACACATAATGTGGTTTCAGGTTACCTGCTTCCAGATGTACTGGAAAGCGGCTTTGGAGTGTATTATCTTTCGGTTTTCAGAAAGAATTAATTTTAAATAGTTACTTTGTAAAAAGATAACCGAAAATAAGCTAAGTAAATAAGACTGGGTGAATTTGCCTTAGTTTCCCGCCAATGTACAAATTCACCCCACTCCTATCTTTCTAGTTTATGTATCTCTTTATAAGCGTTAAAAGAAGAGCCTGGTTGGACGAACATCATGGGCAAGATTCGCGGGTAACATTACAACCCATTAATCGCCAACCAAGATATCTCCGCTTATATTGAGCTTTAGATTATAGGTAGATAGGAGCTGAATATATTATACATTATGAAAAGTATTGAATTTAGGCTTTTTATAGGGTTTTCCGTTTTGTATTTTCTTGAATAATATGTTTTGCAAAACCCACCCCGCATTTCTCGGATTGAGATGAGTTTTGCATTGTAGACTTCTCCTAGATATGTTCAATATTTCTTAGAACGAGAAATCCTCCTGCTAGTCCGGTTGCAAGGGCAACCCAGGCGATCGGGACTTCTAGGGGTCCCCGACAATTTTCCAGCGTTTTTCCTTCTCTCTCTCATCTGTCTATTCCTTTCTTTTTAGTTTTTTAGTTGATATCTCCGAAGAAGTTTAGGTTTTGATCAATGTAGTTGTCAATAGTATTTACTAGGTGATTAAATCAATATATAATTTTGGGTATAAGGCTAATATTAATCGCAGGCCATTAGAGTACAAGCAACTTCACCGTTTTCACAACTGCAGCTATTGCAGTCATCCTTAAAACCCGCACCGCTCAAGTAAGTAACACCTTTATAAGTGCATGATTGCGGTTCGCCAATTGGAGGTGTAACGTAATCATATTCCGGAACAGTGTTAGTACTTGCTTTCCCTAAAGCGAATCCGATTATAATTCCAAATGCAAGTGATACTAATGTAATTAATATAGGTTTCATATATTTAATAGTTTACACGCCTTTGTTGCTATTGCAAGGTTAAATGGCAGGGGCGGAAGGAATTGAACCCTCAACGCTTCTTTTGGAGAGAAGAGTGATACCGTTTCACCACGCCCCTAGACACTTTGTCATAATACATTAGGTAAGTATTGTAGTAAATGCTTCTGGGTGTTTTGATTGTACAGCTGAAGTTAATAGTAATTTAAATCAATTATTTTTCCAATCAATGTTTATGATCTGGTTCTTCTTTAAAAAACCTCCTCAAAAACCTGAATTTTGCCAACGTTCTGTGTTTGATGCAAGACATATATATTACTTATACGTGCAGAGTCTTGAATACCTATCTCTTAGCACCCAAAATTAATGGAGCCCACTGGCAGAATCGAACTGCCGACCTACTCCTTACTACGGTGCTAATGTTTATTTGGAGCCGTTGGCCGGAATTGAACCGGCGACCTACTCCTTACCATGGAGTTGCTCTACCAACTGAGCTACAACGGCGAATGAAACGAGTCGTTGGAGACCGAAAGGGCTCACAACGGCCTATCATAAACACTAGCTCTACCAACTGAGCTAAGTGGGCAAAAGTGAACTTTTGTAGATCTAATAAACCCTAAACAAACCAAAACCAATATGCAAAAAGTATTTTAGCAGATTATAATGCCCTTGGTTATGTAGTTCCTACGTAGCATTTCAAATGATAAAAATAAAAGGTATTTTAACCGACGGGCAGCTAAATAAGCTTGATAAATTGACTTTTTATAAAGAGGAGCGGCTGCTGCTCGATAAAATTAGAACATGGACAAAACGAACACGGCTGTTTATTGAAATCAATTTTTTTGCAGGAATTTTAATGGTCCTGGGCACTTTTATTGCGCTTGTCGTCACAAGCCGCTTTTCAAATGTTTCGGAAAAATACATTACTTATTTTTTTATGTTTCTTTCCTTTTTTGCCGTCACTGAGCTTTTTCTTGTTTATATGAAAAAAGTCCGTTCGGTAAATTTCTACCATCGGATGATGACTGATCTTTATGACCACCTTTTAAAATTTATTTTGGACAATTACCGGTTGAGTCTTGCGGAGCTTATACCGAATTTCCCCAACGTAAAGGAAATTTCGGAGGATATGGGAAAAGCCGGGTTATCCTCTGCCAATTATTATGACGCTATGGGAGTATTGGGCGGTATTATCTTAGGAGGGCTCTCCTTATTTTTATATTATTTTGTTAGCGGCGATGTCGTATATTTACGGCTTTCCTTCATTACCTTTTTAATTTTAGGTTCTTTTGGTCTATTTCTTTACCTGGGGAAGAAATTTTCACAAGCTAGGCAGGTTTATAGGGTAGAAGCTGATAAGTTTGACCAGGCTTTTAAGGATTCGGAACCACTTTTGGTAAGAACACAAATAGATTATGAAACTTCCAATTATGAAAGATATTTAGAAAAAGTGGTTACGAATACCGATCACGTGAATTTAGTTTCCGAAGTAAATGTGGCACTGCTTCCGATATTTTTATTATTTCTGCCATATGCTTTGAATATAAAAGAGGGGGTTTTAAGCTATATTCTGATCGGATTATTTGTTTCCGGTAAGCTATTTGGACGCTCACTTATTATCAGCCAAAAAGCCGATTTGGACATTGCAGAAGTGCGTCAGAGAGAAGTAAGCGACTTGTTGGATTTGATTCTAAGTATTAATTCCGAACTTACACCGGCAAAATATGAAGAAATAAAGGAAAAGTACATAAAAGGGAAATCAGGTAATTTATTAATACATTCAATATTAAATGAAATTGGAAAAAAAGGTGGGGAAGGAGTGTCTATAAAAAATCTTGAATATGTTTCTGGCCGAACTGGCCAAAAGAGGATAATTAAAACGAACGACTTATTAATTCCGTCCGGTAAAGTGTCTTTTTTAATAGGTGATTCAGGTATTGGTAAATCGATATTTGGACGTTTGCTGACGTTGAGGTACGCCGATTTCTCGGCGGATTTTATAGGCATTAATGATTCGGATTTCAGGACTTTTCCAAATCTCGAAGAGTCACACAGGCATTTACACTTCAGTGGTTTAAGGAATGTTTCAACTAGTTACAGAAACGCCATAAGTGTTTATATTAAGAATTATTGGGTTGAATGTTTATTTATTAATAGGGTAGAAAATCATAATGGTGAGTTGGACAAACTACGGACCCATTTTATAAAAAACAGCGATTATTACGGGGGTACAATTTTACCTTTATTTAATAAATACCATGATATTTTGATTTCGGGCGAATATCCGGAAGATCAAAACAAGAACAATTCACACTATTATTATTTAGGACAACTGTTCAAGTATATGCATACGGATTATTTATTTACTGAACTGGCTAATAAAAGCAGGAGGGAGTTTGGCGAAACCAAATTTAAAATAATGCTTGCAGACTTGTTGAGAGGGGAGTATTTTGCTTTTAATCATTTATTGTCATATATCCCCGAAGCATCTTTATATTTTATGGATGCTGTGTTGTCAGAACCTCCCATTTCACAAGGTCAGAGAAGGAGAATATTGTATGCGCTGGATGTCTTCATGAAAGGAAAAGTATTTGTTGTGGATGAGCCATTTAGTAATTTAGATGTTGGTACCTCATTAAATATATTTGAAGATTTAATTCATTACGCTAAAACTTATAATGCTGTGGTTTTAGTTTTGGATCAAAAAATATTTAAGGAAGTATATGAAAAATTTAAAAGCGAATTTGGATTAATACTGTCTTTTAAATCGAATGAGGCAGGTTTGTATAACATTGTCCCTATGGAAAATTTGAACTTTGCTGTTTGAATATAATGGTGCCGAGGGAGGGATTCGAACCCCCGAAGGCTTACGCCCACTGATTTACAGTCAGTTCCATTTGACCACTTTGGTACCTCGGCAAACCTGCTAATGGAGCCATCCGTGGGATTCGAACCCACGACCTACGGTTTACAAAACCGTTGCTCTACCGCTGAGCTAGGATGGCATGTCACCTGAATTCTTTGGGTAATGGGCAAATTCTACCAAATAAAAGTAATTTAATGAAACCGTTTAAATTTTATGATCGGAAATTGAAGTGTTGTCATTTACCGGAAAGTTATCTTTTTCATTATTAGGCTCGATATCCGTAATTAATCTTTCGGTTTCTTTCTCCAGGATTTTTAGAATTCTAGCCTGGTCGGTTTCCATTCTTTCCATTTTTTCTTCCCATCTGCTTTGAGAAGCATGCAGTAGCGACATCATAATGAAAGTTAAAATTGTTGTAGTTGTGTTTATAAGCAGGTGCCAGGAGTCGTTAAATCCTATTATAAAGCCGGTGGGAAACCAAATAAGCACCAAAGTTATTGAAAAAAACAGCCAATAAGGTGATCCTACTGTTCTGCTCACATTAGCTGCCCATTTATAAAAGAGTTCATCGATTTTTTTCATATCTTAAGTATGTGTCAGCAAGTCAATTATTGTCAATTATAGATTTGTGTGGTTTAATCCCTTGTACTATGTCAAGAATTTGCGAAGTGTGCGGAAAATCTTATTTAAGAGGAAATCAGGTGCCTAGGGGTGTGGGTAGACGCGTTGTGAGAAGAACCACAATAAGACAGATGCCCAATTTAAGGGTAAAAAGAATTAATTTAAACGGAACAAAGGTAAAAGTAATTTTATGCGCTTCTTGCCTGAAAAGAATGAAGTTCGAAGCCGTAAAAACCAAAAAAGCTTAATTTTTATGTTCCAGATATCCATTCTTAAATTCTTCCCAGCTTATTTTCTTACTTCCTTCAACTTGGAGAGTTGTTATTTTTAGCCTGAAATTTTTATTTTGGTGCACGTTTGAGCCTGTTTTTTGATTTTTGTTTTCTTTGTCATTGTCTTCGTTTGGATACGTGTTTAACTCAGCTTCGTAAATTTTTATCTTTAAGTTCTTGTCTTTGTTTGGTTTTACCTTTAAGCCCGAATCTCTCGCCAATCGGGAATCTTCCAACTTTTCCAGGGTTGACCAGGCAATCGGCCACGGTGTGTATGCTCTTACACATCTCCAAATAAGTTCGTCCTCTTTTTCCCAGTTTACTTCGGCGTCTTCCTTGAAAATAAAGGTATTTTTTGGGTGTGAGGGGGAATATGTGTATGTTGCTTTTGATTCGTCCTGTTCTACCGGTGTGATTTTTCGGTTAACATAATCATTCAAAACAGAAGGGAGGTTTTCTGCGGCCAATAAAAATAACGATTTATACAATTTATCGGCCGATTCATTACCTTTCAATTCATGTTCCACTTGGCGCAAAACAGGTCCGTTATCCATACCCTTGGTCATTAAATAGTAAGTAATGCCTGTTTTCTCATATCCCTGTAAAATCGTGAACTGAACCGGGCTGGCGCCTCTAAGTTTGGGTAGCAAAGAAAAATGTACATTTATTAGTTTATGGCGTGGTGTGTTTATAATTTCTTCAGGGATCATAAAGCTAAAATCTGCTACGACGCCGATTTCTACTTTTTCAACGATTAATGAGTCAATTATTTTCAGTTTATCTTCTTTCATGCCGGATATTTCTACCAGCGGTTTTTTGTTAGTTTTTGCCCATTTCTTAACTTCAGTTTCGCGTTTTTCTTGTTTTCTACCCACAACAGTGTCATTTTTTGTCACACATAAAACCAGTTCAAAATTTTTGTTCAGTGATTCCAAAACGGGTATAGATCTGTCAGATGTTCCGAAGTAGGCGACTCTCATAATTAATTAGCTTTTTCCTTTTCAAGAATTTTATCCAGCTCTTTTTCTGTAATTGTATTTCCCACTAATTTTGATGTAAACAAAATCCCTTCTAAATGGTCGATTTCATGCTGAATTACACGGGCGAAGAATCCCGAAGCGTTTATTCTGACTTCTTCGCCTTCTTCGTTCAAAGCCTTGATTTTAACCTTTTTTGTCCTTTGTACCTTGCCATACTCATCCGGAATACTCAAACACCCTTCCCACCCCAGCTCTACATCTTTTGAAGAGCTGATAATTTTTGGGTTAATCAAAACCACATCTTGTATTAATGGTTTATTCGGATTATTCGGGTTAGGCAAAAATTTTCGGGCAATACAGACTCTTTTTAAAATGCCTATTTGAGGTGCGGCTAATCCAGCCCCTTCGGGGTTTTGAGCAGCCTGTAAAGTATCTAAGAGGTTTTTAATAAGATTTTTGGTTTCCTCATCTACTTTTCTTACTTTTTCGGACTTTTGGTTCAATATTTCATCAGGTATTTTGATTATAGGTACAACTGCCATGATCGTATTTTAACATTTCGTATGATAAACTCCACTTGTCATGCTGAACAGATTCTTTGGGTATTTTTCCCATGATATCGGTATAGATTTGGGTACTGCAAATACTTTAGTTTATGTAAAAGGCAAAGGGATTCTTATTCGGGAGCCCAGCGTTGTAACTATCCATAAAAAAACTAAGGAAGTTTTGGCGGTCGGAAATGAGGCTAAAAAAATGCTTGGGAAAACGCCGAATAATATAGTCGCAGTTAGGCCATTGAGGGATGGGGTAATTTCGGATTTTTACGTTACCGAGAAAATGCTTTCATACTTTATTGGGCTCGTTCATGACATGCCTTCAAGATTTCCTAAAATTCCCAGACCGAGAATTGTAATAGGAGTTCCTTCCGGTGTTACTTCTGTGGAAAGGAAAGCTGTAGTAGACGCGGCAAGAAATGCCGGAGCCAGGGAGACTTTTTTGCTTGAAGAACCTATGGCGGCAGCTATAGGCGCCGGTTTGGAAATATCCGAACCTAAAGGAAACATGATAGTTGATCTGGGAGGCGGAACTACGGAAATTGCCGTTATATCCTTGGGAGGAATTGTAATAAACAAATCTTTAAGAATTGCGGGTGATGAACTTGATATGGAAATAGTTAATTATGCTAAACATAAATATAATTTGTTGTTAGGGGAGCGTACCGCGGAAGAAATAAAGATAAATGTGGGAAATGTTGCCGATACGGAAAAAGAATATGAGAACAAAGCAGTATTTAGAGGGAGGGATTTAAGAACGGGGCTTCCGAAAGCGGTGGAGGTCAGCGCTCATGAAATAAGAGAAATATTGCTTCCACCGGTTTATTCAATAATTGAAACCATTAAAGACGCACTTGAAGAAACGCCTGCAGAGCTGGTTTCGGATATTATTAAAAATGGCATTGTGCTGGCGGGGGGAACATCTCAATTAAAGGGGTTAGACAGGCTTATGATGGTTGAATTAAAAGTTCCGGTTCGTGTTGTTGATGATCCTATGACAGCAGTAGTTAAAGGGTGCGGAAAAGTACTCGATGATTTGGATTTGTTAATGAAAGTTAAAATTAGCTTGTGAGCAACTTTTGCATGTAAAATGTGAGTGAATGAAATTTGTTCTGGTGAGTTTTTTCATTTTAATTTTAGGGTTTGTAAGAGTTTTAGAACCCATAAGAGGGCCGATTCAATTTATGTTTTCACCTATACAGTTGGGATTGACTGACATGGCTTTAGAAATAAGGGATTTGGCGGTTTTTTATTTTAATATTAATAATTTGCGTGGTCAGAATATTTCGTTATTGCAGGAAGTACAAAGTTTGAAGTCGGTTATTTTAGAGTTAAAAGAGATTCAAGAAGAGAATGTAGTATTAAAAGATCAGTTATCGGTAGTAAAGTCAGAAAGTGCAGACAACGGAAAAAGGCTGCAAATGGCAAATGTTCTGGGTAATCCAACAGACTTGAGTGAAACCTCATTAATTTTGGATAAAGGAATGAGACATGGTGTCTCCGAAGGGGACAATGTAGTAGTAGGCAAGTTTTTAGTTGGAATAATTGAGGAAGTTTATGAAGAAAGAAGTTTGGTTATGTTGCTGACTTCACCGGATGTTTCTATTGCAGTTATGGATGTTGATTCTGCAAACAAAACTGAAGGAATTTCCTCGGGGGATTACGGGACAGCAGTTTTAATGAAAAGAATTCTTCCTAATGAAGAAATACATGTGGGGGATTATATTGTTACTTCGGGTAAAGATGGAAAGTTTTATCCTTTTCTAGGGGTAGGGAGGGTCAGAGAAATTTCCCAAGTTGAAGTTGAACCATTAAAAAGTGCGGTTCTGGATACGTTTATAAATGTTTCTAAAGTCAGGAAAATATTTATTTTAAAAATGAATTAGATATGGGTAAAATTTTTTTGATATTATTAATAATAAATATTTTACTTTCTCTGGTGCAGGTTTCATTTGTGCCTGTATTATTTTCGAATAATATTTATTTAAATTTAGTATTAGCCTTCTCATTTGGATTTCTAGCTTTAAACAAAACTAAAGAAGCCTACATTAGCGCACTAATTGGTGGTTTGATAATAGATTCTCTTGGAGTTGTGGCCATAGGAATCAGTTCATTTGTATATTGTGCCGGTTTGTACTCAGCGTATTTTATACATGAGAAGTTTATTAAAAGATACGCCATCTTTTTTTCTATCATACCTGTCGATGTTTTGTACCAGTTGCTTATATTAAAACAAATAGAAGCGTTAAATATAATTTTGACTTTTGTCTCATTTCTAATATTTTATTTTTTATTGAAAAAAGTTACTAAAAGAGAAGATATATATAAACTCTAAGAAAAAAAGAGTATGAAAAACATTTTATTGGAGGAATTCGATAAATTTAATACAAAAACCAGAAAACATCTCTGGAAAAAAGAAGCTATCCCGGTTATAGGTGCGGAAGTGGATTACAAGCCTGTTTTAAACCAATTTTCCATAAAGAATAGGACAAGAATGGTAAATTATTTTGCCCTGATATTTATTGTGTTGTTAGTGGGGGCGGTATTTGTGGGAAAAGCCTTCTTTTTGCAGATTATAGCAGGTAGCACTTACAGCGAGCTGTCTAACAAAAATAGAATAAGAAAAATCACCTCCCAGCCGGAAAGAGGAGTGGTTTTTGATAGAAATAAAAAAATAATCGCCAGAAATAAACCCGCATTCGGCGTTGAAATGAATACAGATATTTGTTCTTTGGGAAGGAAAGATTTAAATTTATGCAAAACTGTGGCTGTTAAAATAAACGAATATATTCCTATAGATTTAATCCGTGTTCATGATGAGATAAATGAAGGGAAAAACATTATAATACTGTCTTCGGGACTTCAAAAAGAAGATTTAATAAAGCTGGAGTCCAATATTAACCAAATTCCCAGCGTAACGATTTCCACATCACCCCAAAGAGATTATTTATACAATAATGTATTTGCTCATGTTGTCGGTTATGTGGGCCTGGGGGAAACTTTGGAGCCTGTGATAGTCGGCAAGTCGGGTATTGAAAAATCCTACGATACTTATATATCCGGAGTTCCCGGGGGAAAAATAGTAGAAGTAGACGCCCTTGGGGGTTCATATAAATCGATTTCGGAGGAGAAATCCATACCCGGAAAAGACATTATTCTGAACCTGGATTTGGAATTGCAGAAGAAGGCTTATGCATTGCTTGAGCAGGCCGTAAAAGCGGAGAAAAAAGATAAAATTGTTGGAGGAGCTGTAGTAGCCCAAAACCCCTTAACCGGTGGTGTATTAGCATTGGTGAGTTATCCATCATTTGACCCTAATGTCCTGGTTGGGGGTATTTCTTTTGAAGAACTCAAAAAGCTGAATAATGACCCGTCTTTTCCTTTTTATAATAGGGCTGTATCGGCAAGTTATCCGCCCGGTTCCACTTTTAAAATGGTAACGGCAACAGCGGCTTTGGAGCAAAAGGTAATAAGCCCGACTGATGAAATAGTTGATAACGGTTTTATACAGGTTGGATCTTATATTTTCAGGAACTGGAAAACCGATGGTCACGGGAATGTAAACCTTCTTAGAGCTTTGCAAGTCAGCAACGATACTTATTTTTATACAGTCGGAGGGGGATATGGGGGTATCAAAGGTGTGGGAATTGAAAATCTTTATAATTGGGGGCAAAAATTCGGTTTAGGCCAGAAATCGGGTATAGATATACCGGGAGAGGTAGGAGGGTTTATGCCGGATGGTAAATATAAGGATTGGTACCTGGGTGACACTTATATAACATCTATCGGGCAGGGAGACGTTTTGACAACACCAATGCAAATAAATAATATTACCTCATATTTCGCTAATGGAGGGGTTTTGTATAAGCCGCTTGTGGTTAAAGAAATCTTTGGCGAATCTCCGCAGCTGGAAGTACTAACCAAAGATTTAGTTAATTCCAGAAATTACGATTTGATTAGAGAGGGGCTGAAAATGGCAGTTAAACCGGGAGGTACCGGATATCCGCTATTTGATTTTAGCCAGCGTCATAAAGGTATTAAATTGGGCGGGAAAACAGGAACTTCGGAGTACATAAACTCCAAGGGTGAGCCTAAAACGCACGCTTGGTTCACTGTGTTTGGTCCGTTTGACATAGAGAATAGCGATGAAACCCAGCAAAAAACACCTATATCTTTAACTGTATTCTTGGAAGGCGGGGGTTCGGGTTCGGATGACGCGGCTCCGATTGCCAAAGAACTCCTCGATATGTGGTTTTCCGGGAATTGAGGTCTTTTTTGACACTTTTAAAGTAATTCCTGTATGCTCATTAAAGCATTATGTCCAAATTAGTAATTGTAGAATCACCAACTAAAGCAAAAACCTTATCGGGGATCTTGGGAAAAGAATACAAAATAAAAGCTTCAATGGGGCATATTAGAGATTTGCCCAAGAGTGGTTTAGGTGTAGATGTGGAAAAAAATTTTGAGCCCGAATATGTGGTTCCCGAGAGAGCAAAAAAAACCATCAACGAATTGAGAAAACTTTCCAAGGATTGTGAAAAAATTGTGTTGGCAACTGACCCTGATAGGGAAGGGGAAGCTATTGCCTGGCATTTGAGTGTGTTGCTGGGGGGTAAAGCGAAGTCTAAAAAATCCAAGAATAACCTTTTTGAACGAGTAGTTTTTCACGAACTTACTAAAGAAGCCGTTCTCGATGCCTTTTCACACCCGGAGGTGTTAAATGATAATTTGGTAGATGCACAGCAGGCGCGCAGGGTGTTAGACAGACTGGTCGGTTATAAATTATCTCCGCTATTATGGAAAAAAGTTCGGTATGGTTTGTCCGCAGGACGAGTTCAAAGTGTAGCGGTTAGGCTGATTGTAGAAAGGGAAAGAGAAAGGCAGGCATTTAAATCGGAAGAATATTGGACTTTGGACGGTGAATTTGAATCAAAAGACGGAAAATATATTAAAGCACAGTTAAATGATTTAAACGAAAAAAAGCTGGAAATAAGGAATAAAGGACAAATTGACGAGTTGGAAAATAAATTGAAGGCCAGCTCTTACAAGGTTTCGGCGGTTAAAAAATCCGAGCGACAAAGAAAATCATACGCTCCTTTCAGAACATCTACATTACAGCAGACTGCCGCAAACATCTTTGGATTTTCGGCTAAAAGGACTATGTCAGCCGCTCAAAAGCTTTTTGAAAGCGGTTATATAACTTATCACAGAACAGATTCGCTGAATTTATCGCCGGTTTTTGTAAATTCGGCCCGTTCATTTATAGGGAAACAACTCGGAGAGAAATATTTGCCCGAAAAAGGCGTGTTTTATAAAAACGGTTCTAAAAATGCGCAAGAAGCTCACGAGGCAATTCGTCCTACAAACTTAAATAATGATATTTCGAAATTTAATTTAATTGGATTATCGGAAGATGAACAGAAGATATACTCACTGGTTTGGAAAAGAGCATTAGAGTGCCAGATTCTCCCCGCAATATATGATCAGACAAATATAAATATAAGCTCCACTGAAGGGTATAATTTCAAAGCAATTGGGTCGGTAATTAAGTTTGATGGATGGCTTGCAGTGGGGCGTTTAATAGGTGTTGATGTGGATTCTGAAGCTATGAATAAACTTCCGGACTTAAATGAGGGGGAGACAGTATTAATGAAAAACCTGATTTCGGAACAACACTTTACTCAACCACCGTCCAGATTCTCGGATGCAACATTGATAAAAACTCTCGAAGAGCTAGGAATAGGAAGACCCTCTACCTATGCCCCCACAATTTCTACTATCCAGGACAGAGGTTATGTCCAAAAAGACGGAAAGTACTTTACTCCCAAGGATGTGGCGTTTGTGGTTATTGATCTACTTGTTAAATATTTCAGCGATATAGTTGATTATGATTTTACGGCCGATATGGAAGAAAAGCTTGATAATATAGCGCAAGGAAAATCCAAGTGGGTTCCTGTGATAGAAGAGTTTTACGGTCCGTTTCAAAAAGAATTATTAGATAAAGACAAAGTTCTGCAGAAAGCGGACGTAACCACATTATCTGAAACTGACGAAAAGTGCCCCGAATGCGGGAGAATGTTGGTTGTGAAACTCGGTAAATACGGAAAATTTTTGAGCTGTTCCGGATATCCCGACTGTAAATATGCAAGACCTTTGGAGGAAAATTCTGTTGGTTTACCGGACGAAAACGGTAATGTAGCCGATAAACAACCCGAAAACTATGGAAAATGTCCAAATTGTGAGGATGGGGTTTTTGTATTAAAAACGAGCAAATTCGGAAAATTTTTAGCCTGCAGTAATTACCCTAAATGCAAAACTACTCAAAAATATCTGGAGAAAATAGGAATGAAATGCCCCAAATGCAGAGAAGGTGAAGTAATCGTTAAAAAGACCAGAGGAAGAGTTTTTTACGGCTGCAGCAGGTATCCCGATTGCGATTACTCAAGCTGGAAAAACCCTTTGCAAAAAAACAGTGATGGTGATAAAAACAATTCAGAAGTATGAAGAAGCAAGATACAATATTTGACAAAATAGTGAGCGGAGAAATTCCCAGCTGGAAAGTATGGGAAGATGCAAAGTATTTAGCGTTTTTGACTCCATTTCCGAACACAAAAGGACAAACTATCGTGATTCCCAAAAAATATGTAGGGGAATATATTTTTTCAGTGAGTAACAAGGATTATCTTGAGCTATTAACCGCTGCTAAAAAGGTGGCTAAAGTATTGGAAAAGGCCTTCAGAACTCCCAGAGTAGCTATGATACTTGAAGGTACTGGAGTGGCATATGTACACGTTAAGTTATACCCTTTGCTCGGTAATTTAGCCGGTAAAACTGATGTTAGTACTAAACATATGGAATTCTATCCTGAATATATTGGGTATCTTTCAACTGTTGAAGGTCCAAGAATGAGTGATAAGGAGTTAGATGCAGTTAGAGATCTGATTGTGAAATCGCAATTATAGTTTTCTTGTAATCTGTAATTTAAGTTGTTTCCATTTATTAGCTGATTTTATTTAAGAAATACCGAGTTTTTTAACATTTTTGTTGAATTCTTATCTGGTATTTGTTGGCTATTTTAGTTGTGAATATCAAGCTTTGTTCATATTTTAAATATAAATTATGTTTAAATCTATCCCGCTGCAATTTTGGGCGGAATCACCAATTCCAAAGGAGATACAAAGATGAGAAGAATAGCAATACCCAAGCGCCCTGTCGAAGTATACGTCAAATCATTCGGAAAATCCTTTACGATGCCCAGAGCGGAGTACCGAATACTCTCTGAAGATGAAGAGTATGTCCGCCTTGACTGGAACGGCGTGGTCGTAAAGATGAAAAAGGAGGAAGTGGACATTCAGGAGCGGCCTTAGAATAATGAAACGAAATCTACTCCCCGAGGGGCAGTCATACAAAGTAGTGTGGCTGCTCTTTAGTTAAATCTGATAAAATTAACCTGTGTTAGAATATAGCAAATGCTATCAGGCTTAGTTAAAAAACATAAAGTTTACAATCAAAGAAGCGCAAAACTATTAGAAATTAAAGATTTATTTAGTCTCTCCAAAAAATTAAAGGCTAAAAAGAAAAAAATTGTATTCACTATAGGCACATTTGATTTAATAAACCCTGGACATTGCAGATTTTTAGCGGAGGCAAAAGCATGCGGTGATATTTTGGTGGTAGGAGTTTCCACCGATCAATCTGTAAAAGCGCTTAAAGGTGTGGATTATCCTTTGGTGAACCAGGATATTCGCGCCGAAGTTGTGAGTTTTCTGAAAACCGTAGATTATGTAATTTTTGTTGATGAAATAGCTCCGCACGCTATTCTTCTTTTGTTGCAGCCCGATATATTTTTTACCAGCGATTGGGATTGGAATGAAGGATTAAGGACAAAAACAGATAAAGATATTATTAAAAATATTGGCGGAAAAATATTAGTTATGAATGTTGATAAACCGGGGTATTCCACAAATGTATTAGTTGATCATATTGCAAACATTAGAGTAACTCAAATCATGAACAGGTATTTTCAGGAAAGGGGAACAGACTTGAATATTGATATATCAAATATTTTTAAACCTGCGGAATACGGTGACCAGCTGCCGCACTATAAAAACGGATTTAATTCGAATAACCTGATAATAGAAACCGAAGAGGTAAGAAAAATAGTTCCCAGATCTAAAGGTAAAAAGCTGGTGCTGGTTTCGGGTTCGTATGATTTGCTTCATGTGGGGCATGCGCGATTTATTGAACAGGCGGGTTTGCTCGGGGATGTTTTGGTAGTAGCAATTCCCTCGGACGAATCTCTAAAACTGCTCAAAGGGGTTGGCAGGCCGGTAATTTCTGAAAGATCCAGAGCTTACATATTAGGTCATTTGGATCCGGTAGATTATGTTGTAGTTTTTGATGATACAACAGTGTATTCAGCGCTTGAAACTATAAAACCTGATGTATTTTTTACAGTGGACGAGTCGTGGAACAAAGAATATAAGAAAAGTAGGGAATACAAGCTTGTAAAAAGCTACGGCGGAGAAGTAGCTTTAACTGCAAGACAGGCCCCTTACTTGTCTGCGTCTACGCTAATCGATAAATTGGCTCAAAAGAAGGTTAAGGAGATTTTTAAAGAGTGCATGGATGAGGATCGTTATATTAAAATAAAGGAAGAAAAATCCAGAATAAACGGAAGTAATGGAAAATGACAGACTACTACTCCTATAAATTACAAAAAGATGCACGCACTTCAGGTAAATATGATGAAGTAATGGCGAATCTGACAAAATGTCCGTTCTGCGATCTTAAAATTAAATATATATTGCTGGAAATGGAAAAGGCTGTTTTAACCATGAACCTGTTTCCGTATATTGACGGACATTTGATGATAGTTCCCAGACGCCATATGGAAAGAATTTCGGAATTAAAAGCAAAAGAGTGGGGTGTTGTTAAAAATCTACTTGATAAAGGAATAAACATTATAAAAACCGAATTTGGTATTGAAGCGGTTAATTTTTTATATCGTGAGGGATCTAAATCGGGAGCCAGCCTCGGACATTTACATTTTCATTTAATACCCACACCTCCTGGTTTTGTCACCACCCATAATGGTCAAGGTATTTCATGGAATTATCAGAATTTGAAATACACGCCTTTGGAAATGGCAGAAAAGTTGAGAAAGCATGTCAAATAAATTTACCGGCTCAAATTCTGAATCATTATTTAATAAATCTGACGTTGAATTTATGAAGAAAGCATGCCTTCTTTGCGATAAATCGAACTGCGACGTGCGTACAGCCGTAATCTGCGTAAAAAACGGCAAGGTAATCGGGGAGGTGCATAATGAAATATTTGAATCTGAAATGAAAGCTAAGAGTAAGTCTGGAAAACCTGAAAGGGAGGTAGCTCTGCACGCGGAGGCAGCTTTACTGGCTTATTGTGCCTTAAAAGGTATTTCCATAAAAAATACTAAAGTTTACTGCACGAGATATCCATGTATGAACTGTACCCGAATGCTAGTAAAAGCAGGAATCAAAAAGATATTTTATATGAGCGACTTATTTGCCACTGGAAATGAAGCCGAAAGCCTATTTAAAGACCATGGGATACCGGTCGTTCAAATTAAAGAATCTTTAGTGTGGGCAAATTGATTCAAATGTTAAAATCATATAAATGAATACAGATTGGCCTATATATTACAAAGATAAACTCATTGTGGGGAACCTAAAATCTAATGTTGGAGTTGCAACTCTGTGGATGCCCAAGGAAAATGTGGCTTCCGAACTTACAGCGGAATCTTTTAGCGTTTGCGGCCAGCTTTATACAAAACGCGGAATAAATCCCATGCTCAGAAATATTCTGGCAAATCCGCTAATCAGATATTTAGTGATTTGCGGTGTTGACCGGCAGGGGAGCGGCGAGGCAGTTTTAAGATTTTTTAAAGATGGAGTAGATGTAAAAAGCGGAAAAGAAGGCGAACTTTTAGGATGGAAGATAATCGGCGACGAGGAAGCTCTATTAGATAAAGAAATCCCGCTGGAAGCATTTGATTTGATTAGAAAGAATGTCCGTTTTATTGATATGAGAATGAAACCTTTGAAAGAAGTGGCAGCCTTAATTAACTCTCTGGAGAAAACGGAAAGTTTTGGCGGGCCGCAGATATTTGATATTACCCAGACGACGAAAATAGACATATTTCCTTCGGATTTATCTGTTTTTAAATTAAGAAAAGACTATATAGGAGATGCGTGGATCGACGTGCTGAAAATAATTAACCGCTTTGGAGTAGAAATTCCGGGAATGTATGGAACAGTTAAAGCGGTACACAATTTGTCGGTAATAATCGAAAAAGAAGATCCTAAAAACCCGAAGTTTTATGATTATTTGAAATTTGCCAGGGAAGGGCTTGACTTATATATTAAAGGTTTTTTTGATGTAAATAAAGGCACCGAAGCCTATACTTACGGGGAAAGAATATTCAACTTGGATGGAATAAATCAGGAGGAGATTATGGTGGAGAAACTGAAACGTTATCCGTACGATAGGGGAGCTTTGGCGGTATTATGGAACCCCCACCAAGACAATTTTCCGCCAAAAGATAATGAGCGTCAGGAAATGGGTCAGACCAAGGGCTGGAAAGTGCCGTGTTTGGTTATGATTTTGGGGCAATGCCTGGGAGAAACCTTTAATTTAACCGCGGTTTTCAGAAATAACGATGTATATGGGGCGTGGCCTCTTAATGCATTTGCTCTCAGAAAATTTCAGCAGGACATTGCAGTGAAAATTAATAAAAACTTGGGTTCCCTGACGACTGTTTCTCATATTGCGGAGATGTATGAAATAGATTGGGAAGATTCAAAAGATATAGTTGAACAAAATGATGATATTGCCCGTACCTGTATGTATGATACTAGAAGCAATTATACGATTGCGGTGGAAGGTGAGGATATAGTATTAAAGTTTATTTCGCCTGATGGAGCTGCCGAATTAGCTGAGTTTAGGGAGAACGGTAAAAAACCGAAAGTTGCCCGCGATTTATGTGCCAGTGCGATAAAAGAAATGCTTATTAGTGATTTGGGCGCAGCGTGCGATTTGGGGAGGCAGCTCGCTAAAGCCGAAACGGCCGTTAAATTAGGTCTGGTTTTTGAGCAGGACAATGTATTGAGAATTAAATAATAGCCAAATAGGCAGATTCTAAATTTTTATTATTCTAACTTAATGGTTTTTATGTATTTCATCATTTCTTTAGCAAAATCATATTCCATTGTAAACCATTCCTTATCTTCATATTTTTCTTTATGTTTAACGATGTTATGTAAGTACGTTTGCGCATTCCTAATTGAAAACTTGAGCAATAGTTTCTTGTTCACCAAATCGGAGCCATAGACTTTGACAATCAAATTCAGAGCTTCCTCAAAACCGGTTTTTTCGGGCATTCTGAACCAGGAAAAAACCAGACATCTAGCCAAATCCCATTCAATAGGACCAATAAAACAATGCTCGAAATCCAAAATTCCGATAATTCTATTATTCGATACAAGCATATTTGAAGGAGTCAAATCACCGTGAAGAAATCTCTTGTTTTCATACTTTGACAGCCCTTTAGGCGAAGACAATTTTATTCCGGGTGCTAAGGTTGAATGTATATTTTTTAATATATATACGGCTTCCTTTAATATATTTAAATTCATTTCAAATGGGGGAACACCATTTATATATTTGTTTATTTTAATGATGTGTTCGTTTTTAACGATAAAATTGTTTTTATTTTTAGTTTGTAAATATGTCGGAGTAGGAACTACCGGTTTTAAAAAGTTTGAGATATAAATATCCTTATTTATTAATACCAATTTCTTTGTAGAGTGTCTTGAGATACTAACGGCGTAATCACCGTCTTTTGCCTTTAGGTAATAGCAGCTTGTAGAGTACCCCCACGAAGATGGTTTTTCCTCCAAAAGTTCTGTTTCCAGTCCAAAATATATATTGAGCCACCGTTTAAAATCCTCGTAAACCCCACCAAGATTTTTAATATAATCAAAGTTTTTATCCATTAGTACTGTTTTTAAACATTAATGTGTGAATTGTCAAACTAGTTGTTAAATTAATCCAAATATGATAATTTATCAATGTCCTGAAGACCTCTCCCTAAAATTTAGGGTTCAGGTGAGAAAAGATTCATTTATTTCGATTCAATAGAGTCCTTATTTTAAGGACATTTCGCGGAAAACCGCGGAAGAAAAAGGGGGAAAACCAAACTCTAGTTTACCTTTGAGTGAACGTGGAAATTTGCTTGAATATTAAGAGTTCTTGTCCTTCCTCCTAAAAAAATGACATATAAAACACCAAAGATAGATCAACTTTTAGAAGCCGGAGTGCATTTCGGCCACCAAGTTAGAAGGTGGCATCCGAAGATGGAGCCTTATATTTTTACTGTAAAGAAAAATGTTCACATAATAGATTTAGAGCAGACAGAAGAACTATTAAAGAAAGCCTGTGATTTTTTATATGAAACTGCTAAAACCGGAGGTCAAATAATATTTGTAGGAACCAAAAAGCAGGCGAGAGAAATTATTGAAAATGAAGCAAAAAGATGCGGTGCATTGTATGTGACAGAAAGGTGGTTGGGGGGTACATTAACAAACTATAGAATAATAAAGAAAAACATTGATAAATTACTAAGCCTTAAAAGCAAGAGGATGTCCGGAGAGCTTGAAAAATACACCAAAAAGGAAAGACTTTTAATTGATAGGGAAATAGAAAAACTTGAAAAATATATCGGCGGTATTGTAGCTTTAAAAGGAAATCCGGCAGCGGTTTTTACGGTGGATCCCAGAAGAGAGAAAACAGCTGTAAATGAGGCTAAAATGAACAAAGTTCCGGTTGTGTCTTTAATAGATACCAATTCGGATCCGTCTAAAGTAGATTATGTAATTCCCGGAAATGATGATGCTATAAAATCAGTTGCCCTTATCCTAAAATCTGTCTCAGATGCCGTATTGGAAGGTTATAAAGAATATGAAAAAGCATTGACTGCCGGTAAGGTAAAAGAGGCGGAGGCTAAAACAGAGCAGACAGATAAATCACAAATAGATAAAATGGATAATCCGGCGGCAGTTGCTGAAGAACCGGTAGTTGTAACAGTGAGCGAAGCACCAGAAAAAGCCGAAGAACTTATAAAGGAGCCGGTAATAGAGGAGACAAAAACCGAAAAAATTAAAGAAATAAAAGAAGAAGTCGGGGAACCCAGAGATAAAAGCAAAACAAAAGCTAAAAAGGCCAAAAAGGAGGAGAAGTGACGACGAACGGTCAAGATATTAAAAAATTAAGGGAAGATACCGGTGCGGGAGTTCTTGAGGTTAAACAGGCTTTGGAAGAATTCAACGGCGACTACGAAAAAGCCAGAGTTTTATTAATGGCAAAAAGTGCGGCAAAAGCTGCCAAAAAGGCGGAAAGAACCACGAAAGACGGATTAGTTCACTCTTATATTCACGGAGCCGGAAAAATTGGCAGTTTGGTAGTTGTGGCTTGTGAAACTGATTTTGTTGCTAAAACAGAAGACTTTAAAAAGCTTTGCCATGAAGTTGCAATGCAGGTTTGTACTGACGAATATAAAGATATTGATGATTTGCTGGTTGCCGAATACATAAGAGACCCCAATAAAAAAGTGAAGGATCTTGTAACCGAAACTATAGCAAAAGTAGGCGAGAAAATCGAAATAAAAAAGTTTATTCGATTTGCCGTTAAAGATTAATCAAAGTATTATCTATATATGAATACTGCTGATCTAAGAGCTAAACTATCAAAATCTCTCGATTTTTTGAAATCGGAATTGAATCAATTAAGAACCGGTAGACCATCACCATCCTTAATCGAAAATATTCAAGTAGAAGCTTACGATACTAAAATGACAGTAAAAGAGTTAGGAACGATTTCGGTTCTGGATTCGCAGAATCTTGCCGTTTCGGTTTGGGATAAAAGTTTATTGAAGGTAATTGCCGGTGCTATTAGAGAAAGTGAATTAAAGCTCAATCCTGTTGTGGATGGCGATGTAGTAAGAGTACCTTTACCGGCGTTAACAGAAGAAAGACGAAAAGATCTTGTAAAGCTGGTCTCGTCAAAAGTTGAGGAAACCAAGAACGCAATAAGAAGCATTCGGCAGGATTTTATGAAAGAGATTGACAGAGCTTTTACCGATAAAGAAATGGGTGAAGACGAGAAATTTACCGGTAAAGAAGAAGTTGAAAAAGTGGTAAAAGAGTTTGTGGACGAATCAGACGAATTGGGCGATAACAAAAAAGAAGAGATAATGAAAGTTTAAACCATTACATGACTTTAATAATATTTATTATAATTTTATCTGTACTTGTTTTAGTCCATGAATTTGGACATTTTATTGTTGCTAAAAAAAGCGGAATCAGGGTGGAAGAATTCGGATTAGGATTGCCCCCAAGAGTGTTCGGCAAAAGAATAGGTGAAACCGTGTATTCCTTTAATCTATTGCCTTTCGGAGGATTCGTAAAATTAACCGGAGAAGATGACACTGAAGTGACATCAAAAAGCGACCCCAAAAGCTTTGTATCCAAACCTGCTTATGTAAGAGCGGCAATTTTAGTCGCGGGGGTGACAATGAACTTGATTCTGGCAATCGTTGTTTTTCAATTTGTTCTGACTTCTAACAATTATAAAACTTTGTACCTGCCGTTGTTTTTTGATTATACTTTTAGGTTTGGAAGGGCTGAAACTTCAAATACTGTAGTGGCTTCATATACTGAAGATTCGGCCGGTAAAGATGCCGGTATAGAAGTGGGAGAGGCAATTATAGAAATAAATGACGTTCCGGTTTACAGCATAGATGACGTAAAAACTCAGGTTAAAGATAATGCCGGGAAGGAAATAAAACTTTTGTTAATGGATTTAAGGAGACAGTCAAGCGGGGAAATACGCTCTATTAATTTGGTACCATTGGAAGATGAAGAAGGAAACGGAATTATAGGTATTTATATGACAAAAGCTGTCACAATAAATTATCAAGACCAAAAGGTTTCCGCAGGAATTCTACACTCATATAATATGATGTCTTATTCGGCTGTTACTTTTGGCAATTTGATTAAAGCTTCTTTGGATGCGCGTTCGGTCGTGCCGGTATCGGAGGGGATTGCCGGACCTGTGGGAATCTATTCTGTTGTCGGAAATATATTGAGTTACAGCGGATCCAAAGTTATTCTAAGTTTGCTTGATCTTGTAGCCTTAATGTCTTTAAGCTTGGCGTTTTTGAATATAATGCCATTTCCCGCTTTGGACGGAGGAAGACTGGTATTTGTGGTTTTGGAAATTATTAGAGGGGGCAAAAAGGTCAGTGCAAACTTTGAAGCTAGTGTGCATAAGTGGGGGATGATATTTTTACTGGGATTGATTGTGTTAATTACTTTTAAAGACGTTTTTAATATTTTGAGCTAGTAAGTGCTAAAATTGCCTAATACACCATTGATATAAATAGAATTCATATTTTTTATTGATTTGACTTGGGATTTTGCTCAAAAATGCATTTTTGGTATCAAATTTAAAGTAATATTTTCATAGTATATTTGCTTTAGTAAAAGCATTAATTAGTTTAGGGTTTTGAATTGTGGTGTCTAAATAAAAATGTGTTGGTTTGTTTGCAGGGTTTGCATTTTTGATTATATACTTCTAATATGGGTGGTTCGGATTGCTTATTCTGCGATATAGTAAGAGATAAAAAAGCAGCACCAAGGGTACTCGAAACTGAAGAATTTATTGTTATAGAGAATAAATATCCAAAAGCACCAGTTCATTTGCTCGTTGTTGATAAGACTCATAGGGAAAAATCTGATACAATGGCGGGCGTATACCAAAATGAAAATTATTGGGATAAGCTTCTTTATGCCGTATCCCAGGCAGTTATAAAGCTAAATCTTGATATAGTTGGATACAAAGTTGTAATAAATGAGTCAAAGTATTATCACTATGGGCATGAGCACGTCCATGTAATAGGTGGGGAAATAGGCGGAGTTGAATCAAATGAAGTCCGCCTGTAGCTTTGATTACTAATTTAGTTAATTTTTATTTAAGTTTGGAGGTGCAATTAATCCTTTGTTTTGATTGAAAGAATAAACAAAGGCATATTTTGGGTTTAACCCCTTATATGATAACATAGTCAAACTATGACAAAAATAAAAGTTCGAAATGGCGAAAGTCTTGAACAAGCTTTAAGACGGTTTAACAGAGAAGTTATAAAAGCAGGTATTTTACAGGAATTGAAAGACCGAGAAAGATACCAAAAACCGAGTGAAGTAAAGAGAATTAAAGCTAAAGAATTAGCCAGAAAAATATATTTGGAAACAAAAAGAAGATGATTCTAGATACGTTAAAATCCGATATGCTTTCCTCTCATAAATCCGGAGATATCTTTAAACTGGGTGTTATAAGATTTTTGCTAGCATCTATGAAGAATAAGGAAATTGAATTGAGACCTCAAAAAAAAGAATTTACAGATGAAGAAGCATTGAGGGTAATTAAAAAACAGATAAAGCAGCGAAATGACTCCATTGAAAACTATAAAATGGGAAATAGGCAGGATCTGGTAGATAAAGAGAGCGCCGAATTGAAACTGCTTGAGGAATATTTTAATTTGTTTTCGAAAGAATTGGGCATTACATTATAAAATGCTTTGGTAAATTTTTTAAACGAGAAACTATAACATACTCAACCCCCTTTATAAATGAAAAAAACTACAGTCAGAAAAACACCCGGTATAAAAAGCAGAAGAAACATGGTTATCAATATCAACATAGTAGGTGATAAAGATATAAAAGAATTGAATAATAAATATTTTGAGAGAAATTATCCTACGGACGTATTGTCATTCAATTACAATCAAGTGGTGGATGGTGAATATTATTTGGGAGATGTTATCGTTAATAAAGATCAGGCTCAAAGGCAATGCACAGAATACGGAAACGATTTGGAACACGAAATTTCCGAATTGGTTGCGCATGGAGTATTGCATTTGCTGGGTGTTCACCATGAGGATGATGATGGCATTGACGGTGTTCACTGATTTAGGAGTTAAAGTCAGATCTCAATAATCTTGCTCAATATGTTCTAACGCTCTCTCAAAAGGTTCGGGTGTGATGTTCCAATGACCTATAAATGGATTATCCAAATCCTCAACTAGCTGAAGAACCATGCTTATAACAAATCCGATAATACCAGCTGTAAACAGACTAAAATAAGTATTTGCGAAAGGCATAATTATAAATGTCACAATTGTGGAAAAAGATGACAAATATAAAAAAAATTTAAGTAAAGTAGGCAGTCTTATTAAGCTTTGTGTAATTCTTTCTGTCCTGATTTTCGAGAGTTGACCATAGTGAGATACCATATGATCAAAAACTACATGATCGTGGTCATCGTCGAAAGTAATTCCTCTTATAATTTCAGATATCCTTCTAAAAATCATTCCACTTTCTTTATTTCTTTGACCGCTTCCAAGATTGTGGAATTTCCCAGTGATTATTGCATTAGAATAAGAGGTTATTGCTTCTTTTATTCTGCTGGCTAGGTTTTCATCTCTGAAGTAGATAGATAAGCGGTATAGTCTTTCTAGACCTTGTGCTTCTTGTGAAACTAAATCTGAAGTTTTGTTATACTGTCCCCAAACTTCAAAGACCACAAAAGCAGTCATGATGCCATATAAAGTACCAAATACGGTGACAAATGCCCCCAGACCTCCCACATCGGTTAGTAAATCTTTTAATCCATAGCTTTCTCCGACTATAAGAGTAACTAGTAAAATTATTAATGTTGATATTAAAGACTTTATTATCACTGTTTTCATTTTATTAATTTGATGTACGGTGAGATTCCTTCCGATACCTCGCCGTTTTTATTCATTTGGTTTCTTTTTGTTCATGTCTATTAAAAATTTTAGATAGCCACTAGAGAATCTGGACGAAACCCTAGTGGTAAATTGACGGTTTATTCATTTGCTCTCGAGCTGTCCGCCATCGGGAAAGATCCACTTGACCATCTTGATGTATGGCGGAACTTCCACCACCTGCTCAAGGATTTTCCCTTTCTCTGAGAGACACACTAGTTTTGCCTCTCTAGTTGCATCTTTGGCATCTTCCTTTCGCTCTACAATCGCGAGAGCCCTGCATGCGCTGGCAGTTCTCACTCCTTCAATGGTCACGGGTACTTTCTGCATGGAAGCCTGTTGGCCTAAACTTATACACACCAGCGGTGCCAAAACCAAGAAAAAGACTATGGCGAAGAGGATCGGGAAAAAATTGTACTCTGCCTGATCCGTATCGCTCGTCCCGTAAGACATCGTTTCCTCCCATGAAATAGATTGGTGCGATAATAAACCCACTATGGGTTGTAGTGCTTGATTATAATCTGAGAAGAATCTGAGGAGGTGTGCACAGAGTAGTTACTGATTATATAATAAGTCCATGAAAACAATAGTTTATCACAAGAAGCTTGCCGACCTTGCCTATGATTCATTAATAAAAGGAAAACCACTCGCGCTTATTGGTATGGGAGGCAATGGGAAGAGCTATATATATAATCTTCTGCAAAGTAATTTAGATACAAAAGTGAAAACTAATACAGCTTTTGTATATTTAGCAGGAATAAATGGTGATGAAAAAGGAACTTTTAATGCACTGAAAATGTCGTTGAAAGTAGTGGGAATGAAAATAAGAAGTAAAACAATTTCGGATACTTTAAATGAAATAGTGCAAAATATTAAGCCAAAAAATCGGTTCTCTTTTGTAATAAACGGTGGTTACAACGAAGAGCTAAATGAGGAATTTCTTCAGGGAATTTCTAGGCTGACATATCAAACCCAAAGAAGAGTTAATTATATT
>Ga0209542_10004597_pt1 | contig 28201 bp, 46 predicted proteins | sample RifCSPhighO2_01_FD_184028 | JGI IMG/M metagenome (GOLD analysis project Ga0209542, IMG submission 184028) | Soil microbial communities from Rifle, Colorado - Rifle CSP2_plank highO2_0.1 (SPAdes) (version 2) | ecosystem: Environmental > Terrestrial > Deep subsurface > Rock core/Sediment ...
GGGCGAAGCTACGCTTCGCCCTCCACCACCACGGGGTCCCACAAGGGCCCCTTTTTCATTTGCGCTTTTTTCTCTCCAAATGATCAGACATCCGATGTCTGATCACACATAGAAATCCAAAAATATCGCCGAGCTGATTGTCGCTGGCAAAAAATAGTGCTACGCTGCAAGTGGACAACTGTCAAATCGTCGGCAAGGAGGCAATATGCAACAGTTCGACGTGTGGGTTTTGGTTCAGTTCAAAGAGAGCATTCACGATCCACAGGGCAACGCTGTCAAAAAGGCCCTGCATGACCTGGGCTTCACGGGGATCGACGATGTCCGCATCGGCAAGTCAATCAAGCTGAAGACCAGTTCGCAAGACGAAGCAGATGCACGTGGGCAGGTAGAAGAAGCGTGCAAGAAACTGCTTGCAAATCCGGTGATCGAGGACTATTCAATATTTCGTATCTTGCGGACTGCCTGAAAGGAGGTGGTAGCATGGGATCGCGGTTCTCGTACCAGTTGGATCGACACGGCGCTGACTATGTTTTGTCTGCGCGCGTGCGCGTAGACAGACGCAACCGAAAAGGAAAAATCGTCGGCGAAGCGATGTTCTGCTTCCTGCCGGATGGCGAGCGCGTTGAGTTGGTGCAGCTTTTCACAAAAGAGCGACACGGCATCCTGCTCGCGCCGAAGCTCCTTCGTCAGTTTGAGCGGCTTGTGCGGCGGTCCGAGCGCTTGGCGGTGTGGCTTGAGGCGACCACTGAACAGGGAAAGTTCTACGCCGAGCATGGCTACCAGATCATCACCGAACACGGCAAGTTCCTCTACATGCAGAAAAGTCTTGAGTGACCAAGCGACCCCGCGGTCGCTTTTCTTTTTTTTCTCATTTTGTGGTATAGTTATGTCACTTATGGATACTGAAGATCAGACCCCCCCAGAAGGTAAGCAAACAACTTACGCCGAGGAAGCGACGGCTGAAAATCTTGATATAGATGAAGTTCCGCTCGAGTCTCTTCCTTTGTGAACAGGGGGATTTAGATTTGACAGGTTCGCCCGTTTTCTTTATCATTGGCTCTATCTATAAATTATCGTTAATTTACATTATATATGGCAGAGAAATTTGACCGTTCAAAGCCGCACGTGAATGTTGGTACCATTGGCCACGTTGACCATGGCAAAACAACGTTAACCGCGGCAATACTCAATGTTCTTGACCTTACCGGCAACAAGGTCCGCAAGGAAAACGTCGAACAAATTGATAACGCTCCTGAAGAGCGTGCGCGCGGCATTACGATTGCGCTTCATCATTCGGAGTACGAAACCGCGAAGCGCCACTACGCGCACATCGACGCACCGGGACATGCCGACTATATCAAAAACATGATCACCGGCGCCGCCCAGATGGATGGCGCGATACTTGTGGTGGCCGCGACCGACGGTCCAATGCCTCAAACGCGCGAGCACATCTTGCTTGCGCGCCAAGTTGGTGTGCCCGCGATCATTGTATTTTTGAACAAATGCGACGCGGTTGATGATCCGGAACTTATTGATTTGGTTGAGCAGGAAATCCGCGATCTTCTCACGAAGTACGAATATGACGGCGAAAAAACTCCGATTATTCGTGGTTCTGCTCTCAAGGCGCTTGAGGCAAAATCGAAAGATGACGAAATGGCAAAGCCGGTTTTGGAACTTGTTAACCAGCTTGATACATATATACCAGAGCCCGTTCGCGAGACGGACAAGCCGTTTCTCATGCCGGTTGAGGATGTTTTTTCCATTGAAGGGAGAGGTACGGTTGTGACGGGCCGCATCGAGCGTGGAAAAGTTAAAGTGAACGAAGAAGTTGAAGTTATCGGCCTCCGCGATACGGCAAAAACCGTTGTCACCGGCATTGAAATGTTCAACAAGTCGCTTGATGAAGGAATCGCGGGCGATAATGCGGGCATTTTACTGCGTGGAATGAAGAAAGAAGATGTTGAGCGCGGGCAGGTTATCGCAAAGCCCGGATCAGTAACCCCGCATACGGATTTTGAGTCCGAGGTTTACATCCTTACCAAAGAAGAAGGAGGGCGGCATACTCCGTTTTTTGCCGGATACAAACCGCAGTTCTATATCCGCACGACTGATGTGACTGGTGAAGTGACTCTTCCGCAGGGAACCGAAATGGTTATGCCGGGCGACACGATGAAATTCGTTGTAAAACTTATTCAGCCGGTTGCGCTCGAAGAGCGTCAGCGTTTTGCAATCCGCGAGGGCGGCAAAACGGTAGGCGCAGGAGTAGTAACGAAAATTGTTAAATAACATCAATTGATGGCAACAAAGGCGGCCGAGAAAACTGCACCGGTTGCGGAGAAAAATAAACTCCGCATCCGTATACGCGCGTACGATAATAAAGTGATCGACGCATCGGTCAAACAAATTGTTGATACTGCTCGCCGCTACGGCGGCGAAGTTGTAGGCCCCGTGCCGCTTCCAACCGAAATTCGCAAGTACACTGTGAACCGCTCGACGTTCGTGCATAAAAACGCGCGCGAACAATTTGAAATGCGCGTTCACAAACGCATCGTAGATATTCTCGACCCAACCGCAAAAATAGTTGACGCCTTAACAAACCTCAACCTCCCCGCCGGCGTCGATATTGAGGTGAAGATGTGACATCCGTCCAAATACTTTTACAATAAGACGGATGTCATCCCGAGCTCCGTGCGAGGGATAACAAAAAAGCCACGCGAAAGCAGGGTTTTTGTTCGCGTATAAATTCAAGTATAATAGTCATTATGGAAAGAATACTGCGGTACTATAATTTCTGTGCCAAGTGGCTTCTCCTACTCAATGTAATATCGATTGTAGTGGTAGCGTTTTTCCTTATATTATTCGGATCCGCTCTTTTTGATGTCACGGCCGCCAACTTCGTGCGGGTACTAAGCGATAACGCTCTTTTTTACTTTTATTCGATTTTACTTATTAAACGTACTAGTGAAATCGGCTTTTTGCTCGGTAGTATTGGAGTCCTCTTAGGTTCTGCTGCGTTGGGCTTTAAGTTGACTCAATCACGAACTGACGAGAAAAAAGTTCTTATCTATGGCTTTCTTTTAATGATTGCCTCAACTATTGCGGCATACTTTGTCCTTGTAGCCTGGGTTTATGATCTTTAGTTACTCTTCGACTTTGTTCTAAACCTGTAAGACTCCGAACACTCGGTGTTCGGAGATTGCTACTAAGTTTGTAAAAAGAAAACGCCCCAGGTACCGTGGCGGCACTCGGGGTCCTCTTGGCTGACGCGCCTAGCGGCTGGTCAGATGCTTGATGATGGTCGCGGCCGGTTCTCCGTGGTCACACGAAGGCTTGAGTAGGAACGCCGCGACACCGAGTGCCATCGCTGCATCCTCCATGCGCCGCGTCGCTTGCGTAGTGTAGATGATGACTGGCATCGAGCGGTTACTCTCCCGCGCATCAGCGACGAGCTGAAGCCCTGCTCTGAAATTCCCCCCGAGCATGATCTCGGTGACCATGAGATCGGGGAGTTCAAGTCGGAGGGCGTCGCGGGCCTCCTCACTGCCCGTGACCTCGATGATACCGATCCCCATCTTGTGTTTCTCGACTTGCCGTCTGATCAGATAACGGCTGTCCTTGTTTTCATCCACCACCAGAATCCTTTTTGCGGGCATAGCCCCTCCTTCCGATTACTGAACATATATTAAAACTGCCCTGACGTCAATAGGAAAAAAGCCAAGCTCAGCTTGGCGGGCCGGGTTTCAGAAGTTGAGGATGCGGCGGGGGCGCCAGCTGGACAGTCCTTTTTTAGTGTGCTACAAATACTCTATGTTTTCTAGAGATCATTTCTAGAAAGAATGACTATCTTCTGGAAGTCCGACTTCCAAGGGGAAGTCGGACTTCTTTATGCATAAAACAGTCAAAAAATTCATACTTGGCAAGAAGCTCGAAATGAGCCAGATGTTTCTTGATGACGGCACGGTAATTCCCCTGACGGTTATTCAAGCGGGGCCCATTGAGGTGACGCAGATAAAAACAAAAGAAAAAGACAAATATGAATCGGTGCAAATTGCTTTGGGCAAAAAGCGAAAAGAGTTCAAACCAAGCGAAGGTGAATTTGAAAAAGGAAAAAAAATCGATGTTTCAGTTTTTGCCGAGGGCGATGTGGTAAAAGTTTCAGGTGCGTCGAAAGGCCGCGGCTTTCAGGGCGTGGTGAAGCGCCACGATTTTAAGGGCGCGCCGAAAACACACGGCACCAAACATGCGCATCGCGAGCCGGGTTCCATCGGCGCTGTCTGGCCGCAGCGCGTTGTTAAAGGTACGCGCATGGCGGGCCGCATGGGCGGCGAGCGTATTACGATAAGAAACTTGCGTGTTGTTAAAATTGATCCAGAGAAAAATCTTTTATACATAAAGGGCGCAGTGCCGGGCGCGCGCGGAACACTTTTGGAAATATCAGGATAGTTTATGAAAGCGCCGCTTTATAATCAGGAGGGAACAAAAATTGGAGTACTTGAGCTTCCGGACAAGCTTTTTGGTGTTCGGTGGAATCCGACATTGGTGCATGATGTTCTTTTGGCGCTTCGCTCATCGCGCAGGCGTGCAACGGCGCACGCAAAAGGGAGGGGCGAAGTGAGAGGGGGCGGCCGAAAACCGTGGCGGCAGAAAGGAACGGGGAGAGCTCGGCACGGCTCTCGGCGTTCTCCAATTTGGATTGGTGGCGGGGTAACTCACGGACCCACGAAAGAGAAAAACTACGCGAAAAAAGCAAATATCAAAGTTCGCCGCGGGGCTTTAGCTTCTCTCTTGTCAAAAAAATTTAAGGAGGGAGAAATATTTTTTGTTGATGATATTTCACTTTCTGAATTCAAGACCAAGGTCGCAACAAAAATCCTCAAAAGTTTTTCAGATGGAGTCGGACACGGCGTTGGAAAACGAGGCGGCCGCGCGCTTCTCTTGCTTGAAAAGACAAAACCCGATACGATTCGCGCGTTTCGCAATCTTCCGTATGTTGAAATTGGAGAAGCGCGCAATGTCAATGTAGAATCGGCGCTCGTTCCGAAGTATCTCTTGTTTACAAAGGAAGCGGTAGAAAAAGTAACTTTTTGATATGGCACTTTTTGATTTTCTCAAAAAAAGGAAGAAGCAAGAAAAAGACAAGCAGCATGTGGCACTTGCTTCAGAGAAAAAAACGGAAACCGAGGCGGCTTCAACGAATGAGCCGAGTGTTCCTGTTATCCAAGAAGGCGTCCTTTGGGCACCGCATGTTACCGAGCGCGCACGCATGCTTTCCGAACAAGGACAGTACACTTTTCGTGTTGTGTCAAGCGCCTCGAAACGACATATTAAGGATTCGGTGGAACGAATATACGGGGTGCATGTTGAGCATGTACAGATTGTGAAGGCACATGCCAAGAGCCGCCGCCGCGGGTTGACAGAGGGGATAAAAAAGGGTTATAAAAAAGCGGTGGTGGCTTTGCGCAAAGGCGAGGCCATCGATATTTTTTAAAGGCATATGAAATCCTACGCTCCTACAACCGCATCGCGCAGACATATGACCGGCATCAATTACCGAGATGTTTTGACGCGCAAAGAACCCGAGAAGTCACTTGTGCACGGATTCAAACGGCATGTTGGCAGAAATAACGCAGGCCGCATTACGGTGCGCCACAAGGGTACGGGCCACAAGCGTCTTTATAGGGTTGTCTCGTTTTCTTATGACAAAAAAGATATTCCAGCAAAAGTTGTTTCGGTCGAGTACGATCCGAACCGGACGAGTTTTATTGCACTCGTGGCGTATGCGGACGGCGAGAAGCGGTACGTTCTTGCGGGGCATGAAATGGGGGTTGAAAAATCAGTCATACAGTCCGAAAAAGCAGATCCGAAGCCGGGCAATGCTCTTCCTATCGGAAAGCTTGTACCGGGAACTTTTGTCTATAATATAGAACTCAAGCCGGGCGGCGGCGGGAAGCTTGTGCGCTCGGGAGGATCTTCAGCGGAGGTTCTTGCGCAAGAAGGTGAGCATACGACGATCAAGCTTCCTTCCCGTGAAGTTCGAAAAGTTTCTTCGCGTTCCTGGGCGACGGTTGGCAGTCTTTCGAACGAGGAACACGTCTTTGTAACGATTGGCAAAGCTGGCCGTTCGCGTTGGCTTGGCATTCGCCCGACGGTACGGGGATCTGCTATGAATCCTGTTGACCATCCTTACGGCGGTGGCGAGGGGCGGCAAATGCGCGGCACGCGTCGCCCGAAAAATCTTTGGGGAAGAGGAACGCGAGGGGTAAAAACTCGGGATAAAAAGAAATATTCGCGGAGATTTATTATTTCGAGGAGAAAGAAATAATATGGCACGATCATTGAAAAAGGGCCCCTATATCGACGCAAAACTTCTCAAGAAGATTAAAGTAAAAAAGTCCCATTCGCGAGAAGTTATAAAAACGTGGGCGCGCGCATCACAGATTTCTCCCGAGATGGTTGGCTTTACGTTTGGCGTACACAATGGAAAGGATTTTATATCAGTTACGATTGCAGAAGAAATGGTCGGCCACCGCCTCGGTGAATTTTCTCCCACGCGCAAGTTTGTGCGGCACGGAGGAAAAATGCAGAAAGAGCTAGAGGCGGCTGCAAAGCAACGCGAAGCCGAAGCTGCGAAGGCCACGAAAGAAACAAAAGAGTAATAGGAGGTAAATATGACAAAAATCACTGCACAGTTGAATTCTTTGAGGATCGCACCGCGCAAGGTGCGCATAGTTGCTGATCTTATCAAGGGCATGGAAGCTCGTGATGCAGAACATCAACTGCGGTTTCTTGCAAAAGGCGCGTCGCGTCCTCTTTTGAAATTAATAAAAAGCGCGATTGCAAATGCCCACCACAATGCGGGTATCAAGAGTGACGAGCCGCTTGTGATCCGTGACTTGCGTGTTGATGAAGGACGCACGCTCAAACGGTTCATGCCGCGCGCACGCGGACGGGCAACAACGATCCGCAAACGAACAAGCAATATATTGTTAGTATTGGAACCCCGCGTATTGAGTAAGTCCGCGGATGCAAAGAGAAAGTAATATGACACATTCAGTTCATCCATATTCATTTCGCATAGGCATTCTCCGTGACTGGAAATCGCGTTGGTTTCAGCATAAAAATTTCGCTAAGTTTTTAAAAGAAGATGTTGAGATGCGCGAATGGCTTATGAAAAAATTGCGCGCGAGTCTTGTCTCGGGCGTGGAGATTGAGCGTTCGCGCAACACGGTTGTGATATATATCAAAACACCGCGACCCGGACTCCTTATCGGGCGGGGGGGTGAGGGCATTGAAAAGCTAAAGAAAGAGATTCAGAAAAAGATGAATTTTAAAGACCTCAAAGTGACGATCGAAGAGGTGCGCAATCCGTATGCTGACGCCCATGTTGTAGCGCGGCTTGTTACACAGGATCTCGAGAAGCGTCTGCCTTTCCGGAGAGTACTCAAATCATATATTGAAAAGGTGATGAATTCGGGAAGTGCAAAGGGTGTCCGTATTGAGGTAGCGGGCCGTCTCGATGGAGCAGAAATGGGACGACGCGAGTGGCTGCGCAAAGGGCTTATTCCGCTTCAAACCCTGCGCGCCGATGTCGATTTCGCGCGCGATCGTGCAGCCCTTCCCTACGGAACGGTTGGTGTTACGGTCTGGATTTATCGCGGGGAGGTTTTTGACAAAGAGAATGAAAAAGAAAAATTAGAAAAATAGTATGTTGGTGCCAAAGAAAGTAAAACATAGAAAGTGGCAAAAAGGCCGTTCTCGGAAGCGGGATATTGAGACACGCGGGATTTCGGTTGCATTCGGCGCGTACGGCATCAAAGCGGAAGAGAGCGCATGGATTACGTCCCGTCAGATTGAAGCGGCGCGCCGCGCGATGACCCGGCATATTCAAAGAGGAGGCAAAATCTGGATCCGTATTTTTCCAGACAAACCCGTAACTCAACGCCCGCCGGAAGTGACAATGGGTGGAGGCAAGGGAAACGTTGATCATTATGTATTTCCTGTGCGTCCCGGTAGAATTCTTTTTGAGATTGATGGTATTCCGGAGAACCTTGCGCGCGAAGCTCTTAAACGCGCCAGCGCAAAGCTTCCCATAAAAACACGATTTGTTGAACGCACATGAAAACAAATGAGTTAAGAACAAAATCAATTAACGAGCTCAAAGGCCTACTTTTGAAAACTTCGCAAAATATTTCCGGGTCGCAGTTTTATCACGCTCGGGCGCGATCAAAGAATGTAAAGGAAATTCGGGAATGGCGGAAGCTCCGGGCGCGCCTTTTGACCCTCATTAAAGAAAAAAGCTTATGAATGAAAAACATCCTCAACGGTTGAAGGGAACGGTGGTCTCCACGAAAATGGCAAAGACGGTCGTTGTTGCGGTCACGCGCCTCAAAAAACATCCGAGATATAAAAAATATTTCCGTGTTACAAAAAAGTACAAAGCGCATGACGAACAGGAAACCTCGAAAGAGGGCGATACGGTCATTCTCGAAAGCACGCGGCCCCTGTCAAAAGGAAAGAGGTGGAAAATTGTTATGGAGAAAGAAATATGATTCAGCCACGGACATTGCTCACCGTAGCGGATAATACGGGTGCAAAAATCATCCGCGTTTTTAAAATTCTTGGTGGGTCAAAAAGACGCTACGCGAGGATCGGTGATGTCGTCGTTGCTTCTGTCCAATCTGCAGAGCCCCGGAAGATTCTTAAGAAAAAAGACATTGTCCGCGCTGTTATTGTGCGCCAGCGGGCTCCCTATCGCAGAAAGGACGGATCTTATATTCGGTTTGATGACAATGCCGCGGTCATCGTTGATAAAATGGAGCCGAAGGGCGGTCGTATTTTTGGCCCGATTGCGCGCGAACTCCGTGACAGGGGTTTTATAAAAATTGTTTCTCTTGCGGAGGAGGTTTTATGAAGATACGCAAAGGCGATACCGTGCGTGTTATGAAGGGGAAGAACCGCGGCAAGCAGGGCAAAGTTTTACATACTTATCCGAAAGTTGGCAAGGTTCTTGTTGAGGGTATCAACGAAAAAATACGGCACACGCGTCCTCGCCGTCAGGGTCAGAAGGGGCAGCGCGTTACCGTATACCACCCGGTCCCTGTTGCAAACGTCATGGTAATTTGTAGTTCGTGCGGAAAAGGGACCCGTGTAGGATTTGAAAGGAGGGACGACAAGAAAATTCGTGTGTGTAAAAAATGTAAAAAATCGTTTTCATGATTACGAAACACTTGGGACAACTCTATAAAGAAAAAACAGTGCCGGAGTTTATTAAAGCGTTCGGCAAAAAATCTGTCATGGGCGTTCCACGGATTGAGAAGGTTATTGTCAATGTCGGCATCGGCAGGCTCAAAGATGAAAAAGAGCGCGAGGAAGTACGAAGGTTTCTTGAACTTATAACCGGGCAGAAGCCGCAACCGCGTCCCGCGCGCATTGCTATCGCGTCGTTTAAAACCCGCAAGGGGGCGCTTGTAGGGTATCGAGTAACGTTGCGGGGAAAGCGTATGCGCGATTTTTTGGAGCGCCTGATTAATTTTTCGATTCCGCGCACGCGTGATTTTCGCGGCATATCCGAAACAGCGCTCGACAAGCGAGGGAATCTTCACCTTGGTATCCGCGAACATATTATTTTCCCCGAAACGATAGGTGAAGATATTCGCCGCGTATTCAGTTTACAGGTAAGCGTTGTGACAAATGCCCATTCGCACGAACACGGAGAATTTCTTTTTCGCTCACTTGGTTTTCCGCTCGTAAAAAAATAAGAATTCGGTTGAGGCCACGAGTTTTGACAGTTGTGGATGAATGTGTATAAATACTCATGGTTCAAGACTCGCTCTTCAGCGAGTTTCGCTCTTTGTCACAGTCCCAAAGAAAACGACTACTCTATAGGGGAGGTGTGGGATGGTAGAGGTACTGCTTACCAATGAAGCGCAAGGAGAGTATTTCAGGCAAATTCGCAAGCACCGTCTTCCAAAGTTCTTCCAGACGTTCTTTGCCGACTTTGGCTCTGCGCTCGATTTTCTAAGCGCTTTTGCCAAGTATCGCGTCGACTTCACTTTGGATTCATGGGCGGTCGAGCACATCCAGGTGCCGGTCCGGGCGCAACTTCTCGCCCTCAAACCAGAAGTGGTTGAGAAGTTCGTTACGGTTGCTCTCGAGGGGGTGTTGAAAAAGAAATACGATTTCAATGCACTCCTTATACCCTTCGGCACAGCCCGGCGCGACACGCAGCATGCGGTCAGGGTCTGGGAACTTATCCTCGGCGCGATTCTCCAGGAGAACTTCCTGAATAAATCCCCGGTTTCGACCATCGTGCTTGTTCCGTATCTCGTTGAAACCCAGTACACAACACACTCGTGGGCATTGCTTGCCGAAGGTGTTGCCGCGCGAGACGCGGCGGCGGTAAAGGCATTCACGCGGCTCCTGACACTTTTCGCTCTCATACATATCGTTCCCCGATTTGTTCCGGTTGATCCTCCGGAGAGCTCGTTCGGTTTTCAGTCCCTCGATATTCTCGAGGTGCCGCGTCGATACCTTCAATCCACTGATCCTTTGAATCCGACGCCGGTGTCCTTCCCCGTGCCTTCGGACGCCGCTTATGCTTGCAACCGATTCTACCGGCGGCTTGCAGAAGGTAGTCATGCTGCATTCACAAAGCTCGTAAAGCTCCTTTCGTGGTTCGGCGCCTACGAGGAGAGTTTCCAGCGAGACGCGCACAACATGTGGGAGGAAATCCGGAGCGATCCGAAGTATGGGTTGCGACCGGGAGGGCGCGATGTAGTTTCGATTGAAGTTGCTGCGCTCCGCGGGCATGGCTACCGTCATATTCAGCTTATTCCGGGAGCTGAATTCCCACAGTTTTCCGCGAATGTCTGGCTTTACTTCCCTAAGACAGAAACACGTGTGGTGACCAGCCGGAACGTTGAGCCGGGCCCTCTCGTTCACGGGGACGCGACGGAAGATCCACAGAGTGTTGATGCGCTCGCCGACAAGCTTCTCCAGTTCATCGCGCTCCACAGCTTTTGGAAGATCGTTACCGGAAAGATCTTCCATTCGCAACGGCGGAACTCGGTAGGCACTGAAGAGCGACGCATGGAGATTGAGCGCAAGTTTCTTCTGCGTCCGCATTTCCGTTGGTTGCTCCCAAGTCACAACCCGTCGGAGCGGGCGCGTGCAAGGTCGCTCAAGGTCTTTGGATACGCTCCCCCTCCAGGAAAGACCTTTGTCATGAGCGACTCTGATGCGCCGACAAGTTCTTGTTCTGCCGAGCGCTTCCTCCATGCATATACCGATGAAGACCTCGGCTATAGCGAGTAGTCTCGCGCAAAAGAGCCACCCCGTGGCTCTCTTTTATTTATTTTTCTGTATGGTTTCTCACTCTTGCAAAAAGTCTGAAATATCATTAGAATGGTGAAATTATGGCGAAAACATCGGTGCGGGCGCGAGCCCTAAAACCACCAAAGTTTTCAACACGGCTCGTACGCCGTTGTTTTCGCTGTGGCCGAAGGCGCGGATATATGCGCGATTTTAACCTTTGTCGTATTTGCTTTCGTGAGCTTGCTAACGAAGGTATGATCCCGGGAGTTAAAAAATCGTCATGGTAAAAGATCCTGTGGCAGATCTTCTGGTGCGCCTTAAAAATGCGCAAGCGGTAAAAAAGGAATCAACGACGGTTCCCTATTCTGCGCTGTTATGGGAAATAGCAAAGGTTCTCGAGGGGGCTGGTTTTATTTCAAAGATTGACCGCAAGGGAAAGCGTGTTCGCCGATTTCTTGAAGCTACTCTTGTCTATAATGAAAACGGCGAGGGACGTATCAGCGGCGCGCGGCGCATTTCGAAACAATCAAAGCGCGTTTATAAAAAAGCGAAGGAACTTTATCCAGTGAAGCATGGTCAGGGCATAGAAGTTGTATCAACCTCGCACGGCGTTATGACCGCTGCCGAAGCACGTAAAGGGGGTGTTGGCGGCGAGATTCTATTTGAAATTTGGTAATATAATATGTCTCGCATTGGCAAAAAATCAGTAACAGTTCCCGAGGGCGTTAACGTTACGATTTCTGAAACGAAGGTGGAAGTAAAGGGTCCGAGAGGGGTTTTGGACTTAAAGATCCCGCGCGGTATTTCTGTTTCTCTGGAAGATGGCAAACTCATAACGCGCCCCCTGGAAGAAACGCACGATACAAAAAAGTTGTGGGGCACGGTTCGTTCACTTTTGGCAAACATGGTCGAGGGGGTAACGCAGGGTTTTGAAAAAAAGCTTGTGATCGAGGGCGTTGGATACCGCGCCTCGGTTTCCGGAAAAAACCTTGAACTCTCACTTGGGTTTTCTCATCCCGTAAAAGTTGAAGCTCCCGAAGGCGTCGAATTTAAGGTGGAAAAGAATACAATTTTGGTATCTGGGTTTTCAAAAGAAAAAATTGGGCGGGTTGCTGCTGAAATCCGTGCTCTCAAGAAGCCAGAGCCCTATAAAGGAAAGGGGATACATTATTTCGGTGAGATTATTCGGAGAAAAGCAGGTAAAAAGGCGACAAGTTCGGGTTAAAAACGTATATGAACACAAGCACACGTGAAAAAAAAATTCAGAGGCATGTACGCATTCGTGCGCAACTGCATGGGATTGCATCTCGCCCGCGCCTTTCGGTATCTCGTTCCTCTCGCTATATTCAGGTACAGTTGATCGATGATGATAAAGGTGTTACTCTCTTAGGCATTTCAGATTCGTCGCTCAAGGGTAAGGGTACCAAGCAAGATCGCGCGCGGATGCTTGGAAAGAAAGTTGCTGAAGAAACGCTTAAGTTGGGAGTAAAATCGGTTGTATTTGATCGTGGGGGACACCATTACCACGGACGCATAAAAGCGCTTGCCGATGCTGCGCGACAGGGCGGACTCACATTTTAATAATAAAAAAAGATAGATTATATATGGCATTCCAAAGAGGACAACGAAGAGGTCGAGACGTCGAAGACGGGTATCACCGTCTTATTGATCTCCGGCGCGTTGCGCGGGTAGTAAAAGGCGGCCGCCGTTTTAGTTTTCGAGCAACGGTTGTTGCCGGGACAAAAGCGGGAAACGTTGGTATCGGTGTTGCGAAAGGTGCGGACACCGCGATGGCTATAGAAAAAGCGCTTCGCAAGGCGAAATCCTCTTTTCTATCGGTTCCTATTACAAAAACCCGCTCGGTACCCTATGAGGTTGAAGCGAAATTTGGTTCTGCTCGACTGATCTTGAAGCCGGCACGCGAGGGTCGCGGGCTTATTGCGGGGGGCGCGGTCCGGACAGTCCTTGATTTCGCCGGTATTGAAAACGCAAGCGCGAAAATTCTTTCTCGCGGAACCAATAAATTAAACAACGCGCGTGTCACTCTCGAGGCACTCAAAAAGTTCCATTCATATGCAAATACACACACTGAGAAAAACCACTAGGTCGCCCCACAAAGTCCGGCGAGGCCGTGGGGGAAAACGAGGTTCGTTTTCGGGCCGCGGCATCAAAGGTCAAAAAGCGCGCGCCGGGCGGCGTATTAGACCTGCAATGCGGGATGTAATTATGAAAATCCCAAAACGGCGCGGACATAGCCAAAGTTTACGACCACGTCGGCGCGTTTCACTTTCTATAGTTCAGGTTATAAGGAAATTTAAACCGGGTGAACGAATTACACCAAAAGAACTTGTAAAACGCGGTCTCCTCGGTGGAGTCAAAGGAAAAATGCCTGTTGTGAAGTTGGTGGGACCTAAGGCACCGCTTGCGCCGTTTATTATTGTGGGGTGCGAAGTTTCTAAAAAATTATGAATTCCCTCGGGCTTATTTTACGTGATCGCGATCTGCGCGCAAAAGTATTTTTTGTGCTTGCCTTTTTTGCTGTTTTTCGACTTCTCGCGGCGATACCCATACCGAGTTTTGATCCAAATCTTCGGCCGGATTTCCTGAACAATAATTTTTTTGGCCTATTAAATATTTTTTCTGGCGGCGCGCTCGATAATATTTCGATCGTAATGCTTGGTGTTGGTCCTTATATTACAGCGTCTATTATTATGCAACTTTTAACAATGATTTTTCCTTCACTGAAGACGATGTATCAGGAAGAAGGCGAAGTGGGCCGGCGCAAGTTTAATCAGATTTCCCGTCTGATCACGGTCCCGCTTGCAATAATGCAAGGGTATGGACTTCTGGTATTACTCGCGCGCCAGAACGTGATTCCACCCTTGGGAGCATTTGATATGTTTACGAATGTTCTTGTGGTGACTGCGGGGAGTATGCTTCTCGTCTGGCTCGGCGAGCTTATCTCCGAGTATGGCATTGGAAACGGCGTATCGCTTATTATCTTTGCGGGTATTGTTGCGTCTATTCCACAGACAGTCCAGCAGGTATGGTTCCAGTTCGCCGGCCAGTCTGGCTCGATCGATCCGACACTGGTGCCGACTATAATTGGTTTTGTGATTATCGCGCCTCTCGTTATCGGAGGGGTTGTCGTTATCACCGAGGCCGAGCGCCCCGTCCCCGTTTCTTATGCTAAACGGGTTCGAGGCATGAAAATGTATGGGGGGATCTCAACGTATCTTCCCCTTCGCATTAATCAAGCTGGTGTCATTCCTATAATTTTTGCGCTTTCCATTTTATTGTTCCCTTCTCTGATTGGAAATTTTCTCGCGACATCATCCTATCCTGCTCTTCAGGCGGTTGGTGCGTATCTCGTCAATTTTCTCAATAATTTATTCCTTTACGGCGCGTTTTATTTTATTCTCGTTTTTCTTTTCACCTATTTTTACACGGCGGTTACTTTTGATCCGGAGGCGATCTCATCGAATTTACAGAAACAGGGTGGGTTTATTCCCGGCATCCGTCCCGGACCATCAACTGCGCAGTTTCTCTCCCGACTTATTACGCGCATTACGCTAGTCGGGGCGCTTTTTCTGGGTATTATTGCCGTTCTTCCTTTTGTCATGCAAGCAGTTATGCAGACTTCAACCCTGACGTTGGGAGGAACGGCGCTTTTGATTGTTGTCTCGGTTGTTCTTGAAACAATAAAACAGATACGCGCCCAGCTCACCCTTCGGGAATACGAGTAGCCGTGTCATACTAAATTATATGGGACAACTTTTTCCGGGCGCTATCATTTTTCTTGGCCCTCCTGGTTCTGGAAAAGGAACACAAGCCGATACTTTTGCGGATAGCCGTGATGGTTATTACCACTTTGATACGGGACGTGAACTGAACGTTATTTTTGAAGATCCAAAAAATAGAGACAATGCTGCGATTCAAATGCGCCACGAGCAGCTTCGGCGAGGGGAACTTGTGGACCCTGACTGGGTTACTTCAGTGGTCTGCGAGGGCATTCGGCGGGTTGCTAATTCGGGAAAAGGCGTTATTTTTTCTGGCTCACCGCGGACTCTCCAGGAAGCGCGCGCAGTTGTTCCGCTCCTCATGGATGTCTATGGTCGCGACTCGCTTGTGGTCGTGAAATTAAATGTAAATCCCGAAACGTCAATCCATCGGAATACCAGCCGTCGCGTATGTGTTAGATGCGCGCGCCCACTTTTATCTACCACAGAAACTAGAGATATGGCTTTTTGTCCTGTTTGTGGCGGGGAACTTGCGGTACGCAAAGATGATACCGAAGAGATCATGAAAAACCGGCTCGACCAGTATCGAAGACGAACCGAGCCGATTTATGAATATTATCAAACTATGGGGATTCCAATTTTTGATATTGACGGTGAACGCTCTCCTGAAGAAATCCATTTGGATATTTCTGATACTATCGATAAGTATTCTCGGTGATCGTACGTTCTGAAAAACATATTGAATCGCTCCGGGAAGGAGGCCGGAAACTTGCGAGTATCCTGTCATCGGTCGCGTGCCGCCTAGCTCCAGAAATTTCGACAATTGAACTCGATACGTATGCTTTCGAGTTGATAAAGAAGGTAGGGGGAACTCCGTCGTTCAAAGGTTATCGTATTCCAGGTGCAAAACAACCGTATCCTGCCACGCTTTGTGTTTCAGTCAATGACGAGGTTGTGCATGGTATTCCCGGCAAGCGCACGCTGCGTGATGGCGACATTGTTGGCCTCGATATTGGTATGAAGTACAAAGGTTTTTTCACTGATACTGCAATTACCGTCGGGATTGGTCGCATTGCTCCCGAATCTGAACGGCTTTTGGCGGTAACCAAAAAAGCGCTTAACATCGGCATCGCCGAGGCGAGAACCGGAAGGCGGGTCGGTGATATCGGCGCTGCGATACAACAATATGTTGAAGGTGAGCGTCTCTCGGTTGTTCGTGAACTTGTTGGTCACGGTGTTGGGAAGGCGGTGCACGAGGAACCCGAGGTTCCGAATTGGGGAGCGCACAAGACTGGACCAGAGATTGTCGAGGGGATGGTGCTCGCGCTTGAGCCAATGGTAACACTCGGCTCGCCACGCGTGAGGGTGAGCCGAGACGGCTGGACATGGCGCACCATTGATGGTTCACTCGCTGCTCACTTCGAGCATACGATACTAATTACCAAAGAAGGCGCGGAGATTATTACACTCACCTAGTCGAGGCAAGCTACTATTATTGCTGTTAGCAAGAGCGCGGTAAAACTGCCCACGAGCAGTTTAAGAGTTATTTGTTGCGGCGATATATTCCGTTTTTGGAAAAAGAGAAATCCGATCGTCAGGTCAATAACAAAGATTATCGTGATAATCAAAAAGTAGAGAGTTTGATCATATACGCGATAACCACACATAAAACTGCCGAAGATAAAACCAAAAACCACGGTTAATATTGTGTGAAAGATCACAAAAAGATTAACAGTTAACATATAAACATTGTATAGCATTGCGGAGTTGGTTTACAGAAATCACTATACTGTACTGAGATCCGATCTCAGGGTATACTGGGTTATGCGTTTTGCACCCGGAGAGTTTTATCACATTGTAAACAGGGGAGTCGATGGGAAAATTGTTTTTCCGCAGCGTTCTGATTATGAACGGTTTCTTAAAGGTTTACATATGTTTAACTCTCCACGGCCATGTCAACTGCGCGACATTTCTTCTACTGAGATCCGATCTCAGGGAGAGCGGCTTGTTGATATGCTTTCGTATTGTTTGATGAAAGATCATACGCATCTTTCTATGAGAGCAAAAAGTCCGCAAAAAGCCTCGTTATTTTTACAGAAGATATTTATTGGATACACGATGTACTTTAATACCAAGTATGAGCGACGCGGTGTTTTATTTCAGGGTAAAGCAAAGGCAGTTCCAGTGAAGCGAGGCGAGCATCTTGATCATTTGTTTCGATATATCCATTTAAATCCTCTCGATTATATAGACAGACGATGGCGAGAACATGGCGTACGCAATACAGCGAGTATTCGCAAGGCCATACTTGAATACCCGTGGTCGAGCATGCGCGCTATTATAGGTGAGCGCGAAGACCCGATTTTAAATCATGAGTTACTGCGGCAACTCGTTCCGCCGAAAAAAGAATTTCTACAAGACTTACTATCATGGGTTTCCGGAGATCCGATCTCAGTATGGGACGAGTGGGAGTAGCTACATATGAATAGAGTTTTAGGGATTGATTACGGAACGAGTCGAATTGGACTTGCGCTTTCTGATGAAAGGGGAAAAATTGCGTTTCCGCATAAAGTAATCATTGTTCGAAAAAAGTTGATTGGTGAAATTATAAAAAAACTGCGGGAAATTTGCATTAAGGAATCGGTCAGCGAGATTGTTGTGGGACTCCCCAGAGGACTCTCCGGTATGCAAGATACAGAGATGACAAAAAGCGTGCGAGAATTTGCCGATGCTTTGGCTGCTCTTCGCTTACCGGTACATCTCGAAGAAGAATTTTTGTCAACAAAAGAAGCGTCTCGCGGTCCCACGGCAAAGTCGCATATCGATGCGTCGGCGGCGGCGATTATTCTCCAGAGTTTTTTGGATTCACAGAAAGATTTATGATACACTATGCGCATGAATCCATATCTTTCTGTTATTGTACCCGCTTACAACGAAGAAAAACGCATTTCAAAAACCCTCGGAGCAATTCATCATTATCTTTTGGAGCAGCCCTTTGAGTGGGAAATTCTTATTGTGCTTGACGGCCCAAACGATCATACGCTCTCGGAAGTAGAAGGATTTGCGCGGGGGAAAGACAATATTCGATGGATTGACCGGAAGGTAAATAAAGGCAAGGGGTATTCGGTACGAGAAGGAATGCTCGCGGCACACGGCTCAATACGTCTTTTCATGGACGCAGATAATTCAACGGACATTAGCCATTTCGATAAAATGAAGCCACTTTTTGAAAAAGGGAACGACATTATTATTTGTTCTCGGGATGAAAAGGACGCAGAGGGCGCAAAACAAGTTGTTTCGCAACCGATATACAAACGTCTCATTGGAAATATGGGAAATCTTTTTATACAGCTTGTCGCTGTTCCCGGCATATGGGATACGCAGTGTGGTTTCAAGGCAGTGCGCGCGCCCGCAGCAGAGAAGATTTTTTCTGTCGCGAAAATTGACCGTTGGGGGTTTGATATCGAAGTGCTCGCTCTGGCGCGGCATTTTGGTTTTACTATTGGCATTGTCCCAGCTCAATGGATAGATGATGCTGCAAGCCACGTAACGCTTGGCGGATATCTTGGAGTTTTTTTTCAGACGCTGCAGATTCGCTGGAACCTAATCATAAAGACGTATGACCGCGCATCCTGAACTTCGTCAAGATGCAGTCAGCGGTGACTGGATTTTGGTTGCGCCGTCGCGCGGCTGGCATATCAGCAAGTTCATGAACACTCATCGCCAGCATCCAATCCCACGCGCCCGATGCCCGTTTGAGAATCCACAGGAAAATGGAAACGGCGAGGCGTTTTTGTGGTATTCAAAAAAAGGCGCAGAGACTGGTCCCGTCCGTCCAGATTGGATATTACAAGTAATTAAGAATAAATATCCCGCTGTTGAAAAACATGCAGGTACTTGTCCCGCGGCGCACGCCCATGGTTTTTACCATAAAATGGCGGGCATCGGTTTTCACGAAGTAGTGATTTCTCGTTCTCACACGAAGTTTTTGTGTGACATGACTCCACAGGAAGCCGAACTTGTTATACACGCATACCAAGAACGCATCGTGCATCATGCCAAAGAACCATGTCTTGCCTATGTTCTCGTATTCCACAACCACAAAGAAGCGGCAGGAGCGACTATTTGGCATCCGCATTCGCAGATTATCGCGCTTCCTATTATTCCTCCGGATGTACGGAGATCTCTTGATGGCGCCCAGCATTTTTGGCGAACACGTCATACTTGCGTACACTGCGAAATTATTCGATGGGAAAGCGCGCAAAAAGAGCGTGTTATCCATCGGAATAAAGAATTTATTGTCATTGCTCCTTTCGCTTCCCATGTTAATTTTGAAATGCGCATTTTCCCAATCGCGCATGCATCTCGTTTTGAGGAGATCAAACCCCAAAGTCGCCTCTTTTTTGCTGATGCGCTTACGGTAGCTCTCAAGCGACTCAAAAAAGTACTTAAAGATCCGGCGTTCAATTTTTTTATTCATACTGCGCCCCACGAACGGGGAAAATTTGATTTCTATCATTGGCATCTTGAGATCTTGCCAAAAACACAGCATTTGGCGGGAGTCGAGCTGGGTACGGGAATAGAATTTATAGCCATGCCACCGGAGGAGGCCGCGCGGTATTTACGGAACGCTTAGTATGAGAAATATTATCATCGGTAACTGGAAGCTACACCCCCAATCTTCACGCGAAGCGCGTATGCTTGCGCGATCAATCGCGCAGATCGCTTCGCGAATAAAAAATGTTGATATTGTTATAGCCCCGCCGTTTCCGTTCCTTCCTCTTATTTCTGCGGGCAGTAAGGTTGCCATCGCGGCGCAGGATGTTTTCTGGGAGCGCGAGGGACCCTATACGGGCGAGGTTTCGGGGCCTATGCTGCGGGGTGTGGGTGCGCGGTATGTTATTGTTGGACACTCGGAACGGAGAAATCATCTTCACGAAACCGATGAAATTATCAATAAAAAATTAAAACACGCGCTTCTCTCCGGCCTTCGGCCAATTCTTTGTGTCGGGGAGAGGAAACGCGATTCTGACGGAGAATTTTTCTCGGTTATCAAACAGCAAATTGAAATAGCGTTTGCGAAAGTAAAACGAGGTGATGTCACACGTGTTGTTGTTGCCTATGAGCCAGTTTGGGCAATCAGTTCTGGAAAATCGGCGAAGGCTGCCGAGCCAGCAGATGCGAACGAGGCAGCGCTTTTTATCAGAAAGACGATTGCAGGGATATACGGGGTGCGGGTTGCTCGGGGTGTGCGTATTATTTATGGCGGTTCGTCAAATGCAAAAAATGCGAAAGACTTTCTCTCGGAGCGCGAGATATCGGGGCTTTTAGTTGGGCGCGAAAGCCGTGACGCAAAAGAGTTTATTAAAATAATAGAATGCGCATACACCGTTTCATAAATCCGTGGGGTTCGTTAAAAGATAAAACCGTCCTTCTGCGCGTGGATTTTAATGAACCGGTTGAAAAAAGAAAGATAGCGGATAGTTTCCGGATTCAGAGTACTCTTCCTGTTGTACGGGATCTTAAAAAGCGTGGTGCGCGCGTCGTAATTGTATCGCATCTTGAGCATAGAGATCGGCCGATTTCATTTGGGCCGTTTGTTCGGCAGTTTGAGAGAATTCTTGGGATGAAGATTATTTTTGTGAAGGAATATTCCCAGTCTGCCATACGCCGCGGGGCGCAGAGAGGGATTGTATTTCTTGAAAATCTTCGGTTTCATCGAGGGGAGGAAACAAACAACAAAGTTTTTGCGCGTACGCTTGCGTCATTTGCCGATCTTTACATAAACGAGGCGTTTTCCGTGTCTCACCGGCCCCACGCTTCTATTGTTGGCGTGCCGCATTACTTACCCTCATATGCAGGACCTCTTTTTCAGAAGGAGGTGGGGCGCCTTTCAGAAGTTTTTACGCCACGACATCCGTTTTTGCTGATTGTTGGTGGTGCGAAATTCGCGACAAAATTTGAGCTTCTTAAACGTTTTTTGCGCAAAGCCGACGCAATCTTTGTAGGAGGAGTCCTTGCAAATACGTTTCTTTGTGCGCACGATATTCCAATTGGCAATTCGCTTTATGAGCCGGATGCGGTGGATGACATTAGAAAACATTTTTCAAAATCACAGAAAATTCTTCTACCTTTTGATGTGGTACTTGCAAAAAACGCAAAAGCAAAAAACGCATTTGAAGTAAGAGGGAGCGAGCGCATTAGAGATATCGGCCCAAAAACAGTTTTGCTTATTACTGCGCTTGCGCGGCTTTCCAAGCATGTTGTGTGGAATGGTCCCCTCGGGTTTACTGAAAATGGATACGAAACGGGTACCCGGATGCTTTTGAAAAACCTTGCGCGCCTAAAAAATACGCGGGTGATTTTGGGGGGAGGAGATACCGTTGAGGTTTTAGATCACTTGCACTTGCGTCATAGATTTTATCACGTTTCGACCGGTGGAGGCGCAATGCTTAGTTTTCTTGGGGACGGAACGCTCGTGGGCATCGAGGCACTTATAAAATCTCAAAAGCGTTTACGATAAAAATATGAATGACGAGAAGCTTCATCGTATTGTTCACCCAAATCGCGGAATGCTCTATTTTCTTGCGATTTCGATCGCGATACTCTTGGGAGTTTATTACGCGGCGCAACTGTATGTAATTGACGAGGAGGCGCGTGATGTAGAGGCCTCATTTATTAATACGCAAAGTGTGAAAAACACGGATGCATTGCGCGAGGAAAATATACAGAACTGGAAAACGTACCGCAATGAGCAGTACGGGTTTGAGTTTAAGTATCCTGAAGACATTAGTCTAAAAACAGATACGTCAGGATATATAATTATAAGTGAGAGGAATGTTGTAGATGCTAAAGAACTCACGATAAGTTCGTTGCGTCGGAAAGATTCAACTCGGACGTTAGCCGAATTTGTTCATAACTATAATGGATACGACGAGGAGGATATTCATACGCAATTTGGTAATGAAAATAAAGAATTTATAAATGGTATAGAAGTATATACATTTGAAGAGTATTACGGTTCTCGAAGCGAGGCGCATTACTTTTTCTTGAAAAATAAGAATGAAGGCGTCGACGCTCTTTATGTTCTTTATGCTAACGAAAACCCAATGGATATACCTTTCAAAAAATTCCAGCAAATCCTCTCGAGCCTCAAATTTTTTGAGCCGAAGCGGTAGCAGGTTCGTGCTGTTGCTGTTATATTGAGCAGGTGAGAACATTTGCTTTTGTTGATGCATCAAATCTTTTCTATGGTGGCGAGAAGAGTCTTGGCTGGAAGATAGATTACGAAAAACTTTTCGTATATCTCAAAGAAAAGTATCAAGTAGGGCTGGTTTTTTATTTCGGCGGCGTTGAAATTCACGGCCTTCCGTATGATTATCAAAGCAACCATTCTGTCCCACTCAAAAACCTTGAGGAACATTTGCTTACGATACTCGAGAATCGCGGAGGCAAGCTCAACGAAGCAGATATTCTGCTCATTGGCCGGCATCTTCAGCGCGCGAGATTTTATAAGAAACTCGACAAATTTGGTTACAAGCTCTTTCTCAAGCCAGTGAAACTGTATGAACAGGAAGACGGTTCAACGAAAAGAAAAGCAAACTGCGATGTCGAAATGGCGTTCTATCTCATGAAAGAAAAAGATAATTTTGATCGTGTTGTTATTCTTTCTGGAGATGGCGATTTTCTTCCAATTCTCAAATATCTTAAAGAACAGAAAAAAGAAGTCATAATACTCGCTCGTGGGTCAAGAACTGCAAAAGAAATTCGCCAATTTGCTGGAGGCAACTTTAAAGATTTTGAGTATCTTGAAACGAAAATCTCATTCTTGCAGTAGAAGAAAGATAAAAGGCACCCACGAAGGATACCTTTCACGTCTAGTAAGTGTAGTATAGCGCCGTATAGGCGCTTGTCAATAGCTACGAATAAGGCCTTATGTTACAATAAATTCATGTTCCGCATCATCCACCCAAATCGTTGGCTCATCTGGACAATCGCGCTGATTGTTATGATTTTCATCGTCGTCTGGGGCGCAATCGAGCGCTACGCGATTGAGCAGGAAACCGAAATTACTGGTCAAAACTCTCTACTTGGACGTGAAACGTCCAAGTTGGATACAACGGGGTGGAAGACATACCGGAATGAGAAGTATGGGTTTGAGGTAAAGTATCCAAACGATTGGGCGACCTTTGAGCAAACAGATAAAGGCTTTGACGTAAGCTCTTCTTCGGAGCCATGGATATGGAGCGCTCAGAATCAAGTAGGTCCGCCAGCACATTGGAGAGAGATTTCTCTTTACTTAAACGAAAATCAATCCGATGCTTTCAATTACTATACGGAGAAATTTGAAAGAGAAATGCAAAGTGGTTCGTACCAAGTATGTTCATCGAAAAAAACCATCAATGGTGTTGAGGGCAAGAAAGCGCTGGCTTATATATGTAATCCAGCATATGGTTTAGAGAGAGTAGGAAACTACAACACTCTCGTTGAAGTCAATAACACGGAAGTTCTTGGTTTGTATGCAACGTATGGTAATGCTACCGAAGGATCAGTAAAATCTACTTTTAATACAATGCTCTCCACACTCACATTTTTCGAGCCGAAGCGGTAGAAGAAAAGGTAAATTTGTGCTATACTATACGCATGAAAGCACAGCAAAAATTGCCAGAAAGTTTTAGGCCGCTTTTGTGGTCGCTCAAATGGGATGCGCTTGATGTGAGCAAAGACCGCGATGATATTATTGTAAATACGGTAAATGAGGGGACGCTTGAGCACTGGCGCTGGCTTATTAAAACTTATGGCAAGAAAACAATCAGCGACGTACTTGCGCGCCGCCTCGAATCGGAATTTCATCCGGAATCGCTGAATCTCGCGCGTGTTATATTTTCTTTGCCACCACTTCGCCATGCACGATAATGCACTTACTGAAAAAGCTGCCCATCTAGCGATGAAGCCGTTGGTCACTGGTAAGCGGCTTGCATACAAAGATTATATTGACTGGTATTTTTTACTTAAGGAAAAACACGTCTCGCTCGGAGATGTCATCGTACATGCAGAAAAAAAATTCAGCGGCGACTTCAACGGTCGGCTCTTTCTTGGTCAACTTGTCTCGTTCGATGAGATTCGTACGCAAGAAATCGATTTTTTGCGTGATCCAGTAGATCGCGAAATGCTTACCCGTTTTCTCACCGAAGAAGTGCGTAGTTTTGAGTTATAGAAATATGTTCCGCATCATCCATCCCAACCGCTGGTTTATCTGGACAATCGCATTGATTGTAATGATTTTTATCGTCGTCTGGGGCGCAGTCGAACGCTATGCGATAGAGCAGGAAACCGAAACTGCTGGACAAAACTCTCTACTTGGACGTGAAACGTCCAAGTTGGATACAACGGGATGGAAAACGTACCGCAACGAAGAGTACGGGTTTGAGTTTAAGTATCCTGTGGACTGGTCAGAAGACACTACAAACACAGAAATACTGCTTGATATTTATAAGACAAGCTCTTATACCAGAAACCTCGGGCATGGAATGCCACTTTATCCAAGCGATTACAGCGGTATTCTTGTGATGCTAAGAGACAACGAAGCAAGAAAGCCACTTAAAGAGTGGGTACAAAATTGGAATGACTATTTTCAATTAGGTCAATCTATAGATAAAGCAATTAAAATATCAGGACATGACGCAATACAATCTTTGGCGCCATCCATAATTAACGAGGAGGAAAAGTCAATTTATGTTTTTCTGGCAAACGATAAGATATTAGATTTTTCTGCAGCGTATGGTGGTAATGGATCGGGTATCGGTGATGAAACCGATCCAGCAGGACAAGGAAAGCTCGCAAAAGAAAGAGCGTATAGTACACTCGACAAAATACTTTCCACTCTTACATTTTTCGAGCCGAAGCGGTAGTGAAATCGCTTAATTTCTGCTACACTACCTCAATGCGTCATATTGATGCGAACGATTTTAAGCAGAAAAATGGTTATGATGTTGACGGCACGTGGTATCCGCGTGTTACGAAGATCCTTGAGGTAAAAGCAAAACCCGCGCTTGAGGGTTTTTTCCGCGAGATGGGAAGTTTTGAAGCGGCTGATGTTGTAAAAAATAAATCTGCCGAGCATGGATCTTTGGTACACGAGATGGTTCAGCGCGTGGCGCTTGGAGAGAAACCCGTGGTTTCCGAAGAAATCCGCCCAGCGGTTGAGGCGTTTGAAGTATTTGCAAAAACGCAGGGGATTTTGTTTCATCCTGATTTTATCGAGCGCAGAGTATGGTCTGCGCAAAAACGCTATGCGGGCACTATGGATGCGCTTGCCGAGGTTGGCGGAAAATTCGGCGTACTTGATATTAAAACATCAACCGGATTTTATCCGGACTACAATTTGCAGACGGCCGCTTATTTGCAAGCGCTACAAGAATATGAGATTAAGCAAGCGCTCGCGCTGCCGCGCGAAATACAGACGCGCTGGATTTTGCGCGTTGATCAGCAAAAAACATGCACGCGTTGTGCCTCTAAACTTCGCGAAAAAGGCGGACGCAATAAAATCCGCAACGGAAAATCAAACGGCACCGAGCGTTGCCCAGACGACGCGCACGAATGGGGCGCGATGGCGGGCGAAGTCGAAATCCGCGAGTTTCCCTATTGGTTCAACGATATAAAAGCATTCAACGCCGCCAAAACTCTCTGGGAGTGGGAAAATAGTTATTGGTTGCGGCAGATTGGTTATTTATCATGAAAAGCGAAAGCAAGCTCATTATTTATACCGACGGTGGTTCAAGAGGTAACCCAGGGCCGGCGGCGCTTGGCATTGTGATTCAAGATACTTCTGGCAAATTGATTAAGGAATACGGTGAGGCGCTGGGAGTGCGCACAAATAACGAAGCAGAGTACGAGGCGGTGATTTTTGCGCTCAAAAAAGTAAAAGCGCTTTTTGGAAAAGAAAAAACCAAAACTATGGCGCTTGACGTGAGGATGGATAGCGAACTTGTAATGAAGCAACTTACTGGCCAGTATAAAGTTGAAGAGGAAAAATTGTTTCCGCTTTTTATAAAAATCTGGAATCTCAAAATGGATTTCGGCTCAATAACTTTTATGTATGTGCCGCGTGAGAAAAACAAAGATGCCGACCGCATGGTTAACGAAGCCCTTGACCGAAAGAAACAGGGAGCGCTTATATGAAATCGCGCAGACTTTTGTTTTTTCTTATTATCACTTTCCTGGCAATGGCAGTTTGGACTGTGTACGCGCAGTTATATATTACAAAACCACAGATTCAAATTATCATCCGGTACAATATTGATAAATTCATGCATATTGTGGGAGGCGCGTTTATAATGGCGCTCCTTACCTATATTTTCGGTCCGCGAAAATTTTCTCAGATTATTATTTCTGTGCTTATCTTCTCGGCAATATGGGAAATAGTTGAACTCAATGTTGATAAGCAGGTTTTGTTTTTCTATAACAACAATCCGGGCATGTGGGTCAAGGATACCGTGGGGGATACGCTCTTTGCGTTTGTGGGCGCGTTTGCGGCAACCCGTTTTGTAAAGACAAAGTAATTTTTCATGGCACGCCCCGCAATGCTTGCATTTATTGCGGGGGTTTTGTATGTATCCGCCGGCGGTCCTTTTACATTTCTCTTTCGCGGCGGGGCGTTTGCGCTTGCTATTCTTGTTGCGCTTTCGCGGATGGGGCGTTTTTATTTTTTGGGTGCAGTTATCCTCTTTGCGTTTTCATTTGGTATGGTGCGCGCCGTCCACGGTCCGATCTCTTTTGCGTATCTGGATCCATTGATGTTCTATCTCGGAGAGTTTCGCGATATGTTTTCTCTCAAACTTTCGCGCGCTCTTCCCGAACCTCACGCTTCCTATCTTGGCGGACTTTTAGTTGGGGCGCGCTCACAGATTCCGTTTGAAGTATACGAAGCGTTCCGGAAAACAGGAACAAGCCACCTTGTGGCACTTTCCGGTTACAATGTGACGATTATTGTTAGCTACCTGGGTAAGATATTTTCTTCTCTCTGGTTTCCTATTGTCGGAATCCTGTTTTTCACTCTCGCGACGGGTGCGCAGAGTTCGCTTGTGCGGGCCGCTCTCATGGGCGTGCTTGCGCTCGCAGCACGGCGTTTTGGCCACGAATATGCGGCAGGGAACGCGCTTGGTGCTGCAGTTGTTCTCATGCTTTTCTTTGATCCGACGCTTCTTTTGGGCGATATCGGGTTTCAATTGTCAATTGCGGCAACCGCGGGGCTTATCTATTTTTCTCCAGGTATTGCGCGGTTTTTGGGACGGGTTCCTCAAGTATGGGGGCTTCGCGAAAATCTTTCCCTCACGCTCGCCGCCCAGCTCGCAACGCTTCCGATTCTGTTTTATTATTTCGGAACAGTATCATTTGTCGCACCCATTACCAATGTACTTGTATTAATGGTCATTCCTCTTACTATGTTGTTTGGCTTTTTTGTTGGAATTGCCGGCTTTATCCATCCGGTGCTTGCCGCGCTCTTCGCCCAGCCAACGTGGCTTCTCCTTACCTACCAGCTTTCAGTAATTCAATTTTTTGCGAACGCACCGACAAATTTCTTATAATATATAGTGGACTCAAAATAAATGTTTCTAAAATCGCAAAAAATTATTCTTGGTGTTTTTCTGCTCGTTGCGGTTTTTGTTTGGCGCGCGGTTTTTGTGGGTTCCTCTGGGCTGCTTTTAGTTTCGTTCCTCGACGTCGGTCAGGGAGACGCGATTTTTATTGAGACCCCGTCAGGAAAGCAGGTTCTTATTGATGGGGGATACGGGCGGCAGGTTTTGTCTCGGTTGGGGCGTGTCATGCCGGGGTACGATAAATCAATTGATCTTGTGATTGCAACGCATACTGACAGCGACCATTTGGGCGGGCTTATCGAAGTGCTCAAAAGCTATGACGTGCGGACGGTTGTCGAAAACGGTTTTCAGGATAATTCCGTACTCCTTGCGGAGTGGAACAAAGAAGTTGAAAAAAACGGCGCGCGGCGCGAGATAGTAAAAGCAGGTGACCAGTTCATTTTAGATAACGGCGTGTCTCTTAAAATTCTTGGGCCGTTTTCGGAAGATATTAAAGAAACGCCAGATAAATCAAATGAAGTTATGGTTGTTGCGCAGCTTGTATATGGC
>Ga0209542_10004599_pt1 | contig 28188 bp, 31 predicted proteins | sample RifCSPhighO2_01_FD_184028 | JGI IMG/M metagenome (GOLD analysis project Ga0209542, IMG submission 184028) | Soil microbial communities from Rifle, Colorado - Rifle CSP2_plank highO2_0.1 (SPAdes) (version 2) | ecosystem: Environmental > Terrestrial > Deep subsurface > Rock core/Sediment ...
CACCGAAAACTCTCCCGTTTCTCCCACTTTTCCGGATCCGGAACTTTGCCTTCGATAATGAATGAGGCGTCAAACCCGCCAGCTAGCTGGATTGAACGCGCCATGCAAACCCCCTCGTGAGTACTGAATATGAGCGTACATGATAGTACACTAAAAAATCAACCCTTCGACTCTCCGGCCTAAAGGCCGGAGTATGCTCAGGGTTGATACTGAGCGGCGCCTTTACCCTCGCCTCAAAAGGCGAGGTTTGGACGCCGCCGAATGCATCAAGAAACGCTTTTCCCCCTCTTGATTTTCAAAATCCTTAAACGCTTTTAGCAGTCATCCCCTCGTGGTCCTAGTCCTTGCCTTCAGCGCGTTTGGTATCAGAGCTCAAAGTTTGTATCGTTTCCCACTTTCCGTTTCTCTTTTCTTGCAATTCATAAAGATAATCGCAATTTCCTTCATGCGGGCCATCATTCTCGTCATAGTCGCCATACGGCCGATTGATCGCATCTAAGGTCAAATCATCAACCGATCCTGCTTCCCCGGTCCAAAGGACATGAGTCCTTCCTTCTTTTTGCGAACCATCATAGATCTCGCCTTGAGCGCTTGAGGTATCATATATGTACTCTTTTTGTAAGATTCTGAACTCCTTCTTTTTCTCAGGTGTTGGAATAGATTCTCCTGTCATTTATTTTAGTTGATTCGATTACATGTATTAGTAATACCGTCCAAACCGGCCTTTTATTTATTATACTACTGTAGAAAACAAGTATTCAATTAAAGTCCATTCCCCACCCTCCTCACATGTTCCACGAGCGCGGCGGTGTAGCCCGCCTCGTTATTACTCCATAAAAAAACTTTACATCATTTTTTTCTTGAAAGAAATCGCAAACCCCCTAGGACAAAACCTATAAAACCCAAACCAAAGAAAAAAGCATCAATTGTGTCGAAAGTAGGAACAAAATGACCTGCTCGTTCTATGTAAATGCGCTGAAGAAAACCAATAATTATAAATACGGAACCAAAAATTAGTATCTTTATGTTTTTGTCTTGCATAAGAAAACTATTGGAACTTTCTAAAAGATTGGGTAACCCTCCTCACGTGCTCGACAAGTGCCGCGGTGTAGCCCGCCTCGTTGTCGTACCATGAATACACTGTGACGAAGTCGCCGTCCACCACTCTTGTAAATCCGAGGTCTACAATCGCGCCGTAGGGTTCACCGATAACATCGGTTGAAACCAGAGAATCCTCCGTAATTTTCATAATCTTTGACCATCGTGACTCTGCCGCGGCTTTTATAAACGCCTCATTCACTTCTTCTTTTGTTGTTGCGCGTCCAAGAAGCGCAGTAATCATGACGAGAGACCCCGCTACTACCGGCACGCGGATCGCAATCCCGTCAAAAATTCCTTTGAGGTCCGGGATTGATTGAATCACGGCTTCTGCGGCGCCGGTTGAGGACGGCACGATATTTACCGCAGCCGCGCGGCCCCGGCGGACGTCTTTTGCATCCGGCCCGTCAACGAGCTTTTGAGTTGCGGTATAGCCGTGAACTGTTTGCAGCATCGCTTTTTTGATGCCGAAATTTTCTTTTAAAATTTGCATGACCGGGGCAGACGCATTTGTTGTGCAGGAAGCATTTGAAGTAATCGGATTCCCTTCTGCGAAAAGCGCGTCATTCACGCCGATAAGGGCAGTTGTGACATCTCCGGACGCGGGAGCAGTAATTACCACGCGCTTTGCGCCGGCATCCAGATGAACTTTTGCTTTTTCGCCGGATGTAAAAAATCCGGTTGATTCAACAACAACGTCTATTCCCAAACTTTGCCACGGAAGATTTGCAGGATCCTTTTCCGCAAAGACCTTTATTTCTTCGTTGTCCACGACAAGTGAATCCTTTTTTGCCTCAATCGCTTTACCGTATCTTCCGTAGACAGAATCGTATTTCAAAAGATACGCAAGGGTCGCGGTATCAGTAAGGTCATTTACCGCGACAATATCAAAATCCTTATCCCCGAACGCGGCCCGGAAAAACTGCCGGCCAATACGACCAAACCCGTTTATAGCTATATTTGCCATATTTCTATTTTACCACATTTTCTGCGGCAGGGCTCGTTTTTTCCCGTTTTTGCAAATACGCGTATGCCGCGAGGGTCGCTTTTACCGCGTCTCCGGCCGAAATGTTATTTTGCTTGTATGGATCGTCAGTAATGTCGCCCGCGGCAAATATGCCCGCGTGAGACGTTGCGCCGTGTTTTGAATCAATCACGACTTGCCCGTATTTGTCGAGCGCAACCAGATCTTTTGCCATCTCGGAATTCGGCACAGAGCCGATCTCAACAAATATGCCGTCTACCGCCAAAATTTTTTCCTCTCCGGTTTTCCTGTCTTTATATTTTATTCCGGTCACAAACTTTTCGCCCACGACTTCGCGCGTCTCGACATTGAAAATAATTCCCTTGAGCTTTGAATTTTGCTTGATATGCTCTTGGGTTACCGGGTCTCCCCTCAACGCTCCGTTATACTCAAGGATGTAAATTTCCGAGGCATACGGAAAAAGGTCTTCAACCGCTTCAAGCCCCGCATTTCCTCCGCCTATAACCGCAACCTTTTTCCCGGTAAACAAAGGCGCGTCGCACGTTGAACAATACGCAACGCCTTTTCCGGCAAATGTTTCTTCTCCGGGAATACCCAGTTTCCGGCGCCTAGCGCCTGCGGCAAGCATCACCGTTTTTCCTTCATACGTATTCCCCTTGTCGGTTTTGACCTCAAAATCGCACACGCGGTCTTCGCCTACCTCGCACTTAATTGATCTCACTTCAATGACACGCTCCGGCATTTTGATTTCGACTCGGTCCGGGTATGCACGAACGTGCTCTTCGAATTTTTTTGCCAAATCAAAACCGGAGATATTTTTTTCTCCGATCCAATTCTCGATGTCAGCGGAAACCTCGGACTGGCCGCCGATGGATTCCGTGATCATGAGTACCGCGAGCTGTTTTCGCGCGGCGTAGACCGCGGATGCAACTCCCGCAGGTCCCCCGCCGATGATGATAATATCGTAGAGCATGAATTAGTAACCAGTAACTGGTTACTGATTACTGGTAACTAACTGATCTCAAGCGCGCTTTTGAGCGCGGCCTGGTCAAATCCAATGATAATTTTTCCGTCAACATCAATCACCGGAACCGCGAGCTGGCCCGTTTTCGCAATCATATCGTTTCGCGCGGCTTCGTCCGTCGTCACGTCGCGCTCTGTGTAGGAAACATTATTTGCTCCGAAAAACTCTTTTGTTTTTTTGCAGTAAAAACATGTCGGGGTCGTATAAATAGAAACGTTATGCATACGTTTGTTGTTAATTAATTTTTAAGTTCGCCTTGAGAAAACTCCGCCTGGTGCACGTAGAGCGCATCATGATATTCCCAGAATTTTCCTTGCTCGTCTGCACATTCAGCCGCCTCTGCAGCAAGACGCGCGTTCTTATGAATACCCTCAAGCGGGAAATCGCGGTATACAATATTCGCTTTTCCGGTGTCTACATATGTCCGTATGATCTCCTTACGCGCCTCGTCATGGAATTTCTTGCAAAAGTGACACTGGAAATCGCCGAATTCAACGATTGTGATCGGGGCGTTCGGGTTCCCTAATACTGGGTCATCATCCGCGAGCTTTTTGAATGACGCTTTTTCGGTTTCGTTTTTTGCAGGCGACGCATTATCTATGGCAGTTTTAAAAACACTAAAGGGCTGCGCACCGGAAACCTTTACCCCGTTTATGAAAAACGCCGGAGTCCCGTCAACGCCCGCTTGAACGCCGTCAGCGTAATCCTTTGATATCTCGTCTTCATATTTTCGGCTATTCATACAATCCACTAATTGCACAGTATTCAGACCAAGCTCATCCGCAAGAACCGAAAAACTGAATGCGCGATCGGTCTCCGCAATCTCGAACGTGCGCGGGGGAAAAGCGTATATCACCGCCCCCGCAATAATAACCCCGGCTACGATGATGGAGGCCGGGATAAGGTAGGTATTTTCTTTCTTCGGAGGACTTTGGGGTGAAGAAGTATTCAATTGGTCGAGTTCATCCATATGTTTTTTCGATCGCCATGCATCGGATCATATTGATTCTACAACGGGAATTTTATGAATGTCAAACGCGGCGTGTCCGAATGCGCGGCGATACTCCCCCAAGGGAGAACGCGTTTCGATGAGGCGCGCCGCATGAGCGCGAACATCATTCCTATTAATAAGCACGGCGCCGATCAGACGATCTTTTTGGAAAAAATACCGCTCATAGGTGCTTTTCTGAAAATCGGCTTTTTCAAACGAGCCGTCGGTATCGGAGCAATCCCCCAGCGCGCTAATCGCGTGGCCAAAGTGGGTCGTCGAATATGACGATACGACGCGAAGCGCGAGATGATCCCCCGTCATATTGAGGCCCGCGAGCTTCCCCTGCAAAAACGCATTCGCCCAATTCCCCACTATCCGGTGCTTCTCAAAGAGTGGATCAAAATATTCCGCCACGTCTCCTGCCGCAAACACGGCGGGCGCGGCTGTCTCAAGAAATTCGTTCGTCTTCACTCCGGTTCCAAGCTCCACCTTGGTCCCCGCCAAAAAGTCGCTATTTCGCTTGAGGCCTACGGCGGAAAATACGGCGTCGTGGTCATACGCTCCGAGCCGCCTCGTAGTGATATGCAAATATCCTTCGCCTTCCGCGGCGTCTTCAACCTCATCCTCGGCGATAACCTCAAATCCATGATCCATGAAAAGCCGGCGCATAAATTCCCCGCCATGCGGACCCGCGATCCGCGAGAAAAAATGCTTTGAACGAAAAAGGACCCGCGCCTTCACGTTGTACGCCGCGCAAAGAGACAAAAACTCAAGCGCGATGAACGAGCCGCCAATCACAATCGGAAACTCGAATTTCTTCGCGCGGAATCGCTCGCGCAACCGATCCGCATCATCCAGAGTCTGCAGACGATACACATACTCGTCATAGCCGTCGAGATTCGACGGCGCGATGTCCCCTCCGGAAGCAATAAGAAGTTTTTTATAGCCGATGGTCTTATGGTCCGAAAGGCCGACCTCGGCTTTTTCCGTATTCACAAACAAAACCTTCGTGTTCGGCAAAAAATCAATCCGCTCTTTCTGATAGTCCCCTTCTTTTCGCAAGAACATGCGATCGCGCTCAATTTCACCCCTGACGTAGCGCGGAAGGAGCACCCGGGAATAGAGACGGTACGGCTCAGCGGAAAGGATCGCAATCGTGCCGTCGCGGTCGCGCGAACGAATCGCCTCTGCCGCGCCCACGCCAGCGATACCGCCGCCAATAATGAGATAGGTATAGGAATCACGCATACTAGAATAATAGCACGGCGCGGAATCGAAAGAAATTCGCCTGAAATACAAAAACCCTTTGAAAGGGTTTTTGTATTGAGATTACCGAGAGCGGAATCCTCCGCGACCTCGGGTATCCCGGCGCGGATTCATCTCGCGGAAGCAATCGCGGCAATAGACGTCCCGGCCCGGTGTTGGCTGAAACGGCACTTGCGCCGCATTGCCACACTTCGAGCAGGTAACATCGAACATCTGCCGATCCTGCCATCCGCCACCCGCGTTGTCTTGAAACGCCACTTTGTGGTGAGAAAATACGAAACTATGAGTGAGATTCAAAGCATACACTTCGGATCTCGTCCCTTCGGATTCGATTTTCAATGTTTTTAGAAACGACCTTGCGTTTCTTAAAATAGATTATCCGAAAGGCCATCCCATAACGTTCCTCTACCCAGAAACGCTCCGGGATGGCCTACTTGAGAGGATATATCCTTTTAATACTTCGCTCCTATTATTATAGCAAATAACCGGGGCTTTTGCAATAGCATCAGGCAAACCCCGCGCAATTGACGATAAACCCATAATGCGGCATACACCATTAGAAAAGCTGGAAATGGTGCCCCGCGTAAAATAGCGTAAGAACAACGACACCGAATGCGGTAGATGCCAAAAGAACGTCGAGTGTTCCCTTGAGACGATTGTCGTCGCGGGCATAGGGCGACACATACACCGCCATGGCTAGAGCCACGTAGAGCAGTACGGAAAAAATACTTTTTGATGTCCAGTGGTGACCGGAAAAATTCTTGAGCCAATCCTTGAGCGGCGCCGAAAGTTCCGCCCAAATGGTAATACCCACCACAAAGACGATAGTGATAATCGCCGCGTATGCCGATGAAATGATTAGTTTTGGTTTATTCATTGATGCGTTAATTGATTGCTCCCCAGCGGGCCGCGGCAGAAATTACAAACCCCATCGCGCCAACGAGAAGCCCCAAAAGGGCAACGGCGCCGGAAAGCCACAGGGCACGCCGGCGGAGCCCGAGCCGCTCCATATCCTCTTTCTCAAGCAATGCAATGAACAATACCGTCATTGCAAGCGGAATAACAAAAAGGAAAATATGCTCCTTTGCCTCCATGATGATATTGTGCACCCACGGCGCAACACCGCTCTTGATTACCGGCTTCACAAACACTCCATAATACACGACGTAGTAATAGCCGCCGGCAAGCCAGCTTGCGATGAAAGCGGCAACCCCTATTGCCGCAGTGCCAATCCTGCTTTTTCGCGACCCGCCATCATCTTTAAATTTCCCCAGTAGCCACAAAAATGCATCAATTCCAACAATAGCAAACCCAAGGTGAAGCCCTATAAGAACTGGCTTGCTTTGCAGTATGGCAACAATATCCATGGGGTAATTATATCACACGCATATTTCTAGGACAAGACTTGTATAGCTCTAGAAAAACGTCTGAATATCGCGATAGGTGACGAGCACCATGAGAAGTATAAGAATCGCGAAACCCGCGAAGTGCGCATAGTTTTCGAATGCCGGATTTATGCGCTTGCCACGGATCTTTTCAAAAATCAAAAACGCGACGCGGCCGCCGTCGAGCGCGGGAATCGGCAAAAAATTGAGGATCGCGAGATTCACCGAAAGAATCCCCATGAAGTGGAGAAAAAACGAGACGCCGAGGGGCCGGATGTCATTTGCAAACGCGAATATGCCGATGGGGCCTGACACGGGGACCGACGTCCTGCCCCGCAAAAGCTCTGATATCAAATACCAAAACCCATAGAGCGTCGCCCAGATGCTTCTGCCAAGCGTCTTTGCGCCCTCATAGGGCGCCTGGTACCACGGGACGACTCGCACATCCAAATACCCCATGGAAATGCCCAGGGATCCTTCGCCCGCAGGCGGATTTTCGCGCGCGAGCAATGAAAAAACTTTTGTTTCCTCTCCGCGAATAACCGTGAGCGTCACGATCTTTCCCTTGCGAGAACCTATAAATTCCGATACGTCCTCTCCCGACACGACACGAATCACATCGCTCCCTTCTGAAAGGCTGAAAATTCGGTCGCCGAATTTGACGCCTGCGGATTCAGCTGGAGATCCTGGTGCTACTGATAAAATGGAAACCGGAACTTCGCCGTCTCCCCCTTCGACGACCTGCGGCACGCCGATTCCCGCGGATACGGAAAACAGGACCCACGCAAGAACGGCGTTCATAAAAACCCCTGCGCCAAGTATGATAAAGCGCTGCCATGGGGCGCGCGAGGCAAAGCTCTCACGAGACATTTCTTCCTCTCCGTGCTCGCCGAAAATCCGCACGAATCCGCCGAACGGCAGGAGGTTGAATGAATAGCGCACGCCGTTTTTCATTTTTGAAAATACGCGCGGCGGAAACCCAAATCCAAATTCCTCCACTTTTACGCCAAGCGCACGCGCAGAATAAAAATGCCCCCACTCGTGCGCGAGGATCAAAAGCGAGATGAGAAATATGACAAAAAGAATGAAGAAAAACGTCATATATTAAGCTATCCTGAGGTAGATCAAATACTCCACATTTCCTTTGCTTCCGCGGATTGGGGACTCGATATAGTCGCGCACATCCCAACCCGAATCCCGCGCAAAGCGCAAAAACCCATCAAGTACCCTTTTACGGTCGCGCGTATTTTTTATTACGCCGTGGCGAAGGATCTTCGGATCGCGCGTTTCGTACTGGGGCTTCAACAACGCAATCACCTCCCCCGTATCCGCCAAAAATCGCTTCACATGCGGCAAAATTTCCTGGAGCGGAATAAGCGAGACATCTATCGTAGCAACTTTTACTTCTTCGGGCAATTTTTTGAGCGCGCGAATGTCTGTTCCTTCAATCAAGACAACGCGCGGGTCCTCCCGAAGCTTCAACGCCATCTTTCCTTTCGCGGTATCCACGGCATACACTTTTTTTGCGCCGTGATTCAGCAAAACCTCGGTAAAGCCGCCGGTTGCCGCGCCGATATCGAGACAGACTTTCCCCTGTGCATCTGTTTCAAATTTTTTTATCGCCGCCTCAAGTTTATATGCGCCGCGCCCCACATACGCTCTGCTTTCGCGTACGCGGATATCAGCGCCCACATCAACCATCTGCGCGCCGGAGACCGCTTTTTGACCGCCCACAAATACGTTCCCCTCGGTAACAACAATAAACGCGCCCTGCCGATCTTCAACAGTGCCCCGTTCAATCAATATGTCATCGAGCCGCTTTTTTTTCATCCCGTTAGAGGCAGGTCGCGGTCAATCCATTCCCGCTACCTGTTATAATTCAAAAATTATATAATTTCAATCTATATGAACTCTCATGAGAGTTACGCGACCGCGGCCTCTAATGGGATTCATATCCATATAACGCCTCGAATGGAATCACGTTTTTTCTCGTAAAATCCCCCACTCGCGTTCTCACGAGAGAAGAAAGATACCCGCCGGTTCCAAGCTCTTCCCCTATATCTCGCGCAAGCGCGCGGATATAGGCGCCTGGGCCTGTTACGACTTGAACCGAGAGCTTCGGCCATACATATGAAAGAATTTCAACTGATTTGATTTGTACCGGCCGCGGCGCTAACAAAAACGCTTCTCCCATTCGCGCGCGCGTGTATGCTTTCTTCCCTTTCACATGAACAGCGCTGTAGCGCGGAGGAACCTGCATGATCTCGCCAATAAAATGCGAAATCGCCCGTTCAACGCTGTGTTGCGTGGGAATTTTTGAAACGTCGCGATATGTCTTCTCGCCTTCTTCGTCATCAGTCGTACTCCGGACGCCGAGCATAATCTCCGCACTATATTCCTTTTCCTTTAAAAGAAGCTCCGAAAGCGCTTTTGTCCCGTCGCGCCCGACGCCGACAACCAAAATGCCTTCGGCCAAAGGATCGAGCGTGCCTGCGTGCCCCGCCTTTTTGGTGCCACACATTTTTTTGAGGCGCGTGAGCGCCTCATTCGAAGAAATGCCCTTCGGCTTCCAAATCGCAAACACAGACGGAAGTGCTCCGGCGGTCATACGGCCATGATTTCCTTCTCCTTTGCCGCGGCGATCTCTTCAATCTTTTTATTCACATCGTCAACCGCTTTTTGAATCTCTGATTTTTGCCGGAATCTTTCATCTTCAGAAATCTCCTTTGCCTTCTCCTTTCGGTCTACGTCGCGAAGCGCGTCCTCGCGGTCGCGCCGTATTCTTATCCTTGCCTCCTCCGTATGCTTCCCTAAAAATTTCGCAAGCTCGCGCCTTCGCTCCTCGGTAAGCTGGGGAAGCGCAAGGCGGACCGTATCCTTGTCCGCGATAGGGTTTATGCCGAGATTCGAGGCCTGAATCGCTTTCTCGATTGCGGGGAGAACCGACTTATCCCACGGCTGGATAACAAGCTCTTTCGGCCCGGGACTTGCGATTGACGCCACCGCTTTCAAGGGCTGCGACGAGCCGTAGCATTCAACCTCGATATCTTCGACGAGGGCAGGAGTCGCGCGGCCGGTGCGAAGCGATGCGATCTCGAATTTGAACGACTCGATCACGTGTTCAAACGACTGCTTAAGCTTCTGAATATCCATATATCCTATTTTACCACACCAAAGAGCGTTTCGGAATCTGCGGGGTGGGTAATAAGTTTTGCGACCTCGCCCGGAAGAATCTTCTTGCGCCACGTAATCCCGCTATCATCCGAACGGTAAAAATCATTCCCGAGCGAGAACACGATTGAAGAATGGCGTCCGGGAATCGTCGCCGCGCTTCCCCCGCTTTCGTCCGCCGGCCGCACAAGCGTCTCAACCACCTCCCATGTCTCGCCGCCGTCAAACGAACGGACCACTCCGTCTTTTGTAACCGCTGTCAAAAGAGAAAAATCATTCGGATCGGCAAAAAAATCGTATACGCTTCCTCCGGAACTGAAAGGATTTGTAAAAAAATTGGGCACCGCGGCCGATTCCCCTTCCGGCTGCGGAATATACATGACGGCGCGCTCGCCTTTCTCATCGCCGACGCCGAATGCAATTTCCTTCCATGATCCGCCTCCATCCTCCGTGCGATACACGTGGCCTGACTCAAGATACACAAAAAAATCGCTCGCGTCCCCTTGCGACATGAATATGCCGCGGATGGACGCGGAAAAACGCTCGAGCGCGCGCCACGTCTCGCCTCCGTCTCTTGATTCAAAGAGCACCCCGTCTGACGCGCCTAAAAAAATATGATTCGAATCTGCGGGGTCGACCGCGATTCTCCGAATGGATCCGCCTCCTTTTGTGGCGCGATATATTTCTTCAAACGTTTTTCCCCGATTTCTCGACCGCAAAACCGCATTCCCATTCCCGATGTCTGCGGACACATAGAGGACTGCGGGGTTTGATTTTGCGTACGTAACGCCGTATACCGCGGACTCTTCCGTGAGAAACCCGGTATCATCAAGAATTCTTTCCCAGCGAATGCCGAGGTTGGGGCTTTGCCAGAGGCCATTACCCCGAGTTCCTAGAACGATTTCCGCGCTTCGCAGAGGATGATATTCAAAATCAAGAATCGCCGCGCCGTTTTGGCTCTCGCCCTTGGGCGGAAACACATTCTTCCACGTCTCGCCCCGGTCAAACGAGCGATAGAGCGCGCTGCCGCTTTTTTGCGGCATTCCGATTGCCGCAAAAGAATACGACTGCCCGTGCAAGACAGATGAAATCATAGGCAGTGCGACAAACAAAAAAACAACGAGGACAACCGCCCCGAAAAGAATCGCAAGAAAAGCCTGATTCGTAAACAGTTTCCCCACAACGTCGCCACGGCCCGCCCGCTTCCCGCTACCGCTTCATCCCCTCCGAACCCTCAAAAAAGATAAGGTCAAGGGAAAGGCGGGGGTTTACATTCGTGCGAACCATTGCCTCCGTAATTCGTACAACATTTTTCACCTGTTTGGCAAGCCGCGCCTGTGCGGGAACATGCGCCTCTTCCAAGAGGCGCTCGCGAAGAGTCCGTATAACGCTGTCCGCTGTTTCGAGCCGGATATCCTCGTCGGAGGCCGCTTTTTCCGCATACGGGAAGAAAAACGGCGCGCCCTTCACAAGCGCATGGGAGACGCCGCGCGCGCGCTTTTCAGACTCGAAAATCGCATCGTCCTTTTGGGTTGCGCCAACCGCAACTCCTGCGCGCCCCGCGGCATACGCGCATATTTCATCCGCGCGCGCGCGAGAAAAAGCATGCCCCATAAGGTATCCCCGTATCGCATCATCTAAAACAAGAGAAAAATATATTCCTTGCGTACGGGACCGAATCGTAAGAAGAACGTATTCGATATGCTCCGCGATAAGGAAAAAAACCGTACGCGCGGGCGGCTCTTCGAGAAGCTTTAAAAACGCGTGTGCGGCCTCTTGGCTCAACTGTTCGACGTCAGAAACAATGACAACCCGCCATATGCCCGGCTGGGGCGAAAACGAGAGAACGCGCCGAAGCTCTCGAATATCTTCAATGGGGATTTCTTTCCGAATTTCTTTTTTCGAGACAAGCGTTTCTTCGCGACTCAATCGGATTACGTTCTCGTGCGCCCCGCCTGAAGCGCGCACGCACGAATCGCATGCGCCGCATCCGCCGAACCCTTTTTTTGATTTCTCGCACAAAAGCGCACGCGCAATCTCCTCTGCGATTGTCCGCTTTCCCACATTCGCCGGACCATGAAAAAGATATGCATGCGCAAGCGCGCCCCGCGCGAGCACTTTTTGAAAATATTCGGTTTGGCGCTTGTGGCCAATAATCATAAAAAATCCCAAATCACAAATAACAAATCACAAATAAATTCGAAGTCCTAAATTCCAAATTTAAAATGTTTTAATTTTTAGTCATTTGAATTTAGGTATTGTTTGGAATTTGGTGCTTGAAATTTGTAATTTATCGCTTGGACATAATTGATCGCTTGTACACATCCAAATGCTCGAGCGCGATTCCGGTTCCTTTGGCAACACACAAAAGCGGCTCATCAGCGATATGCGCGGGAACCCCTGTTTCCTGCAAAATAAGCTCGTCGATATTTCGCAATAATGCGCCGCCGCCGGACACCACAATTCCTTTATTCATGATATCTGCGGAAAGCTCGGGAGGCGTATCGTGGAGCACATTTTTTATCGCGCGGATAATTTCATCCAGCTCATCCGCGATCGCGGCCGTTACTTCGTTTGAATGAATTTCGACGGTCCTCGGCAAGCCTGTCATCAAATCGCGTCCGCGAATTTCCATTTTAAGACTCTCATCGTCAACGGGAATCGCAGAGCCGATCTGTATCTTCATATCTTCCGCGGTCCGATCCCCGATCGCAAGATTATAATTCTTTTTTATATAGTCCGCGATCGCTTTATCAAGCTTATCTCCCGCGACCTTGACAGACGTCGCCGTCACGATCCCGCCCAAAGAAATCACCGCAATATCTGTTGTCCCGCCGCCGATATCAACCACCATATGTCCCGAGGGCTCATTGATTGGAATTCCCGCGCCGATTGCGGCGAGGACCGGCTCTTTTACCACATAGGCCGCTTTTGCGCCTGCCTGAATCGTTGCTTCAATCACCGCACGCCTCTCGGTTGATGTAACTCCCGCGGGAACCGAAACCATCACCTCCGGCCGGAACAGCCGGAACCTCCCTCCCGCTTTATTGATAAAATAGCGAAGCATCGCTTCGGTGATGCGGTAGTCCGCGATAACGCCGTCGCGAAGCGGCCGATACGCAATAATCGTATCCGGAGTGCGCCCAATCATCTCGCGCGCTTCATTGCCCACGGCAAGAACCGTATTTTCATTCCGAACAACCGCGACGACCGATGGCTCATTTGCGATGACACCTTTTTTCGGAACAAACACAAGCGTATTTGCCGTCCCAAGATCAATTCCTATTTTTCTCGTAAACATGAAAATTATATTATTCCCAGACGGATTCTACTCGTCAATACGGCGAATCCTCGCGCCAAGGGAGACGAGCCGTTCGTCGATATGCTCATATCCACGATCAAGATGGTGCACTCCTTGTATCATAGATTCGCCATCCGCCGCAAGCGCCGCGATGACATGCGCAATTCCCGCGCGGATATCCTTAATGACAAGATGCGCTCCGTGCAATTTCCGCGGCCCCTGGATGCGCGCAATATGGGCAAACCCCTTTGCAAAAAACCTGCAGGGCGGAAACCCGTTGCAATCGTCTGACACCGAAATATCGGCGCCCATCCGTTTCAAATCTTTGCAATACCCGAATCGATCGTCATAGACGGTCTCATGAATGACCGACTCCCCGCGGGCCTGGGTGAGAGCGACAACGAACGGCTGCTGCCAATCGGTCATAAAACCGGGATGGGGAGAGGTTTCAATCGCGCATCCGTGGTACTCTCCGGCGGGAAAAAATTTCATCCCGCGCTCGTGCCTTTCGCACTCCGCGCCGAATTTTTTCAGCTCTGCGAGAAACGATTCGACGAGCGTTTCGTCCATGTTCTCGATAAGGATATCTCCGCGCGTTGCAAGCGCCGCGGAAATGAAGGAGATAATCTCGTTTCTGTCGGGAATGACGCTGATATTCGCCCCGGAAAGCGATGATACGCCGTGAATTTCAAAAAAACGCTTTGCGGGCTCTGCGAAAATTTTTGCGCCCATCCCGTGGAGCATCTCAACCAGATTCATGATCTCCGGCTCCACGGCCGCATTTTGAATCGTGGTCTTTCCTTCAGCGAGAACCGCGGTAAGAATCACGTTTTCCGTTGCGCCGACCGAAGGATGCGGAAACTCGATATCCGCCCCGCGGATCCGCTTCGCTTCCGCGTAATAGGAATTCGGCCGGCGTTCGAACACGACACCCATCGCCTCGAGCGCCGCAATATGAAAATCGATCGGACGATGCCCGATGGCATCGCCTCCGGGCACCGGAACTTCTGCAACGCCGCTCCTATGAAGAAGCGGCCCTACCGCCAAAATAGGGATGCGATTGCGTCTCGAGAGCTCGGGGACGAGCGACGTTCGAATTTCCTTTGTTTCGATCCGGCACTCTCCGCCCTGAAGCTCGACACGCGAACCGACAACCTCGCATAGCTCTCTCGTGATGCCTATCTCGAGCGATTGGGGGACGTTTCCGATCACCGAAGGCGCATCCGAAAGGAGCGAAGCGACCATGAGTTTTGACGCCGCATTCTTTGACCCGCGGATACTGACCGAACCGCGAAGCGGAACCCCTCCTTCGATGCGAAATACGCTTTCCATCCCGCTTATCATACGCGAGCACATTCGCCTTTTCAAGGAAAAAAAATCCTGCTACCGTAAAGAGAGCCTGCGCTCTTTGAGGAGAATGCGAATGCAGGCGCTTTTATGCATAAACGCGCGCGACGCTTTCTCTACTATCCGCTCCTTGCCATCTTTTTTGTGGCTACGCCGCTTCTTTTGTTGTATTCGCTCGGATACACATTTGATTGGCGAGACCGTTCGGTATCAAAAACAGGAGGCATGTTCATAAAATCACGCACGTCGCGGATTTCTATCTCCCTTGATGACGAGCAGATAAAAGAGTCAAGTTTTTTCACCGGGAGCGCGCTCCTTATGGATATCCCCGTAGGCACGCACGTCGTGCGGCTCGAACACGACAACTATCACCCGTGGACAAAAACTGTCGCGATCAAGCCGTTGGAGGTGGTCGAGCTTCGGAATATAATTCTTGCCCCTCGGAATCTTTTGTATGCGACAACGAGCGCGCGCGATCTTCCCGCGACGTCAACGCCCGAATCAACAGGAAACGTGTTTTCTCTCGGGAAAAATAGAGAACTCATTTCAACGGGACAGGGAACGACAACGGTGCTTCTCGAACATATCCACTCATTCGAAGCTTTTAGCAACGAGATCTATTTTATCAGCGACCAGGGATTTCTCGGACGCATAGAAACGATAGACAATACTATAGAAACGCTCGGCAGGCCAGGGTTTTATCTCGCAAAAACCCCTGCCCGCTTCATTCGGTCACAAAGAGGAGACATCGCGATCATTGACTCGTCAGGAGGGCTCTTCCTTATTACAACCGAAAAACGCATAATCCCGGTGGATGGCGCTGTCATAGACGCTCGTTTTGATCTGCGCGGCGACAAGCTCCTCATCCAGAAAGAGCAGGAATTGCTGCTTTTGTGGATCACGGAAAACCGAATTCAGCCGTTCCAAATCAAAAGCGCAAAAGAAACAATTATCAAAACGCCATCGCAAATCCTCCAGTCTTCGTGGTTCTACCAAAGTAGTGCACACGTTGCCATCCGGACAGAAGAAGGAATATTTCTGACAGAGATCGACGGCCGCGGAGGCAGAAACACCCACGAGCTTGTGCCGGGTACCACAGAAGATTTCTTTACATCGCCAGACGATCCGAACTCAATTTTCTTCAAGCGAAACAAAACGTGGTTCCGGACCGAGATCTAAAAAATACTCGGCTCTTAGTTAGAGCCGAGGTGTTTGATTGAGCGCTGGTTTCCGTTCGCGAAGCGCGCGTGAGGAAATCCGAACCGCATGATACGTATACCCCCAGAGGGTCTTCAAAATGCCCTCGCGGTAGTATCTGCGCGCAGACGTCCGCACCTTGGCGTCTCTACCGTATACGATCCTTCCGACTTGGGCGAGGCGGACCGCGGTATCCGTGTCGTCCCCCCAGAATTCGATTGCGGTGTTAAAGCCGTCGATCGCTTCAAGCGCACGCGCACGAATAAAGCAATTTCCGCCGGCCATAATTCCGCGGCCGAGAAGATCTTGTGCGCACCGAAGCGCGAGGGGATAGATGTATGCGCTCACGAAACGGGCGCCCATCTGGAGAAACGGGCCCGAATCATAGAAATCGTACGGCCCCGTAACCGCAACAACGGACGGGTCCTGGAAATAACGTACGCCCTGCTCAAGCCACCGTTCGGAAGGAATGGTGTCCGCGTCAAGAAATGCGAAAATCTCTCCGGTCGCCGCAAGGCGTCCCCGTTCACGCGCGCGCTGAACGCCTGACGTCGGCTCTTCCACCACGCGAACCCATGGAAATGCCTGACGGACCGCATCTCCCGTGCGATCGCTGCTTGCGTTATCAACGACAATCGTCTCCCATACTCCGTCGTATGTCTGCTGTTCAAGCGCAAGAAGCATAGATCCGATATATCCGCGCTCGTCTTTTGCGGGAATGATGACTGAAACGTCCATTCAGGCCTCCGTAAAGAGCATGTGCAAAAAATTCCATATTACTCAAATAAAGTCAAGGCTGTGCACAATTTGACAAATGCTCATATATATGATAAAAATTAGGGCTGGTGTGCCCGTAGCTGACGGGAAAATCCAAGCGGCGGAAATTTCCGCGACATCAATACTCAAACGAGAATTAAATCTCTAACGGGATGACTATGGGAAAAGAAAAACACGGCAAGCCAAAGCTTAATAGATCGACTGTCACATCGATTCTTTTTGTATTTTGGAAGCACGCGCGCCGCTATCCCGCGCTCGGAATCATCGGATATTCGTCGGTCATCCTCATCAATATCACGCAGATTGCAATCCCGTGGTATATGAAAAAATTCTTTGACGCGGCGGTCGCCGCGGGACCGAATTCCCCCGATGCAGGGAAAATACTCCTCGGGATTCTTTCCATAATCGCTTTTCTGGCAACCGCGCGCTGGCTCTTCTACCGAATCGCAGGATTTGCGAACGTATATTTTCAGGCGCGCATCATGAGCGACCTTCAGGAAACCGGGTTTGACAACCTCCTCGGCCATTCGTATCGCTTTTTTGCTGGTACCTTCACGGGCTCGCTCGTGCGCAAGGTAAATCGGCTTTCCCGCGCATTCGAAGAGATTACGGATCAGCTCGGCGCAAACCTTCTCCCACTTGCCGTAACCATAATCGGATCTCTCACGGTACTCTTCAACAGAAATACGATGCTGGGCGCAATTCTTCTCGGTTGGATCGTTTTTTTCCTTGCCGCCTACTACGGAATCGCCATGTATAAAATTCGATACGACCGGGCGCGCGCGGAAAAGGATTCCGAAGCAACAGGCGCGCTTTCAGACGCCCTCACGAGCGTGACGACTATAAAAATGTTTTCGAACTTCGATCATGAAAAAGGACTCTATCGAACCGTTATCAGCGAGCTCAAACGGCTGAGGATTATCGGCTGGGGCATCGGAGAAGCGACCGACGCGATCCAGGGAGCGCTCATGGTAGCGATAGAAATTTTTCTTCTCTGGGCATGGATCCGACTATGGCAAGCGGGCGAGGTCACGATCGGAGACCTCGTACTCCTTCAAAGCTATCTCATTGTCCTTTTCCAGCGCTTGTGGGATTTCGGCCGCGTGATCCGGCGGATCTACGAAGGATTTGCCGACGCCGCGGAAATGGTTGAAATTTTAAACACCCCATACGACGTAAAAGACCGGCCAGCCGCAAAAGAGCTTCGTGTGCATGAAGGAAAAATTGAATTTGCCGACGTCACGTTCGGATTTCACCAAACCCGGAATGTCCTGAAAAATTTCACCCTCACGATCGCGCCGGGAGAAAAAATCGCGCTCGTCGGTTCCTCCGGCGCAGGTAAAACAACGATTACCGCACTCCTTCTGCGCTTCCACGACGTTGATGGAGGAAAAATTTTGATCGACGGGGAAAATATCGCGGACGTGACGCAAAAGAGCTTGCGCAAAGCCGTTGCGCTCGTACCCCAAGACCCGATTCTTTTTCACCGAACTCTCAAAGACAATATCCGCTACGGACGCCTTGATGCCGCAGACAACGAAGTAATCGAGGCGGCAAAAAAAGCGCACTGTCATGAATTCATTTCCCGCCTTCCCTACGGGTACGACACCTACGTGGGAGAGCGCGGAATAAAACTCTCCGGCGGCGAGCGCCAGCGCGTTGCGATTGCGCGCGCAATCCTCGCGTCGTCCCCGATCCTCATTCTTGACGAGGCAACATCGAGTTTGGATTCGGAGGTCGAATCCCTGATCCAGGACGCACTCCGGAATCTCATGGCGAAAAAAACCGCGATCGTAATCGCGCACCGCCTCTCGACAATCGTCCAGATGAACAGAATCATCGTTGTGGACAACGGAAAAATCGCCGAAACTGGAACGCACGACGAACTCATCCAGCACAACGGAATCTACAAACGCCTTTGGTCTTTGCAAGCAGAACGTTTTGTCGGAAGAATATAGACCCCCACAACTTTCTGCCTGTTATTTTCGCCAACACGAATCTATTGAAGTCCGACTTCAATATATTTTTCGATAAAAGAAAAAGTGCGCCTTTAGCGCACTTTAAGATCTTCTGGGCCAAACTCTATGTTTTTTGACTTGATTTTGACTCGCCGATCATTCCTCTGGCTTTCGGTGACATATCCCGCCTCGAACGCGTCGATACCGTGTTTTGCGGCAATTCCGATCACGCGACCCGTCCACCGTTTAGCAACGTATACCGCAAATCCCGCGCCCATATTGAATGTCTTATACATTTCCTTGTCAGACATCATTTCTTTGTTCAGGTTCACTCGAGCACTCATGCGCTGTATAAATGTGAATAGCTCGGGAATACCCGGAACCCTTTCAATCACATAGGTGAGGGATTTGGGAGAGCGCATGAGCTTTGCCCAGCCGTGGCCAGATATATGAACGCCGTAGTGAAGCGGAATGCCCGCTTTGAGGCAACACTGAATAATCGGACTGTAGAGTACCGTAGGACGTACCAACTCTTCGCCATAACGCTTGAAAGAATAGAGTTCATCGATCGAGCTAATCAGCGCATCGTAGCCAACTTGATATGCATCCGCGATTTCCCGCGCAAGCGTAAGACCATTTGCGTGAATCCCACTAGACGCGAAGAGAATGATTGCATCGCCCGCGCGAATTTTGAAGGGCGACATGACTCGTTTCGGATCAATGACCTCGCCAAACGCAGACCCGGAAAGCACCATGCTACAAGGACTCACGACATCGCGGAGTGTCGGGGTCTCGCCGCCTCCCCACGACGCCGCAATCGCAAGACACGCGTCCTTCCATCCTTGGATAAGCGCTCTTGCGCTCTCATGATCCAAGAACCAAGTGCTTGAGCCGACCGCGCAATGCATCAGGACCGAAAGCGGCTGCACTCCAAGCGTCGCCATGTCGTTCGTAATCATCGCAACCGTATCCTGGGCTATTGCGGCGTATCCCTTCGGTTGCAAAGGACGGTGAAGTTCAACAACACGGTTTTTCGTGCCAAGCCCTTCTTCCACATGCCCGAAGATATGACCGTCCTTTGAAGCCATAAGGTAGCACGATTCGCCCCGCGACCACGAAACCTCGCGGTATCCACTACGCCGTAGTGCACGGGCAGTTTCTTTTCCTGCTTCCTGCGCCTCTACTTTGAAAGGATCCATCACGCTATAATCAACCAATCGCTCATAAGCGGTTTTTTGCCGCGCCATTGGAAATACTCCTCTCTATTGAGCTAACACAACTTGTAGCATACCCATGCATTTTTTCAACCATAATAAGAGTTCTCAACTCAAAAGCCCCTCGCGGGGCTTTCGGCAATTGCGCTTTGCTCGATGAGAATATACGAGCGGAATAAGGTATCTTTAAAACCTACCCGCGTGCAAGTGAAGTCAAAAAAGTATAGAAATAACGGCAGATTAAAGCCTGCCACGCTTTACTTCACTTTTTGGCGTATTCTTTGTCCAACCTCTATTCGGAATTGGAACGAGCGCATCTGCGCTTTCACCATATACCCGCCGAAAAATCCTGCAAGCAAGTTATCCACCGAGTCGAAAAATAGGATTACCGAGCTATCGCTTCGCCCACTGCTCACGCGCGTACTCATAAATTTCTATGCCGCAAGCGAGCTCATTGCGGTCGAGATGATTTTATTATGAAAACCGTTGAGAGGGCGGCAAGCATGGTCTCCGCTGAAAGCGGAGTTGCCGCCCGAACACCGAGAAAGCCCTAACGCTGGTCAGGACTTTCGTGTTTTCAGAATAAATCGTTGAGGGGAACCGCAATGGCGAGTCTACCTCTTCGCCCACTGCTCCCGCGTGTGCTCATTGCTTCGCACACGCTTCCCCAGAAACCCTCGGTTTCTGGCGCTCTGCCTCGACAAGCTCGGCATCGCTGTTTCCTACACGGGAAACCGTATGGAGGTTTCCCGACCCCTTCCTTCCGCAGTGGCCCAAACTAACGTTTGGCCCACTGCGGGGCTCGCCGTGCTTTTTTGAGGCCGAATTTTTTGCGCTCCTTCGCGCGCGGATCGCGCTTCAAGAAACCAACGCGCTTGAGGCGTTTTCGAAAATCGGGATTGAATTTTATGAGACATCGCGCAAGGCCGTGGCGGATCGCTTCTGCTTGTGCATGAACCCCGCCACCCGAAACTTTGACGGAAACCCGGAAACGGCCCCAGAGCTTCATTTTCTGGAGCGCATCTTCAACTGTTTTTTGCAAATCAATAGTTGGAAAATACTCGCCGTATTTTCTCCCGTTTATAGTTACGTCGCCCGAACGCGTATACATCCTCACGCGCGCAATCGCGGTTTTTCTGCGCCCAACCGCTTCGAAATATCGCTCGGTTTTTTTGCTCTCTCCCGTACCCGCATCCGCGTACTCTGCCGGAATCTCCGGAACAAAATCATCGTCCGCGGCTTTTGAAACCGGTTCGGGCGCTTTGATTTCCGGCGCCGCGCTTACGTGCTTTTTCTTCTCCTCTGCTTTGCGGGGCTCCTTCACCGCACTTTTTTCATCCCCTTCTTTTTTTTCCTTTGCTTTTCTTGGCATTGCGGTAAAAAATTATAAACCCCCTTTCACTAAAATAAGGTTCTTCATCCATTTTGCGCGGGATCGGTTTTTCGGAAGCATGCCGGAAACCGCTTCGCGGACAACGCGGCGCGAATCTTTTTGCATCACGAGGGATAGCGCTTCCTCTTTCAGGCCGCCGATATACCCGGAATGGCGGCGGTACATCTTCTGCTTCATCTTTCTTCCTGTCACAGCGATTTTATCGGTATTAAACACCGTCACCCGATTCCCGGAGAGCTTCGTCGGATCGAATTTCGGATCGTTTTTCCCGCGCAAAAGCACGGCGACCTCGGACGCAAGACGTCCCAGTACTTTGTGTGCCGCATCGATTTTATATTCCTTGCTCATATCATTCCACTGCCTCTATGATGGCTCTTTGCGAAGAATCGCTTTTTCTCGGGCCCGCTTTTATAACCCGCGTATATCCGCCGTTGCGCGATTTCATTTTTTCCCCCATGCGAATAATTGCGTTCGTAATGGCGGGCGACACGCGCGCGGCTATAATCCGGCGATGCGCGATTGTCGGGTTTTTCCCGAAGCTGATCAGCCGCTCGACAAACGGGCGCAATTCTTTCGCTTTCGCTTCTGTTGTCTCAATCCTACCTTTTGTGAAAAACGAAACCGCAAGGCTTTTCATCAAAGCCCGCCGTATATTCCGCTCCCTCCCGAATTTTCGCCCTTTCTTCCGATGTCTCATGGATATTCAATTATTCTTTGAGCGACAACCCGAGACCTGAAAGCGCCGATTTAATCTCTTGGATCCCCTTTTCGCCAAGGCCTTCGACATCGCGAAGCGCAGATTCCTTTTTGCGCGAAAGGCCTCCAACGGTCTTGACGCCAGCTTCGCGAAGCGCGTTTTGGGCTCGATTTGAAATCCCCAGATCTTCGATCTTCATTTTAAGCGCTTCATTTCCTTTCTCTTCGTCCGCGCCTCCATCTTCTGCCGATTCGCGTTTTGCTCCACGCGACGGAAACACGCCGCCATCATCCTCGAGGCCTGCGTCAAGCGAAGAGAATTGCCCCTCCAATATTTTGACCGCTCCGGAAAACGCCTCTTGCGGAGTAATGGAACCGTCGGTTTCTATCGTCAAGCGGATTTTATTGTAATCGGTCCGGTCTCCCACGCGCATATTTTCCACTTCGTAATTTACATATCGCACTGGCGAAAACGCGGCGTCAAGAGCGATCATGCCGACTTCCACCTTATCTTTTGAACGCGCCTCAACAGGAACATATCCAAGCCCGGATTCAACCGTTGCCTCCAAAGAAAAATTTGTTTTTTTTGATGAAAGCGTCGCAATGTGATTCTCTGTATTGATAAGCTCGACTTGAGACGGCATTTTAAAATCGCCGCCTGTTACGCTTTTTTCTCCTTTCACAGAAAGCGTAATCGTAAATGGCCCCTCCTCATAGAGCCGAAATCGAAGCTGCTTTAAATTCAGAATGATTTCGACGACATCTTCCATTACGCCTTCAATGGTTGAAAACTCGTGCTGTACCCCTTCGATCTTCACCGATGTAATAGCGGCTCCTTTCAAAGACGACAAAAGTACGCGCCGAAGGCTGTTCCCAATGGTATGTCCGTATCCCGGATAAAATCCCTCAATTTCAAAAACAGCACGCGAACCGTTTTGAGAAGCAAGATAAGGTTTTTGTGGCAGTGGAATCATAATATCAACTTATGGAAATCAATTACGAATAAAAATGAAAATGCGTAAAAATTTTATCCTTTCGTTATCGCGAATAAAGCTCTTTAATCTTTGTGACGTCAAATATGGTTTCGAGCTCTTCGACTTCTGGCGCGCGAAGAACCGTCCCGGTCTTTTTCGAGCTATCGAGCTCAAGCCAGAGAGGCGCCTGATGCTTTTTCAAACGGTTCTCCAGATCGGAGAATGACCCGCCCGCAAGCGCGCGCTCCTTAACTGAAATTACTTCACCTGCGCGAACCCGATACGACGGAATCGTCACCGCTTTCCCGTGTATGCATATATGGCCGTGGACAATCACCTGCTGGGCCGCTCGCCTTGAAACAGAAAAACCGAGCCTGAACACAACATTATCAAGCCGGCTTTCAAGAATCCTCCAGAAATTCGAACTGAAAACCCCTTTTTTCAGTGTGGCCTCTTTACTATAGCGGCGAATCGTGGCGTCGTCAACACCATAGGTAAAGCGGACCTTCTGTTTTTCGGTAAGAAGAGTTCCATACTCGGATCCTGCGCGGCGCTTCCTTTTCCCGTGGATACCGGGAGGATAATTCCGGCGCACCATGACGCATTTTGCGCCGGAACATCGGTCGCCCTTCAAAAAGAGTTTTTCTCCGAGCGACCGCTCTCGTTTTTCAAGTGTTCGTGGCATTGATAGTTGCTAATTACTAAATTACACGCGGCGGGGCTTTTTTGACCGCGGGCCATTGTGCGGAACAGGAGTAATATCTTTTATCGCGGTAATGTTATATCCACGATTCGCAAGCGACCGAACTGCAGAATCGCGGCCAGAACCGACTCCTTTCACAAACACATACATTTCATCAAAAGACATCTTTTTGAGTTTTTCGAAAAGCGCTTCGATAACTCGCGCCGCGGCAAATGGCGTCGCCTTCTTTGCGCCGGAAAACCCAAGAGCGCCGGCTGAAGACGCCGCAAGAGTATTCCCCTTGTCGTCAGAAATCGTCACAAGCGTATTATTATAGGTCGCCTGGATATGCGCGACGCCGCGCGAAATTCTATCCGCGACTTTCACCTCGCGCACTTTTGACTCTCCCTCCGCCGTGACTCCTTCGGCGCTTTTTTTTATGACTCGTTTTTTTCCCATAATTTTCTAAAATCCTAAACTCGAAGCATGAAATCCGAAACAATACTAAAATTCAAATAATGAAGTTAAAAATGTTCTTTATTTTGGATTTCGGTCATTGGAACTTGTTTAGAATTTAGGGTTTCGATATTTGGATTTTACGTGGGTGATGCCGCCGGCTTTCTGCCAGATCCCATGGTCTTTCGGACGTTCCCCCGGCGCGTGCGGTTATTTGTCTTTGTCCGCTGGCCTCGTACGGGAAGTCCGCGCGCGTGTCGCGTACCACGATACGTCTGGAGTTCACGAAGGCGCTTGATATTCGTCATGATTTCCCGACGCAACTCGCCTTCAATCGTATAATTTTTCTCGATGATTTCCCTTAGCTTGTTTATCTCCGCCGGGATTAAGTCTTTTGCCTTTTTTGCAGGATCAATATGCGCGGACTTCAAAATCTTTCGCGCGGCAGGAAGCCCCACGCCATAGATAGACGGGAGCGAATACTCAATTCTTTTTTCGTCTGGAATGTTTACGCCTACAATTCTCATACGTTTAATAAATTTCCTCTAAGTGAAATATATTCTTTCGAGACCATGATTCGGTCGAGCGGGCATGGTTTTCGCCGGAGGCGAAAGAGCGAGACCGAATCCTGAGGTGAGCGCGCACGCTGGGCGCGCGATAGCCGTGTCGAGAAAGAATATATTTCACGCCCATCACCCTTGCCTCTGTTTATGCTTCGGATTCGTACAAATAACAAATAATCGACCCTTCCGTCGAATTCGCTTGCATTTTGCGCACATCGGTTTTACTGATGCCTGAACCTTCAAATACAATATGAATTCAAATTGATGAGTGCCGAGAATAGGGTCGAGCACCATTCAAAAAAAATCCTTCTGGGTTATTCATTTTAATCGATGTACGATTCTTCCCTTTGAATCGTCGTACGGAGTCATCTCAAGGCGGACCCGATCGCCCGGAAGCACCTTGATATAGTGTATCCGCATTTTCCCTGAAAGGTGCGCAAGGATTTCTTGCCCGTTTTCGTCGAGCTTCACCCGAAAAAGGGCACTCGGAAGATTCTCGAGAACCACCCCTTCCTTTAAAATCCTCGCTTTTTCCATAGAAACGTACTTTGCTATACTACCAAGAAATTAATAAGAAAGTCAATCCCGTCGAGCTTAGCTCGACCCCGCCGCAAGCCTGCTTGCGAATATCCATGAGACACTCTGAAAACTCAAAATTCCGGCCAAAAACAAATTATTTGTATTGAACCCGAATTTTTTCGGCATTCTTAGGGACATTCAAAAGCCACGGCGGAAAACGGGAGACGACAGATGAAAGAATATCCTCGCGGGAACTAAGCGACTCCTCCGCCTCGCGGATACTCCGTCCGGCAAGTACCTGGACCATGTCGCCCTCGGGGATAATCGCGCGGGTCTCGATAGAACCGCGCAAAACGACCTCTGCCCTTCCTTTCGCATAGTCGGCCGAACGGACGGTATAGGTAAGAGACACTGAATCAGGGACTATTTCTTTTTTCTGATCGACGCCTACGATAAGTCCGCGCAGGAACGAGACAACGTCTTCCTCTCGAAACACGATGAGGCGCGCCATTGCATCAGCGCGCACGCTAAAGCGGTCCGCCGGCGTATCGGGTAACGGAGCGTCAACCTTCGTCACTTCAATGCTGCGAAGCGTATCAACGACGGTAAAATCGGGCGGCACCTTGGCGGCCGATTCTTTTTCCAATTCCGCATACACTTGCTTTGTCACCTCTTCGCTTGCACGGGTGCGATCATCTGCGGTCACGATGCGCCGCTCGCCTCCTCGGGCACCGCCAGAAAAACCCTGCGCGGCAACCGCATAAAATTTCCCGTATTTTGCCGACCCCTGAAATCCGGGGATTTCAAGCCGCACCTCGCCGGAAACATTACCGCTTTCTCCTGTCTGATCGGCGACGAGTTCGGCCTCAACGAACTGGGGAACAATTTTCCCTCCCTCTGTTTTTGCAGGCGGTACGGTGACGCTTGCGGGAAGCCGATAGAGCTGGCCTTTATCGGTTACAAAGCGCGTGGTCGCGATGAGAGCCTGCGAAGACGTATTAAAAGCGTTATAGATTTTTACATTTCCCCGCGCTTTGAAATCCGCGATTTTCTTGCCCGTCGAATCAAATTCTTTTGACGCAGACTTTGTAAGCTCGAGCTTTGCCGCGGGAATAATTTTCTGCTTTGCGAGTATTTCTGTCGCCGACGTATCAAACACCATGGCGACGTCTTTCACCTCAACCGTCTCCACCTTCGGATGGAGGATTACGGTAACGCGCGCAAACACAGTTGAGAGAAGCACAAAAAGAATAATGACTCCGCCGCCGCCCGCCGCAATGCCTTTTACGAGCGCAGAACGCCGTTTTTTCCCGCCGTGCTCTTCCTCGGTAAACCCGACGCCGGTGTAAAAATTATCTTCTTTCCCGGATTCTTCCTGTTTCTTTTTAGAAAACCATGAGGAAACCTTATCCCCAATCGCCGATGATTGAGGGGCTTGCGCCAAAGACGGCGGAAGTATATCTGTTGCCGCATCCTTCAACACGCGCTCTTCCGGAATCGCTTTTTTTTGAAGAGCGGAATATCGGGAACAAGCGGGCGCGATCCTGCGCTTGGTTTTTTCTCAGGCAGGATTTCCGGCAACACAGGCCCGCTTTGCGGCTTTACAACGGCTTCCGGCCGAATCGGCTTTGTTTCCAATTCCTTCTTCTCGGAACGGAGAGGAACCTGTTTCAATGCATCCTCGCTCTCCCCTTTTCCAACCAAAGAGATTGTGTGCTCGACACGTGCGCCTCCGCGCTTCCTAATGCCGTCTGATTGTCCTTTTGCTTTTGGCATATATGTATACTCTCTATCTTACTATACTCGGCTCATTTCTTTCATTACGTAATACACAAGGCCGCCGATGCCGACATCCGCGGGCCCGCTAAGCGCGCCGCCCAAAGAATCCCCGCCGAAAAATACGGTAGGATCGAAAACGCGGACGCGCGGCGTATCAGCATATGAAAAACCTTTCATCCATTCCGGATCCCTCAATATGGCGCGAATCTCCGGCATTCCGGCACCGCCGCCGAAAAGCACCACGTCCTCCGGCAAAAGTCCGATGTGGTAGAACGAATCGCGGGTTTCAAAAAATTTCTTTTTCCACTCCTCGCTTTCGGTTACCAGAAATTGGCTGAGCCGATCGCGCTTTGCGGGATCGGAAATCCGTTCAATATATTGGCGATGCAGATCTTCCGCTTCCTCCAATGTCGCGCCGGTGAGGCGCGCGATCCCTTTTATAAAACGCCGCACCCCCAAAGGGAAATAGACGAACTGAAGGAGAGAACCGTTTTGCAAAAGCATGAGAGAAGTTTCTTCACCTCCGACGTCGACCAAAAGCGCGTCTTTGATATTAAGAACCTCCGGCGTAACATGCACGATTGCGGCCGCGATAGGCACGAATTCAATGGGCATCCCGCCCAACGACTCTTTTATTTCAACAAACGAATGGCCCACTTCCTTTGGGAAACGAAGTACGATCGTGCGAAATTCCACTTTCATCTTCCGCATGATCTTTCCGCCGACCGAAGGCAATGAAATATTCCGAAAGTCTTGGAGGTTGACCGGATAGTGATTCAAAAACGCCTCGATGGGAAACGCCATGACATACGTGGTATCGTTCCGATATTTTTTCGAGAGTTCCTCAAAGTAACCGGACAGATCATCCTTCGTCACAAATGCACGCGGCGAATCGTACTCCCCCTCCCATATTTCGAGAGAATACGGAGCAAGATGCGGTCCGATCCCGATCCAGATTTTTTTCGGTACGCGGCCGAGTTCTTTCAGCGCGGCAAACATGAGTTCGCGCAATTTCCCGCTCACCCGGAGGGTATGGCGCTCTACGCTCTCTTCATCGGTAAGCGATGCGGGCGGCAGGCGAAAAAAGTATTTTTTTATCACCGTCGGCTTCACCGCCCCATTCGGCACTTCAAATGTAAGCGCGCGAATTGCATGCGTTCCGACATCAACCACCATAAAAACGGGGACATGCCGCTTCCCGAAAATAGACATAAATGACATATGTCCAGTATATCAAAAAAACAGCGATTGGACGAGAATACTACTCGATTTGTGCACGGATCCGCCTCACGCCTGCGGACGACGACTCTTCTTTGGTGATATGAAATCGGCCTATGGTTCCGGTATGCTCAACGTGCGGCCCGCCGCAGAATTCTTTGGAAAACACCTCGCCGGTCTTCGGGTTAAAAACC